>Ga0114956_1000351_pt1 | contig 32344 bp, 25 predicted proteins | sample MaitaG_FD_87304 | JGI IMG/M metagenome (GOLD analysis project Ga0114956, IMG submission 87304) | Marine algal microbial communities from Maine, USA - Maine_Asex2 metaG | ecosystem: Host-associated > Algae > Red algae > Unclassified | place: Maine, USA | collected 2015-01-05
AGTATTGTTAATAATAAAATTCAGTACACACCTAATGCAGGGTTCATTGGAACAGATACGTTCTGGTACACCATAAAAGACAGTTCTGGCGATATTTTTGGCGCTAGGATTCATGTCGAAGTCACTCGTGCTGTGGTAAATAACCATGTGAGCACGGGCGGAGGAGGCGCTTTATCGGTCCTTGAGCTGTTGACACTTATTCTCGCCTTGTCGTTATTCAGGCTGAGTGGTTTACGATATAAACTGACCTAGTGCTTTATGCGATAAATAAATTGTAAATAATAACAGACACTGGCACCATTAAATGGTGCCAGTGTCTGTTGTGCCTCAGCAAATACATGACATTACTATTGTTGAAGGACATGCCATTGAAAAGCCTGTGGAATCGCTTAATTAAATTAGACCGTAGTAGCAGTAAAAGCCTGCAGATACAGATTCGCGAAGGCATTGTCACTGCGGCTCTGGAAAAAATGTTGGAGATGAATAAGCCACTTCCCTCGTCAAGGGAGCTCGCCAAAGAACTCAGTGTTGCGCGCAATACAGTCGTCCTTGCATACCAGCATCTTGTCGATGAGGGTTTTCTGGATTCTCATGAAAGAAAAGGCTTTTTCATTAACCCTCAGGTTTATAGTGACAGAATAGACCAACCCAAGAGCGATGATGGCATTTCTCAAGATACACCAGAATGGTGTGATCGCTTATTGATGAAGCAGCCTTCATTGCAACGAAATATCCGCAAGAATAAAAATTGGAAAGATTCTCCTTACCCCTTCATTTTTGGCCAACTCGATTTTAACTTAATTCCTATACATGAATGGCGCGAGTGTGTGCATTATTCCTTAAATGTTGGGGAAATGCGCCAATGGGCGACTGATCAGGTGGATGAAGATGATCCTCTACTAATAGAGCAGATTCAGAAGCGTGTACTTCCAAGGCGAGGCATCTGGAAGCGTCCAGAAAATATTATGATCACGCTAGGTGCTCAAAATGCATTGTATATCATTGCGAGCTTACTGGTAGGTAAAGAGACAAGGGTTGGGATTGAAAATCCAGGCTACCCTGATGTAAGAAATATCATGAGGCTGAAAACTAATAACCTCATTGGTTTAGATGTTGATGAGAACGGGGTTGTCGTCAATGAAAAACTACTGAATTGTCATGTTATCTATGTCACGCCGAGTCATCAGGTACCCAGCGGCGTAACCATGTCGCAAGAGCGTCGGCAGCAACTACTGGCCGCTGCTGCCGACAAAGGTATTGTTATCATTGAAGATGACTTTGAAGCTGAGTCAAATTTCAAGCACGAGCCGCAACCTGCTCTGAAAAGCTCATCAGATTCCGCACAGGTAATCTACGTCGGTAGCACCTCCAAGACGTTTGCACCAGGGTTAAGACTGGGGTATATGGTAGCGCCTGAGAAAGTCATTCAAGAAGCACGTGCTCTAAGACGGCTAATGTTCCGACACGCGCCGGCTAATAACCAACGTGCTGCTGCTTTGTTTATTAGTCTAGGGCACTATGACAAGATGATAGGGCGTTTACACGGCATTTATAAAGAGCGTTGGAAGGCAATGAACTATTGCATTGAAAAGTACTTGCCCAGCCTTAAATGTGTACCAAATTTTGGCGGATCTTCGTTCTGGTTGGAGGGACCTGAGGGTTTAGACGTTGATGTGATGGCTTCAGATTTGGAAAAGCAAGGGGTTGTGCTGGAAACAGGCAGTGTATTCTTCATGGGACGGGATGCTCCAAAGAATCATTTTCGTTTAGGTTATGCCTCCATACCAGTAGACAAAATAGAGCCAGGCATTCTTATGATTGCCGACTACCTTTATGGGCGGAACCCAGAGCAAAAAAACATTAAAAGTCCATTAAATAGCGCATGAAGTTCCATTAATTGTAACTTTTGTTTATTTTTGATTTAAAACATAACACTGGTACCACTGTTATAAGCGTCTGGTTCTAGTATGAAACTTCCGATTTTCTTAGCATCCTCTCGCTATAATGTACGCATCTTTAAATATTTTACTAACAGGAATGAGCAAATGACGAAAATGACCCCCAGTGAAGCCTTTGTGGAAACAATGGTTGCCAATAATGTTACCGAAGTATTCGGTATCATGGGCTCCGCTTTCATGGATGCGATGGATATTTTTACCCCTGCTGGAATTCGTTTGATTCCTGTTGTACATGAGCAAGGCGCTGGTCACATGGCCGATGGTTTTGCTCGTGTTTCTGGTCGTCATGGTGTTTGTATCGCACAAAATGGCCCAGGCATTACTAACTTTGTTACTGCGATTGCAGCAGCATACTGGGCGCATAGCCCTGTTGTTTGTATTACACCAGAAACTGGCGCATCTACTACCGGCTTAGGTGGTTTCCAAGAAGCTGAACAGCTTCCATTCTTTGAGACAATCACTAAATACCAGGGTCACGTAACAGTACCTAAGCGTATGGCAGAATTCACAGCGCGATGTTTCGATATCGCGATGCACGAGAATGGCCCAACGCAGCTAAATATTCCTCGTGATTTCTTCTACGGTGATATCGAATGTGAAATCCCGCAGCCTATCGTTATTGAGCGCGGTGCGGGTGGTGAAAAATCACTTCAGGAAGCCGCTGACTTAATCGCAAAAGCTAAGAGCCCAGTAATCGTTTCTGGTGGTGGTGTAGTAATGAGTGGCGCAACGGCTGAGTGTGTTGCACTAGCTGAGCGTCTAGGCGCTCCCGTTGTAAACAGCTACCTGCACAATGACTCTTTCCCAGCAAGCCACCCACAGTGGTGTGGCCCACTAGGTTATCAAGGTTCAAAAGCGGCGATGAATTTGATCTCTGAAGCTGATGTTGTTATTGCATTAGGAACGCGCCTTGGCCCCTTCGGTACACTGCCTCAGCATGGTATGGACTACTGGCCTAAAGATGCAAAGATCATCCAGATAGATTGCAACTCTCGTATGCTTGGTTTAGTTAAGAAAATTTCTGTTGGTATCTGTGGTGATGCCGGTGCAGCAGCGATTGCACTTTCTCGCTTATTAGCTGACAAGACGCTTGATTGTGATGCAACTAAAGATGCACGTATGGCTCACACGGCTAAAACTAAAGCTGCTTGGGAATTAGAGCTTGATGAGTGGATTCACGAAAAAGATGATTATTCACTAGACATGATCGAAGAGCAGGCTGGCGAAGCAGAGAACTACTTGCACCCACGTCAGGTTCTACGCGAGCTTGAAAAAGCCATGCCAAAAAGTGCAATGGTTTCAACAGATATCGGTAACATCAACTCAGTCGCAAACAGCTACTTACGCTTTGAAGAGCCACGCAGCTTCTTTGCACCAATGAGCTTTGGTAACTGTGGTTATGCATTACCAACTATCATGGGTGCTAAAGTTGCAGAACCAGATCGCCCAGCCATTGCTTACGCTGGTGACGGCGCATGGGGCATGAGCATGATGGAAACAATGACCTGTGTTCGTGAGAACATCCCAGTCACTGCGGTTGTTTTCCATAACCGCCAATGGGGCGCAGAGAAGAAGAATCAGGTCGATTTCTACGGACGTCGTTTTGTCGCAGGCGAGCTTGAGAATCAAAGCTTTGCAGGCATCGGTCGTGCGATGGGCGCTGAAGGTGTTACCGTTGATAAGCTGGAAGATGTTGGTCCAGCATTGAAAGCGGCGGTAGATCGTCAAATGAATGATGGTGTCACCACAATCGTTGAAATCATGTGTACTCGTGAGCTGGGCGACCCGTTCCGTAAAGATGCATTGTCAACACCAGTACGTCATTTAGAGAAGTACAAAGACTACGTTTAGGTGTCTAATTAGGCTAGCTGCACAGGCCTAGTTGTTATCGAGGCACGTCAATTTTTGGCGTGCCTTTTTTACTGCGCAATACTTAAGGTTTGTCTATAATGAGTCCGCAAATTTGCATCATTCGCCAGACTAAAGAATGTATAAATACAAGGGGTTTATTTTGAGTGTGCGCAACATCTTTGTGGTTACGTCAATCGTCAGTATTTTGGCGGTAATCATCATCAGTTTTTCATGGAGCACCGTTCTCTGGAGTCTCCTACTTATAATTCCACTGGTACTACTCGGTATTTGGGACATTATTCAAACCAAGCGTGCAGTGTTACGTTTGTATCCTGTCATTGGCCACATTCGTTACATGATGGAATCCATCAGACCTGAGATTCAGCAATATTTTGTGGAATCAGATATTGATGGCCGCCCAATTAGTCGAGAGTTTCGTTCACTGGTCTATCGACGTGCAAAGGGTAAACGAGACACCATTCCATTTGGTACTCTATTTAATACCTACGAAGATGGCTATGAGTGGATGGGGCATTCTATCTACCCTGTGCATATTGAAAAGCGTAACCTGCGAGTTCGTTTTGGTGGCTCGGAGTGTACTCAACCGTACGAAGCTTCACCCCTGAACATATCTGCCATGAGTTATGGCTCGCTAAGTAAAACTGCAATTAAGGCATTAAATAGCGGTGCTCAGAAGGGCAATTTTGCGCATAACACAGGCGAGGGTGGTGTAAGCCCATACCACTTAGAGTGCGGTGGTGATCTTATTTGGCAAATTGGCACAGGCTACTTTGGCTGTCGCAATGAAAAGGGGGGCTTTGATTCCGATCAGTTTTCAGAAACAGCCAAGCTTGATAATGTAAAAATGATTGAGGTCAAGCTTTCTCAAGGAGCTAAGCCCGGCCACGGCGGTATCTTGCCAGCCGAAAAGCTAACACAGGAGATTGCCGACATTCGTCACGTGCCAATGGGTGCTGACGTTATATCACCGTCTGCGCATACTGAGTTTTCGGGGCCGCAGGGTTTGCTTGTATTTGTGAAGCAGCTGCGTGAGTTATCCGGTGGTAAACCGGTTGGCTTTAAGCTCTGTATTGGCCGTAAAAGTGAATTTTTATCAATCTGTAAGGCGATGGTTGAAACGGGCATCAAACCTGACTTTATAACAGTTGATGGTGGCGAAGGTGGCACGGGTGCCGCTCCAGTTGAGCTGACTAACTCGGTTGGTACTCCGCTGCGAGAAGGTCTAAGCTTCGTTCATGCTGCATTGATTGGTTTTGGTTTTCGTGATGAGATTCGCTTGATTGCAGCAGGGAAAGTTTACTCAGCCTTTCATATGATCAGAACGATGGCGCTTGGCGCAGACACCATCAATATGGCGCGTGGGATGATGCTGGCGTTGGGGTGTATTCAATCAAGAAGTTGCAATACTGATCATTGCCCGACGGGAATTGCCACGCAAAATCCAGATCGTTACCGCGCTCTGGATGTGACGGATAAATCAGAACGGGTGGCACGTTTTCATAAAGCAAACATTACCCACCTTGTTGAGTTGCTTGAGGCCGCGGGTATTCACACGCTTGAGGAAATTCAGCCTCATTTACTGATGCGACGTATCGACAATCAAACCGTTAAAAGCTTTGCTGAACTGTACCCACAGTTAACATCAGGTTGTCTGCTCAGCTCTGAAACAGCGCCTACCGATTGGGCGGTTGATTTAGAAATGGCCTCTGCTGATAAATGGTGATGGAAATTTAAAATGACAATCTTAGATAATCTAATTCAGCGTGCTCAGGTAGCCCCTAAACGTATTGTTCTTACTGAGGGCGAAGACGAGCGAATTTTGCAGGCAGCACAACGCCTCAGTGATGATAAAGTCGCTGTGGTTACCATCTTGGGGAATGCTGATGTTATCGCAGTAAAAGCATCAATGCTTGGGTTGACGTTGGCAGAAGTAACGGTTATTGATCCTATAACCTCGCCACTGCGAGAGAGTCTGTCACAGCTGTTAGTTGAGTTACGGGCTAAAAAAGGTATGACTCAAGAGAAGGCCCATGAGCTAGCGGGGCAGCCATTGTGGTTTGCGAATCTATCAGTCAAAGCGGACCATCAAGACGGTGTGGTCAGTGGTGCCATCCACACTACGGGTGACGTGGTACGTGCTGCGATCCAAGTCATTGGTGTGGATAAAGCCTTCAACATGATATCCAGCTTCTTTTTAATGGTATTAGACCAGCCGCACCATCCCCGTCAAGGTGGCATGGTGTTCTCCGACTGTGGTTTAGTAATTGACCCTGATGCTGCGCAGCTTGCTGAGATAGCGTCTGCTGCGGCAAACAGCTATCAGGCACTGAGTGGCGAGGCAGCGAAAGTTGCGATGTTGTCGTTTTCTACTAGCGGCAGTGCCAGCCATCCTGAAGTTGAGAAGGTGGTTGAGGCAACGCGACTGATTAAGGCGGCTAGACCTGATTTATCAATCGATGGTGAAGTGCAGTTAGATGCGGCTATCGTGCCAGCGATAGCGGCTAGCAAAATAAAAGAATCAGAAGTACAGGGCGCAGCTAATGTGCTGGTATTTCCGTCGTTAGAAGCGGGTAATATCGCTTATAAATTAGTTGAGCGTTTTGCGGGTGCAACGGCGATTGGGCCATTATTTCAGGGCCTTGCCAAGCCGGCTAATGATTTATCGCGCGGTTGTAGCTCGGATGATGTTTACTATGTCACCGCTGTGACAGTGGTGCAGGCACAAGCTTAAAATTTGCTGAGCAATCGGCTTAAACGACCAATATGGGGTTGATGTGACAAATATTCTGGATATGAAGCCTGATCAAATGCGTTCTGTTCGTGACTTGTTTGGTTTAGATATGGACTTGCAGGTTCCTGCATTTAGTGAACGTGATGAGCATGTGCCTGAAATTGATACGGCGTATCGTTTTAATGCGGATGTGACACTGGCAATCTTGGCAGGCTTCATGAATGACCGCCGTGTCATGGTGCAGGGTTTGCACGGTACCGGTAAATCAACCCATATAGAGCAAGTTGCTGCTCGTCTGAATTGGCCTTGTACCCGTGTGAATTTGGATGGTCATATCAGCCGTTTGGATTTGGTGGGTAAAGATACAATTGTATTGCGTGATGGCAAGCAGGTCACCGAATTTCAAGAAGGCATTATCCCTTGGTCGCTACAGCGTCCGACGGCTTTAATCTTTGATGAATACGATGCAGGTCGTCCTGATGTGATGTTTGTCATCCAGCGTATCTTGGAGCGTGATGGAAAATTCACGCTGCTTGATCAGAATAAAGTGATTCGCCCCAATCCTTATTTCCGTTTGTTTGCAACGGCCAATACAGTCGGTTTAGGGAATCTCAATGGACTGTATCACGGCACTCAATTGCTAAATCATGCACAGATCGACCGCTGGAACATTGTAACAACACTGAACTACTTGCCGCATGCCGAAGAAGTTGAAATCGTAGCATCGCGCGTTGAGTCGATGAATAATGACCGGGATCGTAAAGTATTGAGTGGTATGGTGGCTCTAGCCGAGCTAACGCGAAATGGGTTTGCTGCGGGTGATTTATCAACGCTAATGTCCCCGCGTACGGTTATTTCATGGGCGGAAAACTACCAAATATTCAAAGACCTTGGTGTGTCATTCCGACTTTCTTACCTAAACAAGTGTGACGACGCTGAGCGTGCCACCGTAGCTGAGTATTATCAGCGCTGTTTTGATGCTGAGTTATCAGAATCCTATGCGCTAAGCATGGACACTAGTGAGGCAGCGCCAGCGTGATTGAAATTGAAATAGCCGCGCACCAGCATTCAAAGCACCATGAGAAAATGGAAGCACTGAGCAGTTCCAGTGCGCGTGCTGTTTCTGGGCAGCCTCAGTTACAATTTCGTGCTCGCAAGTTATATAACGGCACTCAAAAACTGCCAATCAATGCGGCTCATTTACAAGCTGACCCTGAAAAAAATGGCTTCACAGCAGAGCGGGCGATTAGCGATGCGATGGCCTTACGATATCAGCATCATGATCCTGCGATACATAATAAATACTGTCCAACGGATGCAATCGAGAGATTGGTTTTCGAGTTACTCGAGCAAGTCAGGGTAGAAAGCCTTGCACCAGAAAGATTCGTAGGACTGCGCAAAAACTTGCGCAAACGCTTCACTGACTGGTCAATGGACTTTTATAAATCCGGATTGACGGAAGGTCAGTTTGGTATTTTACTGTTTACCATTTCTCAGATTGTTTGGTCTAAGTTGAATCGTTGGGGAGTCATAGAAGAGACGGAAGATCATATTGAGTCCATGCGTGCGAGTCTGGTGCCTTCTATGGGAACTGACCTAAAAGGCTTAATGGTTAATGTTGAAAACCAAGATATCTACGCCCAACATGCCTTGAGTATTGCGCAGTTAGTAACGCATCACATGGAAGCGATTGATCAAGGGCCGAGTGCGCGTAATCGTGAAGACGAGCCTGAAGATCTGGATGATAGCAAGTTTAAGCTACTGCTAGATTTTGATGATGAGGACGATGAGATTGTTGCACAAGCAAACAGTGGACAGAGTCGCGTGTTTGAAGATGCCGAAGATGGCTATCGTGCCTTTAACAGTCAATATGATCGTGAAGTAACTGCTTTGAGTTTAGTCCGTACCGATAAACTCAAAGAATATCGTGATCGATTAGATCAGCTGATTAGCGAGCAAAGTGTCAATGTGCCTCGCCTGAGCCGTAAACTTTCTGCTTTATTTGCTGAGCCAGTGCGTGATGGATGGAATTTCGGTCAGGAAGAAGGTTATTTGGATGGCCGTCGCTTAACACAGCTATTAACTTCGCCAACAGAGCGTCGCTTATTTCTAAGAGAGCGCCATGTGCCTAAAGCCGACTGTGCATTGACGTTTTTGTTGGATTGCTCTGGGTCAATGAAACAGCATATCGAAACGGTGCCCATGCTCGTGGATATTATGACCCGAGCGCTTGAACAAGCAGGCGTTAAAACCGAAGTATTAGGTTTTACTACCAATACATGGAACGGTGGTAAGGTCATCAAAGACTGGTTTAAAGCACAGAAACCTGAACACCCCGGTCGTCTCAATGAATCCTGCCACATGATATTTAAAGATGTGGATAGCACGTGGCGTCGTTCGAGAAATGCGATTTCTGCGTTATTTAAACAAAGCCTTTATCGAGAAGGAATTGATGGTGAAGCGTTGCAATGGGCTTGCCAACGTTTGTCCACACAAGATACGCGTCAAAAAATAGTTATCGTTATCTCTGACGGTTCACCGATGGACTCAGCCACTAATCGCGCGAATGATGAATATTACTTAGATAATCATCTCAAGGCTGTTGTTGAAGATATCGAAACACAAAGCGCGATTAAGGTATTTGGCTTAGGTGTCGGTTTAGATTTAAGCCCATTTTATCGGCGTTGTTTAGCATTAGATCTTAGTGGTGGCTTGAACCAAGAGATTTTTGCTGAAATTATCTCACTTTTATCACGGCGCCATTAGCCCTTATATTTTAGTTAACACTTGTCCACAGAAGTTGTGGATAACTCTGTGTATAGCGTTCTGACAAGCCCTTTACAGCTAATGAATTAACTAGTGCTCACTCTTTGTTTATTTATTAATCATTAATTTAAAATTTATAAAAATCAATAGTTTAGCTAGATTAGAATAATTACCGTTTTATTAACTAAATTTCTTGATATTTCATTTCCGACCAACGGTAGATGTGTATAAGTCAATTCCTTAGCCACCATCTCGTCCGATAAAATAGGTCTTCGAGATGACAGCTAAGGCGTAACATGAGACACTTTGCACATGATAAAACGCTATACTTTGATTGCTGCAGTTGCATCGCTTGTTTTGCTCGCTGCATTTTATTGGTGGTTTCAAGGCAGCTTACTCGCCACTGGACTTTATGCACTGATCGCCGGTTTCTCACTCCTCACTGTTCCCCTTATGTACCGCTTTGCTGGTTACTCTGAAGCAGACGACACTCAGTGGCTAGAAGAGCGTGAAGCAAAGGAGCATGATGAGATGAGCCGCCGCTTAAGTACCATTCGCACTGAGTTAGACGGCTTGGGGTTGATTGAAGGGGTTCGTCAAACAAACCTCTTAAGCAATATTATCAATGACTACCATTCTGTTGTAGAAACGCGGTTTTTTGGTAAAGCCAATGCCCCATTAACGTACTTAGGTGCGGCGCGAACTGTACAAAAGCATGCGGTCCAAAATCTGGCAGATGCTGTGGCGGTAGGCCATAGCATGTCGACCCTTTCCAGGGGACATCGCGAAGCAGACGAAATCGCGAATACTGAGCAACAGGTGCGTCATGATAAGCAGAGTGAGCTATACGGTGATCAGGAAGGCCGTCTTAGCAAATTGTTCGAAGAAAACAACCAGCTGTTTCATTCTTTAACGGAAACAGCAGTAGAAATTGCTAATATCAAGTCACTCAGCGATTATCAGCGTACCGATGCTCAGGCTAGGCTAGTTGCTTTGGCTGAAATCGCTAGAAAAAGTGGTCAGTAACAATAATATTAACGACTCATGCTTAGAGGGAAAAAAGATGCACCCAGCTATTCAAGGTAGATTCATACGTTCTATATGTAAAGTGGCAAGTCTCGCAGCACTGTTAGGCTTGTTACAGGGTTGTGAATCGCAAATAGATTCTCAAGAAAAAGCAGCGGAAGAAATCAGTAATCTTGTTAGTAAAAAGGTTGCGCCAACTTTCCGTGAAAATCAGGTGCGTGCCAATATCCAGCTAACGCAGACTAATTTGCTGTCTATGCTGCCGGATCTTCGGGAGTATCCGATATCGCTGAATATACGTGACGATTCAAGTACTGAAACCGTTGAAATATTTACTTCATCAGAAAAAGCAGGCACTGGACGAGACGGTTTTTACCTTGAGCTGGCTGAAGCATTTAATCGCCAACGTAATACCATAGGCAATGGCAAGCAGGCGCGCGTTGCGATACGTAAAATAGCGTCCGGTTTGGGTGCGCAGTTTATGTTAGCCCGTCGCTATACACCCGATGCCTATTCTCCAAGTAATTTCTTATGGTCGAAACTACTCGATGCCAACGGCATTCGTTTAGAAACCATTGCTGAAGTCACCGCGCCGAATACGGCAGGGATTATTGTTAAAAAGTCAAAAAAAGACTTAATCACAACCGATGGCAAGCTAGATATCGCGAAGTTGTTAACCAGTGTTAGCGATGGCAGTTTTGCTATGGGTTACACTAATCCTTATCAGTCTAGTACCGGCCTTAATTTTTTATTGACCGTATTGAATTCATTTGCCGAGGGTGATGAAACACAGATGCTGTCGCCTGACGTGGCCAGCGCGTTTGAAGCGTTTCAAGCAGGCGTGCCATTTGTTGCGCAAAACACTCTGCAAATGCGTGACGCAGCTCAGGGTAGTGGTGTGCTAGATGCTTTGGTAATGGAGCACCAATCTTGGGTTAACGTCACAGGCATGAACGATTATGAGTTTATACCGTTTGGTGTGCGTCATGACAGCCCGCTGTATGCGACGCCTGAAGCCGATCCTGCTGAGCGTGAAGTATTGAAATTATTTGCTAAGTTCATTGGGTCACAGCAATCAAAAGCGGCTAACTTTGGCTTTGGTCGTCAATCCAGCTATGACAATGCTTATCAGTTAACGGACAGTTCGATTATTGGTCAGGCACAAAAGGTTTGGAAACAAAAGAAATCAGGTGGTCGTCCCATTGCGGCTGTGTTTGTTGCGGATGTCTCTGGCTCGATGGAAGGTACTCGCATTAAAAACCTGAAGCGCGCGATGATCGAATCATCTGACTTAATTAGTTCAAACAATTCAATTGGCTTAGTTACCTACAGCGAACAAGTAAACGTCGATCTCATGGTCCGTCCTTTTGATGTTCAGCAGAAAGCTTTGTTTAATGGTGCGGTGGGCCGCTTGCGAACGGGCGGAAAAACAGCCACCAATAACGCCGTTTTAGTAGCAGCCGAACAGCTGCTAGAGTATGGTAAAACCAACCCAGATCATAAGAAAGTCATCTTCCTGTTATCTGACGGTGAAACCAATAAAGGTTTGAACTTTACTGAGGTTGAGAAGGCTTTGGAATGGTCTGGTATACCAATACATGCAATTGCTTATGAGCTTAAATCTGATCACCTTAAGTCATTGGCCGGGTTAGCTGAGGGCGCATACATCGAGTCCTCTGCCGACTCTGCATCTTACCGAATCGGTAACTTACTGAACTCGGAGATGTAAATAATGAAGTTACTGAAGGTTTTTGCATTGTTTCTAGTGCTGCATGTGAGCGCATGGGCTGGAGCACATTGGTATTTGAGTCAGCATAAACCTGAGGTGCTCTTGGTCGTTGATACCTCCTACTCCATGAAGCCTAAGTTTAATGAGATGCGTGAGTGGATAGCGGACTTTGATACCAGTTCTCGCTATAAAACGGTGGTTGTAGGTACTGATAAAGCTTTACTGGGTGAGCTGGATGAACTTAAATCTCATTCAGTGATCTTTCGAACGGCGTTTGGCCGCATGACAGAGGCTAATCTTCAGCGCTATACCAACAATCAGGCTAAGCAAAAAATACTATTGTCTGACGGCACGTTCAAACCGGATGGTTGGAAGCTGGTAGAGTTTTAGGCTGGGTATAACCCTCATCAGAACTGAATTGAAATGCTGATGGCTAAGCAGTAGTTTGACGAGCTATCGTTTGTAATCAAATCGTCCCAATCTGGCAAACTTGAAACAAAAGGCGTACAGTGCTGCTATGAGTACAGATGCCTTTCACCCCGCCGTTAAAGCATGGTTCGATCAAAGCTTTGAACAGCCAACGCCTGTCCAGACCGAATCCTGGGCTTCAATCTCCAAGCATCAGCATACGCTGTTAGCAGCACCAACTGGTTCAGGTAAAACGTTAGCTGCCTTCATGGTATCGATTGATCGGTTGATAAGAGAGGGCTTAGAGCAGCCTTTGGAGCATCAAACTAGAGTGCTTTATATTTCACCGCTAAAAGCACTCTCCAATGATATCCAACTCAACTTGCAACAGCCTATTCAAGGCATTCGGGATAAGTTATTAGAATCAGGTTTGCCTGACGTGCCATTGCAGGCATGGGTTCGTACGGGTGACACCCCTGCGGCTGAGCGTAGTCGGGCGATACGTAAACCGCCGCATATATTAGTCACCACACCAGAGTCGGTTTATATCCTGCTAACATCTGATTCAGGCCGGAAGATGTTAAGCACAGTTGAAACGGTCATTATCGATGAAGTTCATGCAGTGGCTGGCAATAAGCGCGGCTCGCATTTGTGTTTGTCACTTGAGCGCTTAGCAGCGTTGACGCGTAAGGCCAATCCTGACAATAGGTTACAACGTATTGGATTATCAGCCACGCAAAAACCTATCGAGACGATGGCTAATTTTCTCATGGGTAAGCGTGAAGAAAAATGTCATATTGTTGACACAGGTCACACCAGCGAACGTGATCTAAATCTAGAATTGCCGGGCTCTCCGCTGGAAGCTGTCATGGCAAATGAAGTCTGGATTGAAATTTACAATCGACTGCATCAGTTAGTAGATCAGCACAAAACTACTCTTATATTCGTTAACACAAGGCGACTTGCTGAGCGTGTATCCAAAAATATCGCTGAAAGAATTGGCGAAAACGAGGTCATGGCACATCACGGCAGTATGTCTAAAGACAAGCGCCACGCAGCTGAGCAAGCGTTGAAAGCTGGAAAGTTACGTTGCTTGGTAGCCACTGCTTCATTGGAACTGGGTATTGATATTGGCGATATTAATTTGGTTTGCCAGATCGGTTCGCCACGTTCCATCGCTGCATTTTTACAAAGAGTAGGGCGTTCAGGGCATCATGTTGGTGGTGTGCCTAAAGGACGGTTATTTCCACTAACGCGTGATGAACTTGTGGAAACCACTGCACTGCTCGGCGCTGCTAATAATGGCGAACTTGATCGTATCATTATACCGGAGCAACCGCTGGACGTGCTTTCACAGCAAATTGTAGCGGAAGTCAGTGGAGAAGAATGGGCTTGTGATGATCTATTTAATTTGTTCTCACAAGCTTGGCCGTATCGTGATTTAGCACGAGATGAGTTCGATGGAATTATTCAAATGCTGGGGAATGGGTATTCAACACGACGAGGAAGACGGGGTGCGTATTTGCATTATGATGCGGTAAATGGGCGCGTACGAGCAAGACGTAATGCGCGCTTAGTCGCACTAACTAACGGTGGCGCAATCCCCGATCAATTTGATGCCGATGTGATATTGAGCCCAGAGGACATAAGGATTGGCTCGGTTGGTGAGGACTTTGCTTTTGAAAGTTTGCCAGGTGGCATATTCCAACTCGGCAATACCTCATACAAAATCCTTAAAGTTGAAACAGGGAAAATGTATGTTGAGGACGCACATGGTCAGCCGCCGAATATACCTTTTTGGTTGGGTGAGGCACCCGGACGTACCGATGAGCTTTCACTTGCCGTATCCAATCTACGCAAGCAAGTCAGCCAAAAACTCAATGAAGGGATGGATGCAACGCAAAAGTGGTTGGGCGGGACATACCTAATCCCCAGTATTGCTTCAGAGCAACTCACTGCATATTTAGCTTCCGCTAAGGCAGCGCTTGGAGAACTCCCGACGCAGGAAACGGTTATTTTTGAGCGCTTTTTTGATGATGTGGGGGATATGCATTTTGTTATTCACTCCAATTTCGGCTCACGAATCAATCGGGCTTGGGGGTTGGCCTTACGCAAACGGTTCTGCAAACGATTTAATTTTGAGTTACAAGCCGCGGCACTTGAGGACAGTGTTGTCCTGTCGCTATCATCCAGCCATAGTTTCCCGCTTGAAGAGGTATCCAGATACTTAAACCCTAAAACTGTCAGAGAGGTATTGATTCAGGCGTTTTTGGATGTGCCGATGTTCCCAGCGCGCTGGCGGTGGAATGCCACAATCGCCTTAGCCGTATTACGTAGTCGCAACGGTAAGCGCAACCCGCCGTATTTTCAACGCTCAGACGCTGAAGATCTGGTCGCTATTTTATTTCCAGATCAGATTGCCTGTGGTGAGAATATTGCTGGAGATCGGGAAGTTCCGGATCACCCCTTGATCAAACAAACCATTAATGATTGTCTACACGAAACGATGGATATTGTTGGTTTGGAAGCACTACTGACACGATTGTTAGCCGGAGAAGTGAAATTACTTTGCTGTGACCTCACTGCACCGTCACCGCTAGCGGAAGAAGTGGTCAATGCTCGACCTTATGCGTTCCTGGACGAAGCACCTGCTGAAGAACGTAGAACGCTGGCAGTCACCTCTAGAAGCCGCTTAAACCCTGCGGATGCCGCAGATTTAGGGCGTCTAGACCAAGCGGCTATCGACAAAGTTCGTGAAGAAGCTTGGCCAACTGTCCGAGACGCTGATGAGTTGCAAGATGCGATGCAGGTTTTGGGTTATATCCTCGAGTCAGAAGTGAAAACTAAACAAACGGATGATGAACCTGACGACTCCAATCAACCATGGTTACCTCTATTTAAAAAGCTGATCAAAGATAAACGATCCTGCCGAGTGGTTCTGGACAATCAAACTGTACTTTGGGTAGCCGCCGAGCGGTTGCAGCAGGTAGAGGAAGCTTTCCCAACTGCCGAAATAAAGCCAGAAATCATGGTAATTCCAAGTAAAGAGCTGGACGAGCCGTTGCGCGAATTGATCCGCAGTCGAATGGAGGGTTTGGGGCCAATAACCATCCCACAATTAGCTGACCCTCTAGGTTTGCCGCACAGTGCCATTCAAGTTGCTCTATTAAACTTGGAACAAGAAGGCTTTGTTGTTCAGGGCTATTTTACGAATGAAAGATTTGGTGCTGACAATCTTATCGAATGGTGCGAGCGGCGTTTATTAGCCAGAATTCATCGCTATACGATCAGTCGCTTAAGGAGTGAGATAGAACCAGTAAGCATTGCCGATTACATGCGTTTCTTATTTAACTGGCAGGGATTGACTGAAAAAGGTGAAGGTTTAGAAGCCTTAGCTGGGATATTGCAGCAGCTTGAGGGGTATTCTGCTGCTGCTGGGGCTTGGGAAAATAGTATTTTACCGTCGCGCATTGATTTGTATACGCAGGATATGCTGGAAACTTTATGTGTAACCGGTCGTTTCAGTTGGTTACGTTTGCATACCACAGCAGCGCAAAGCGAAAGCAAGCAAAAAAATTCTCCAGTGCGACTGACTCCTATAGGCATCGTTCAGCGACAACATCTAATGGAATGGAGGGTCTTTAGTAAAACTGCTTTCGAGCAAAACTTGAGTAGCTCTGCGATAAAAGTGCTCCAGTTACTAAGTAGCGGAGGCGCATTGTTTTTTGCAGACTTGGTCAACCAAAGTGGCTTGTTAAGAACACAGCTTGAAACGGTTTTGGGTGAGTTAGTTAGCTGGGGCTTAGTCAGTTCCGATGGCTTCGCTGGCCTACGCGCCTTGATTACCCCAAATAATAAACTGCCGCGCTTTTCGGGTAAACGAGGTCGAGGTGTTCAAGGGTCACCGTTTGATCGAGCCGGACGGTGGACATTGATTTCTCCAGTCGGTGAAGCGGGTAATACCATCAGCGCCGCCGAATCCATCCCCAAGTCAGACGCGCTTGAGATGATCGCGCACACTTTATTGGTTAGATACGGTGTCGTATTCCGTCGGGTGCTAGACAAGGAAACAGGCTTACCGCCTTGGCGTGATTTACTCAGGGTGTATTGGCGAATGGAGGCGCGTGGTGAAATACGTGGTGGTCGCTTTGTTGCTGGTGTTAGTGGTGAGCAATTCGCATTTCAGGATGCGATTGGCAGTCTACGTAAGATACGACGGCTGGAAAAGAAGGGCAACCTAGTTACTATTAATGCTTGTGATCCACTTAATTTAACTGGGACATTGTTACCCGGAGCAAAAGTGCCAATTAACAACAATTGCCAAATTGTATTTAGAGACGGACTGCCAATCGCGACTCAATCTAAGCAGGAGCTAGCATTTCTTTGTGATTTGGACGAACAAACACAATGGGATGCTCGCTTATTATTAACTAACAACAGCAAGGGCAGAGGTTTAGGCCGGCAGCATTAGTGAAAACAAGGTCAGCTTTCTTGTTAAGCTTAGATTAAGTTTTTGCAATCTACTCAAATAACACTTGTGAAAAATCTGCATCAGTTTTACTCTGTAAGTCCCCAATCTAGCAGTACCTCTGGCTCATTTCGTTTACGATCTGAGCCGGTTTTTTATCTGATTATTGTTAATTTATGGGGTCACCATTGCAAATCTGTTCTCAATCCGGCCTGTTACAAGAGGCTCGTTTCATTGCTTCGCCTAATCACGATGACAGACCTGCTGAGTCTGAACCTAGCCTCATCGTTATCCATAATATTTCTTTGCCGCCAGATCAATTTGGTAGCGAGCACATCAATCAATTATTTACCAATTGTCTGTGTGAAGAAGATCATCCGTTCTTTGCAGAGATTTCACACTTGCGTGTTTCGTCTCACATACTGATACGCAGAGACGGTGAAATCATTCAATACGTTCCATTCCATATGCGTGCTTGGCATGCAGGCGTGTCCTGTTTCAGAAATAGGGAAGTTTGTAATGATTTTTCGATTGGGATTGAATTGGAAGGTAGCGATACGACTGATTTCTGCGATATCCAGTATTTAGTTTTGGAGAACTTAATTAGAACTTTACAACAAACATACTCCAGCTTAAGTAAAGATAGTATCACTGGTCATGAACACATCGCACCAGGACGCAAAACTGACCCAGGTCCGCATTTTGATTGGCAAAGGCTGGGCCTGTCGCTTGAAGTAACATTGCCAGCCGGTGCTTCATAGACAGGTGGAGTTATAATTATTTTTGCGGTGATGTCGAAAGCTAGCTTGTTGCCACAGCATCTTCATTCAATGAAATGAGCCTACCTGATAACTGTGCGCCTTGATCAAGTTCAATTTCATCATAATGCACGTCACCTATAATGGTTGAACTGGCGCTGATACTAATTCTATTAGTTGCGAAAACATCTCCAGTCACCTTACCTTTTATGCGAATGTAGGGTGCTCTGACTTCACCTGTGATAGTAGCGCCTGCCTCAATTAACAAAGTAGCGTTTGTGCCTGATGCAGCAATGACATTGCCGTAGATATTACCTTTTACCTGTAGTAAACCAGAAAATGATAAGTCACCGACGAGTTCTATGTCGGGTTCCAATTGAGACGCAATACGTTTTGCTGGCATTGGTGAGGTTGCTATTGCATTTTTCTTTCCAAACATTTCACTACCGCCTTGTGGCTAGTGTAATTTAGGTTTGCAGTACGCATGATCAACGGGGAGCGAACAGCAAAAGGGGTATTATTGTTGTGCACACAAGTATAAAGCCGGATGATTTTAGATTTCAATCGTTTATTCGAGCAAATGACTAGCTGCCAATAAGTTCAGATGATCGATAGTGATAAGCTTGGCCTAAGTGATTGCTTATATTATGAATTGTATCTTTTATCATCATGATCACTGCAATTCATCAGAATTTTTTAATCTGTGTATATCTTTTTCTTCATCATTCTTATAGAGTCTGCATTCCATTCTGGATTCCTTGGGTGTCAATCAGGGTTTAGGGTATTAGTCATATGAATGTACGCCGTGAAAGTACGGATGTGTTAGATATGTACACGCTTCCCGCCAAGTTTAGTATGGATAACCTGAAGACTTTGCAATTGGGAAAAAAGCTTTCGACCCCCATCGGAAGGCGTTATTTATCTCAGCATATAAAGCGTTATCCATTAGACCTTCGCGCACAAGTGCAACGCATTCTAATTAATCAAGATCAGATACAACTTGCAGGCACATTGCAGGATCTGTTTATAGCGCTTAAAGATCATGGACTTAAATTGAGGCGAGAGCTGTTTGAACACAGTAAAGCTCAATTGTCAGATGAAGATCAACGCTATTTCTCAGATTGGTTAAGCAGTGATTTTGCAACAGCTTACGATGATAGGTTTGTCAGCGGATCTGTATTAGCGACTGGACTTATGCAAAAGTCTGAGCCACTGATTGTGCAACAGAAACGCAAAGAAAGTAGCTATGACAGCCATTATCAAGAAGCGTTGGATTGTTTGGAGTATGGTCAACTCGATAAGGCCCAAGAGTTACTGGAGCAGGAGTTAATAAACCCTGAGGGTGATTCTCGTGCAGAGAGTGAGTTATTAAGGGTTTACAACTACACCAAAGATGATGCAAGCAAGAATCGACTTAAAGCCTTGTTAATAGATCAGGGTCGTCAGCTCAGTGAAGATTGGAATCCACAACAGAGTGCCAACTAAGGTGATTGTATTTAATGATTGATCATTCCAAGCAAAGTACTACTTTAAAAGTATGTCTTGATGATGCAGGCACACATAATAGAGCGATACTGGATTTCTTCTTTGCAAAACTTGGGCAACATATCTTTCGCTGTGTTGGTACGCAAGAAGAGTCGAATGTCTTACTGATAGATTATGACTTCCCTCCCGCCAGACAGCGCTACGAAGAAGAATATAAACAATGGCAAAAGCCTGCACTTGTCTTGTCTATTTCTGAGGTTTCGCTTGATAATTCAATTTGGCTAGCAAAACCGCTGACTAGCAGAGCATTGCTGGACGCCGCTGAAACGCTCCAGCAGCAGATTGCCAAAGGTGCGGTGCCAGTAAATACTGCTGAGTCTAATCATCAGGCATCGGAAACGAGTAGTGCCACACCAGCACCCAATACAGTGCTGCAACGCCCGCCTACTCAGGCGTCTTCATCTCCGACTACATTACCCCTCGTAGACAAGGCGAATGCGTCATCGACAGCTATCAGCGAAGATGCTGAAGTATCTGTCACGAAGCCAAATGCTGTAATAAGCAATGTGGCTGCATCAGCTGAAAGTGAGTCTGCCAACACTCAGTTCGACAGTTTAACTCAACCGATATCAGATAATGTTTCTGATCAGGTCGCTGTTGTTGAGCCCACTCAGCCAATAGACGTTGATAAGGCTGAGCGGGTCCTGCTCTTATGTAGTGATAACCATGACATCGATGCGAATGGTGACCTTAGCTCCTTTCAAAAAGACGATAGCTTTTTCTTGTCTAGCTTGAAAGATGCGGTTCGCTTAGCACGTCAATGCCAACAAGGAGTGCTACTTAACTTTCCAACGGCAAGGATTTATGTTTTACCAGAGATCCACAGAGTTTTTTGTGGTGTCGATATCTATAAAGATGAATTTACTGAGTTAATAGCTGCATGCAATGTACGTGAAGGGGGGAAAATGCATATCCTCAGTACGCGTGAAATTCACGAGCTAAATGACATGATTTCTCAACAAGCGTCAGCTTTATATGATCTGGAGTCTTTTGTTTGGACATCAACGTTACTGTCAGCGCGGGGAAGTTTACCGCGGACACTTGACCCAAAGAAACCCGTGAGTCTCAAGCACTGGCCGAGTTTAACACGCTTGGAAAGCTTTCCTCACGTTATGCCAATTGCAGCACAATGGTCATCTAGTTCTATAAGTGCATTCGACGTTGCCAAATCATTGAATATTCCTCAACGCTATGTTTTTTCTTTTTATAATGCGGCGAATAGCCTAGGTTTGATCGAACAGGACCCTGAAAAATTGATTAACAAACAATCTGCGCCCCGTACTAAAGATGCCCCGCGAGGCTTATTCTCACGCTTGTTAAAACGATTGGTAGGGGGCTAAACATGAGTACAGAGAATCGGAAAATTATTTTCACTGGTCCGGTTGGCGCTGGAAAGACAACTGCTATTCGTTCTATAAGTGATATTGATATCATTACAACTGATGAGCAAGCCTCCGACATGGCTAAAGCCCGTAAGCCTGCTACGACTGTAGCAATGGATTATGGGATGATTAAGCTCAGTGAAAACGAAAGGGTTCATTTATATGGAACACCCGGTCAAGAACGTTTTAATTTCATGTGGGACATATTAACTGAAGGCGGTATTGGTTTAGTGTTGCTTATTGATAATTCTCGCAAAGATCCTCAGCAAGATCTGAAGTTTTACACGCAAGCGTTTAAGAAGTTTATTACGGCGCAACAGTTGGTTGTTGGTATTACTCGGATGGATACCCACCGTGTTCCAAACGTCAATGATTACCGTCAATGGCTGGATCAATTGAAAATTAAAGCACCCGTATTTGAAGTAGATGCGCGTAAGCGTGACGACGTATCGTTGTTAATTCAGGCAATGCTGATGTCTCTGGCACCCGGAGCTGAAATATTATGAGTGATTATATATCGCGAGAGGATTTGTTCATGGGGGTGACACCCGGTGGCAGTTTTTATGCAGTGCAGGATGATGCGGAAGAATTTGGCAGAGAGTTCCTGCACCGCTTATTAACGGTTGATGAAACTCCCTCGTTTAGCCTTGATATTGCAAAAGATTTAAGTGGGTTAAGTGATGAAACGGAAACTTTGGAGTTTGTGCATTTATTGCAGGATGCAGGCTTTATTCATGGACAGCAGATTAGTCAAAGCGCGCCAACAGGTAATTTAGAAAGCATGCTTCCCGAGCTTTTAAAAAGCTTGTCAGATGATGGTCGCGCCGTCTTGGCAGAAGGACAAGGGTTATATCTTGGAAGCTCCGGTTTTCCGCACGAGGCTGCTGAAGAATTAGCTGCGTTAAGTGCGAGCTTAACCGCAATTTACAGACGGCATAAGGATGTGCTTAAAGGTAACCTCGGTTACCGTCAACGTGCTTGGGGTTTAATCGATGCCGCCGGCAATAGTGAAATTGGCTTCTGGCCTTTGTACATCGGAAAAGATCGTTTCACGTTGATCGTTGGGGGGATGCCTCAGTTCAATCAACCTTCATTCACACAACTTATTTGGGCTCTAGAGCGCCGCTATGGCACAAATAGCCAAATGGTGCTTAACTAAAAACTTCATAGGAGTAAACGCATGCGTGCAGAAATGCTTAATTCAATATTGAGTGACCTCAATGGTTCAACCGCTGATATCGAAGCATCGGCTGTTTTGTCAAAAGATGGTTTGATGATGGCTGCGCTATTACCCGCAGCAATGGACGAGGATCGTGTGGGTGCAATGAGCGCCGCGATGTTATCACTGGGAGATCGTACGGCGCAGGAGCTTGCGAGAGGTACCTTAGAGCAAGTGCTTATTAAGGGTGATCATGGTTATATTTTAATGACTCATGCGGGTAGTGAGTCTGTGGTCACCGTCCTAGCCAAGCCGAACGCGCGTCTGGGCCTGATTTTCCTCGATGTGAAACGTGCTGCTGAAAGTATTGCCAAAATTCTTTGAGGCTTTTCATGAATAATCGACATTTATGTAACTACTTTTTCGTCAAGCTGTCACTTTCGGTTCTACTTCTGACAGGTACACTCGCTCAGGTAAAAGCCGATACACTCTATGGGCCTCTGAGGGCGGGTGAAACACTTAGTAGTATTGTAAATCAAAATTATTTAACAAGCCCATATGATGATTCAGTCATCATGAAAGAGATTCTTCGGATGAACCCGCAGGCGTTCATTTCGAATAATGTGGGCTTAATAAAGCAAGGCGTTACTTTGACACTTCCAAGTGATGCGACGCTGCGTAGTAGTCAGTCACAGGGAAATAATACTCGTATTGTTCAATCTGCTGCGACTAGTGCTGGCAGTGCTTTAGCACTCAGCTTAGAAGCGACCTTAACGCAAGTACGTGGAGAAAGGGATCAGGCAAACCTGCGGATTCAACGAATCGAGTCTGAATCGGCTACTCAGTTAGAGGCGCTTAACTCCAAAGTTAAGCGCTTAGAGTCTGAAAAACAAACGTTCAGCAGGCAATTGGCAACATCTACAACAGAACTTGCTGGGCTGAAGAAGTCTTTGGATGATTTAAAGCAAAGGAATAGCCAATCTGACCAAGAAGTTGCTGTTGTCACAACAGATAACAAGACACTAGCTCAGCTTGAAGAGAGTAAAACACTGGTTGCGCAAAAACAGCAACAAATTGTCGATTTAGAGTCATCAATTTTAACTATCAACAATGAAACCGACCGGTTAAAGAGTTCTCAAGAGACTACTATCAGTAACTTGCAGGCATCAAATCAAGCCTTAGAAGAAAAACTGACATTACAAAACCAAGAAGCTAGCAACTCAAGCGACACCTCTGAACAAGTTGCTGCAAAAACTGCTACGTTAAATCTCCAACACCAACAAGCTATAGATGACTTAAATAGTTCGTTCAAAGATCAATTATCTGAGCAAGAAAAATCTCAATCTTCGCTTAATGCACAAATCAACGATTTGAAAGCTAGCAGTGAATCACAAGATTTACAAATCATACAGTTGAATGATGAAAACAAAGAGTTAGCCAGCGAGCTTACGGCTGCAAAGGCTTCTTTGGAAGCAGCTTTAGCTGAAAATTTATCTGTGCGGGAACAAGTAATTACTGACTTAGGTACTGTAGATTCTATCCAAACAATCGACTCAGATCCTTTGATTAGTGGCCCTTTGACCAAGCAACTAATTGCTCAAGAGCTCAGAAAGCCGGTGGCTTTTCCGCTGTGGGGGCTGTTACTCGGTGCTTTTGCCTTGGGCTTTACAAGCTTAATGATGTTCTTTACTCGCAGCAGAAAACAAGTATCTGTGAGTAGTGCTCCATCATCTGATATGCAAGCGACTGAAGATGTCAGGATTGAGCCGCTCGTCTTTCGCAAAGGTGATTCTTCCATGCAAGACCCCGATATTGAAACACTTCGGGTACCGCCAAGAAGAGATCCATCTCGTGTGGCAATTATGGATCCAACCATGGCTGCCTCTGCGGTGACCGCTGTAGCAGCTTCGACAGCTGCTGCTACCCAAATAGGATCTCCAGATGCAGGAATATTAACAGCGCCTTTAGCAGAAGACCTGTTGGTAGGCGATTCACAGCAATTTGATTCAAAGCTCAAGTTGCTGATTGCTGAAACCTATACCGAGCTAGGCGATACGGCCGCTGCCAGCGAGCTGCTTACGGAGGTGAGTAACGAGGGAAATCATGCTCAAATTACAGATGCCACCAAACTAATAGCCCAACTTAGTCAGTGATAATGGAACAATATTACCGCTGATCTGTTTTTTGAGGGTAGCCAGAACACTCAATGATACATTGCTAGAATATTCGCGTAATCATAACAATAATATAAATTACCAGGGCCATTAGCGAATACTGTGGTACTGGCTGGAGCGATACTAGGATGATGTTGCCGTCACGCACTTCAAGCACTGCCTTTTCCAAGTCATTAATATTGAGTACTCTGATTACTGCTGTATCCAGCATTTCTCAGTCTGCAAGTGCTGATTCGGTTTATGGCCCTGTTAAATCAAGTGATACGTTAAGTAAAATTATTAGAAGTATTTATACCGGACCAAGCTCATCATATCGAACTGTGATGAAGCAAATTGTTATTGATAACCCCAGAGCTTTTCAAAATGGGGATATGAATCTTCTAAAGCTAAATGCCTCACTCACATTGCGGGGCAACCTCTGGAAAAATGCTGCTCAATCAATTACGCCAAGTCGTAAGCTGTCAAATACATTAGCAGGAAAAAGTATTGCAATAGACTCTGTTGATAGAAGTGCCCCTGAGCTAACTGTTGAGCAGATGAAAGGCCGTATTATCTTTCTTGATGCAGAGCGTTCGAGCCTGATCGTACAAGTAACTGAACTTAAACGTGGCACCATTCGATTAGAGAAAAAAATTCAAAGTTTAGAAGCCAGTAGCCAGCAGTCAGATGAGCAGCTTAGAACCTTAGATGCAGAGATTATTCGTTTAAGCAATTTATTATCAAACAAAAACGATGAAATTAAAATTTCTAGCACAGATCAGAAGCAGCTGGTAATGCTGCAAGAAAAATTACGACTGTTACAAAGAGAAACGGCAGCGCAAAAAAGAGAACTTGAGAATACTAAAAAGAAACTCGGTAGTAATGATAGTAATAGTAAACAAACCAATCAAACGATCGCTCAGTTAACGTCTGAAAATAACAAACTACAAAAAATGCTTCAGGATGCTCAGCCTGGCGTTCACTATTACAATGATACTGCGAGCGAGCCCAAGGTTAGTTTACTAGCAGGGAAGCTACAGTTACCAATTGGTTTGTTAGCTGTTGGTGGAGTCTTACTAGCAATTATGCTTATCGCCTTGATTGCGACTAAAAGAAAAAAGAAACAGCCTGAGGTTATTGATGATTCTCAAGGATTGAACCCTTTTGAGATCACACCTAACTTTAACAATACACAAAACTTCAATAGGTTGTTAGAAACTGAAGGCAACGAAAGCAGAGGATTTGCCCAACTTCATACGCAACCTGAAGAAAATGTATTTAAAATGTTCGATGAAGGAACACTTGAAATGGATTTAAAACTCGACATGGCTGAGGCTTATCTACAAGTTTTTGATTTTGAGTCGGCACGTTCTATTCTTCAGGAAGTCATTAAAGGCGGAAGTGAGCTACAAAAACGAAAAGCGACTAGGCTGATTTCTAAAGCGGCTTAGTGTGAGGGCATAAATGCAATGCATCTGCACAAGTGCAAAACTTCTTTTAGTACTGATTAAGCAAATTTGAATTGTTGCATAGTCTGGTCTCCTAAAAACAGGCATAATTCTGGTTTTAGTGATCTATCTACCTATCATGTCTGACTCTCCGATTATCACTGTCGATGGACCTGCCGGCGCAGGAAAAGGAACTATCTCTCAACGGCTAGCGCATGAGTTGGGCTGGCATATTCTTGATAGCGGCTCCTTATACCGCCTCACAGCCTATTCTGCGCTCAATAAGGACTGTGCTTTTGATGATATTTCCAAGTTAGAGACTATTGCACGAAACTTGCAAGTCGAATTCATGCCTGACCCGACTGGAGTGGTGAAAATCATCCTTGATGGCGTCAATGTCAGCAAGGAAATCCGCAGTGAATCTGCGGGTGAGGCTGCATCAAAAGTAGCCGGTATAGAAGCAGTTCGTGAAGCCTTACTCCAGCGTCAGCGTGATTTCGCTAAAGCACCAGGTCTCGTCTGCGATGGGCGTGATATGGGTACCGTCGTTTTCCCTGATGCCAATTTGAAAATATACCTCACGGCAAGCGCAGAAGTACGCGCTGTGCGTCGTTTAAAACAGTTGAAAGAACATGGACTTAATGCTAACCTCGCGCGCTTGATCGAAGAGATTCAGGATCGCGATTATCGAGATAAAACTCGAACTCACGCTCCATTGTTGCCTGCAACTGACGCTATTGAAATTGATAGTAGTAATTTATCAATTGATTCAGTGGTATTGCAAATCAGGCAAATATACGAATCTAGAGCATTTACAAGTTAAAGTTATTAGTACCCTGTTGACTAAGTATCCCTATTTATCAGTCATTTAGTAACTTTATCTGATTTATTCTCTCTTGCAATACCGCCAGAGATGAACTAACTCAACCCGACGCGAGCAGGGTGCTGTCGTCATATTTTAAGGTTTTATACCATGAGCGAAAGTTTTGCAGAGTTATTTGAAGAGAGTTTGACGTTTATTGAAATGACGCCAGGTTCTTTAGTCAACGCCACTGTTGTTGAAGTAACTCCGGATTTTGTAACGGTTAGTGCTGGTTTGAAATCAGAGGGTGTTATTCCTTCTGAGCAATTCAAAAATGAAGCTGGCGAAATTACCGTTGTACGTGGCGATGTCGTTGAAGTAGCATTGGAAAGTGTTGAAGATGGGTTTGGTGAGACTAAGCTGTCTCGCGAAAAAGCGAAACGCCTACGTGCATGGGAAGTGCTGGAAGAAGCGCTTGAGAAAGATGAAATTATCACAGGTATCATCAGTGGCAAGGTCAAAGGTGGCTTCACAGTTGAGCTTGGTGATATCCGTGCATTCTTACCTGGCTCTTTGGTTGATGTCCGTCCAGTACGTGACACAGCTTACTTGGAAGGCAAAGAGCTAGAGTTCAAACTGATCAAATTGGATCAGCGTCGCAATAACGTGGTTGTATCACGTCGTGCAGTAGTTGAAGAAGAGTACAGTGCTGAGCGTGATGCGTTGCTTGAGACTTTGGCTGAAGGCAAGATTGTTAAAGGTATTGTTAAGAACCTAACTGACTACGGTGCATTTATTGATCTTGGTGGTATTGACGGTCTGCTACACATCACTGACATGGCTTGGAAGCGTGTTAAGCATCCTTCTGAGATCATTCAGATGGGCGATGAGATCGACGTTAAGATCCTTAAGTTCGACAAAGAGAAGAGCCGCGTTTCGCTTGGTCTGAAGCAATTGGGTGAAGATCCATGGCAAGACCTTGTACGTCGCTACCCTGTTGACACTCGCTTGTTCGGTAAGGTGAGCAACCTAACTGACTACGGTTGTTTCGTAGAGATTGAAGACGGTGTTGAAGGCCTGGTTCACGTTTCTGAGATGGATTGGACTAACAAGAACGTTAACCCATCTAAAGTTGTTACACTAGGCGACGAAGTCGAAGTAATGATCCTTGATATCGATGCTGAGCGTCGTCGTATCTCTCTAGGTATGAAGCAGTGTAAAGCGAATCCATGGGATGAGTTTGCTAAGACATTCAACAAGAACGATATTGTTAAAGGTAACATCAAGTCTATTACTGATTTTGGTATCTTTATCGGTCTTGAAGGTGGTATCGACGGTTTGGTTCACTTGTCTGATATCTCTTGGAATGTTCAAGGTGAAGAAGCGGTACGTGACTACAAGAAGGGCGACGAAGTTGAAGCAATCGTTCTTGCTGTTGATCCTGAGCGTGAGCGTATCTCACTGGGCATTAAGCAGATGGATCAAGATCCATTCTCTGCGTTCTTCGCAGCTAACCCTAAAGGCACAATCATCAAAGGTATTATCACTGAAGTGACACCTAAGATGGCGACTGTTGATTTAGGTGATGGTATTGAAGGTAGTTTGCGTGCTTCTGAGCTTTCTCGTGATCGCGTTGAAGATGCTAGCACTATCCTTAAAGTTGGCGAAGAAATCGAAGCTAAGTTCATGGGTGTTGATCGTAAGAGCCGCATGATGAACTTGTCGATTAAAGCGAAAGACTATGCTGATGAAGCTGAAGTAATGAAAGAGTACAGTGGTCGTGCTTCTGGTGGTACTTCACTAGGTGATATCTTTAAAGAGCAGATGGGTGAGAAGTAATCACATCGATTCTTTAGATTGACCTATTTAGATGCTTTTATAAGCGTCTAAATTATCAAAAAAAGCCGGTTGTGTTTATTCACAATCGGCTTTTTTCATTAAAATCATACTCTTATTTTCTTTCATTCTATTATTTATTTAAAAGTCGTAGTAAACTCTTGTTGTACTTTGCTAGGAGGGCAAGCGCATGACCAAGTCTGAAATAATCGATATACTTTCCAGAAAACAGAGCCACCTCAGTGGAAGAGACGTTGAATCGTCTGTAAAAATCCTGTTGGAGCAGATGAGTGATACTTTATCATCAGGAAATCGTATAGAAATTAGGGGATTTGGTAGCTTCTCATTGCACTTTAGAGGTGCACGTCGTGGACGCAACCCTAAAACAGGTGAAACAGTCGATCTCTCACCTAAGCATGTGCCTCATTTCAAGCCTGGTAAATCTTTGCGTGATCGAGTCGATGCTTCTAAAGAAAATTTTCCTATCGTTGAGCAATAAATAAATATCCACAACTAATTAACGGCAAGGGGCATAAATGAATGAATTATTGTTTTTGCTGCTGCCACTTGCTTTCTATTCAGGCTGGAAGGCCTCGGGTAAAAGTCTAAAGCCTTCTCCAGAAAAACGCCAACTGTCAGACAACTTCGTGAGAGGTGTTAATTTCCTTCTCAACGAAGAGCCTGACAAAGCACTTGATGTATTCCTGAATCGCCCAGAGATTGACGAGTATACAGCTGAGACTTACTTACTATTAGGTAATCTTTTCAGAAACCGTGGCGAAGTAGATCGAGCGCTAAGTGTCCATCAAAACCTGATCGGGCGTGCTTCGCTTAACCGCAAACAGAAATCAATAACTATGCTAGCGCTGGGAAAAGACTTTCTTGCTGCCGGTATGATGGATCGTGCGGAGCAGGTCTTTAGTGAGCTCTTACAGGGCGAAAATAACACTGAAGATGCCAGAGAAGCTTTACGTAATATCTACGAGCAAACTCAGGAGTGGGATAAAGCGATAGCTGTAACAGAAGCATGTAGGCAACCATTGGATAGTAAGCTTCCTACTTTAATTGCTAACTACTATTGTGAGCTTGCAGAAGCTGCATTAGCGACAGGGCATATCCAAAATGCTAATGAGCAGTTAGCAAAAGCTAAGAACAGCTTTGCAGAATCAACTCGTATCAAAGTCATTACCGCTCGCATTCATGCATTACAACAAGAATACACACAGTCTAGCGCACTGTATTTAGGTGTAGCTCAGGAAGCGCCGCGTTTGCTTGGGACTATTTATAAGCCTATGATTGATAGCTATCAGCAAGCGGGAATAGTGAGTCAGTTACAAGATCAGCTATTTGCAATCTTTATAGGCTGCTCAGATGTTAAAGTACTCGAATACACCTTACGGTTATCTATCGAAATGGGGCCCAGTGAGAATATTCAACAACAACTCCCTTCTATACTTGAAACAAAGCAACTCAACGTGCGGACGATATATCGAGCCACCAGTTTATATTGTGAAAACTCTAAATTGGACTCAACGGCTGCTTTACCGCTGATACAGGCTGCATTAAACAATCACCTGTCATCCCAACCTGGATTTTTATGCAGGCATTGTGGCTATAAGATGCATGATTTTTTGTGGCGTTGTCCTGCCTGCAACCATTGGGACGAAGTGGTACATGTCTAATTGCCTATAACCAATGTCATTCAAATTATTAAGGTTCTAACGCTATGTCTGATCGATTAATTGTTGCGCTGGATTTTCCAAGCGAAAAAGAAGCATTACGCTTTATAGAGCCTATCTCTCCTCAAGATTGCATTTTAAAAGTGGGTCTTCAGTTATATGTGGCTGCGGGCCCGGTTTTTATTAAATCACTCGTCGATAAGGGATTTAAAGTTTTTCTAGACCTTAAGTTTCATGATATTCCAAATACAGTTGCTGGGGCTTGTAAAAGCGCAGCCGACCTAGGGGTTTGGATGATTAACGTACATGCTGCTGGCGGGCCGGTTATGTTAGAAGCTGCGGCTAACTCACTAGTCAACTTTCAAGCACCACCAATATTGATCGGTGTGACCGTGCTAACTTCAATGAATCAGGCTCAGTTAGCAGCGACTAATGTTAGTCAGTCTCCTGAAGAGCAAGTCACTCACCTCGCGTCTCTATGCGCTAACGCTGGCTTATCGGGGGTGGTTTGTTCTGCACTTGAAGTAGAGCTACTCAGAAAAAAAAGAGGGGACAGTTTCGTATTAGTGACGCCTGGAATACGCCCTGAGGGTTCAGCTCACGGTGATCAGCAGCGAATAATGACACCCGTACAAGCTACAGCTGCGGGATCAAGTTATTTGGTGATTGGTAGACCTATTACCGAGGCTCATGATCCACTCTCGGTAATTAGGTCTATCAACCGCTCGATTGCTTAACGCAACCTCAAGCGAGTGCCTACTTTAATTTTATTGGAGCGCAGTCCATTCAATCGCTTCAGCTTTGCTACCGACATTCGGTTCACCCTTGCAAGGCTATACAGTGTGTTACCACTTTTAACTCGATGATATCTATGTTTGCTAAAACGTGTTTTCTTGTTGCTCCGCTTCTTTGAAACACGTTTAGCTGACTTGCTTTTGTAACGATAACGTTTGCTTAATTTTGCTTTTTTGAAACGCTTATTAGTTAGCCTTAACTGTCTGCGTTGCTTCTTAGATAGGCGCTTGTGCTTTTTATTCAGTGACACCTTGCGTGATTTAACAGGCGGGCTGTACCTTTCAAGGCGACCACCATTCATTGTTTTATACGCGCGCATCACATGGCGTGAGTAACGTCTTACTTGTTTAAACTTTGGCCCGTATTTTTTACTCACGGCGCCAGGCCCACCGTTATAGGCTGCTGCCGCATAATGTTTGTTACCGTTATACCTGACTAATAAGCTTTTAAGGTACTTGGTTCCACCATGGATATTTTGCCAAGGGCTATAGCCGTTTTTCACACCGAGCATTCTGGCTGTACCAGGCATGAGTTGCATTAGGCCTTTCTCACCTAAACCTCCTCGTGCGCGCGGTTTGAAGCAGCTTTCTACCGCAATGACAGCTTTAATAAAGTGAGGGCTTACGCCGTACTTTTTTGATGCGTGATTAATGGTGCCTTTAAAGCGGCGAGCTTTTTTGTTTAATGTCTTTCGACTGTACTGGTCACAGGTAAATACAGCTCTTCTGCTTTTTTTTCGAGATTTATAGCGCGTGCTCTTAGCTGAAGCTCGTTTACTGACAGAATATTTCTTAACTGTTTTTTTAGAGGGGCCGGAGACCGCCTCTTTCATCGGTGATAACGCCAGCATTACCGCAATAGCACATATACAGATAATCGGTTTTTTCATGAAAGCTCCATGCAATTCATAACTGATCAATTCAATGACCACAAGTCTTGAAATAGGGGGATAAATTAAAGGGGTGAGATATATGGGGATATTAATGAGATTAACTGGGGAGTAATAAAACAGATGGTCAGGTGACACGTCCTGACCATCTGAATATACACAGTTCGTTTGCGGTGGCTTCACTGCCTTTGTAAACGTTTATCCAGCTAAAGGTAATTCGTTACATCCTTGTTACTACACAACCATTAGTCGATAAATACACAATCTTTCGGGGATACAACTATGTATTTTGCTTTTACGCAGCCTATTCCATTTGATCAACGTAAAAGCTCAGCTGAAACTATCCTGATTCAGCTGGTGTTAAGGTTACATTAAGCTTCGAGAGATACAAAAAGATTTTTTTAATGGAGGTTATTGTTTTTTACTATTGGTCAAGAAAATCTAAATTAAATCAATATTTAAGCTAATCTTATCTGTTGATAGGTGATCAAGAAGTCAGTCATAAATAACTGATTAATAGCCACTTAATAAACAAATCAATGAAAATTAAGGGCCCTTTATTTAAGCGGGTTAAGGTTTTTAATTGAATTTTTTCCACACAGTATGCAAAATTTTTTGTGAAAAAAGTTTATAGAATTTTTTTATAAACACTAATTTTTAAGTCAATTTGTAGCCTAGGTTGATTATACCGTAATATTCGGCCATTAAATGAACGAAATACTGTCTAGGAACGACAATCATTCATACCCAAATTTCACTACAACAATGTGCACCCTATGCCAAATAAGCCTGAAGCCTTAGATTCACTAACTCGTAGCAAAATTCGCAGTAATAATGAAATACAATTTTTGCCTAGCGGAGGGGAGTCATACGAAGTTCGCTGGCGTTTATTAGATAATGCTAAGCACTCTATTCACATCGCGACTTTCTCAATGATGAA
>Ga0114956_1000353_pt1 | contig 32303 bp, 24 predicted proteins | sample MaitaG_FD_87304 | JGI IMG/M metagenome (GOLD analysis project Ga0114956, IMG submission 87304) | Marine algal microbial communities from Maine, USA - Maine_Asex2 metaG | ecosystem: Host-associated > Algae > Red algae > Unclassified | place: Maine, USA | collected 2015-01-05
ACCATTGTCGACTTGCTCGATTTAATGGCACTGCTTAAATTGAACCGCTTTCATTGGCATTTTGCAGATGATGAAGCGTTTCGATTGCAAATTGAGTGCTGTCCGGAACTTTGGATGCACACCGAAATTCGTGGTGAAGGACATCTGTTACCCGCACTATTCTCTGGCGAAATTGAAACAGGTGGCAGTTACAGTAAAGATGATGCTCGAAAAATTATTGCACATGCAAAGTCTCTTAATATCGAAGTTTTACCGGAGATAGAAACACCCGCTCACGCACTTGCCCTTGCGAAAGTGTATCCGGATACTCGCGATCCGAATGACACAGGAACAGAAGTTAGTGTGCAGGGATATACCAGCAATATTTTAAATCCTGCTATGCCAAAAACCTGGGAAATATTAAATAACATCGTTACTGAGGTTGGTGAACTTTTTCCTTTCAATCACATACACCTTGGATGCGACGAGCTTCCTGAGCATACCTGGAGTGGCTCACCCAAAGCGCAGGCTTTAATGGATAGTGAAGGCCTTCAAACCACTGACGACTTGCTCGGCTGGACGATTTCGAAGCTAGCCAGAACTGTTGTCGAGAACGGTCAGCGCCCAGCTGCATGGGAAGAGGCAGCACGTGGTTCTAATGGCGGTATTGGCCATAACGCAATACTATTTAGCTGGACTGCTCAAGGTCCGGGTCTTGATGCAGCCAGGTCAGGTTATGACGTTGTGATGTGCCCTGCGCAACATGTTTATCTGGATATGGCACACAGTGCAGACACAAATGACTGGGGAGCAAGCTGGGCCGCCTTCATATCCCTTGCAGACACCATTGCCTGGAATGTAGTACCCGATGATAGTGTTGCGGATAATATTATTGGCGTACAGGGAACCTACTGGTCGGAATTTACGACTTCAGACGAGCAGATTTGGCCGATGTTACTGCCGCGCATTCTAGGTGTTGCAACGAAAGCATGGCAAACCAGCGATATCGATGCACACACGTTAGAGGCACTGGCTGCGTACTACCAACAACAAGACCTGAGCCTGCCGTAATTGGCTAGCAATCACACTAAAGCCAAAGCACTTTCAGGAATGGGCAACCGAACCGTAAAGCCTGTACCAACATCAGGGATTGATTCAACGTCAATTGACCCTTTGTATCGTTGAGCAATTCCATAACTCACAGACAAGCCCAAGCCAGTGCCACCTTCTTTTCCATGGGTAAAAAACGGGTCGAACAATCGGTGAATATTTTGAGGCTCAATCCCAACACCGTTGTCGCGTACTTTAATAAATACTTCATCAGCTGTAGTCGTGCCTGTACTAACCTCAACTAAGCCAGCCTCTGGTACCGCCTGGATAGCATTCATAACCAGATTAACGATAACCTGCTGCAGCTCTTGTCTGTCTATATAGATTCGTGGTACATCGGTAAAGCTTTGCCTAAGCACAATGTTTTTCTGCGCTAATTCGTGCTTAACCAATACCAGTGACGATTCAATAATTTCATTTACATCTACATACACTGGTGACACTGGCGAAGTTTCGCTATGCGATTGGTATGTATCAATGAAGGGGAAGTGAGCTAACTCGTTCTCTTTGAGCGGCGCTGTTGTACTTGGCCTGGAATATTGCAGCAAACGATCAGTAATAGAGCGGATGCGGTAAACCTGTTCAATAATCAGATCTATCTCAGTTTGAACATCTCCTGAATGTTCACCCATTTCCTGAATAACAATATCCATATTGCCAAGAATAACAGCGGTCGGATTATTTATTTCATGTGCAACACCAGCCGTTAACTGACCAACAGCTGCCAGCCTTTCAGCTGTAGCCAGCTTTTGCTGAGCTTCGTGCAACATGGTGATTGACTCTTGCAACGAGCTGTTTTTCGATTTTAGTTCTGCGGTTCGTTCCTGAACCTTTTGTTCCAATTCGCTGGCGTTCGCGTTAATTTGCGCACTGTGTTCCTCCAGCGTATCTAACATAAAATCAAACTGTGTTGCCAACTCCCCGATTTCATCGTGAACTTTTAAATCACCGATGCGACGACGTTCACCAGCAGCGGTTGCTCGCACCACGCTGGCAATCGACTCGACAGGCTTGAATATAGATTTCGCTCCAAAAATGGCGACCACTACCGCAAACAAAGTACCAGCTAGTACAACAGCTGCCGTCACCGCTATACCCCGATACAGATCATTTCGAAACGGTGCTTCCAGATAACCCGCGTATAGCATGCCAACGCGATTTCCAAATACATCGATAATTGGCTCGTATGCCGAGATATACCAGTCGTTCACAACGAACGCTCTGTCTATCCATGGCGTACCCTGCTCCAGAACCGTATTTCGTACTTCAACAGATACCCGCGTACCCAACGCTCGGGTATCGTCGTTACTCGGTACGTTAGTAGTGATTCGGACATCATCGAGAAAAACCGTTACAGTACCTCGACTACCTGCTGCAAGACTACCGGGGCCATACACAAGGTCACGAATTTCGTCCACAAATGCATAGTTTCGATTAAGCAGTAGACCGCCTTCCAGAATGCCCAGCGTGTCGCCATGTTCACCTTTTATACGTTGCAGTACTCGGATAACCATGGCTCGATCTTCATGCGTTTTTTTCGTTGGTGCAGCACGCGGTGTATCAATTAACGCAAAAACCACTTTTTCAGATAACGATTTGTTTTCGGCCGACCAAACCTCCTTCGGGTAGATTTCAATACCCGTCGCGCTATCGAGCTGTGCGGTATTAAACGGACTTCCAAACACACTTTCGGTTAACGGCGACTGCCTCAACTTCCAGTCTGACCACCCATCGCTCTGCAGTCGCGAAGTACCATCCCAATTGAGAAGATTGATAAAGTCGAAACCACCTTCAGCTTCTTGCGCATGCAACAACTGAAGAACACTTGCCGAATTATTCAATTCAAGTTGCGTTAGAAAGGCCGAGCTGTCCGACAACGCCGTTAATGCACGTTGTCTGTCCAATTGGATTCGTTTGAATACATCGTGTGTTACACGCAGATCAGTATTAACTTTGGTAAAAAGCTGTTTATATGTATATGAGGTTGACCAATGAGCCGTTAGATAAATAACCGTGCCGGTCAGCAGCAGCAATGGGCCCAGGACCAGGGCGAGCAATTTGTGTCGAAGGCTTAGTCCACGAATGTAATCAACGACGGCGACCATACACTGGTATTACTATTTCTGCGTTGTCGTGGCAGAGGAGGAATGCCCGTACCACAAATTCTGTTTTCGTTCGAGGGTTTTACGTGACACACCTAATTGGCGGGCTGCAGCAGACTTATTATTGTTAACTGATTCGAGCACCGCCTCTATATGGGCACGCTCAACCGCATCGACGGTCCAGCCTAGCGGGTAGCCCTCGGATACTTCTTCAACCTGTGCATCAGTTGAGCGCATACTATCAGCGGGCAATCTGCCCAGTAACAATGTGCGTTCAATAACATTCTTTAATTCACGCACGTTACCTGGCCAGTGATATTGATTTAATCGCTGCCAATCAGTGTGCATGAGTTCAATGGGAACGAGCCGCATTTCTGCAGAGAGTATTTCGAAAAAATGCTCTACCAAAGCGGGAATATCTTCACAACGTTCCCTAAGCGCCGGCACACGAATGGGCAATACGTTAAGCCTGTAGTACAAATCACTACGAAATTTTTCTGATTCTGAATCTGCGGCCAGGTCCCGGTTGGTCGCTGCAACGACCCGTACGTTGACCGGTATTTCTTTCTCACAACCGACTTGTCTGATGGTTTTCTCTTCAAGTACGCGCAGCAATTTAGATTGCATGGCTGGTGGCAACTCGCCGACTTCGTCAAGAAAGAGTGTGCCGCCATCGGCATGCAGGAACAAACCTTCGCGGGATTGGGTAGCGCCTGTAAAAGCGCCTTTGAGGTGACCAAAAAGTTCGCTTTCAAAAAGTTCCGGAGCAATCGTTCCACAATTAATAGGCACGAACGGCCCGGTACGCTTGGACATCGCGTGAATGGCACGAGCAATCAACTCTTTACCGGTACCCGTTTCACCTTGAACAAGGACATTGGATTGCGTGGGCGCAATACGCTCGGCTAAAAGCAGCGTGTCTTTGATAACCTGACTTTCACCAACCACACCACGATCAACTTTGATCTGATTAAGCTGCAAGCGTAGTAGGGAGTTTTCGCGCAAGATCTGGCGTTTTTGCAAAGCGAGTTGCATGGCCATAAACATCTGTTCGGTGCGAAATGGCTTCATGATGAAGTCATCCGCACCATTTCGTAGTGCAGAGATTGCCATCTCCAGATCGGCGTATGCAGTCATGTAAATAACATGGGTTCGAACCCCTGCTTCGCGCAGCTGGCGTAGCCACTCTAGTCCTGATAAGCCGGGGAGTCGGATATCGACAAGGAGTAAATCAAAGTGGTAGCGAAGGCGTAAGGCTTCAGCCTCTTCGGCGCTGCCCGCAACTTCAAGTAAGGCGCAACGTTTCTCCAGCGAACGCTTTAGAAAGTTTCGCATTCCGGGTTCATCATCGACAACCAGTATTGCAACTGAACTCAAAAGTTTGTCGAGTGTTTCCGTGTCACCGAGTACGCGACTGGTCTTTTTTGTTGCATCGATAGACGTAACCGACATTAGGGTCCCGATTGTGTGACAATCTGACACACCCTATGACACATACAGGGTATTGGTCAACAGAAATGAAGTCTCTCTTTTGGACCAATTTTAGTCATCTATTTTGTTCTGAAAGTACGTACCTATTCTACGTATAACCTGAAAATCATCTGATTATGCACGTGGAACCCGCTGAAATATTGGAAAAACCGGTTAAGCCTGTCCTGAAATGGGCTGGTGGAAAACGGCAACTTATACCTCAACTTGTAAAGCGCATGCCGAAAAAATTTGGCACGTATCTCGAACCATTTTTTGGCGGTGGCGCATTGTTTTTTCACCTTCAACCAGAAAATTCCGTGATCAGTGACTCCAATGCAGAGCTCATTAATTTGTACCATATCATTGCAGATACGCCAGACTCGCTCATTAACGCATTGCGGCAGCACAAAAACGAATCTGACTATTTCTACGAACTGCGCGCCTGCGACTGGACAACCATGTGTCGAATACAAGCAGCATCACGCACCTTGTTTTTGAACCGAACCTGTTTTAACGGATTGTATCGAGTCAACAAAAAAGGCCAGTACAACGTACCGTTTGGTCAATACGCCAAGCCTAATTTCTGTGATGAAGCCGGAATCAAACTGGCGTCCAAGACTTTGCGTCGCGCTCGCATTATAGAGAGCGACTACAAGACGCTGTTACGTCAACACGCTAAGGCTGGCGACTTTGTTTTTCTTGACCCGCCGTACCATCCAGTATCCAAACATAGCGATTTCAAGCGCTATACAAAAGAACAATTCAGAGAACAGGATCATATCGAGCTAGCCGAAGAAGTCGCTGCACTGCAAGACAAAGGTTGCAGCGTTCTGTTAACCAATTCAAACAGCGAGTTGATATTAGATTTATTTAAAGACTACACAGTCGATGTTGTCGATACCAGGCGCAGCATCAATAGCAACGCCAAAAAACGCGTCGGTAAGGATGTCATTGTTAGCATCAAACCCGGCAAGCACTATGCAAGCGCACCGCTAGAAATATCGGCACCGGAGCAGATAAAAAAATACCCATCGACGCGATTCATGGGTTCGAAGAGTAAGCTATTGCCCAGTATCAGGGATGTTGTTGCAGCGCAACCGAGCAACAGCGTACTCGATCTGTTTTCCGGGTCAGGTATTGTAAGCTATATGCTAAAAGCGGAAGGCAAACAAGTTATCAGTAACGACTACATGGCCTTCAGCTCGCAAATATGCAAAGCGCTGGTGGAGAACAATCACATAACGCTGCCACCCGACACAGCAAAAAAGCTGCTTGAATCTGACGCCGAACCGGATCATTTCGTTGAACAGAATTTTGAAGGGCTTTATTTCAGCACAGATGAGAATCGTCTGATCGATCAGGTGCGAGCAAATATAAAACAACTCGACAACGATTATACGAAAGCCATAGCCACCTCAGCGTTGGTCAGAGCCTGTTTCAAGCGACGACCCAGAGGAATCTTTACCTATGTCGGGCAACGCTATGATGATGGCAGGAAAGATCTAAAAACTTCATTGGCAGAACACTTTCTGTCAGCAATTGATGCATACAATGCTGCGGTGTTCGACAATGGCCAGTCAAATATTGCATCGCGACAGGATGCACTGAAAACAGAGTACACGCCAGACCTGGTTTACATTGACCCACCCTATTACAGCCCGCACTCAGATAATGAATATGTGCGTCGCTATCATTTCGTTGAGGGCATTGCATGTGACTGGAAAGGTGTGGAAATGCAGTGGCATACAAAGACTAAAAAATTCAAGAACTACCCAACCCCGTTTAGCACCAGAAAAGGTACCTATAAAGCATTCGATCAGCTGTTTGAAAAGTTTAAGAACAGCACAATGGTAGTGTCATACTCATCCAACTCAAAACCGTCGAAGGATGAAATGCTGGAACTACTTAGCCGTTATAAGTCTGATGTTGAAGTGGTGTCTGTTGCGTACCGGTATTCGTTCGGTAATCAGGCGCACAAAGTTAGCGACAATAACAATGAAGTGAGTGAGTTTATATTTGTTGCGAGGTAACTGGAGATTGCGAAGTTACTGGTGGGGAGCTGGAACTGAGAACCGACAGCGTCCGTGCTTGTCGGTCTGGCATTTTGTTCTGTTGGTATTCCGATTTTACGAGACGAAAAACGGAACAATCAGGCCAAGAACAGTGAGCGCAATACCAAGTGCACCCAGAATCATATCCAATCCGGTAGACTCGCGAGGAGCACCGAAGTTGTTATCATCTTCTTTTCCAGGTGCCAAAGAATAATATAAAATCCAAATCGTTCCAACAATGGGGATTATTGAAAGAAGGTACCACCAGCCGACAAAGCCAAGATCGTGCAAGCGCTTTATAGCCGAAAAAATGATGGCAACCAAGGCCACCAACATTAGCGGTATGCCTATTGCCATAGACACCATCTGCAATGCGCCAGAGCCGCTAGACGCACCAGCAAACATAACTCCGCCACCTATTACCATAATGAGCATACACAAGACCACACGCGCGTTATAACTGAACACACCCATTCGACCTTCTGCCGAAAACCAGGCATCGTCTGATGCTTCTGCCTTATCTCTAAGGTTTGCTGTAGGTGCGCGATACGCTTCCCGATCATATGGCTCTCGCTCAAACGCTTGTCTTGCTACAGTGCTCATTATTTAATGCCCATTCCAATTGATAATTGCGGTAGCGGCCCGGTGAAAACCCGTTTTCAATCTTGTACCGAGAAAAGTGACGTAGTTACACAATTACTCCATAGTGCATCATCGGCGGCGCGCGATACAAAAGACATCAAGTTTGATCCTTTGTCACTATATTCAAGGGCTTAGTGCTAATTCTGATAATCTTAAGCCATTGCTCGTATTAACTTGCCTGATGTTTTAATTAAGTAAATCGGCACGAGGTTCAAATCATACGACTGGAGTTTTTATAATGATTAACCACACTAGAAGACAAATGCTTTCTATGCTGAGCACCGGACTGTTTGTGGCGAGCGTGCCTACTCAGGCCTGGAGTCAACTAACAGGTAAGCGCTTACGAATAAAAAATAGGCTCAGGGCCTATAACGGCACGGTGCTGCTTCCAAAGGTAGATACTATTGTGTCAACACTTGGCGTTAATTCTACGATTATGACTATTACTAATAAGTCCAACGTGGTTGTGACGATTACAAAGTTGAATCCGGGAATTGTTGAGCATGACAACGCACGCTTCGATGTAAATGCGTCGGTGGGTGCAAAAGGTATAACGTTAAAACCAGGTCAGCGGCGCATGATTGTTGCGCATGCGTTGGATGTATTACCGAAGATTGCCTGAGCACGACCAGTAACATTTACTGCAGGTCCGTAACCATGATAAGTCCGGTTCGGACATGTGGTTTTGTTAAACAAGTTGGCTAACGTACTTAGATTCCCAAAAACCGGTATTTATACCGGTGTCGAACCACTTTTTTGAATAAAATAAAGCGCTAACTCATCGATCCGTTAAGACAATGCTTGATTCAAGAAACACAAAAAGCTGGCCTGCCCATTTCCCGACTCAAGCCTTTCGTACAATAGCGCTGGCGAGTGTCTTCTCATTCGCCATCATCGGTTGCTCAGGATCTTCTGATTCCAGCGAAGATCAATCTGTGAATGGAACGAGTGCCGGTAATTCAACTAACGATACCGTTGCGAATAATAACAACAATGGAACAGCGAATGATGACGCTAATGCGAACGACGCGCAATCGGGTACAGAGCAAGACGTTGATAACTCAGATAGTGACACAATCGAAACAGACGAATCTAATGAACCACTTACTGATCAAACCCAAACAAATTCTGAAGAACCAGAACCTGCGTCTCCGACAACAACCCGTGTCGACTTCGATATTACCGTGCCTGTTTACATGCCTTCTGATGAACTACAGGTTTTATTGTCCTGGGGAGATCTTAATAAAACAGCTAACTGGGTACTTGATGAATCGTGGACTGTATCGCAAGAGCTTCCTGTTAATACAGAAAACCTGCTAACTGTAACGTTTGCTGATCGCAACGGCGCTGTTAAATTGGCCAGTTTCGAAAACACATTTAAAACCGGAACTGCTGCCTCTCAAGTGGTCCAGATTACAGCCGATCAGTTCAGTATCGATCAGTGGGACAATGATAACGATGGCGTTAGCAACTTTGATGAATTGTTGGCTGGCAGAAACCCCAACGGAGACAACCTGCCACCGGCTGTTGAGGCATCTTTAGATGTTCTGCCAATTAAGACATTTCGTATCTCATGGCAAACAACACCTGATGCTCGTTATTACCGTGTTTTAGAAAACCCGGATGGTATTTCTGGTTTTTCCGATATCAGTGGAGAGCTGGAGGCCAGTGCAACAGGATTTGATCATGTTGTCGCTCTGTATGCGCGAATTAATGCTCAATATCTGGTGCAATCCTGTAATTCACAAGGTTGTACTGATTCTGCGCCGGTGATGGTATCGGGCACGCTTGATAATGCTATCGGTTTTTTTAAAGGCAGTAATACTGAAGCAGGTGATGTCTTTGGCGCAGCTGTCGCACTCAGTGCAGATGGCAGCACACTGGCTGTAGGAGCTTATTCGGAAGAAAGTGCTGAAACGGGTACCGGTGTTCCTGGCAATGATAACTCGGCGCCGGCTGCCGGGGCTGTCTACGTCTTTGTCCAACGCGATGGGTTGTGGCAACAGCAGGCTTACTTAAAAGCCAATAACGCAGGCACTCGAGATTTATTCGGTGGATCGGTTAGTTTGAGTGCGGATGGTAATACGCTGGCCGTTAGCTCGTGGTTGGAAGATAGCGCAGCGACCGGAGTCAATGGTGATCAGAACGACAATTCTGCAAGATACGCGGGCGCAGTCTATATGTTCGTTCGAAGTGGCGCTCTATGGCAGCAACAGGCGTACTTAAAAGCCAGCAACACAGATGCATACGATCGCTTTGGTTATGCTGTCAGTTTGAGCGCGGACGGCAACACGCTGGGTGTTGGAGCATCTGGCGAAGACAGCGCATCAGTCGGTATAAATGGTGATCAAAGTGATAATTCGGCTATTTATTCTGGCGCTGCTTATGTGTTTATTCGTGTTGGTGATCAGTGGCAACAGCAGGCCTATGTCAAACCTGACTTTATAGCCTCAAATATTTTCAATGGTGCCTTCGGTGCCTATATCAGTCTCAGTGGAGATGGCGACACGTTGGCAGTTGGTGTGCAGGGTCTGGCCAACCCAAACACTAACATCGCGGGCACGCTTCCCGGCGCTGTCTATGTCTTTGTCCGTGATGGTGGACAGTGGCGACAAGAGGCCTTTGTACAAGCCAGCAATTTAGCAAATAACGATTTCTTTGGTCGCAATGTCAGCCTGAGTACGGACGGCAATACACTGGCAGTGGGAGCATGGGGTGATGATAGTTCGGCGACGGGTATCAACGGTGATGAAAATGATAACTCAGCTGCGAATACGGGAGCGGTCTATGTTTTTGTCCGAAACAGTGGACTCTGGCAGCAGCAAGCGTATATCAAAGCCAGCAATCCAGACAGCGACGATTATTTTGGCAGCGGTATCAGTTTGAGTGGAGATGGAAATAAGCTTGCCGTTGGCGCGTGGAAGGAAAGCAGTGTGGCAACGGGCATCAACGGTGACGAAAGCGATAATTCTGCAAATCAATCAGGCGCAGTCTATGTATTTTTTAGAAGCGGTGAAACATGGCGCCAGCAGGCTTATGTTAAAGCCAGCAACACACAATTACACGACTCGTTCAGTCATGCCGAAAAGTCTGTCATCGCGTTCAGCGCGGACGGCAACACATTAGCTATAGGAGCGGGCGATGAAAGCAGCGCTTCAACCGGTATCGGCGGTGATCAGACTGACAACTCTGCAAGAGATGCAGGCGTTGTTTACTTGTACTAAGCATTCAAAGAGACATACTTCTCGCACCTGTGGTGGGCTGATGTAACGGTCCAAACCGCAACAAAACCGCATGGGTACAGGGCTTCAGCTAACAAGTGAAAAGCCGATAACGTAGAGTGAACATCGCTTGTGGCAATTCCAATTGCTACGAATCTTGAAGACCGGTTTATCTGTGTTAGTGAAGCAATTCATGCAAAATTTTCCTGGAAAGAGCGAGGGTTTGAAAAGCTCGGAAATTACTTACCCTTACGAATTTTTATTAATCGCATCTGTTGCCCTGGTTCTTGGCATGGTCGCACTCTGGCTAGTTCTGAACGAAGGCTTTCACACTGTGCTCTTTCTGGTGACGGCTGGTCTGTTTTTCATAGCCGGAGCAGGATTCTATCTGAGCTTAAAAGCAAAAAATCTACGAAACAGATTTGGACAGGCACTACTGTTCCTGGACCCACAGAGGCCCGGTGTCGGAGGCCCACTAGGAGGCAGATTTACGCTAAACCTGAATGGGTACAATCCAAGTCTATACATACCCGGTAAATTACGCGCCATGCTCTACTGTAATAAAGGATGGTCAAGCGTCAGTTACGGTCCCGGCGCTATGCAATCACGCATCACACACTGGCAAAATAGTGTTCCGGTTTACCTGAAACAAACCAGTACCGGTGTCGACGCCTCTTTTTGTTTCAACATACCTGATAACTGCAGTCCCACAAATGCAGTCCACGATTTATCCGGCGTTTACTGGGAGCTGGTGGTAGCGGGTGAAATCGAGGACGTTGGTGAATTTAAAAGAACGTGGAAATTGCGAGTAAATGACAAGGCAGCAGAGTCGACGTCAGTACAGGTGCCTATTGATTTTCTGGACTGTTATGAAAAAGCTGAACGTATAAATGCTCGATCTATATTAAGTCAGAAATCACCACTTATGATTGATCAGAACCAAATAGAATTGTGTACAGCATGGTTATCCAAGGGAAAGGCCATCAGCAGCGTGGTGATCGGAATTATATTCAGTGTTACCGGAATATTATCTTTGCAGAGCGGTTGGAGGCCAGGCACTGTCCTTCTTATAGTTGGTCTGATCATGACAGTAGTCAGTGTCTATACCACCAACAATAAGTTGCGGTTAAAGATCGACAAAAAAAGTCGAGAGTTATCTGTTTGTAAAGAGTTATTCGGTCGAACGTTAGTCACGCACATTCGAGAAGTCACCAGCCCTGATCAGTTTTCTATCGTTGACAGTAGCGCCAATGGTTATCGTGGCAGAGAAAACGGAGCTTTTAGTCTTAGCTTTGTTTCGCAAACCGAGACGATTAAAATAGCGACCGCAATGAGAGGGGAAAAATCAGCAACTGCTTTGAGGGATGCAATTGTTGATGAGCTTTTTCCCGAAGATTGGGAAAAGCTGGCAGCTTGATTGTTTTTAGTCGCGGGTTTGATACCAGACTATCAGCTTCAAGTTGTTTTAAGCGTTTATGCACCACTCAACATATTGTTTACATACGATCAAACTCAGTTTTCTAACTTGCAACCCTAATAGTTTTATTATTAGCTGATCTACCAATATTAGACAAATAGCACACAATATTATCGCCATAAACTATTGTATTTTATAGTTATTGGCCTTATTCTTGATATTCATTTTACTATTAGCAATGCTAACAATATTGGCATCCAATGGATATATTCGATTTATTGCGTCATAGACATATGACGTCTAGGGAGCTGCAGACCCAGCTCAACCTGAGCCAGGGCGCAGTATCCGCGAAGTTGAACAAACTTGGTTCGCGAGTGGTTAGATATAACCATGGACGCACACCAATGTACGCACTCACTAGAAATGCGCTCGGTTCAAATGACCAAATTCCCGTATATATGGCAGACAACTGCGGAAACAACACAGTTGTTGTTAATTTGCGGCCGCTGTATCCGAGCGGTTTTTTTGCTGAAAAAGTTGCTGGAACTCCCAAGTTATTACTTGGCGAAACTGAAGATGGGCTTTTCGACGGTTTACCCTACTACTTGCAAGATATAAGACCTCAGGGTTACATCGGACGTCAAATAGCGCTAGAGCTCTCAGCACGAATAAGTGATTTTCCTTCAGATCTTGCCAATTGGAATGAAAATCATATCGGCAGGTATTTGCTTTCAAACGGAGAGGACTTACCCGGAAATTTTCAACTAGGTGAAATAGGTTTCCTTAGGAGAAGCGTGCCGCCAAATGAAATAAACCGATCAGATTACCCGAAAATAGCGACTCAAATTGAATCCGGAGAAAATCCAGGATCTTCTGCTGGTGGCGAGCAGCCAAAGTTTACCGCCTATTGCGAAGATGTGAATTCACACGTAATAGTAAAGTTTAATACTGATGAAGATACTTCAGCCCAGCGTCGCTGGAAAGACATATTAATTTCAGAGTACTGTGCCCAGACTGTCTTGCAGCAATATAACTATGCAGCCGCCAAGACAGAAATATTGCATATAGAAAATCGAACGTTCTTAGAATCGATGAGATTCGATCGCGTGGGACACCTGGGAAGGTGCTCGATGGTGTCTCTGTTGTCTGTAGATGCGGAATTCATCGGCTCTGGATCCAATTGGCCAGACGTTATGAAGAAGTTAAACACACGTGGTCTTGTGAGTGAAGATCATTTAAATGACACGGCGGTGTTGTATGAATTCGGCCGATTGATAAACAACACCGATATGCACTTAGGAAATCTTAGTCTAGGAATTGACGGAGAGGTGTTTAGGTTGCTACCTATATATGACATGTGTTCAATGGGATTTGCTCCCATACGCGAAAAAGTCAGGCTTTTGGACTTTGAACTTCCAATCGCCGCTGAGACAGTCCTAAAGGCTGGACTACACCAAGAGCTGGCAGATGTAGCATTCAACATAGCGAATAAAATGGCAGAGAAATTTTGGCGATTGATGATCAGCCAAGAAGAACTTTCTGAAGATTTTCGAGAGTTGGCCAAAAAGTGTTTAGATCATTTCGATAGCAAAAGTTAGTCTGCTAGCACTCTGCGCGCTCGACCGTAGGTCGGCGGTTCGATCCTTTGCAACTTACACTAGTGAACTAGCGGGATACACTAAGGAAATAATATGAAATTGGTGGAGCTAGGCGGGATCGAACCGCCGACCTCTTGCGTGCCACGCAAGCGCTCTCCCAGCTGAGCTATAGCCCCACGATGTGGAGCCGAGAAGATTAGAGTGCGCCGCCCGAGCTGTCAAGCTTCGGGAGCGTTTTCGCACACGACAATGGCCGCTTTGATGCGTTCCAGCACATCTGCCTTGTCCAGCATTGCCAAAGTCTGGTCCATGCCCGGCGATGCCGTTCCACCTGTCACCGCCAGGCGCAGCGGCTGGCCGAGCTTGCCGAAGCCAATTTCCAGAGTTTCCACCGTTGATTCCATCGCAGCTTGAATGGGTTCCGGTTGCCAGTCATCAACTTTCACCAGCGCCTCGCTAACCGCACTTAACACAGGCACAGTTGCCACCTTGAATTGCTTCTTTGCCGCCTTCTCGTCGTAAGTTGTCGGTGCCTGATAAAAGTATCGACTAGCGGTTGCCATGTCGATCAATGTCTTCGCCCTGTCCCGAAGCACATCAGCAACATCACCAAGATCAGGACCATCACTGATATCAATATCCATTGCTGCAACGTAGGGTGCCAGAGCCACACCAAGTTCAGCTTTGGGTGTGTTCTGCAGATAGTGCTGACTAACCCAATCCAGCTTCTTGTTATCAAAGACAGAACCTGACCGGTTTACTGCCTCTAGTGAAAACAGTTTGATCATCTCTTCCATATTGAACAGTTCCTGATCCTGATGCGACCAACCAAGACGAACAAGGTAGTTCAACAACGCAGCAGGTAAATAACCGTCTTCCTGATACTGCAATACGCTCACTGCACCGTGGCGTTTAGATAAACGCTTGCCGTCCTCACCAAGAATCATCGGTAGGTGCGCATATACAGGCAACTCTGCACCAAGCGCTTGTAAAATATTGATCTGTCGCGGTGTGTTGTTAATGTGATCGTCACCACGAATCACATGTGAAATACGCATGTCCATATCGTCAACAACAACGGTCAGGTTGTAGGTTGGTGTGCCGTCCGATCGCATGATGATCAAGTCATCTAGTTCGCTATTGTCGACCACGATGTCGCCTTTCACTGCGTCTTTAATAACCACTTCGCCATCAAGTGGATTTCGAAAACGCACCACAGGTTCAACACCGGCTGGTGGCGCATCAGTACGATCTCGCCAATAGCCGTTATAGCGCGGCTTTTGTTTATTGGCCATGGCCGTTTCACGCATTTCATCGAGCTCTGCCGGAGTGCAGTAGCAATGATAGGCATGACCCGACTCCATCAACTGCGCAACCACCTCCCGATATCGATCAAAATGCTGGGTTTGGTAGAACGGGCCCTCATCGTAGTCCAGGCCCAGCCATGCCATACCGTCAAGAATGGCCTGAACCGACTCCTCGGTCGAGCGAGCCCGGTCAGTGTCCTCAATGCGCAGCACAAATTCACCACCGTGCTGACGGGCAAAAAGGTAGCAAAACAGCGCTGTACGAGCACCGCCGATATGTAAATAGCCGGTTGGGCTTGGAGCAAAACGTGTACGAACTGACATGGGCTGATGTGGTTGTGGACTGACTCGCGGATTGTAACAAAGCCCATCCGGTATACTGGGGTTTAGTTAACTAAATGTTGTCTATTCCATGCCAGCAAGCCCTGCTGAATCTGCCCAGCTTCCACAGAAATGGTTCTCCCGAGCCGTGTCTGCAGTTGGCCACGTCAGAAAAATCAATGAAGACTCGTTTCTGGATGCCAGTGAGTGCGGGCTGTGGGTCGTCGCCGACGGCATGGGCGGTCACAGCCGCGGTGATCGGGCAAGCCAGGAAATTATCGCGCAATTGCAAAGCTTTGAGCCAAGCGCAAATGCCGCTGATGATGTAGATCAAATAGTAAACCAACTCGAAGTGGCAAACACCTTTTGTCGAGAGCAAGTCGACGGTCAGGTCATGGGCAGCACGGTGGCACTGTTATACATACATGAGCAAAACGGGCACATCATCTGGGCTGGCGATAGTCGCTTATATCGATTGCGTGATGGCGAATTAAAGCAGCTAACTGATGATCACAGTCTGGTCGGTGAACTGCAACGCCTTGGTGAACTCACTGAAGATGAAGCCGAGAACCATCCATCAGCCAATGTTATAACCCGTGCTGTTGGTGTGAATGACACCCTGGATTTACAAATTCGACAAACAGAATTGCAACCGGGTGACCGGTTTCTACTGTGCAGCGATGGTTTGTTTAAAGATGTACAGCGCGGCGAAGTACGTGAAAACATGAGCGTGCCTTCGATGGAACAAGCATTAGAAAAAATGGTTCGGCTATCACTCCGGCGTGGTGGCACGGATAACGTTACTGCGATTGTTGTGCAGTTAAGTACAGAGTTCTAGTTGCACAGTTAGATTAGAGGAGGCATTAACTGATGAGCGAAAATACTGAAAAACAACAGCTACCACTGTTGGCCCCGTTGTTAACAAAGTGGGGCACAACAGGCGCCATCCTTGGCGCTGTCGTTGGTACAGTCATTGGTGACAGTAACGCATCACTAATAAGCAGTGCTACAACGGGGCTATTCTATGGCCTGCTCGGTGGCATAGTCATTGGTGCTGTCGTTCACGCAGTCACCATGAAGCGGTCCAACTCACAACCCGAGCGTTAGTGCACTTGAGCAGACTTGGGTGTCACCTCATTATCATTAAACGCCAAAGCACCATCAGCAACACTTACAAATACTTTCTCGCCCGGTTCAAACTCCCCGGCCAAGATTAATTGCGCCAACGGATTCTCGACTTCCTGCTGTATTGCACGCTTCAACGGACGCGCACCATAGACAGGGTCAAAACCAGCATCGCCGATAAAATCCAGAGCCTCATCATTGACCACCAATTCAAGTGACTTTTCCGCCATGCGACGTCCAAGTTGCTTCATTTGAATTCCGCAGATCATTCGAATGTGGTCTCGAGACAATGGTCTGAACACAACCGACTCATCGATACGGTTTATAAATTCAGGACGAAAATGCTGACCAACAATTTCCATAACGGCTGTTTTCATATTCGCATAGTTATCACTGCCAGAAAGTTCCTGAATAACATGACTACCCAGGTTGGACGTCATAACAATAACCGTATTGCGAAAGTCAACCGTTCTGCCCTGCCCGTCAGTAAGACGACCATCATCGAGCACTTGCAACAGAATATTAAAGACATCGCCATGTGCTTTTTCAACTTCGTCTAATAGAATCACTGAATACGGTTTTCGCCTCACAGCTTCTGTCAGGTATCCACCTTCTTCATAACCAACATAGCCTGGAGGTGCACCAATCAATCGGGCAACCGAATGCTTTTCCATAAACTCTGACATGTCGAGCCGCACCATCGCGTCTTTACTTTCAAACATGAAATCGGCCAATGTTTTTGTCAGTTCAGTTTTACCAACACCGGTTGGTCCAAGAAACAGAAACGAACCTATCGGACGCTTAGGATCAGACAACCCGGCGCGCGAACGCCTGATAGCATCTGATACCGCTTCAACAGCTTCATTTTGGCCAACAACCTGCTTGCCCAGCTCAACTTCCATGCGCAGCAGTTTTTCCTTTTCACCTTCAAGCATTTTGGTAACCGGAATTCCGGTCCACTTGGAAACAACACTGGCAATCTCATCGCTGTTGACTTTATTACGCAGCAATTGCATTTCTTCCTGATCAGCATTCTCTACAGCCTCTTCAAGTTGCTTTTCCAGTTCGGGTATTTGTCCGTACTGCAATTCAGACATGCGAGCAAGGTCACCTGCGCGTCGTGCGGTTTCATATTCAAGGCGAACTCTTTCCAGCTCTTCTTTTATGCTGTTAGCACCCTGAACTGATGCTTTTTCAGCATTCCAGATTTCCTCAAGATCGGCGTACTCTTTTTCAACTGAGTCAATATCGACTTCGAGATCGACGAGTCGTTTTTTGGAAGCACTATCGGATTCTTTCGAGAGGGCTTCACGTTCTATTTTCAATTGAATAACGCGACGCTCAAGCTTATCCAGCTCTTCCGGTTTGGAATCAATTTCCATACGAATATGAGAGGCTGCCTCATCAATCAGATCAATCGCCTTATCCGGCAACTGCCGATCACTGATGTAGCGATGCGACAAGGTCGCCGCCGCCACTATGGCAGGGTCAGTAATCTCTACACCATGATGCACTTCGTATTTTTCTTTAAGCCCACGAAGAATAGCGATGGTGTCTTCAACAGACGGTTCATCCACCAGAATTTTTTGAAACCGGCGTTCAAGTGCTGCATCTTTTTCAACGTATTCGCGATATTCATCGAGCGTTGTCGCACCTATACAATGCAACTCGCCTCGTGCAAGCGCTGGTTTCAACATATTGCCTGCGTCCATGGAACCTTCGGCCTTACCAGCACCAACCATGGTATGCAGCTCGTCAATAAACAAAATAACCTGGCCATCTTCTTTGGCAAGATCATTGAGTACCGCTTTCAACCGCTCTTCAAAGTCACCCCGGAATTTAGCACCCGCGATTAACGACCCCATATCGAGCGATAACACACGCTTGTTTTTCACGCCCTCAGGCACCTCACCATCAACGATGCGTTGCGCCAATCCTTCAACCAGGGCCGTTTTACCAACGCCAGGCTCGCCTATAATGACCGGGTTGTTTTTTCGACGACGTTGCAATACCTGAATAGCCCGTCGAATTTCGTCATCACGACCGATAACCGGATCAATTTTCCCCTGCTCGGCTCGCTCGGTTAAATCAATGGTGTATTTTTCTAACGCTTTGCGTTGATCTTCAGCGTTAGGGTCGTTGACCGGTCCATCACCGTGCACATCTTTTATCGTTTTTTCGACGGCCGCAAGGTTAGCGCCGTTTTTTGTCATCAGCTCTGCTAGCGTATTTTTTTTGTCTTCCAGGGCTGCCACAACAAACACTTCGGATGATATGTATTGATCACCACGTTTCTGCGAGCGTTTGTCGGTTAGGTTCAATAACCGATTTAGTTCGTTCGATACATGCAGCTGACCGCTACCGCCAGACACTTGAGCCATGTTGTCCAACAGCGCATCTATGCCTGTCCGCAAGCCATTAACGTTAACTCCAGCCTGCGCAAGCAGTGGTCTGACACCACTGCCGTCCTGATCAAGAAAAGCGGCCATTAAATGTGCGGGCTCAATAAACTGATGGTCACGCCCCACAGCCATTGATTGCGCTTCTTGTAAGCCCAGCTGAAACTTGCTGGTTAGTTTGTCCATTCTCATAGGTATTCCTCTTGGCATCGCCCGCGACAAATACTGTCGTGCCGACACACCACATTACGATGTCTTGAAGATAGCGACCAACTGAGCTAATTCAACCACGATAAACTGAAATAGTGATTGTTTACTCAATCCATGCAAGTGTTGCCATTCGTCCGCTTTGTACGCCATCACGACGATACGAATGGAATAAATCACTGTCGGTGTGAGTGCAGTAATCGCCGCCCGTGACAGCAACGCGCCGGTGTCTGTTAAGTTCGATGCGCGCCAGCGAGTAGATGTCGGCCATATATTTTTCTGAGCAAACTGAGTTATCCGAGTCGCCTGAGGACGCTAAACCACAAGCATCTGAACTCGTAAACGCAGAGGCGTTTTCCTGATCACGAGCAACAAACGCATCCCGCACTTCACTGCCAACTTCAAATGCGGTTGGACCAATTGCAGGCCCAAACCAGGCATGCAGTTCGTCATGTTCAGAAAAATGTGCCAAACCACTTTGCAATACCCCGGAAACCAGCCCACGCCATCCAGCGTGGATGATCGCAAACGCAGAACCCGTATCATTCGCTACAACCACCGGCAAACAATCGGCCGTTAGTATCGAAAGCACTTTATTAGGTTCGCGAGTGAAGCTACCGTCTGCTGTGAGTGGCTCATTGAAAGTTTGCAACCGATCGATAAAAGCAACATCGACACCGTGCACCTGATTCAACCACATGGGTTCCTCCGGACACTTAATCGCGTTACACAGCAGCTCACGATTTTTGCGCACATGAACTTCTTTGTCTCTAACATGCAAACCAAGATTCAAAGCATCGTAGGGCGCTTCACTGACACCACCAATACGTGTGGTTGAAAACACCTTGAGCGATGAAGATACATTCCAGTCCGGGGTTATGTTCTGCAGCATCAGGTTAAGGCCGCTGCGGCATTGCGTAGCAAGATCAATACATGATTAAAATCTGCAGGAGGTTCAACGGTAAAACGACACTCGCTTTCATCAACCGGATGCACCAAACCTAACTGGTGAGCATGCAATGCCTGTCGATCAAACGCAGTTACATCTGGAATGTTCATCTGTCTAATTTGATGCCGGGTTCCGCGCATACCGTAAACCGGATCGCCAAGTAACGGGTATCCAAGATGAGTCATGTGCACTCGAATTTGGTGTGTACGCCCGGTTTCGAGCTTCACGGCCACCAGAGCACACTGATTAAATCGTTCAAGCACATGAAAATGGGTCCGAGCCGGTTTACCGCTTTGCACTACCGCCATGCGTTTACGATCTTTAGGATGGCGTCCAATTGGCTCATCAATAGTTCCCGAATCCGGAACATCACCAATAACTATAGCCAGGTACTCACGCGCCACGCTACGTGCTTGCAGTTGAGCAACCAGATGAGCATGGGCTTTGAGTGTTCTGGCCACAACACACAATCCGCTGGTGTCTTTGTCCAACCTGTGAACAATGCCTGCTCTGGGTACGGTTTGAAGTCCCGGCTCCAGATTCAGCAATCCGTTCATTAGCGTGCCTGTGCGGTTACCCGGCGCGGGATGCATGACCAGCTGTACCGGCTTATTGACGACGTAAAACTGATCGTCCTGATGTACCAGTTCAATAGCAATGGGTTCGGCACCCATGCTGGCAGCGCCGTTGGCCCAGATTTCTTCCCAAGTGTCAGCCAATGCATCCGGCGGCAGCACCAGAACAATCTCCTCACCACCAACCAGTTTGTCACTGGGTCGGCGGGATTGACCATCAGCGCTTAAAAAACCTCTTTTTATCCAATCCTGCAGCCGGCTGCGCGAATAATCAGCGAACAATTGCGCAGCAACCGCGTCAAAGCGCATACCAGCCATTTCTGCGGGAGCAATTAGCGACTGTTTTTGTTCAGCTTGAGACGGGTTTTCCTTCTGCATTTCATGTGAAACCGGGGTTATGAAGCGGTAAGAATGCGACAACAGGTAACGATCAGCCCGATGAAGGGCCACAAATTCGCTATACTTTTCCTATGATAAACCACCAAACACCGCGATTTGCATCGATCGCGATAATTACTGCGGCTTTGCTGCTCAGTGCCTGCGCCGGTGCCGAGAAACAAGCGAATACCTCCACTTCGGCGGAACGGCTGTACAACACAGCAAAACGTGCATTGAATCAGGGTGATTTTCTGACCGCCGTTGATACGTTCGAAACACTGGGTGCCAGATTCCCGTTCGGCAGCTACACACAACAGGCTCAGCTCGATATTGCCTATGCCTATTTCAAGCAGGACGAGTTCGACAATGCTATTGCCTCAGCCGACCGGTTTATCAAGCTCTATCCCCGCAGTGACAACGTAGACTATGCCACTTATATAAAAGGGGTTGCTAATTTTGCTCGCGGCGGATCTTTTATGGAGCGAATATTTCCGCGCGACATGGCGCGAGTTAATCAGAATTGGTTGCGCGCAGCTTTTGCCGAGTTCGATTCTCTGGTAAGACAGCACCCGGACAGCGAATATGTGCCCGATTCTCTGGCCAGAATGGAGTTCTTGCGAAACGAGATGGCTCGCCATGAGCTGGCTACTGCCAAGTTCTATTATCAACGGGGTGCCATGGTGGCGGCCATTAATCGGGTCAACTATTTACTCGAGCATTTTGACGGCTCAAAACATGTCCCAAATGCACTGGCACTGATGGCCAGCGCCTACGGTTCTCTGGGACAGGCAGATCTGCAAAGCGACACACTTCGAAGCCTGGCGCTCACTGAGCCAGAACATCCTGCCCTGCCCAACTAGCGCTTGACCCGCGCTAATCAATTTAGCGCTTGTTATCCCTCTGCCAACACCGGCGTAATATTGACGTTTTTTGGCGTAAAAGCGCCGTCTCATGCGCTCTTCGTGGTCTGGTTCTTGCTCCAACTATCTCATTATTCTGCATTTTTTCGCGCGTGCGTCGACTTTGAGTACTTCTGTCAAACAATCCAAAGATCAATCCAACCAGATGATGCCAATTCCGGCTGATGCTCAGGTGATGCGATTGTTTAGCCAATACCGACTTTTTCTGTTGGCTGCTTTGGCTGTGGTTTATTACCTGTCGAGCACACAGAGCATTCTCGGCCAACGCGATGCAACGCTGTTCGAAATCGCGCACTTGGGCTACGCAGTTGCAGCGCTCGGCTTTATTTATTTGCAAAGAATTGACAGGCCATCAACAACGACGCGACTGTATCTGCAAAATTATCTGGACATCGCTTTTGTGTGCATCATGATGTATGCCTGTGGCGGTGTTCAAAGTGGTTTCGGCATTCTGCTGGTCATCACTATCGCACTGCTCAGCCAGTTAAGCACAACGCGCTACGCGATGTTCTTCGCGGCATTAGCAGGCGTGCTGGTATTACTCGAAGAGTTACTGGCCAAGCTGCTCATTGGCAGCGCTGCTGCAGATTTCGAACGAACCGCTTTTCTTGGCGCTATGTTGCTACTAGTGGCCTGGCTACTCTGTGTTCCGCTAAGAAAACTTTCGTCACGCCAGATTCCCGCACCAACCAATGATCGTGCTGCACTGGATGTAAAGCAAATCGCCGTTTTAAATGAGGAAATTATTCGCGAACTCGACTCTGGCGTTTTAGTTCTGGATTCTGGCAACCAGGTTCAACTGATCAATGACACCGCGCGCAATTTACTGGCCTGTGAATTCGTACCTTTGCCAATTCATGTTGGTCGACTCAGTCCGGCTTTGCTGGAAAGCCTTGATAGCATCAAACGCGGCGGAGCAGCAGCGCAACCAATAAACATTGAATCAACCAGTCTCGACTTACTGCCACGCTACATTACATTGTCATCCGGGGGTATGTTGGTCAAACTGGATGATCACGCGCAAATACGAAAGCAGTATCAGCAGCTCAAACTTGCATCGCTTGGGCGCTTGTCGGCCAGTATTGCTCACGAAATTCGCAACCCACTCGGCGCGATTTCCCACGCTGTGCAATTGATGCAGGAATCGCACAGCCTGACAGACCAGGATCACGAGCTACTTGCAATTGCACATACAAACACGCACAGAATCAACCGAATTGTTGAGGATGTATTGCAGTTGTCAAATCGAAAACAAGTGCGCAATGAGACCATTGACCTGAGCCACATGGTTACCGATTTTTGCGCGCGTTTCACAGCCGAGAACAAACTTGCCAATTCCGCGCTAAATGCAACCATCGAACCTAACGTTCTGGCTATTTTTGATCCTGATCATCTTGATCAGGTGTTGTGGAACCTTTGCACCAATTCCCGACTGCACAACAACGACCGTAGTATTGCGATCACTATAAGTTGTTGGCAATCAGAGCCTGGTAGTGCTGTACTGGACATTGTTGACAACGGCGTAGGCATTCCTGACTTACACAGAGAACAACTATTCGAACCGTTCTACTCTACACATCACAATGGGTCAGGACTCGGTTTATATATTATTCGAGAGTTGTGTGACTTGAATAAAGCCAATATTGAATGCGTCGCTCGAACTGATGGCGCACATTTTCGTATTACGCTAAGTTCTGCTCAGCAAATGGCGGCCTGAGCATGACTGCCACCGCACTGATCATTGATGATGAACCTGATATTCGCGAACTCATCGCACTGACGCTTTCGCGCATGGGGCTTGACTATCACACCGCGGCCAACCTGGAAGAGGCGCGACAGCTGCTCAGTTCTTATGACTTCGATGTTTGCCTGACTGACATGCGTCTGCCTGATGGCAACGGAGTTGAATTTGTCCGCTATATACAGTCCAAAAAACCAGAGTTGCCCGTTGCCGTGATTACCGCGCACGGAAATATGGAAGCAGCGGTTGCTGCCATGAAACACGGTGCATACGATTTTGTATCGAAGCCTGTTGATATCCAACAGCTTCGCCAGCTTGTTGTTCAGGCCATTGCACTGAACAGCAATGATAGTCGACGAGAAGCAAGTAACGATGCTTTGTTCAGCACCGATGCACCTGCGCAGGAAGATAATATAAGTTTGCAGGGACTCTCGCATCGAGAAAGTTCAAATGCAATCACATCGCACAGTATTGCCAGTAACAAGCTCATCGGTAGCTCTGCTCCAATGCAGTCGCTGCGGGAAATGATTGCCAAGGTTGCACGAACCAATGCGCCTGTATGGATAACGGGGGAATCAGGAACGGGCAAAGAACTGATCGCTAAGCTCATCCATGACAGCGGTCCACGAGCCGAGCAATCATTTGTAGCCATTAACTGCGGCGCGATTCCAGGCGAGTTAATGGAGAGTGAGTTGTTCGGTCATCTCAAAGGTAGCTTTACCGGTGCTCATAATGATAAACCCGGTTTGTTTCAACATGCACAGGGCGGTACTTTATTTCTGGACGAAGTCGCTGAATTGCCGCTGCATATGCAAGTCAAGCTCTTAAGAGCTATTCAGGAACGCAGCATTCGTCCCGTTGGCAGCAGCCATGAAATTGCTATTGATGCACGCATATTAAGTGCAAGCCACAAAGACTTGGGTGTTGAGGTTGAGGCTGGTCGCTTTAGACACGATTTATATTATCGATTAAATGTCATAAAACTGCATTCGCCAAGCCTGCGGGATCGTAGCAGTGATATTCCGGAACTGTGCAACCGCATATTAGCAAAGCTTGCAGCACGCTCCGGCAATGGTCAGCCAATCAAGATTACCGACGAAGCACTCGATGCCATGTCGAACCACCACTTCCCTGGCAATGTTCGGGAACTGGAAAATCTGCTGGAGCGATCAGTCGCCTTGGCTGATGGTGATCGAATTGGTGCTGAAGACCTGAATCTGCTGCAACAGACAGCGCTTGATGAAGCAGACCAGGCATCCACGGGAAATAAGGGCGGCTGCGAGACATCCAGAATTGTCGATGTATTGAACAAGACCCGCTGGAATCGTAAAGAAGCCGCTTCGCAGTTAGGCCTGACCTACAGACAACTACGCTATCGAATAAAGCAGTTGGGTATAGATGACAAAAAATAATGCAAGACTCACTACTTTGAACAAGCACACCGTAGCCACCACCCCGCAAGCTTACGTACGCCAAAAACAACCGAGCTAACAGTTTGTCAGCAAAGTAACAAATGCTTTGTCACTTAGTGACAAAAGTGACAAACCAGAACGTTAACCGGTGCGCTGAGACTCAGTTCTCACAAATTCTATGTACTTGTTCTAATTGAAAATAATTTGCAATAAAGCGTTAATGATGCGATGGCACAGCAGATGCACTTAACCTGACAAGCCTATGGACGATACAACGTCTGTAGGTTTGGCTTGACAACAAACTTATTAAACTAAATTTAAGTCTCTGGAGATAAACCAATCATGGTTAAAGTACAAAAAGGTTTTACATTAATCGAACTTATGATCGTAATCGCGATCATCGGTATTCTTGCAGCTGTAGCTGTTCCTCAGTATTCTCAATACACTAAGCGTGCTAAGTTCTCTGAAGTTAAGCTTGCTGTTTCACCAATCAAAAGTGGTGTTGAGCTTTGCTATCAGCGTAACGCTGGTAACACTGATTGCGGCACAGTTGCGCCAACTACTGTACAAAGCGGCATTACTGCTGCAATGCTGACTCGTGCAGCTTCTGCTACATTGGTAGGTTCAGTTACTTTGACTGATGGCGGTCCTGCTAACGCACCTATAGTCACTGCTATTCCTGCTGCTCTTGAAGGTTTCACAGCTGCTGATACATACGTCATCACTGGTGTACTGGCGGTAATTGCTGGTGAGAACACCATCACTGACTGGACGGAAACTGGCGTTGGCTGTGACAACGGTTACTGCTAATCGCAGTTTTATAGCTTAATGTAGTACAAGTAGTAAAAAAGCCGGCCTTATGGCCGGCTTTTTTGTTTCAAAGGCAGTATTACCATACGAAATAAAGGACTGTATGGCGATTAAGTGTCGGTACGGCATTCCAATGCAAGTTTAAGGATATCCAACTATTTGAGGCACTGGCAGTTATGAAAAAAAATGGATTCACTCTTATTGAACTAATGATCGTTATTGCGATTATCGGAATTTTGGCGGCAGTTGCGGTACCACAATATTCTCAATACACCAAACGCGCAAAGTTCAGTGAAGTTAAATTAGCCGTGCGTCCAATCAAAGTAGGTGTAGAACTCTGCTACCACAAAAATGCCGGTTTGGATGCCTGCAACACTACCGTTCCGGTAAATGGCGTGCAGGGTCAAGTTACTCCAGTCATTCTAACCAGGGCAGCTTCATCAACGCTGGTCAGTACGGTTACGTTATCAGGAACAACCTCTCCTGTAATTGAAGTGACAGCGTCAAATCTGGAAGGGTTTGCAGGTGAAACCTACGTTCTCACTGGTCAGCCTACTGGTACAGCTGGTGTGAACAAAACAATTGCAGACTGGATTGAATCAGGAACCGGTTGCGACCAGGGATTTTGTTAATACAAATTCAATTGCAGTCTCTATTGATTTTGAATCTGGTTCACACTTCCAGCGCATTCATCCGTTTTCGGAATCCGCTCCGCATTCATCCTTCAGCACTTGTCAAAATTGCCGATGTATCCATACAGGAGCAGGTTTCAAGATCATTTATAGGGTATTGATGTGAGCGACAATACAGAACAAAAAGTGACGCTAAATGGGCTATCACGCCAACTGGTGAATCAAGGATTGATCAGCGAAGATGCTGCGGTCGAAGCTGTTAAGCACAGCCAGGATTCCAAGCAATCATTGATCAGTTCATTGGTGGAATATGGAGATGTGACCACCACGACAATCTCTCAGGCACTTGCCGCTGATTTCGGTTTGCCTTGTTACAACTTAGCCTGCCTTGAACCTACCAGTATCCCTGCTGATTTGATCTCAGAAGATCTAATTAACGCTCACAATGCAGTGCCGATAGCACGGCGTGGCTCCAAGTTATTTGTCGCCATATCAGATCCTACCAACAGTGAGCCGCTCGATAAATACAAGTTTACGTCTGGCCTCAGCGTTGAAGCAGTTGTTGTAGAAGACGATAAACTACAGGAGCTGAAAAAAGGTGTTCTCGACGGCAACAACGCACTATCCGAAGGACTGGACGATAGCTTTGATCTGGAAGTCGAAGGTGGTGATGAAAAAGCGGCTGATGACGAAGGTAGTGAGCTCGATGAGACACCAGTTGTTAGATTCGTCAACAAGGTATTACTTGATGCAATCAAACGCGGCGCATCAGATATTCATGTAGAACCCTACGAGAAAGAATTTCGAATTCGATTTCGAATTGATGGAATATTGGAAGAGGTGGTTAATCCGCCTTTAAATATGTCGACGCGCCTGACGGCCCGACTAAAAGTTATGTCACGAATGGACATCTCTGAAAAACGCGTACCACAAGATGGACGTATTAAGCTCAAAATTTCAAAGACCAAGGCAATTGACTTTCGTGTGAACACTTGCCCTACTCTATTTGGCGAAAAAACCGTACTGCGTATCCTTGACCCTAGTAGTGCACAACTTGGTATCGATGCACTGGGTTACGAACCAGAGCAGAAAAAGTTATATATGGATGCCCTGGCCAGCCCGTACGGAATGATTCTGGTTACCGGACCTACTGGTAGTGGTAAAACGGTATCGTTGTACACTGGTTTGAATATTCTGAATACACCAGACACCAATATTTCAACAGCAGAAGACCCGGCCGAAATAAACCTGGCCGGTATCAACCAGGTAAACGTAAACGTTAAAGCCGGACTGACATTTGCTGAAGCGCTTAAAGCCTTCTTGCGACAGGATCCAGACATCATCATGGTTGGTGAGATTCGTGACCTTGAAACAGCCAGTATTGCTATCAAGGCTGCACAAACCGGTCACATGGTTATGTCTACCCTGCATACAAACGATGCACCGCAAACGCTGGGTCGTTTGATCAACATGGGTGTGCCACCATTCAACATCGCAACCGCAGTTAGTTTGATCATTGCACAAAGACTTGCTCGCAGGTTGTGCGATTCCTGCAAAACAGCAGACGATCTGCCAAAAGAAGTTTTGTTAGCTGAAGGATTTCAGGAAGACGAGCTGGAAGGCTTGGTTGTCCATAAAGCCGTTGGCTGCAAAAAATGCAACAGTGGATACAAAGGCCGAACTGGCATTTATCAGGTAATGAAGATAAGTGAAGAAATAGGCAAGCTCATTATGGCTGGCGGTAACGCAATAGATATCGCTGCTCAGGCAAAGAAAGAGAAAATTCCAGATTTGCGCGATGCTGCCCTAATGAAAGTCAAGGCAGGTCTACTCAGTCTGGAAGAAGCAAACCGGGTGACTAAGGACTAACAATGGCAGCCATATCAGCATCATCAAGCAAGGCGTCCAAAGACAACCATCTATTTGAGTGGGAAGGCAAGGATGCAAAAGGTGCCAAACAGAAGGGTTTGGCATCCAGCCCAAGCGCGGATTTAGTAAAAGCCAAACTGCGACGTCAGGGCATTGTTGCACCTAAAGTAAAGAAAAAGCGTAAGTCAAAAGGTGGTGGTCAGAAAATCACGGCTGGTGATATCGCGATATTCGCTCGTCAGTTAACCACTATGATGGGTGCTGGTGTACCAATGGTGCAATCTTTCGAGATTGTTGCCAACGGTATGGAAAACAAGAACATGCGCGACATGGTCATGGGCCTGAAATCAGAGGTAGAGTCTGGTAGCAACCTGACCAATTCGCTGCGAAAATACCCAGACCAGTTTGACGATCTATTCTGTTCCCTGGTTGAGGCTGGTGAGCAGTCTGGTACGCTGGAAACCCTATTAGGTGAAATCGCGAACTACAAAGAAAAATCGGAAAGTCTAAAAAAGAAAATCAAGAAAGCCATGTTCTATCCGGTGGCTGTATTGATTGTTGCCGGTATCGTAACTGCGATATTGCTGGTTTTCGTTGTTCCTCAGTTTGAAGCACTGTTCTCTGGCATGGGTGGCGATTTACCTGCGTTTACAAAAATGATTGTTAGCGCGTCAGAGTTTATGCAATCTTACTGGTGGGTCATGTTCGGTGGTATCGGTTTAACCGTTTACGTATTCGCCCAGGCGAAAAAACGTTCCAGGAAATTCGCTGAATTTCTTGACCGAGTGACACTAAAAGCACCTGTATTCGGAGACATCGTAGTGAAGGCAGCAACAGCTCGATTTGCACGCACACTGTCTACCATGTCAAAAGCGGGTGTACCATTAGTAGAAGCCATGGATTCGGTAGCAGGAACAGCTGGTAACTCCGTTTTCGAGAAAGCCATCTACAAAATGAAAGATGAAGCGGCAACAGGTCAGCGCCTCACCACTTCAATCGAGAACTCCGGATTATTTTCGAACATGGTTACTCAGATGGTGGCCATCGGTGAGGAAGCCGGTTCAATCGATGACATGCTTGGGAAAGTTGCCGACTACTATGAAGAAGAAGTAGACAACGCGGTTGATGCAATGACCAGTTTAATGGAACCCATGATCATGGCCTTTCTGGGTGTGGTTATTGGTGGTCTCGTTGTTGGTATGTATCTGCCAATATTCAAAATGGGTGATGCATTCTGATATAGTTGCTTCTTTCTATCGGGTAGAATCCTGATGTCAATTTTTTATGCACTGCAACACAACGCCGTATTTTTTTACGGCGTTGTTGCGTTTCTGGGTCTGTTTGTTGGCAGTTTTTTAAATGTGGTTATCTACCGCCTGCCGGTGATGATGCAAAACGACTGGCAGGAAGCCATGGAAGAGATTGCAGCTGAGGAAGCACAAGCTGCCGCGGATGCTGCAGCCAAAGACGCAAATGCCCCCGACCAAAGTAGTGGCAGCGCGCAACTTCAAGACACCACAGCAGGCAACAAGACAAACAACGCAGCAGACTCTGTCGAAGACACCACTGCCCCGGCCAAAGAAAAGTTCAATCTATCGGTACCGCGCTCCCGCTGCCAGAACTGCAGTAACCTGATAACGTGGTGGCAAAATTTACCGGTACTCAGCTATTTAATGCTGGGCGGAAAATGCCATAACTGTAAGACACCTATATCTCCCCGCTATCCGATTGTCGAGTTGGTTACCATGTTGCTCTGCCTGGTTGTAGCGTGGCAGTTTGGCCCAACGATACAGTGCGTTCTGGGCATTATTGTTACCTGGTATCTCGTGGCCATGACAATGATCGATTTCGATCATCATCTTCTGCCTGATTCGCTGACCCTGCCTTTGATGTGGATAGGACTGGTCGCAAGCTTATTTCCAATATTTGCCGATGTTCGTTCAGCAGTGATCGGCGCTGCATGCGGCTATATGCTTTTATGGCTGGTTTTTCAGTCCTTCAAATTCGTCACTGGCAAAGAAGGTATGGGCTTTGGTGATTTTAAACTGCTGGCGGCTTTGGGCGCGTTACTGGGATGGCAGCAACTACCAATGATCGTACTGATCTCATCAATGGTCGGTGCTGTTGTGGGCATCTCACTCATTCTCATAGCCGGCCGTGATAAAAATATCCCCATCCCGTTTGGCCCCTACCTCGCAACTGCCGGCTGGATTGCCATGTTGTGGGGTGACCAGATTTGGCATACCTACATGGGCACTTTTGCTTAGGATACCAACGTGCTTCTTATCGGCTTAACTGGTGGCATTGCCAGTGGGAAAACACTGGTATCCGATACGTTTAAATCACTTGGTGTACCAGTGGTCGATGCCGATGTGCTGGCAAGAGCAGCTGTCGAACCTGAATCCGACGGTTTGAAACGACTCAGTGAGCACTTTGGAGAAACGATACTAACCAAAGAAGGCGAGCTGGACAGAGCCGCACTTCGAAGCCTTATATTTAGTGATCCCGCCCATCGCAAAACGGTGGACAACATTCTGCACCCCATCATTCGCGCACTATCTGAAAACCGTATAGAGCATGCTGCACAGCAAGGTCATGCGTACGCAATTTACGCTGTGCCATTGCTGGTAGAAACCACCCAACAAGATCGATTTGATCGCATTCTGGTGGTTGATGTACCCGTTGAAATTCAACTGCAACGTTTGCAGAAACGCGATGGTGGTACGAAAGAAAAAGCTCAGGCTATATTGGATGCACAGGCTACTCGAGAACAGCGACTGGCCGTTGCAGATGATGTTATTGATAATAGCGGTACAAAAGAAGCCGTTCGACTACATGTTGCACAGTTACACTCACGCTATCTTGCATTAGCCGACTAGCTGCCTCACAACAGGTTTGTTAGCTTCCGGAAAATCGAGTTTATTTAACGCATCGATTTCAAACCATTGTAACGTTTGATTCTCGCGACCAACGGCTTCACCGCCAAACTTATTAACTTGCCAGAAGTGCAGCCGCACGGCCTTGTCGGAGTAGCGATGCTCTATTTGACAAAACGGCTCACAGGTTTCCACTTGAATGCCGAGCTCTTCGTCAAGCTCCCTGTGTAATGCCTGCATTATTCCCTCCGAAGCTTCCACTTTGCCGCCCGGGAATTCCCAGCGATTGCCTTGATGTTGTTCCGGCTTGCGCAGAGCGAGTAACACCTGCCGTTTATCATGGTTGAAAATGATGCCTGCTACAACATCAATGTACTCAGTTGGCTTGTTCAAACGGATAAGTTTGTCAGCTTAGTCAAACACACCCGACTAGCTTCGATAGTCAGCGTTGATACTGACATAGTCGTGCGACAAATCACTGGTGTAGACACTGGCACTGGCATCACCACGACCTAATTGCACGGCGATTCCAATTTCAGGCTCACTCATAATGGCTGCACCCTGCTCTTCTGTGTAACCAACCGCGATACCACCATGCTCGAATGCGCAAACATCACCAATCGATACGCGGATGGCAGTGGGATCAAGCTCTTCAATTTCGGTTTTACCAATGGCCATTAACAGCCGACCAACGTTTGCATCGCTGGCAAACATGGCGGTTTTAACCAACGGGGAATTTGCAATAGCATAGGCAACCGTTTTGCATTGCGCTATATCTCGACCACCAGAGACGGCAACGGTTATGAACTTTGTAGCACCTTCTGCGTCACGAACAATGGCTTGCGCCAAATCCAGTGCCACCCGAGAAAGCGCTTTCATAAACTCCGGCCAATCTTTATGTGAACTATTCAAGGCGACCTTTTCGCCCGTGGCCACTAACATGCAGGCATCGTTGGTCGAGGTATCACTATCAACAGTAATCGCATTAAACGATGTTGACACACTTGCCTCCAGCGCTTCTTGCAGCGTTGATAGTTCAATGCTTGCATCGGTAAACAGGTAGGCAAGCATGGTTGCCATGTTGGGTTGAATCATACCGGCACCTTTTGCCATACCGGTAATAGTAATTAACTCCCCATCGACTGTGACTTGCCGGGACGTAAGCTTCGGCTCGGTATCGGTGGTCATGATA
>Ga0114956_1000354_pt1 | contig 32290 bp, 30 predicted proteins | sample MaitaG_FD_87304 | JGI IMG/M metagenome (GOLD analysis project Ga0114956, IMG submission 87304) | Marine algal microbial communities from Maine, USA - Maine_Asex2 metaG | ecosystem: Host-associated > Algae > Red algae > Unclassified | place: Maine, USA | collected 2015-01-05
TAATCCGGTTAGAAAGCCAAAAAAAGCTATACCATTCCCACTAAACATTTACCAATCAGCCATTGGCAAAAAATGGGTTATGGCAGTAACCGGCATCATGCTATTAGGGTTTGTCATATCCCACATGATCGGCAACCTAAAGCTTTACATAGGTTTAGTTGAACATCACGGCGAAATCGATTACGACGTAGACATTTACGGCGAGTTCTTGAAAGAGCTATTTGTGCCGATCCTGCCTCACAGCGTGTTTCTGTGGCTTCTTAGAGCCGGCCTGATAGTTGCAACTGCGCTACACATCCACTCTGTTTATTCATTAACCAAAATGAACATAAACTCAAACGTTGCTTACAGCTCTAAAAGAGATTGGCTGGCTTCAAACTTTGCTTCACGGAGTATGCGTTACTCGGGAATCATCGTATTTTTCTACATCATATTTCACATTGCAGATATAACACTGGGATGGATTCCTGGCTATGAATGGCAATATGGTGAGGTGCAGTCAAACATTGTTGCAAGTTTGAGCAACCCAATCGTGGCTGTCTTCTACATAATCGCAAACGTTCTTTTAGCGATTCACATATTCCACGGCGCTTTCTCTATGTTCCAAAGCTTGGGAGTAAGCAACCCAAAATACAACAACTTGCGAAAACTCTTTGCCACCAAAGTTGCAGTACTCATCTTATTAGGAAACGTTAGTTTCCCAATAGCTGTACTAACCGGTGTGGTTGATTTTGATGTCTGCGAAACAGGAGTTGAATCATCAATCGAAAATGATTGTGTAACTTCTGAAGGTTTATCAGAAGAACTTATTGAACAAAGTAAGGAGTCTTAAAATGCTGCCAGATTCTAAAGTACCTGCTGGCCCAATGGCCGAAAAATGGACTAAACACAAGTTTGATATAAAACTTGTTAACCCGGCCAATAAACGTAAATTTAAAGTAATTGTTGTCGGCACCGGCTTAGCTGGAGCATCAACATGCGCCACTTTGGGCGAACTTGGCTACGAGGTTGAGGCATTCACTTTCCACGACTCCCCCAGACGAGCGCATTCAATTGCTGCACAAGGTGGCATCAACGCAGCCAAGAATTATCAAAACGATGGGGACAGCGTTCACCGCCTATTTTACGACACAGTTAAAGGCGGCGACTATCGCAGCCGTGAAGCAAACGTCCACAGACTGGCTGAAGTTTCTGTAAACATCATCGACCAAATGGCAGCCCAAGGTGTGCCATTTGCCCGTGAATATGGTGGCTTATTGGCTAACCGTTCTTTCGGTGGCGCTCAGGTTAGTCGAACTTTTTACGCCCGCGGTCAAACCGGCCAGCAGCTACTTCTAGGCTCTTACCAACAAATGATGCGCCAAGTTAACGCCGGTAAAGTTAAACTTCACACAAACACCGAAATGTTGGATGTTGTCACTAAAGACGGCGAAACCTGTGGCATAGTTTGCCGTAACCTTGTTACAGGCGAAATAACTTCTCATTCTGCGCATGCTGTAGTTTTGGCTACCGGCGGTTACGGAAACGTTTTCTACCTAAGCACCAACGCTATGGCTTGCAATGTAACTGCAGCTTGGCGAGCGCACCGCAAAGGCGCTCACTTTGCCAACCCGTCGTTTACTCAGATTCACCCAACATGTATTCCTGCATCTGACGAGTTCCAATCAAAGTTAACTTTGATGTCTGAATCGTTGCGTAACGACGGAAGAATTTGGGTTCCGAGAAGTCCAACAGAAACTCGCAGCGCTGGCGATATTGCCGAAGCTGACCGTTACTACTATTTGGAAGAGAAGTATCCTTCGTTTGGCAACTTAGTACCACGCGACGTTGCATCTCGTAATGCCAAAACTGTTGTCGATCAAGGTTTGGGTGTTGGTCCATTGAAGAACGGCGTTTACCTAGACTTTGCTGATGCCATCAACCGTGACGGCAGAGACACGATTGAATCCCGTTACGGCAATTTGTTCGACATGTACGAACGCATAACCGGTGAAGATCCTTACACACAGCCTATGAGAATTTACCCTGCCACCCATTATACAATGGGCGGGCTTTGGGTCGACTACAACTTGATGACGTCGATCCCTGGGCTTTATGCAACAGGCGAAGCCAACTTTAGTGATCACGGAGCCAACCGCCTTGGCGCTTCTGCTTTGATGCAGGGGCTAGCTGACGGCTACTTTGTTCTTCCATACACAATTGGAGATTACCTTGCCCCTAAGTTGAACGAAAAACTTGTAGGTGCAGACGATCCGGTTTACAAAGATGCTATTGCTGATGTTGAAGCAAGAACTCGACGCTTTATGACAATGGGCGGAACTAAATCGCCGGATCATTTCCACAGAGAACTCGGCAAAATTGTTTGGACCCATATTGGTATGGCCAGAAACAAAGCTGGCTTAGAAAAAGCTATTACCGAGATCTCTACTTTAAGAGAAGAGTTTTGGAGTGACGTTCGAGTCTTAGGAAACGAAGATACTTTAAACAGTTCTTTGGAAAAAGCTGGCCGTGTCGCCGACTTCTTTGAACTTGCTGAATTAATGGCCCGTGACGCACTTGATCGTGAAGAGTCTTGTGGCGGGCATTTCCGTGAAGAATCGCAAACACCTGAAGGGGAAGCTTTGCGTAGAGACGACGAATATTCACACGTTTCTGCTTGGAAGTGGAACGGCGAAGACACACCACAAACTAAAGATAAAGAAGAACTTTCATTTACTGAAGTACCACTAACTCAAAGGAGCTACAAGTGAGCAATCTTTTAAACCTAACATTAAAGATTTGGCGACAAGCAGGACCCAATACTAAAGGCGAGTTCGGAACGTACAAAGCCAACGCCATACCCGACGACGCCTCGTTCTTAGAAATGTTAGACGTTGTTAATGAACAGCTTATAGAAGACGGTGAAGTTCCTATCGAATTCCCCCACGACTGTCGAGAAGGTATCTGTGGAACATGCGGTGTGATGATAAACGGCCGAGCTCACGGTCCAGAAAAAAGCACAGCAACCTGCCAGCTACACATGCGCAAGTTTAATGATGGCGACACAATTGTGATTGAGCCTTGGCGTGCCCAAGCTTTTCCAATTGTGAAAGATCTTGTTGTCGACCGCTCTCCCCTAGACAAAATAATTGAAGCTGGCGGCTACATCAGCGCGCCGACCGGTGCCGCTGGCGACGCTAACGACATTCCGATACCTAAAGAAGCTGCAGATTCCGCAATGGACGCAGCGGCATGCATTGGCTGCGGGGCTTGTGTGGCGGCCTGTCCTAACTCTGCTGCGCAACTATTTACAGCAGCAAAGGTATGGCACCTAAACGCACTGCCTCAAGGCCAAACTGAACGGTTCAAAAGAACCGAAGCAATGGTTGACACTATGGAACAGTTCTTTGGATCATGCACCAACCACGGTGAATGTTCTGAAGCTTGCCCTAAAGAAATCAAACAAGACTTCATTGCTTACTTAAACAAAGACTACATGAAATCAAAAATCAAAAACCGAGACCTCGCCGGCCAAGGTTAAGGCTTCGGCACTACCGCTGGTGTTGTATTCCCGCGACCTACATCGACAGTAGAAGAAGATGGACCAGTAAAACCTAATTTTGTACCTTGAGGTCGTGGGGGCTGTTCTGCATGGATGGGTTCTCCACTTTTGGAAAAGCCGGTAACGATCGGAGCACTTCTATCAAGTTGCCATTTCCCGTGTGTGGTTAAATAAGGATCAAGGTGAAATCCCCCCTCAGCATCTAGATTGGTGATCTGCGTTTTTCCATTCGATGAGACTAAAATTAGCATACTAGTTGAAGTAAATACTCCTTTAAATTGGTCTAGATACGTTGCAAGAATATCAGTATCTGGATCGCCCATTACTGGAGATATAGCAAATCTTTCTTCCTTAGGTGTAAGTCTTAAGAAAAGTTGGAACTCTTGATTGTTTGTATAATAATCCTTAATAGTGTTTTCTAGAACTTTTTCAGGAGTTGTTAACCCACCTTTTGGGCTCTCTATCGAGGACAGTACCTTAAATAACGTCTAAATTTCTGCCACTAATGCTTCAGGTGGATCAACTATCCCAAGTTCTCCAAGAATAATTGCTTCACCACTAAGGTTCTCAATCGGAATTTCATATATTTCATGTCCATCATGGACAACGACTTTAGAATCTGTAATTAGAAATTGTTTAACCACACCCTCAAGCATACAAGCACATTAAAGCTTCTACATCCTTTAAGTTTTTATCCTAGCTAAGGTATGGGATTTACTCTAGATCAAAACGAGACTGAAACCGAAGCAATGGTTGACACTATGGAACAGTTCTTTGGATCATGCACCAACCACGGTGAATGTTCAGAAGCTTGCCCTAAAGAAATCAAACAAGATTTCATTGCTTACTTAAACAAAGATTACATGAAATCAAAAATCAAAGACCGAGACCTAGCCGGCCAAAGTTAAGCAGTTGGTGGAGGTATCATTTTACCACGGCTTTGTTGGGGTTGTCTTCTATCAACTCGAGGTTTAAACGGAAGCACCTCGAAAGTACTCGGACTATCTGATTCTATTCCAAACATTTCAACATAGTCTGCAAAGGTAAGTTGCCTATAAAAAGCTAGTTCAGTACGGAATTGATCAATACCTCCTTGACTAATATCTTGTGTGTCTTGAAATAATGTTAAAGCTTTAAATTGCAATTCTTCAAAAATTTCTTGTCGAGGAAAGAAACCATCACCTTGGTCACTCTTTATAACAGATTGGTTTAGCCAAGTAGTGTATTGGTTTTGATCTAGGCCAGAAATTTGTTGCAATATATTTATATAATTCACTTGATTGCTCAATGGCCTAACGTTGCTATTCTGGAATGACTCTTCCAATGAAGCTATAGCAGCATCAAGATAATTTATTCTGTTCCGAATATCACGGCCGATAACAAACGAGCGATGTGCATCCTGATCCAAGAATTCTGGAAAGAATTCTGAGTCAGTTTCTAAACCAGATAAGAAAAATACATTTGCAATGAATTTTGGATCTAGTTTATCGCTTACAGAAGCTCTCTTAAATAATTCTGGGTGCCCTACTCTAATCACAATGTTAAAAAAGGAAATAGGATCTTCAAATGATTTTAAAAACCTTTTGATCGCTATTTCGAATTCAGACAAATCATATTTACCATCTTTGACAGGAAAATAATCATTATCAATTCCTATCAAATGTTCAAAAAAAGCCCCTATAGAAACAATTTGATCTTCTTTTACCATTTTTTTTTGTAAAAATGGTAAAAGCATCCTTAGATCCCCAGGATAATTGTTCATATAAGGTTTTAGCATACCTAGCAGCAATTTTTACCGGATCATCCAATTTTCCATCACCTGCGGCAAACCCCGCCAAGGCAATATTTTTAAAAATGGTTTGAGTTCGTTTACAAATTGAAACGAAAAGTCTGATTGTATCTAGGTCTAAACCATCATCTGAGTCAATAATTGGTAAGCCACCTCGAAATGTATCCGCCATTTAATTCTTACTCCGTAGATAAGTCCAATAACAATGATAGTTGATATTTTGACTATTGTTCAGTCTGCTAAGAAACGTCATGAGAAGTACAAGACAAGCTAAATTTTATCACCTAGTTTGAGCAGGAGGCTCCGTCTGCTCTGGTCCGATAACAGTTGGTTGCCCAAGATTGGCTCTAAATACATTGGTTTTAGGTACAACGGTCTCTGCCAAACTTTCTCGATGCCCGTTGATTTTAACTTGGCCGCGACTAATGAGTGGCTCTAGCCCATCCAAGAATAATTGAACATAATCAGGAACTTCTAAAAGCTGACTAATATCGACTAAAACCTGCTCTGTACCAGTTTCAAGCTGATATTCAATTGTATGGGACAAGACTGCACTCAACCTAGCCCACATGTTGGAAACAAATTTTTCATCCGCTGGTTCAGAAAAACCTCCTACCAAACCAGGAGATAATATCACGATACGATCAGGGTTAGAAAAATCTACAAACGGAACCTTTTGAAATAGCTCGGCTACTTTAGAATCTGGTTTCGGCGAACGCTCTAGCGGGAAGGCTACTTCGTAAACAAAATAGCTTACTCCGTGATCTTCTGTACTTGTATCAACCCAAAATTTATGCGAGGGCCTTTTTTTCTGTTGGAAGTTTCCGTCGAAATTTGAAGGAGCTAATATGCTAAACGGATTGGCTTCTAGACAATAACCCAGATCACGATCTAGCATTAATGGTTCCTCATCTATCTTGATTGTGTACAAGTTAGTTACTAATAAAGCCACATCTTTTTTAACTTCGTCATCAACTTCTGAAGCAGAAGAAAACCATCTTGCAATAGCCACCACTTCTAAATATATTCTTTGTTGTTCTTCAAGGCCGTCCAAAGACCTGATCTGAGTGATAAATGATTCTAATTCACTGCTGTCAGGAATTCGTTCTAAAATTAGTGATTTGATTAATTCATATTTTTCTTGCTCTAAAGCTTTTTCAAAAACAGAATCCATCAGCATTTGATTAAACCGTGGAGGAACTAGTGCAATTTCAGGAGGATTACGCGGCTCAACATGGTCAAGATGAGCTTGGACCAGCCGAATTCCGTAGTCGATATAATCGCTCCAAGCTAATTCGTTTAAAATCGAAGCTTTTACTAATAAAGCATCACTGCTTACATTTATGATATTTCCTGGATCAATACTAGTATCAACGAATAAAAGAGTTTTAATAAAATCAGAAATATCATTTTCAATCACGCTGAGCTCTTGAGATTCTAATGCACGTTCAACAATTTCGACAGTTACTGGCCTATCCACAAAGTAGGCAATAATTTTGAGATCTAGAGGTGTGATACCACTATTGCAGCCAAGGCAAATGAACCATTCAAAATACCGCCAACATATAGGCCCCCCGCTTTTTCAATACATGATCAAGCAAGGCGAACACATGGGTGAAGCCTGAGGGTGATGTTAATTCGTTAGACTAAAGATCTATGACAAAGAACTTATACATGGGCATTGATGTTGGTGGAACCAAAATTTTAGGTATCCTCACAAACGGAATAGATGCAGAAATTTTAGAACAGACACAGGCCCCAACCCCTAAAGAAAATCCAAAAGAAGTGGGCCCAGCCATACTTTCTGTAGTCGAAGAACTTTACAACACCGCACAAGATCAAGGCCAAATCGTTAGAGGTGTCGGTGCAGGAGTACCCGGGCTTGTAGACAAAAACGGTGTATTACGGTACGGACCAAATGTGCAAGGCGTTTTAAATTTAGATATCACGAGCGTGATCAGAGCCAAACTAGAAATTCCAGCAGTTGCAGAAAACGACGGCTCACTTGCGGCATTGGTTGAATCACGAATCGGCGCCGCCCAAGGCCACGACAACGCAATATTGATAACCCAAGGCACAGGCATAGCGGGTGGCATAATAATCGATGGCAAAGTTGTTAAAGGTGCCAACGGATTTGCGGGCGAACCAGGCCACGCACTAATAGATCCCAAGGGCCCAATGTGTGCCTGCAAACAACAAGGGTGCTGGGAAGCAGTATCTTCTGGAGCAGGGCTAGCCAATATCGCACGAATAGTAGTTGCAGAAGGCAAAGGCCAAAAAATATTAGAACTAGCCGGAGGTGAACCAGCCCACATCCGAGGTGAACACGTAGCCCAAGCTGGAGAACAAAACGACCCAGGTGCTCAAGAAGTGTTTGACCGATTTGCTACCTGGGTGGCATTAGGCTTGTCGAACCTTTGCGCATTGTTAGACCCAAGCATCGTTGTTTTAGGCGGAGGCTTAACTTCAATCAATGAACAATTTATCGAAAAAGTCAGAGAACGCTTACCATTGCGATTAATCGGAGCTGACTACAGACCAAAAATCGATGTAGTTCCAGCAAAATTCAACAAAGAAGCCGGCGCAATCGGCGGAGCCATCCGAGCCAGAGACTTTGTGATAAACGGAATCTAACCCGAACAAATAAATAATTTTGATTGCATTCACGATTTTTTTTGCTTGAAAAACGTGAATGAAGCCGATGATATGATTACATTCACGTTTTTGTAGTATAAAAAATCAATATTAAAGAGAAACGATGACCCTCGATAAACGCATAGAAAATTACTCTAAGACAAGTGAAAAATCGCTTAACTCACTACTTAACTCAGCCAAGAGACAAACCAATCAAGCATTCCGACAAAACGAAACCTGGATGATCGGCGTATGAAACTGGTTTACAAAAGACTTTTATAAAAATGTATTAAGAATGCCAATGGATTCGGCTCTGCGGATTCGCCCTACAGAGTTACACTTGACAATAGTTGTCAAAAACCACAATCAATAACTACTTCATTGCCATAATCTTCATTCGCAGCGTTACGGATAAGTTCTGCATAGCCGTCTTTGCCAATTTTATTTGCAAGACAGTATCATTTGTTTAAATGCCTTTATCTCTCTTAATTTATTTCTATTATGGGTTGTTTACACGAACGTTTGTTTGTATAGTGTTTGTACGGCGAATTCAAGGAGGCAAGTTATGACAAGTTCAATATTCACAATTCCAACTGTTATAACTGAGCTACCTTCTACTATTTCAGCCATCGTTGTCGATCACGGCGACCAGAACGATTTACAAGAACTACTAAGACATATTCGTGTAGCTCAACGTTGTCTTGATGCTTTAGCGATCAAGACTCTTTCGCATTCTGATGCACTTGCTTCTAAAGGCGAGTCAGCGTCCGGCTTTGACATTGCCTTAGATCAAGGCCAGGTTTCAGCTAATGTTGCCAGGCTCGAATCTAAAAGAGCTGAAACAGTTGCTGTTTTTCCTGGCTTGTTAGAGGCTGCTTCTGCGGGTTTGACTAGTGGCGGCCATATTGATTCGATATCGAAACATACTTCTAAACTTTCTGAAGACGAGAAACAGAATTTAAACTACAAAGAAATCACAGACGCTGCGACACAGCTACCTGCGGATACTTTTAACTCTCATATCAAACGGCTAGTTAAAAAAATTAAACGAGACCATGGGTTGGCTGATACTGTTTCGAAACAGAAAGCGAGCGAGTTTAAGCACTGGTTTAATAACGATACAGGTATGGGTAACTTCTTTGGTCAGCTAGACCCTGAACGGTATGAAGCTTTAACAAATGCTGTTGATCGTCATACCCGATCTTTGGCAAATAACACATCTGATGAGGCCACAATGAAAGATTCCAACCTTGCTGCTTCAGCCATCTTCGAATTGGTCACTAGCAGCATGAAAAATAAACAGAATCTACCGTTGATAAATATTGTAGTTGATCACGAAACGCTCAAATCTGGACCACACGAAACCTCGATAACCCAAACAGGTTTAGGTGAAGAACTACCTCCCGAAACTGTTAGCCGCTTGTGTTGCGATGCTGTCCTCCAAAAAGTTGTTTTAGACGAAAAAGACGTCCCAATAAACGTCGGCCGTAAATATCGTACAGCAACCGACGCCCAATGGGCGGCCACAAAAAGCGTGTACAAATCATGTTCCTGGCAAAACTGCGAACGAAGACTCAGCTGGTGCCAACTACATCACATAAAAGAATGGGAACACGGCGGGCCAACAAATCTAAATAACCTCGTACCATTGTGTAATCACCACCATCATCAAGTTCACGAAGGGAAATGGACAATAAAACTAAAACCAGACCGATCACTCAAAATATGGAAACCAAACGGAACACACTGGGCCACCACAGACCCGCCAACCCGAAAACCCGAAAAGTTTAATAAGTTACTGAAACGATCAGTTGAGCCAGAAAATATAATCTCTAATAAAAATATCAATCTGGTGCCAATAGAAACTTGCGATAATTACGATGCTCTAAAAGATCATTATTCCACACAAGATCATACAGAAAAAATTCATGATCGTTTAGAAGATATACATGATGACAAATCAGTGCCCGCATGAGAAACTATGGTGATAAGTCAGTGCCCGCATAGAGAAAATTACAAAGACATTTCAGGGTCGGTACAAATCGAGCCCCACAAGCAACTTATCCTCTAAAAGTTGGCCCTTTGTAGCCCGCTGCGAATCCGTTTTCTAACAACTGACTTTTGATTTCTGGGAACTCATTTAGTGCGTTACTATTAACATTTTGGACAACAATGGCTTTTACTTTTTTGGCTGTTACTAATTCTCTCAGAGAGTTTATCCAAGAAAAATTTTGCAAACCTAGCTCAAACACAACCAAGCTCTTCGCTCCCCGATCCAAAAAGCACAACGGCAAACCATTTGATAGAACAACATAAGCCCCAACGCTTCGAGACGGACGTCCAGAATTCTGCGGCCACTGAATAGACGCACCATAGGGCTGAGCAGGATCTGTTGCAGCCAAAACCAAGTTCTCAACCTTGGCAGAACCCTTGCCGCCAAATGCTGGATCTTTGGCTCGGAAATCTCTTAACCGATCCACAGCGCCCGGTAAAGCAAACTGAGCGGCACCAAGACCTTCAATAAAATAGCCTCGACGCACCTGACCACGCTCTTCCATCTCTTTCAAAACTGTATACACACCAGCAAACCCACCAGCAGTGCCCTCAGCCAAAGCCATCTCACGAGTCAAAATACCGTAACGCTCAAGAAGCTGATTTGCCTTATTAGTCAACAACTCAGTAGAACTAATATGGCTATAAAAACTTTTAGTTAACACCCAGCGCCCGGTAGCAGAAGCTGGCCCTGTTCTAGATAAAGACCTAGCCACTCGTCGACTACCAGTCCGACCCCTACGAGAAGGCTTCCGAGATTTACCTACTACATTCAACGACCGCAGCGGCGTAAACGAATCGTTAGAAACCAAACCTTGCCAAACCAAATCCCAAAGACAAGTCAACACGACCTCAACAGAATAATCGCAGCCAGCATCTTTAACCGCAACTAAAAGATCAGACCAAAAAGAGGCGCCATTATTTTGTAGATGATTTAATATGGCTTGTTGGGTGTCTGCGTCATCCCCTGCTCCGACAGGGGACCTAGATTCCCGATCGGGGTCGGGAATGACGGCTTGGTGTTGGCCGGGAATGACGGCTTGGTGTTGGCCGGGAATGACGGCTTGGTGTTGGCCGGGAATGACGGGTACGTCTGGTTTACCCCGGTCGTCATCCCCTGCTCCGACAGGGGACCTAGATTCCCGATCGGGGTCGGGAATAACGGCTTTGTGGTCGGGAATGACGGCTTGGTGTTGGCCGGGAATGATGTTATTGAAACAGTTGTCACGCCACAAGAGTTTTATTCGACCATCGTTGGAGCCTAACGAACTCTGCCCAACCCAAATGAGTTCACCCGAAGTTAATAAAGTATCTAAAAAGCTTGGCTGATAATTAACTACACGAGAAGACAAAATATCTGACTCCAGAATTGAAGCGGGCAGGCCGGCACCTTGAAGATTAGTAATCACTTCAGCCAAGCCATCTACTCCAAAGAGTTTTGAACCAACATGCTGCCAAGAAGGCAAAAAACGAGCCAAAGTATCAGCCTGAACAGGCTCAATCTCTTTTCGAAGCGCCGCCAAAGACCGTCGTCTCAATGTTTGCAAAACATCGTTATGACACCACTCGCTGCCGGAGCCTGCCGGCAAAAACTCACCTTTGACAACCCTACCCTGCCGCTCAAGCTCACTTAAGGCTTCAGCAGCTCGGTCCAAGCTCAGACCTAAACCGTTAACTACATCTTCAGTAACAAACGGTCCACGAGTACGAGAAAACCTAGAAACTAAATCAATAACTGGCCCAGCAACAGAATCTGTAAACACAGCTGGCAAACCTGCAGGCAACGCGACACCCAAAGCGTCACGCAAACGTGAAGCATCCTCCGCTGATGCGTACCATATTTTAGATTCCCCATCGAGCGTACTAAAGCCTTTGGGAGATTCCCGATCGGGGTCGGGAATGACGGGCAGGGCGGGTTCGAGAACCACAGGGTTAGTGGAATCACGAATAACGGGCAGGTCGGGGTCGAGAACCACAGGATTAGTGGAGTTAGGGATGATGTTTGGAAGTGCTACTTCTATAATTCGTCTTTCGGCTAACAGTTGAGCCACTGACTCTTCGACGTTCAAATCTTTACAACGAAGAGTAATTTCTTCAACCGTCAATGGCCCTAGCCAGCGAAGTAAATCTTCAACATGATCAACAGATTTAGCTTTCCACTTCTGATCTGTTCTCTGCAGTTCTGCTTCAACACTTTTAAGAACCTCAGGATCTAGCAGTTCTCGAAGCTCTTCAGCGCCCAACAAATCTCGCAACAGCTCTTGGTCCAAAGACAATGACGCAGCCCGACGCTCAGCCAAAGGAGCATCACCCTCATACATGTACTGAGCAATCCAATCAAACATTAAAGACTGAGCAAACGGCGAAGCTGAATTAGTATCAACCGGAACCAATTTAATTTTACGACTACGAATTTGAGTTAAAAGCTCTTTCAATGCAGGCAAATCAAAAACATCATTCAGACACTCACGTGATGTTTCTAAAAGAATCGGAAAACTTGGGTACTTTGCAGCCACCTGCAAAAGCCCGGCCGCTTTCTGACGCTGCTGCCACAATGGAGTTCGTTTATCTGGACGCAATTTAGGCAAAAGCAAAGCCCTAGCCGCACACTCTCTAAACCTTGCCGCAAACATTGCAGAATTAGGAAGCTGCGAAACCAGAATTGCTTCTAACTCATCAGGGTCAATGGCCAGCTCATCAGTTGGAAGCTGATCTATAGCTTCTGGAAGACGAATAATGATTCCGTCATCTGACCATTGCATCTCAACAGAAACCCCCCACTGATCAGACAATAGATGTTGTAAGGCCATACCCCAAGGAGCGTGAACTTGAGCACCAAATGGACTTAGAACACAAATCCGCCAATCACCAATTTCATCTCGGAAGCGTTCAACCACAATTGCAGAAGAACTAGGAACATGGCCAGAGAACTCTTTTTGATCTTCAATAAAAGCCAACAAGTTCTTTGCTGAGAGTTCATCCAAAAAATTGTTCTTAATTAAATATTTTTTAGCTGCAGCTGGTTTGAGTGATAACAGTTTGTCTGTCAAATCGCCAATCGCACGGCCAAGCTCTAAAGGTCGCCCCGGACCATCACCGTGCCAGAAAGGCATCTTGCCGGGCTGCCCGGGTGCCGGAGTAACAACTACACGCTCATGAGTAATATCTTCAATCCGCCAAGTGCTGGCCCCCAACAAAAAGTTCTCACCCACACGAGACTCGTAGACCATCTCTTCATCAAGCTCGCCAACTCGAGTGCCATCGGGAAGAAACACACCATACAAACCACGATCTGGAATAGTACCACCGCTAGTTACAGCCAAACGCTGCGAACCAGGTCGTCCTTTAACCACACCAGAAACACGATCCCAAATAATTCTTGGCCGAAGCTCGGCAAACTCATCAGACGGATAACGACCAGCTAGAAGATCCAAAACATTATCAAATACCTCATCTGAAATATCAGAATAGTTAGCAGCTCCACGACACAAATCTTTAAGCTCAGCAACATCCCAATCTTGCATGGCACACGCAGCCACAATTTGTTGAGCTAAAACATCTACAGCATTTCGAGGAAAAGTTGTCTTCTCTATAAGCCCGGCTTTCATACGTTGAGTAACAGTGGCAACTTCTAAAAGATCAGCCCTATGTTTAGGAAAGAACTTACCAACACTTGGCGCCCCAACTTGGTGACCGGCCCGACCAACTCTTTGTAAACCACGGCTAACTGCACCCGGCGACTCAACTTGCACAACTAAATCAACAGCGCCCATATCGATACCAAGTTCTAAAGAAGAAGTAGCAACAAGGCCTTTTAAAGTTCCAGACTTTAAACGATCTTCTATAGCCAACCGCTGAACCCTACTTAGTGAACCGTGATGGGCCATAACCAGCTCTTCACCTTGGGGAGGCGATATACCTTCAGCTTCAGCGCCACGATTAATATCTTCTAGATACAGCTCGTTCAAACGAGTTGCAAGACGTTCAGCCAAGCGCCGGGCATTTACAAACACAATTGTTGAATTATGGGTTTTGATTAAATCTAAAAGTTCTGGGTGCATTGAAGGCCAAATGCTTCTTCTTACTGGCCCCCCAGTATCTGCGGTGTTAGCATTATCTGGATCACCATAAACGGGCTCACCAAGTGAACCCATATCTTCAATAGGGACTACAACTTCAATGTCTAACTCTTTAGAAATACCAGTATCAACAATTGTTACTTGCCGCTGTTTATTATTCTCATAACCACCTAAAAATTTAGCAACAACTTCTAAGGGTCTCTGAGTTGCAGAAAGACCAATCCTTTGCAAAGGCTTTTCGGTGAGTTGTTCAAGCCGCTCCAGACTCAAAGCAAGATGGGCGCCTCTCTTAGTTGCAGCCAAAGCATGGATTTCATCAATGATGACGGTTTCTACGCCAACAAGAGTTTCTCTAATCTTCGAAGTCAACATTAGATACAAAGACTCAGGAGTAGTAATTAACAAATCTGGCGGGTTACGACCTAGACGGCTACGTTCAGAAGCTGGAGTATCACCACTGCGAATTGCAACAGTAGGTTCATAATAGTTTTCGCCCAAACGTTCAGCCGCAAGCTTGACACCTTGAAGCGGTGCCTTCAGATTTTTTTCTACATCAACTGCTAATGCTCTTAAAGGAGAAATGTACAGAATCCGGGTCCGCCGCTTTTTATCTTCAGGCGGTGGTTCAGAAGTTAACTTATTTAAACCCCAAAAAAAAGCCGTAAGAGTTTTACCCGAACCTGTTGGAGCCAAGATGAGTGTCGAGTTTCCTGCTGCAATTGCCGGCCAACCTTGAGTTTGTGGGAGAGTAGGTTCTTGAAAAGTTGTAGAAAACCAGGTAGCAGAAGCCTTGCTAAAACCTTTTAAGCTTGGATCATCAATCTTCACATAGCTAAGGCTAGCCAGAGAAACAGCCAACGATCAAAGAAACTGTCATCTGATCCTTATAGAAGATATTTTATTTTTTTTCGCTAGTTTGCACTAAAAGCCTGAAACATGCATACAGTTAATGATTATGACTATTACAGGTACAGTAAAATTTTTCAACATGGACAAAGGGTTCGGCTTCATCGCACCAGATGAAGGCGGCAAAGACGTTTTTGTTCACATCTCAGCAGTTCAGGCTTCAGGTCTTGAAACTCTCGAAGAAAACCAAAAAGTTAACTTTGACACTGAAGATGATTCAAACGGCAAAGGAGCTAAGGCAGTAAATCTTTCTGTCTAGTATTTATATTTAAAAAAGAATAGAATTTAAAAGGCTGAGTTTTCTTAATTGAAAACTCAGCCTTTATACTTTTACTAGTAAACAATAAGCTAAGGCAGCAATGAAATATCTAAGCAAAGAATGGTTTGATGCCGCAAATAAAGCTTCTAAAGATCTAAAACCAATTCTTAACGCATCTATAGAAGTAACAATAAATAAAGATGAAAAAGAAATAATTTATTACGTTTTGTTAGGCCCAGACAATATAAGCTATTCTCAGACGAATCCAAATAATATAAAAATGAGTTTTTACACTGATTGGCAAACATCAACAGACATCGCTAAAGGTGAATTAAGTTCACAAAAAGCTTTCTTAGAAAACAATTTAACAATTTCTGGTGAGACTAATTTGTTAAACGAGTACAACAAACAACTTACACAAATCTCAGATTGCCTAAACGAGCTAAGAGAAATAACAATCTGGCAATAATCAGACATATGTCTTGACCGCCAATAGATTTAATGCCTAAGATGTGCTTGGCCATCAGTGTATGGTCAAGTAGAATATATTTTATCAGGTTGCGGGGGCATGGCGGGGCCAACCGACCATACTATATATTCTATTCGTGGGTGCTTCTGGCTGTTGCGTTTTCAGCCAATTGCCAGAAGCACTACCAACGAAACAAACATAAGAACAAGTGCCTAATCACCTAAAAGTAAGCACTCTTTTGCCGAAAGCTTTTTGTGAGCAAGCTGGCTAAATCTTTAACCATTTTTATATTGCTCATTTCTAGTTGCTCGACAGAAGATAGTAAGCAAGCAAAGCCAGTTGAACAACTTGCGTTAACAGAAATCGAAACAACAACTACAACAATCCAACAGATTGAACCAGGGAATCAAGAATCACCATTCAGTAAAATCTTAGAATTTGAGACTCCACAAGTAGGTCAAACCCGAACGGGAGTAGTCGTACCTATTCTTGGCAAATCAAAAGACAGTTGGGTAGTCATGTCAGTTTGTGAAAATATTCGATATTTAAAAAACATAACCCCCATTAAAAGAGCCCACATAGTTCTTGACGCCGGCCACGGAGGCAGAGAGAGTGGAGCAGTCAGCAAATCGGGTCTAAAGGAAAGCGAACTAAATCTAGCTGTAGCTCTCGAAACTAAAAAATTATTGGAAGAACGCGGAGCGAGAGTGAGCCTGACCAGAACTGGTGATTACAGCATCACAGTAGCGACTCGGGGAATTATCGCAAAGAACCTTAAACCAGGCCTATTCGTCTCGATCCACCACAACAGTGGTAATCCCAATAAGACAGAAAAGCCTGGAACAATTGTTTATACCAAGAACCAAAATGAACAATCTACTATCTTTGGCTCATTATTTTATACAAATATAAACTCAGCCTTGGATAATATAAAAACCGAAAAAGATTCAGAATATCAACAATATTTAGAACTACTAAACCAGTATGAAGAAACCGTGGACCTTTACGATCAAGAAAAAAATATCAGGGATGAAATTTTATTCAAAAATGGTTCGATATCTTCAACACCATCTACAACTCAGCCAGAGACTCCCCCCAGAAATCGCATAGCTGAAACTACCACAACGATACAAGCCACCGCTGAAACAACCATCAGCATTCCAGAGCAACCAGAACCGCCCGCATCGTTTGAAGTTGAGCCCGTAGAAAAATTTATTTACTCTGGAGGCGGTAATGCCGGAGTAAGATCATGGTCAAATGAAGCAGAACAAGACTATCTAGGAGTACTCAGAAATAGCGGAGACGTTCCAGCAGCTTTAGTAGAATTTATATACCTATCAAACCCTCAAGAGGCAGAGTTACTAGCTGACACTGATTTTATAACGCTGGAAGCTCTGACATTAGCTGACTCAATCACAGAATACTTCTCTGGTCAAACAAGTAGAGCTGGAATAGTTGCCAATCAAAAAGGCGACCAAAACATAGGCAATAGTGGTGGAGTTAACCAGTGCACGGAACCTATATTAGAATAGTAATAAGATATTACTTAAACCCTTTTCTAACGGGTTCGGTACTCATCCCAAACAATTTTTAGAAACTTTGGCGACCTGATAAAGTACCTGTGAAATAATCTTTTTGGTTCTTGAGTGAATCTATGAAACCATTCAAGTCCAACAGATTGCATCCACTCAGGAGCTCTCTGCTGCAAACCTGCGTAGAAAAGGTAAGAAGCACCTAAAGCGAAAAAGATAGGTACAGGTTCTTCGGAATAGTCTTTCCAAGAACTTTGAACCCCTTCAATCACACAAGAATCTTTCGGCTGACCAATTCCACAAAAAATAACTCTAGATTTATTAGATATTGCTTTTTTGATAACAGATTCTACCAAAGCTGCTAAAGCTATTTCGTCGGTGACGCTAAACCATGGGGCAACCTTAAAATTTGCAAGGTCATAATCTAAAGTAAAGAAATCTACAACTTCTTCAGAAGAGGCCAACATGGTAACCGGGATTCTGCGATCCTTTAACATCGGCCACAGCTCAGAAAAAAGGCTACTACCAGGTAATCTAGAGGCTAGAGGGTCCCCAAGGATTTTCGACGCCCACACTATCGGCTGCCCATCCGGCAAACAATAATCAGCGTCTTTGTATACTTTGGCCTCAACACTCGTTGGGTTATCTGTAAGATCTATCAAAATATCTACATTTGGTGTTACTACCACCGCAGAATCATCAGTCGAAGCTACCTTTGTAAGCTCAGTAGCGACTACAGACAAATCGTCTTCGTGTAAAAATTCGTATCCAAAAAGTGACTTCCGTTTTAAGTCACTTTTTAATATTCCTGACGCACTCATTTTCACTCATACACTAATCTAAATCTAAATAAATAGCTAGATCCTATTAATAAACACCTTGGGCTAACATTGCATCAGCCATTTTAATAAAACCAGCGATATTAGCTCCATTAACGTAGTTAACAGTTCCGTCAGACCCTGTGCCATGTTCTACACAGCTGGCATGAATTTTGCTAATTATCATTTGAAGCTTTTGATCTACCTCATCAGCTGACCAAGAAAGCCTTTGTGAGTTCTGTGACTGCTCGAGCCCAGAAACTGTCACTCCCCCAGCATTAGCAGCTTTACCAGGCCCAAATAGAATGCCGTTGCTGATAAATACATTAACTGCATCTGCGGTACATGGCATATTTGCACCTTCAGAAAGCGCTTTCAAACCATTTGCTACTAAATTTTTTGCATCAGATTCGTCAAGTTCATTTTGGGTAGCGCAAGGGAAAGCCAAATCTACGGGAGTGTTCCACGGATTACCTTCTTGGAATTCACAACCAAACTTTTCTGCGTACTCAGAGATCCTGCCTCGTCGAACAAATTTCAGATCCTTTAACCAGGCCAGTTTTTCTGCATCAATACCAGCTGGATCATGGATAAACCCAGAAGAATCTGAGGCCGTAACTACTTTTGCACCTAACGAAATTAATTTCTCAATAGCAAATATGGCGACGTTTCCAGAACCAGAAACAGCAACCGTTTTACCAGCAAGTTCTTCTGAAACGTGCTCCAACATTGCTCTCATAAAATAGACAGAGCCATAACCGGTTGCTTCGGGACGGATTAAAGAACCACCATAAGAGGGACCTTTACCTGTAAGAACACCAACATAACGATTTTGAAGTCTTTTATATTGACCAAACAGATAGCCAATTTCACGAGCGCCAACACCGATATCGCCTGCAGGAACATCGGTGTCTTCACCAATGTGGCGACTTAACTCGCTCATGAAAGACTGACAGAATCGCATAACTTCTGGATCAGATTTACCTTTAGGGTCGAAGTCAGACCCGCCTTTACCTCCGCCCATGGGCAAAGAGGTCAAACTATTTTTAAAACACTGCTCAAAAGCTAAAAACTTTAGAATTCCTTGATCAACACTTGGATGGAAACGTAAGCCACCTTTATAAGGGCCAACCGCATTATTAAATTGGACACGCCAGCCTTTATCAACTTGGACTACATCAGAATCATCAACCCATGAAACTCTAAAGCTGATTATTCGGTCAGGCTCAACCATACGTTCCAGAATAGAATCTTTGCCATATTTTGGATTTGACTCAACAAAAGGAATCACAGATTCCATAACCTCGTGCACTGCTTGCACAAACTCGGGCTCATTAGAGTTATTCTTACTAACCTTGTCCATAAACTCTGAAACTCTAGAGTTAGTTTCTGACATAATATTCTCCTATCCAAGACCCGCTGCTGTTAAACCTTCGTATATTCTAGCCTTAAATACGGCAAGTACGCCTTTGAAAACAATCGTTCGGAAACAGCTGGTAGGTATAGAGCCACTAAATCATGCCTTCTTAATCCAAGTTCATAACATCTGCTAGTAAAATGCTAACTATTTGAGGTAAACTCAAAGTTATGGCGGCTCCAAAAACAAAAAAATATACAGCCAAAAAAGCCACTGAAACAGCGTGGGAAACAGAAGATGACAGTTCTTTTGACTCAATAACTCGAATAAGTGCAGAAATAGCAGCTCTGGCTGGCGGTGCAGCTGCAGCAGCTACAACAATAGAAGCAGCCCCTTTACCCATAGCGATCCCCATTTTTGCGGCTGCAGCCAGCATGTTAATGAATATCATCACAGCTGCATTCTGGCAAGATAAACCCGCATTATTAGCCGCTATTAAAGACTTAAAGCAAAAACAAAAAAATAAAAAACAGCATAAACGCCAAATGCAAGCAAGTTTGGCAGCTATAAATGAACTAGCTGTAAATCAATCTTTCAAAGTAGACCTAAAAAAACTTATAGAAGTTAAAGAGTTTCTCTATCTTCTTCCGGAACGAGCGGACTACAATCTGGAAGCTAATATTACGGTCACAGGGCTAGATGGCGTACCTCTAGCAAGCTTCGATTTAGAGAGTTTTGATATGTTTAACCCCCCTGCAGAGATACAAGATGTAATAGCGAGCTTAAATCAGAACGAAGTAGCTAAAGCTGCAAACGCTACGACCCCAGAGGCTGTTACAACTAAACCAGCTTTTGATGTAAGTACGCAACCTAGCCCGACAAGCAAAAAATCTTCAACAATCGAAACAGAACCAGCCAACAAAAATGGCCCAGAACCTAAAAAGAATAAAACGCTATAACCGATTCATCAGAAGTTGCATTTATAATTGGCTCACGAGGCCAGAACTATGACATCAATAAATAAAGCCATGATGTTGTTTAACAACTCAAAAGAACCTCAATGGCACAATTTCTCTAATCCATACAAATCTGTTTCTACATTCAAAGTATCTGAAGTTTCAGATTGTTTAAAAATCGTTGAAGAAGAAACATCAAAGAACAAATGGGCAGTCGGTTACTTAACTTATGAAGCAGGCAAAGCCTTCGATGATGCCTTTATGGCAAAGGAATCCGATGAAATACCGCTACTAAACTTTTCCTTTTTCCATGAAGCAGAGTTAGTTCCAACACCAACTCCTCCAGAAATGGCGCTAGAACTTAATTGGGAACAATCAATATCAAAAAAAGAATATATACAAAATATTCAAAAAATAAAATCTAAAATAAAATCTGGAGATACTTACCAGGTTAACTACACTTATTTTTTACTGTCGCATCTATACAGAGATCCATATGAATTGTTTGCTGCTATGCACACTAAACAACAATGTCAATACAGTGCTTATTTAGAAACTGAAGATTATGCGATCTGCTCTGCATCGCCAGAATTATTATTCGAATATGATGGTCAGACGATAATCACAAAGCCTATGAAAGGCACACGTCCAAGAACCGAAGCAGTTGGATCTGATGAAATGATCAAAGAACTCAGGACCTCGACTAAGGACCTAGCCGAAAACACAATGATTGTTGATATGGCTCGAAATGATTTGAGTAGGATCGCTAAATTAAAGGATGTAGATCTATATGATGTTGAAACTTATCCAACTGTTTATCAAATGACTTCTACAATCAAAGCCGAAACCAAAGCAACATTATCAGAAATTTTTCAAGCAATATTTCCTGCTGCTTCAATAACTGGAGCTCCAAAATACTCAACAAGTAAGATAATTTCTGATCTAGAATCAGACCCCCGAGGAATTTATACTGGCAGCATCGGGGTAATTTCTCCTCAAAATAAAATGCAATTTAATGTTGCTATTAGAACAGCTTTAGTTAATAAAAACACACGCTCTTTAAAGTATGGAATCGGAGGCGGAATTGTATGGGATTCCGAAGCATCTGCTGAGTGGAAAGAAACTATTGATAAAGCAAAAATCGTAGAATCTTCAAAAGATTTTTACCTGTTTGAAACCGTTTCATGGAACAAAGAAAATGGATTTTGTTTAATTGATTATCATCTTAAGCGGCTAAAAACATCAGCATCAAATTTTGGAATAAAATTTTCAGATAATGAGCTCAGACAAGAATTAAATAAATCTGAGCAACAGCTCTCTTCTAATGAGAGAGACACCAGATGTGTACGTATAATTCTTCATAAAAAAGGAACCTTTGAGGTACAGCTCAAACCACTCGTCGATAAAAACTTTGAAAAAAAGATTGTCAAATTTGATACACAAGCCACAGATACAAAAAATATATACATCCAAAACAAAACATCATTCAGAGCAATTTATGAACGAGCACAAAAAACACAGCCAAACTTCTTCGATATTATTTTGTGGAATCAAAATAATGAAATAACTGAATCAACAATCGCAAATATTGTTATCAAAAATGGTGCTTCATATTCAACACCACCTGAAAGTTGTGGCCTATTACCAGGCACGTTTAGACAAAAACTCATCGAAAATAAAATAATTGATGAACAAATAATTTATAAAAATGACTTACAAAAAGCTGATGAGATATTCTTAATTAATTCAGTTAGAGGTTGGGTAAGAGTTCACATTGAATAAAAAAAATCATAATCATAAATTAGAAGATGTTAACTTCGGCCACAATCACAATCTGATTGGAGATTGGGAAGCGCTTAAAGAAGACAAGATCTTAAAATCAATAGTTGTTTTTTTAGCTATTACCTTGTTACTAACATTAATCGGTCTAATAGCATTGTGGCCTAATAACAGCAACGAAGAACAACTCGCCGAAAGATCCAGCCAAATAGGTATTGGCTACGAACAATACAATGCTGTTGTTGAACAAATCACCGAAGAAGAATGTAGTTACTCATCCCCAGAGGACATCCAAAACTGTCGAACAATTGTAATCACCCCAAACGGTGGTATTAATAAATCAGAACTTCTTGTATTGGGCGAATACAACATGTCTCAAATAGATTTACCAAACCCAACCGCTGGTCAAAAAATTGTAATCGGCTATGAACCTGCGACAGATTTCTATTTCTATTTAGATTCAGACAGACGAGGATCAATAATATTAGTCACAATTATTTTTGCTATCACAGTCATAGCCCTTGCTCGTGTCAGAGGCTTACTTGCATTATTTAGCATGGTCATGACCTTGATAGTTCTTGCAGGGTTTATAGCACCATCGATTCTTAATGGAAATGATCCATTATTAGTGGCAGTCATTGGATCAAGTGCAATTGCATTTGTAAGTTTATATTTAACACACGGATTCTCACCAACAACCACAGTAGCCTTAGCAGGCACCTTAGGGTCTCTCTTACTAACCCTTGCGTTTTCAATAATATTTTTTAGACTAGCAAATTTTACAGGGATTGCTTCAGAAGAAGGAGCAACGCTTTCACTTTTACAAACAAACCTTAATATGTCTTCTCTTTTACTTGCCGGAGCAGTAATTGGGGCTCTAGGCGCCCTCGATGACATAACTGTAACCCAAGTAGCCACAATTGCTGAAATCCACAATCACAATAAAGATTTAACAATCTCTGAATTATTCACATCAGGAATTCGCGTCGGTAAAGAACACATAGCTTCAACAGTGAATACTCTATTATTGGCGTACGCTGGTGCCGGCTTGCCATTAATACTATTATTTTCAGCTAATGTGGAACAAAATAAATTAGACTCACAACTTGGACCTTTAGGCTTTATCGATAAATATTTAGCAACAGCAAACTCAGAAGTAGTTGCAATTGAGCTACTTAGAACTTTTTGTGGATCGGTTGGGCTAGTTGCGGCAGTGCCAATCACCTCTGCGTTGGCTGCGATTCTAGTGGGATTCAAAAAAGATATTAAACAGTAAAACGACAAATGGTGGGCGGACCTAAGTCCACCCACCATTAATCTTTATACTAAGTAATTTTTAAAAATTACGGAGCAGCTGCAGTAGTAGCTAGCTCATCTGAGATTTCAGTGAATTTGTCAGAAGCGTTAGTTCCAAGAATTGAAACTGCACCAATACAAACAACTGCGATCAAAGCAACTAGTAATGCATATTCAACAAGACTTGCTCCTCTTTCAGAATCTGCATGTGCTTTTAGCCAAGCTGCGAAAGTATTATATTGTAACATTTGTTTCTCCATTTGATAATTTATTTTCCCCCTAAGGGCTTAATGAAATGATCGTCGCTAAGAATTAAAAACTTTATGGTCTAAATGCACTATTCGTACTGGGTAAACCATGTCAGTATTATTTGCTACAATTTACATATACGCAGCCACGGCCGCCGGATAAGCCAAATAATTGGAAAAATCGTGCTGCTGTTTAACAAATCTGTATATATTAATACCCATCAAGATGTCATAAATATCTTGGTTGATATCCAAAAATATTATAAATATGGTCATTTCTGTATTCAACTATCTTCAAAGATGGTTACAGATCTTGCAATCTTCGATTTAAGTTTTCACTGTATAGATGATTTATTTATTTATATATCTGAAAAAAAATCTGATATTCATGCAGAATACCTTTGTTTTACTATCTTAGATCACAGAACCAGCTGGTCAGCTCGAAGCTTTAAGAGAACACAAATACAATTAGGATGTGAAGGCAAAAAACTAATCCAAGTTATCGAAGTCTATAAAAAACAATATAAATATCATTTAGATTGGCAAGACTAAATTTTTAGTATCAAGAGGAAAGCAGAGGAACTAACTATTAAGGCGCCAAGTACAGCAACCCAATCTGAAGTGTCATATTTATTTATAGCTAAACCTAGAACTATCAATAACGGACCCTGCATATATCCTGAGAGGTGCACCATCGTGAGGTACTTTGGAACCTCTGGCTTAGTTGATCGGATCAAACCCATGGGGATGCCGCTCAAAGCTCCAACAAATAAACACCCGATTCCTGATAAAATTAAGATTGTTGCAGCTGTTGTCATAATAACGACAATAACATTTATTTATTTATGTGCCAGATTCTCATCAGATTTATTTTTCTTCAGACTGAAATAAATTGACACTCCCAAGATCACTGTTATGGCAGCTAAAGATACCCAAGTAAAATATTTATTATGATACCAGTATCCAACTATCATTTTTATTCCTACGAGAAATAGAATACATCCCAAAGCATGATTTAGATAATAGAATTTCTCTTTTGCGCCAGCTAGAAGAAAATACATTGCCCTTAGACCTAAGATTGCAAATGCGTTAGAAGAAAGAACTATATATGGTTCACTTGTAATTGCAAAAATAGCTGGAACAGAATCAACGGCGAAGATAACATCAGTTAGTTCCACAACAATTAAAGCAGCAAACAATGGTGTAGCCATCCGCACTCCATTAGATTTTATAAAAAAGGACTGACCTTCAATTTCTTTAGAAACCGGCATAAATTTTTCTAAAAGACCTAAAATTTTTGGAGACGGTTCATTGTCGTGACTACCTGCTGATTTGTACATCTTGAAACCGGTAAAAATTAAGAACCCACCGAACACAAATAAGATTGGTTTAAAGGATTCAAGAAGAGCTGACCCTGTAAATATAAAAGCAGCTCTTAAAGCTAAAGCACCAAAAATTCCCCAAAAAAGAACCCTGTGTTGGTATTTAACCGGAATTGCAAAGCTTGAAAAAATTACAGCCCAAACAAAAACATTGTCAACGCTTAAAGACTTTTCGATTAAATACCCTGCAAAGTAGTTACCGAAAGCTTCAGCCCCAAATTTATAAAAAACGTAGCCCGAGAATGAAATCCCACAAAAAACCCAAAACATAGAAGCATTAAACGCTTCTTTTGTAGTTGGTTCATGAGCGACACGGTTCTTATATAAATCTAGAATCAGAAGCACACCAACAATAACCAATAGGATTATCCAAGAATCTGCACCAACTGATATATCAGCTCCGACTTTATTTGTTGAACTAGCAAAAATCATCAAACAATACCTTACCTAATAAATTATAAATACCGAGGATTTCCATATTCGCTCCAATTGTGTGACAACTAAATCTAGATCCTCGATCAACTGGAAATAGCTAATAAACTTAGGTAATTTTTAGCTTGCCCCTAAGCTGGGAATTTAATAATATTTTCAAAAAAATCTGCTGGCGGATCAGCTTTAATCAACATCTGCCCGTCACTCCAAGGTAAATTTATCTCCAAACAATGTGCATGAAGTCTAGGGGTATAAGTTTTTGCCAAGCTAGTACTTTTAAAAAGTGGATCTCCGAGAATTGGGAAACCAATCCAAGCAAGATGTACTCTTATTTGGTGTCTTCGTCCAGAAATAGGCTCCAAAGAAATAGCTGACAAGTTATCTTTACTTCCAAGAAGTTCAGCATGAGTCTTGGAATCAAATATTTTTTTATCAGAAAATACTTCTCTTTTTTTAACTTTATACACGCCAGTTGATTCTTTAAATTTGATATTTTCTCTGTCCGCCCCAACTCTGACTCTGCCACTTGATGCTGTGAATAATGGCAAATCAATTTCAAACTTTTTTAGCAGGCCTGAACCTACTACAACAGCAAGGTATTGCTTTTTAACTTCACGTTTCGTAAATTGTCTAGTTAATGGCGAATGTGACTTTGAATCCCTTGCGAAAAGAATAACTCCAGAAGTAATTTTATCGATCCTGTGTACAGGAATTATTTTTTCATTCTCATCTTTAGCTAACGAAACCAAATCCGGGCCATCACGCTCACCTGTAACACTTATACCAGAAGGCTTATCAAGAGCAAAACAAAACTCGTCTTCATAAATAAGCCTATTTTTATATATTTCATTCCAACTAAACAGCATGTTGATACAAATTCACTATTTTATCTACAACTTCTGTTATCGATAGATGTGTTGTATCCAGAGAAACAGCATCATCAGCTGGCTTTAATGGAGCGAGAGCACGATTAGAATCTGCATCGTCCCTACGCTTAATATCAGTAACTATAGCTTCTAAAGAACTATCAGTATCTGCTTGTCTGCGTTGAGCTCTAACATCAACATCAGCGATCAAGAATATCTTTAACCTAGCATCGGGCGAAACAACGGTTCCGATGTCTCTGCCATCCAATACTCCACCATCATTTTTCTCAATCCACGCACGCTGTTTAGAGACCAAATTCTCTCGCACTAATGAATTCTTAGAAATATTAGAAACAGCTTGAGATACTTCAGGTGTTCTTAATTCATCTTTTAGAACTTCGCCATTTAGAGCAACAGAGTCATCTTCAAGAACGTCTATAGATAAAGAAAGTAAAAGACCCGATACTTTTAATTCATCGCCAGAAACAACGTTGGCTTGCACACAGGCATAAGCAACAGAGCGATACATTAAACCAGTGTCTAAATATTTCAGACCAAGCTTTTCTGCGACCAAAGGCGCAACGGTAGACTTACCAGTACCTGCGGGACCATCGATTGCAACAACATTAACACTCACAAAAAAACATCTTATCTTAAAAAACGTTTACTAAACCAATTCGGGCTCAGCATCTATAACTTCAGTTAATAGATTCTTCTCGATCATGTATTGGGATCTTGCTAATGGCTTCTGAACTTGAATTATTCGACGACCCGCACGGTTCGATGAATTGATTGATTCTGCACGACTATGGGCTCCTCTTGTTTCAGTACGAGACATCGCTGCTTGGATTACTTGTGATGCAACAAAATGCATAACTTTAACCCTGTATGTTTCGAACCCAGAACCCGCAATAGCTTTAAAAGAGACTTTAGCGCTCATCAAATCTATGCCAGATCTGATCACCCCGACTTTTTCCCACATAAGTCTTCTAATCGTCATTTCTTGAAGATCTCCTGCTTCTGACTGATCAATATAACTGCCAGAAAAAACCAAACTAACGACACTATCTGAATCATCAGTCGTTTCAGAATTAATTGACTTGGCAGCATTCACGCCCATAACAAAACCTTCCAACAAAGAATTAGAAGCTAAACGATTAGCTCCATGTAGACCTGTTGAAGAAACTTCTCCAAGCGCCCAAAGACCCGGCACAGAAGTTTTTCCGTTAGAGTCTGCCTTTATCCCTCCCATGCAATAATGAGCAGCTGGAGTAACTGGTAATTCGTCTTTACCAGCTTCATATCCATATGGGCTTATCAAATCAGATACTGTTGGGAATTCTTCTTCGAAGTTGTCAACAATTCCTTCGGTGACTAGGCACGGTTTCATACCAAGACTAATTTGATCATAAATGGCTCTCGCAACAATGTCTCTTGGAGCTAATTCCAAATCTGAAGAATACTTATTCATAAACCTTTCCCCAGCTGAGTTTTTAAGAATTGCACCTTCGCCTCGCAGCGCTTCGGTGAGTAGAGGAAGTTGTTCGGTGCCTTCAACATCTAAAGCAGTTGGATGAAACTGCACAAATTCCATGTCTATCAAGTCAGCACCAACAGAACCAGCAAGGTAAACCCCGTATCCAATAGAACCACTTGGATTAGTAGTTTTTTTATACAAATAACTAAAACCACCAGTTGCAAGAACAACTGAACGGGACACCAGCAATTTATAAACTGGACGTTTTTTTGCTGTCTCAGATTTTGTGAGAACGCCAATAACCTTTTTAGATTTAGAATCCATTGCTAACTCAATTACCTTAGTATTTTGAATTAGCTTGATCTTAGGATTTGACAAAACAGCTTTTGACAATACACCTATGAGTTGTTTACCTATGGCATCGCCGTTTGATTTAACTATGCGGCGGACACTATGGCCGGCTTCAATCCCAAGAGAAAGTTCCTCTGACGAATCTAAATCAAATTCTGCACCTAGTTCAATTAACTTTTCGATCGCTGCAGAACCACCGGACACAATTGCGTTCACTACAGAAGCATCTGCCAAACCTGCAGAAACATCTAAGGTGTCGTCAGAGTGCAATTTAGACGAATCGTTACCACCAACAGCCGCTGCAATTCCACCCTGAGCCCAAATAGTAGACCCCGATTTACCAATTTTACCTGCCGTAACTAATGTGCATTCGCCTAAACTATTAGCCGCAGATAGACCAGCTATTCCGCTACCAACAATAATATCTTTATGATATTCAACCTTAATTTTTGAGAAATCTATCTGCCGCTCTTTAGCCACTTCAGACCTTCACAGCTAACATTTTTTCAACAGAACTCAGCGCTGCTTTTGCTATTTCAGGTGGAACCTCGACCGGATGTTCCATAGTTTGTAGCGAAACCAAAATCTTCTCTAATGTAATTCTTTTCATATGCGGACATAAATTACATGGGCGAACAAACTCTACATCTGGAGTTTCTGCAGCAACATTATCTGACATTGAACATTCTGTAACCATGACAACTTTTTTAGGACGGTTATCTTTAACCCAACCAATCATCCCGGCTGTTGAACCAACAAAATCTGCTTCAGCTAAAACATCTTGCGGACATTCTGGGTGAGCAATTATTTGTATCCCGGGGTGGCTTTCACGATATTCACGAAGCTCTTCTCCAGAAAAACGCTCGTGTACCATGCAGCTTCCTTCCCAAAGAATAATTTCTTTATCAGTTTGCTGAGCCACCCACTGCCCTAAGTATTGGTCTGGCAAAAATATGACCCGGTCTGAATCTAGAGACTCAACAACTTGTACTGCATTCCCTGAAGTGCAACATATATCAACTTCAGCTTTCACCTCTGCAGAAGTATTTACATAAGCAACTATAGGAACATCAGGATATCTTTCACGCAGCAATCTAACATCTGCGCCTGTTATTCCTTCTGCCAATGAACATCCAGCTTTAGGATCTGGAATTAATACAGTTTTTTCTGGGCAAGTTATCTTTGCAGTCTCTGCCATGAAGTGCACGCCTGCGAAAACTATTACTTCAGCGTCTGTTTCTTTTGCCGCATATGCAAGTGCAAGCGAGTCACCCTTAATATCTGCGACCGTATGGTAAATGTCTGGAGTCATATAATTGTGAGCCAGTATGACAGCGTTGCGTTCTTTTTTTAATTTTTCGATCTCAAGAATTATTGGCTCCAAAGCAGCTAACTCTACATCAGGCAAAACGCTTTGGAGCTGCTTTGGTGTCGTAGAAGAACTAACTGTCAGTTGTGTGCTCATATTCTGCCTCTTTCAAGCTGTACTGAACCCTCACATCCATTATACTCAAAATGAGCACAACCGGATGTTTCAGTTTACTGATTTGTAACAGATTTTGCTATTTATTGAAAAACCCCACTAGGTTAGCCAACTCCAGGCCTGGGACGTTCTCTAAGAACCTCTCGGCGGAACTCAAACAACTCAGCTGGTCTTCCTTTTGTAGAAGCCATCTGCCCCGTACCCATTACTAGACCAGCTGTTTCTACAAGTCTTCTAAAATTTTGTTTGTGGAGTGTCTGGCCAAGTAAAGCTTCAACAACAGATTGTAAATCTAGCAAAGTAAATTGTTGAGGTAATAATTCAAAAACTACTGGCCGGTAAGTGAGTTTGCCTCTTATCCTTCCAAGCGCTGTTGCCGCTATGCGTCGGTGATCAAGATGCATAGATTTTGCATTTAAAGAATCTACAGGAGAAAATGCATGGCTATGACCACGATGTGACTCGGGTAATAAAAGTGCCTCGTATAAAAGTTCATAACGTTCCAACGAACGAGCACCGTCGAATAAGTTCCCATTTTCAGAAAACATTATTTTTGTACGTTCAGAACGGATGTATGCCTCGTCTGGATCTCCAGCAGTTATAAAAGGCTGTAACAGGGTTTGAATGGTGCTATTTTTTTCTGAAAAAAGCGCCGAGCGATGATCTTCCCACGGAAATAAATCGTAAAGATCCAGCCATTGGGCACCTTCAGATGGTTTTTCTTCTTGAACTAAAGCTAAATATGCAATTGATAACAAACGTTTAGAATCATCGTTGGTTTCAACAATACGATCACGGTCACCAAAGGTATAGAGCTGTTCAACGTAACCAAGCTCTAACGATGTTTGTTCACGAACCCAACGTCTCAAAGCTTCATCAATTGTGCGGTCATTGTCTTTTAAAAGACCAGAAGGCAGCGCAGGCAGGCCATCAGCAGATTTAGTCGTCAGCACCCTAGGAGTAGAACCGGTAACCGAAACAATAACCGCATCTAGAGTTATTTCAACTTCAGCTTTAACCACAAACTTGATTGTAGGTCCAATTAATCTAGATATACGCAGCGACTCTAAAATTTTATAGGCCTATTCGAGAACCCAAAAACCGTTTCACATAAGGACCATTACTTCGAACCAAGTATTTTGGAATAAACTTGGTTCCGATTACTGTTAAAAAATTTTTTCATTGAATACTCAGAGTCTACTGAGATAAATAGAACATCATCTAAAGTTGATTCAGGATTCCTGTCCGCTCCTTCTATAATTTTTTGCATGAAAACCATGCGAGCCACCGGGTCAATTTGTTCAAATCTAAATCTTAAAGACTTAGGTGCAAAAACTACTTTTTCTTTAATCAAAACTTCAAACTGATTATAACTTTTTGCTACAGGTATCAAAGATCTATAATTTTCTAAGGAGCTAGCAAACACAGTTTCAGCTTTTGATCCAGATATTTTTAAATTAGATATATCTCCTAGAACATACCTTATATAGTTCAAAAAGAGTACCAAAGCTAAATCCTTAGTCCGAGATTTTCTATCACTCTCAGGAATTTTAGATACTATAGGAAAATTTTCTAAATTTTTTATTATTTCTGATTTATCAATTTTAGGATTCACTTTAAATTGATCATTCACTATTGCTAAAGCAAAAATGCGATCAATCTGATCTTTAATGTCATAAATATCAGACGATGAAACCTCACTAGGTAATGTATTTTTCAAAGTTTCTAACTGTTTTTCTAAACCTGGATCTTGAACATTTGAAATCACAAAATCAAGAATAGATACCAACAACTCTTTCGGTAAACCCAACTCAACCAATTGAAGATCCTTGAATAAAAATGCTCACGTATAAAGTATACAGACCGTGTACTATCTTTCGATGTCAGCTAAAGCGTCAACAGCTAAGAAATAGCCTTTACGGCCAAAACCTGCAATGGAACCGACACAAACTGCTGAGATCATAGAAACGTGGCGAAAGTCTTCACGTGTATGAATATTTGACATATGAACCTCTACAACGTCTAGTTCTGTAGAAGTAATTGCATCTCTTAGCGCAACACTTGTATGCGTGTATGCACCCGCATTAAAAATTACGCCTGCTGCCCAATCTTTTGCTTCGTGGAGTGCATTTACTAATTCACCTTCAACATTGGATTGAAAATCTCGTATACCGATATCTAGTTTGTCTGCATATTGTTTAATAGACTCAACAAGCTCAGATAAAGTTTCAGATCCATAGATCTCTGGCTCTCTGGTTCCTAATAAGTTTAAGTTTGGACCATGAAGGATTAGAAATTCTTTGCTCACAAAATAAGACTACCAAAAATATGGTTAGCCAATTGCTAATCCTCTTAAAACCTGATGGAGGGGCAGGGCGTCTACCCCCAAAACTATAAAAACCTGAATGGAGGGGCAGGGCGTCTGCCCATATCGAAACAATTAAAACTTGATGGAGGGGCAGGGCGACTGCCCAAAAAATCAGTATCCGAAACTTAGATGGAGGGGCAGGGCGTCTGCCCATATCGAAACAATTAAAACTTGATGGAGGGGCAGGGCGACTGCCCAAAAAATCAGTATCCGAAA
>Ga0114956_1000355_pt1 | contig 32288 bp, 24 predicted proteins | sample MaitaG_FD_87304 | JGI IMG/M metagenome (GOLD analysis project Ga0114956, IMG submission 87304) | Marine algal microbial communities from Maine, USA - Maine_Asex2 metaG | ecosystem: Host-associated > Algae > Red algae > Unclassified | place: Maine, USA | collected 2015-01-05
AGCCACCACAGAGTCGCCATCCGCTCATGTGACGGCGAGTTGGTAGCGTGGTATCTGCTTCACGTATGGCCCTCGGGAACGGGCGAGGTCGTGCAGTTTGGGTCACTACCGTCACACCATGCAGCGGCGCTGAATATCCTGATCGAGCACGCCGAGCAGCTTCAGCTCGGCTCGTTACATGGCCAAGCACACCCAACGCTCAACATCGCTCTTTCCGACGCCGGGGCAGTATTTCATGGACGTGGTTCGTCGTTTGGTGTTTACACCCGCAACCCGGAGGTGCAAGAAGCCTTGACCCAAAGCCAGGCCTACATCACCCCGCTCGAAGGCGAGTATCCGCTTCAACTGGGCCGAAAGTCTCGGCAAGATACATGATTGCTCGAATGTTGACTGGTTTCGTCGCGCTACTCGCGGTTGTCGCGTGTGGCACGAACGGGACGTCCTTTGCTGATCGCCAATCGGCCGGCTCGGGTATCGCTGCCAGGGCGCCAACGGCACCGCCGGCCGAGGTGGAAACAGCCGCGACTGTCGACGCACCAGTCGTACCAGTCGTACCAGTCAGCGAGGATACACAAGAGACTGATGACGCGGGTCGGGCCACCGAAGAAGCTGCAACGGCTGCACCCACTGCGACATCGATGCCAACCGTCGTGGCGTCGGAAGACAGCGGCACGTATTTCGTCACGCTCGCCCCCGGCGACGCCCTGCCTACAGGCGAGGCCTGCGCTCGGCTCGTGCGCCAGCACAGCCTGCCGGAGACGCACCCGGAGAATCAAGCCCCTAATACCCGACCGGGAGGCCCGTCGGTACTCATCGACGGCGCGGAGGGTTTTCGTGAGGATGCGCTCGCCGCTCGGATCACTGGCGACTTCAGCGGTTCAACCGAGGACATTCTGCGTTGGGCAGCATGCAAATGGGGCTTTGACGAAGACATCACTCGAAGCCGGGCCTGGACCGAGAGCTCGTGGTCAATGCTGACGGCCGGTGATCGCAGCAGCGAGGACTGGGTGTGTGCACTACTCGGTCTGAGTGCACCCTGCGCTCAGAGTTACGGCCTGCTCCAGGTAAAAGGCACCATTCACGAGGGCACCTATCCGGCGTCGGTCGAGTCCACGGCGTGGGGCGTTGACTACGCCATGGCATGGCAACGAGCGTGCTTCGAGGGGGCCTTCACCTGGCTCTCCTCGCAGGGATACCAGGCTGGCGACGTCGAAGGATGTGTCGGCGCCTGGTACTCGGGCGAATGGTACGATGCGCCAGCGAGTCGGTACATTGCCGAGGTTGCTCGGAATTTGGAGGCACGGCCGTGGGACGGCTAGCTCTGCGAAAGCAAGCACTGGCCAGCACTCAGTCCCGCCTGCCTGGACCCGCGTACAAATCAGATGGCTGACCCACCAGCGCGCGACGGTGGCGAGTCCCTTTATAAGCTCGCACGTGACCGGGCCGAAGCCGGACAGCCCGACGCTGCGCTGAACCTGCTGGACCAGGCCCGCGCCGCCTTCCAAGATGAGGGCGCTCCGCTGCTCAGCATGCGCACTGACCTAGGACGAATCAACGTTCTCGACGATCTGGGGAGAACCACCGAGTCCATTGTGGTGGCCCAACAGCTGCAGCGGGACCTGCGGGCCATTGACACCGTCGCACTCGATTCCGCTGAAACGGCTCTGCATCTGTGGTTAAGCGCCGCAGCGGCGGAGAATCTGGGCGCAACATTGGGACTCGTCGGCCGCCACAAAGCGGCGGTCGAGGCTCACAAACATGCCCGTAAGCTGTACCGAACAGCGGGCTCTGACATCGACGTCGCGCGCGCTTCAGCGAATCTTGGGGTTGATCTCATCCACACGGGCGATCCTCGCGCCGCGCTTGAGGTACTGGAGAACGCGCGTCACCAGTTTCTGGCGGGTGGCGATCCGGCGCTGGCGCACCGTTGTCTGTTGTACCAGGCCCGGGCGTTGGCGATCATGGGCGACTACGGGCAGGCACTCGATCGGTTGGCCGCCGTCCAAGCTCCCGCGGTGGATGAAGTTGACAGCAGCGCCGGGATCGACACCCTTCGGGGCGAGCTAGCGCGCGCAGGGGTCTACGAAGCGCTGAATCTCTTCCCCGAAACCCTCCAACTGTGCTCACGACTGGCGGAGGTCTTCGATCAGCGCAAGTTGACGCGCGACCTCGCGACCTGCCGGCACATCGAAGCTCGCACGATGCTGGGCATGGGGCGCTGGAACGACGCTCAACTCCTCGCCCGCGAGTGCGTGGACCTCTTCGAGTCGGTCCGGCTGCCAGTACGAGCGGCGTCAGCGCGCGTCACCCTGGCCCTGGGCACCCGCGCACCGCGTGGCTGCGCTGATGTTGATCTTGCACTGGAACAACTTCGAGGGTCAGGTGAATCGCGAAGCATCGCCGAAGCCGCTCTCGCCGGCGCCGAACTCACGATCTCAGCAGCGGCGCGAACGAACTACTTGGACGAAGCCGTCGATGCTGGCGCGTTGGAATCCCCTGAGACCCGCTGGCGGGCGTTATGGAACCGAAGCAAGAACCCGCAAGATGCGGCGTCGCGTGTCGCTCTTCTCGACAGCGCTCTGTCCGCTCTTGATGAGATTCACGGCACACTAGACGCCGATCACTTGCGGGCGCCGTTCATGGCGAACCGCCGCGAACCGCTCGAAGCTCGCCTCGCCGCCCACCTGCGAGCAGCCGAGTCAGCCGCCGCATACCGTCTGTCTGCAACCTATCGAGCGATGGCGCTGCGTGGTTCGGTGGAACCACTCCCCCTACCTCCGCCGACTGAGACAACGCTGCTCTACCAGTCGATCGGCGACCGTCTGGTCTGCTTTATCCGAAGGCCGGCAACCACAGCGGAAGAGGTCGAAGCCGTGGACCTGGGCGAGGTGGGATCCGAGGTTCGGGACCTGCTGGTCAGGCTCGCTGCCGAATGGCGGCACTTCTCCAATCCGGCCATGCGGGCACATCTCGATGCCCTGCGAGCGGCCACCGAGCGAGTGCTTCGACGCCTTTATGCAGCGGTGTTCGAGCCGTTGGCCGACCGCTTGGAACCTGGTCCGCTGACGATTTTGCCGACCGGTTACCTCGCTGGTGTTCCCTTTGCCGCGCTCTTCGACGGTTCGTCATACCTGATTGATAGCCGGGCGTTGTCGATCTCGCCCGGAGTCACGTCCGCAGATTCGTCGACCACCGCTCGCAGCAGTCGCACCTTGGTCGTCGGTCTGGCTGATGAGCTCGCACCATCGATCACCACCGAAGTAGAGCAGATTGCCCAGGTGGCGAACGGCCTCCTACTTCGCGATGACAATGCGCACACAGAAGCGGTGCTCGCTGCGCTGGGCGATGTCGACATCATTCATCTGGCAACCCACAGCGTGTTTCGTTCCGACAACCCCTGGCTCTCGTCGCTGCGCTTGGCCGACCGCGAGGTAACCGCGCGTGAGCTTGCGACCTGGGATCTCAATGGCCGGACATTGGTGCTCGCAGCGTGCTCTTCCGGCCAACAGTTGAGTCTGGGGGAGGACGAGCTAGTTGGCCTGCCACGGGCAGCGTTGCTGGCGGGTGCGAACTGCGTCGTCGTCAACCAATGGCTGGTGGACGACGCTGCTTCCGTGGACATGATGACCAACTTCCATTCCTGGCTTCCCCAACTTGGAACAGCAGAAGCGCTTCGTCGATCACAGCTCCATTGCCGAGCCGAGCATCCGCATCCGTATTTCTGGGCCGCTCCCATGATGTACATCGGGTCCTAGAGCTGACCCGTTCTCGTTGACACGGGAACTCGACGGTTCGCTTTTCATGCTGAGAGTCCGACCGTTGCGCTAGGCCATCTTCGCAACAAACGGCTCAACGACGCCGTACTCGTAACCCCACCACCGGGCATGAAAGTCGGCTACGTGTCAATCGTGACCGGCGAAGATCTCGCCCACGTCGTCTGCGGTCTTTGGAGGATCATCGCGATGCGGCAGAAAGGTCGGCGAGCCAGCGGCCGGCACGGTTGCATCGACCTGTCCGTTCCACCACCGCTCGCCTTCGTCGAACAGCGGGCCAGCCACATAGACAGGATCAGTCAGATCCATCAGGCGATCTTTTCAAGTGGGGTCCAGGAGAGCAAGACACGCTTCTCGCCGACCGAAGGGAAACGCACCACGGCTTCGGCCTTTTCGCCTTGGCCTTCGATCATGATGATCACCCCTTCGCCCCACGTGGAGTGCATGACGTCGTCGCCAACCTTGAGTCCGATCTCGTGGGCGCCCGTCGTCTTGCGACCCGCTGGTGCTGGATTGGCAATACCGGTGCCCAGCGAGTCCCGTCGACCGCCACTCATGGCCTGGTCGACCTTCCACTCACGGGTGGAATCCCATCGGTCTTGACCGCGGCGAGAACTGCTACGCCGCTGCGACGCCGTGGACTCGACCTCATCGACCAACTCGACCGGGATCTCGTCGAGGAAGCGGCTCGGCGGGTTGTACTGATTCGAGCCATACAGGTTGCGCGACGCCGCATGAGTCAGGTGCAAACGCTGCTCAGCTCGGGTGATTCCAACATAGGCGAGCCGGCGTTCCTCTTCGAGTTCCTCGGGATCACCGATGCTGCGCATGTGCGGGAAGATGCCGTCTTCCATGCCGATCACGAACACCACGGGGTATTCCAGACCTTTGGCCGAGTGCATCGTCATCAAGATGACCGAAGCGTCTTCTTCCTCTTCGAGTGCATCTGTGTCGGCTACCAGCGCTACCTGTTCAAGGAACTCGTCGACATCGCCAAAGTCTTGGGCTGCACCTATGAGCTCACCCAGATTCTCGAGGCGGCCATCGGCCTCGACGCTTCGCTCGGCTTCGAGCGCCGCTCGATAGCCCGAAACATCGAGCAGATGGTCGAGCACGTCGGCCGGACCTTCGGCCAGCTGATCTTGGGCCGAAGCCAACAGGTTCAGGAACTTCTGGATACCGGAGATGGCCTTGCCAGACACGCCTGCCTCGGGCGCATTCTTGAGTGCCTCGATAAAGGTCAGCCCATGTTGCTGAGCCCACAAGTCAAGCTTGGCGATCGAGCCATCGCCAACGCCTCGCCGAGGCGTATTCAGGACTCGCTTGACGCTGACCTCGTCGATTGGGTTGATCACGGCCTTGAGATAAGCCATGGCATCTTTGATCTCTTTGCGATCATAGAAACGGGTGCCGCCAACCACCTTGTACGGAATGCCATTGCGCATCAGGCGTTCTTCGATGACCCGCGACTGGGCGTTCGTGCGATAAAAGACCGCCATCTCGCCCCACTTGTAGTGCTCGCGGCTGTGGAGCAGTGAGAGCCGATTGGAGACCCAGGTGGCCTCGTCGGTTTCGTCTTCGGCGTGGTAGCGAACGATCTTCTCACCCGGACCCTGCTCGGTCCAGAGCTTCTTGGGTGCACGATCGGGGTTGTTGTCAATCACCGCGTTGGCGGCATCGAGAATGGTTTGGGTCGAGCGATAATTCTGCTCAAGCACCACAGTTGTGGCCTGCGGGAACGCCTTTTCGAACTCCAAGATGTTGCGAATATCGGCCTTACGGAAGCGGTAGATCGATTGATCGGCATCGCCGACCACGCACACGTTGCCCGCCGCGCTGGCGAGCAACAGCACCAGTTCGTTCTGCACGGGGTTCGTGTCTTGGTACTCGTCGACCAAGATGTGTTCGAAGCGCCGCTGCCAGGTCTCGAGCACGTCGGGGTTCGTCTTAAACAGCTGCACGGTCACGCTCAGCAAATCGTCGAAGTCCATCGCGCCCGCGGCTTTGAGCCGGCGCTGGTATTCCTCGAACACCTGGCCGATACGACGCTCGTGCGTCGAACTGGCCTGGTCGAGGTACTCCGCAGCGCTGCGGCCTTCGTTCTTTGCGGCACTGATGGCCGAGTGCACCGAGCGCGGCGGGTTTCGCTTGGAGTCGATGTTCAGGTCGCGAAGCACATAGCTCGTGAGCCGAACTGCATCGGCGTGGTCATAAATGGTAAACGACGACGGGTAACCAATCGCTGCCGCCTCGCGCCGCAGGATGCGGACACACGCCGAGTGAAACGTGGACACCCACATGCGTTGGGCGACAGAGCCAACAAGTCCTTCGACACGGCTCCGCATCTCCGATGCGGCCTTGTTCGTGAAGGTGATGGCCAGAATCGCAAACGGCGACACGCCTTGTTCTTGGATGAGCCGGGCGATCCGGTGGGTGAGCACACGGGTTTTGCCCGAGCCCGCTCCGGCGACCACCAGCAGAGGGCCGATCTCATGCAGCACCGCCTCTTCTTGGTCAGGATTCAGTCCGTCGAGGATTTCTATGCTCATGCAGTTTGTAGTTTCTGGCGCAAGTGCTCAAGAACCAGTTCGTGTCCTTGGTTGGCCGGATGCTCGCGCCGGGCAAAGTCGGCAATGTCGGGTGTGAGGCCAGGAATCTCGGGAAGAATCAGCACCGCTGGACCCTGACCGGCAACAAAAACGTCGTAGGTCGATTCGTGGAAGCTCAGGGGACGCCGGTCGAAATCGGCGAGTGCATCGGTCACCGGACCAACATAGAACGCGCCACTGACATTCATGGCGCAATCCCGACCAATATGGCGAATTTCCGGACCGGATTCCTTGACCATGACCCCGTAAGCAACATCAGAAGCAAACCAGCGGGTTGCGCCTCTCGCCCGGCGCAAACGTGCCGATTATGTCGATTGGTTTGCAACCCCGCAGTGACCTGTTCTGGCGCAATTCGCAACGTAGTGTTGATTGGGTCAATCACCCGCAGGTGACGACCAAGCATCGTTTCCCCACGCCCGAGAGTTCACTCCGTCGTATCGTGCCTCCCCTACCTACTGGTCAGCAGACCAATTCGAAGCGAGCGTCACTGCCTTACATGGCTGGTCTCGATGGTTTGCGTGCGCTGGCGGTGGTGGCGGTGCTGCTCTATCACGGTCAAGACGTTGGCGGAATAGCGAACTTCCTCAAACCCCAGGGGGGATTCCTGGGTGTCGAAGTCTTCTTTGTCATCTCTGGCTACTTGATCACTTCGCTCCTGCTTCAAGAGCACAGCTCTTCGGAACGGATCGACCTGAAGGGTTTCTGGATCCGTCGGGCCCGCCGGCTGCTGCCAGCGCTCTATGTCTTCCTGGTTGGCACCGCGACGCTTGCTGGATTGTTCGCGACCGATGCCTTCGACAAGCTTCGACGAGAAGTCCTTGGCGCCCTCTTCTACGTGAGCAACTGGTTGCTGATCGCGACCGACGAGTCCTATTTTGACGCCGCAGGCCGCCCATCGCTGCTGCGCCACCTCTGGTCGCTGGCGATCGAAGAACAGTTCTACTTGATCTGGCCGCTCATCGTGCTCGGCGGTCTGCGCTTCGCTGGGCGCCGAGTCCTGCTCGGCTTCACCCTGGTTGCGGTAGCGGCGTCGACCACCTTGCTGTGGCTGCTGTTCGATCGCATTGAACAATACGGCGACGTAACCAGCCTGTACTACCGCACCGACGCCCGAGCCGCAGCGCTGCTCAGCGGCGCTGCGCTCGCTATGGTGTGGCAGCCGTGGTCCGCGTCGGCCACGAATCCCATCCGTTCAAATGCAGGCCTTCGATGGGCAATCGACATGGCTGGCGTTGCTGGTATCGCGCTCGTGGTCGTGATGAACTACGGCTTCACTGACCGAACGATTGAATGGGCGAAGTACACCCGCCTCTACCACGGTGGTTTTCTTGCCCTCTCAGCATCCACGCTATTGGTCATCGCTGCGGTCGCGGTTCCCGGGAGCCGCCTGGGCTGGCTGCTCGGCAACCCAGTCATGCGATGGGTCGGCACAAGGTCCTACGGCCTGTACCTGTGGCATTGGCCGGTCTTTCAACTGACTCGACCGCGCCTCGACGTGGATATCGACGGCTATCTATTGCTTGGAGTACGGCTCGGCATAACTGCGGTGCTCGTCGAACTGTCTTATCAGCTCATTGAACTCCCGATCCGGGAACGACGATTCGTGAGCTCGCTCAAGGCAGCGATCACAACCCCCAGCGGCATCATGGTCGGCAGCGGCGGGGCCCTCGCTCTGATCCTGGCCACAGCAATCGTGGCCGTCGCTATCCCAACGATTGATCGTGGAGGCGCCGTTCAGGTCGCGACCTCGGAGCAGATCGTGCAGGCCAACGAAGCACAGCAGCGAATCGGCGGCAGCACCCCATCGGGTGATGCCCCAAGCCAAGCCCTCGATCAACCCGCCATCGCACCGACTCCAACCCCTGGACTCACGCCCACACCGGGGCCTTCCCCGACCGCCACCACAAGCACAAGCTTGCCTGCGGTGATGGTCGACGGTGATTTCGACACTGCCGAACCAACTCCAGAACCAACGCCTACCCAGCCTCCGTTGCCGCCTCCCCCACCCTTGTCAGCCCCGTTCGATATGACCAGCTCACAGATTCATATCGTCGGTGATTCGGTCATCGCCGGTGCTCAATCGCAGCTGTATCGGATCTCGCCGACGGTGACCATCGATGGCCGCATTGGCCGACAGTGGTGGGAACTCGAAGGCGAACTGCGAGCAATGCGCGCCCAGGGTTTGGCGAACGACGTCGTCATCATCCATCTCGGCAACAACGGCAACTTCAACCAGCAGATGTTCGACGGTGTCATGAGCGCACTCCAAGGCACCCGGCTCGTGCTGTTTGTGAACGTGCACGCGCCGGTGGTGTGGGAGAGCGAGGTCAATTCCATGCTCATCAGCAATGTGAATCGCTACGCCGAGAATGCGCGCCTCATCGACTGGTACAGCGCATCAACCCCGCACCCCGAGTACTTCATCGAAGACGGCACCCACCTCCAAGGCCCCGGCATGGTCGCGTTGCGCCTCCTCATCGAAAATGCACTTCTCAGCCTGAGCTGACGTGGACGGGGCGCTCCCGCGCCTTACTCATTGTGGGGTATCACGTCGAAGGACTCATCTGCTCCTCGATGCAGCCGATGGATCTGCACTGACTCAGGTATCGACACGGACTGATGGTATGGACCCAGAGATCAACCTGCCTCCCGCGCCACTCTGTGTTGCAGATGCGGTGCGTCAGAGCTACCGCGCGAACTTCGACGACGCTGCGCCAGAAGTCAAGCTGCACCCCGTTACCTCGAACCAAGAAATTATCGCCACGCACAAGGTCGACGGAAAAGGCGTCTTGGATTGGATTCTCCAAGACGCGACCGGTCAGATCGTATACATCGAGCCAAACAGCACCGGACGACTTTTCGGCTGGCGGTTGCAAGACCTCGAGGCCAATGATGCCTCGGAGATGGTGCATCCCGCCGACCGCGAAGTCGTCCGTCGACTTCGCGATCAAGCTCGCCACACCGGCGAGACGCAGCGTTTGCAGATTCGGGTGCGAACCAAGCGAGGGCAGTGGGCGTGGGCCGAAGCGACGTTCGAGGCTGCGCAAAACTGCCTCGGAGAACCAAACACCCTTACGGCTGCATCCTTGCGCGATGTCTCTGCCACTCATGTGGAAGATGACGCACTTCGCTTGTTGGTTGATCTTCGATCTCTCATTGGCGGGGCCTGCACCGTTACCGAAGCCTGGCACTGGGGTCTGTCACGGGTGCTCGAAGTGAGCGACTTTGTAAGTGCAACTGTTTGGTCAAAAGGCTCAGCAGACGCCAAAGAACCGGGCACGTGGCGACCACTCGCAAAGGCGGCCTGCGACACCGGCGCGACGACACCAAACGACGTCGAACAGGCTTGGGGTGCCGAAGGCCCCATGTGGCTGGCGTTCGACCGCAAGTCCCACCAAGGCGCCGCTAAGACGACCTATTCGCTCTTCATTAACGTCGAGTCGTCGAATGAAGATGCGTCAGCAGTCGTCGAGCTTCACAGCAACCAGCGCTCCACCGACTCCGAGGACCTTGTTGTTGCGGCGATCACACAAATCGGCGATGTCATTGGACAAAAAGAAACACAGGTGCGGCTCATAACCGCCGAGCGAGAGTTTCGAGAAGCGTTCGACAACGCTGGGATCGGGATCGCTCTAAATCGGCCCGATGGTTCGTTCGAACGAGTCAATGACGCAATGTGTGAGCTCTTGGGCCGCAATCGATCGGACTTGATGGGACTAACGTTCGCCGATGTCACCCATCCCGATGACCGCGTTGTCGGGACAAAGAGCGTTCGTGAGTTGCTCGACGGTACCCGAAGCCGCTACATCAGCGAGAAGCGCTATCTCCAGCCAACTGGCAAAGTGGTGTGGGGGTTGTTGTCACTCACGCTGGTACGCGATGAGCACAACGCACCGGTGCACTTCATCGCCCAGATCCAAGACATCACAGCTCAGAGAGAAGCCCAGGCGCAGCTCGCCCATATTGCTTCGCACGACGCTCTCACTGGCCTCCCGAATCGTTCACTTGTTATCGACCGGATCAAGGCAGCCCAAGAGTGTTCGGAGATCTCTCGGCGCCATATCGGGCTGTTGTTCATCGACCTAGACAACTTCAAATCGTTCAACGACTCCCTAGGCCACCACGGCGGAGACACCGTGCTCGTGGACCTCGCCGAACGACTCCTGGCCGTCGTCCGATCTACCGACACCGTTGCGCGGCTTGGCGGTGATGAGTTTGTTGTTTTGTGCGACGAGCTTTCGTGCACCGAGCCCGAGGCTCTCGCCGAACTGCGTTCGATTGCCGACGAGATTCATGAGGCCCTCAGGGCGCCAGTGAGGGTTGACGGTATCGATGTCTACTGCTCGGCCAGCATTGGCATCGACATGATCGTGGGTAACTCGACGACGGTTCACGAAGCGCTCGGCAACGCCGACAGCGCCATGTACCAGGCCAAAGCGCGAGGACGAGCACGTAGCGAGGTGTATGACGCTGAAGCAAGGGGGGCAGCGTTGGAGCGTCTGAAGCTCGTAGCTGATCTGCGGTTGGCGCTTGAACGCGACGAATTGTCGGTGGCCTATCAGCCCATCGTGGATCTCGCGAGCTGCAAGATTCTGGGTGCAGAAGCGCTGCTTCGGTGGCACCATCCCGAGCTCGGCAGAATCGCGCCTTCGAAGTTCATTTCGATCGCCGAGGAGAACCAACTCATCGTGGCGCTCGGGGACTATGTACTGAACCACGCGTGCGAGTTCCTGCGTGATCACCCCGACCCGTCGTTCTACGTCAGCGTCAATTTGTCTGCGCATCAGCTCAGACATTCACGTTTTGTAGAGACGGTCAAGGACTTGTTACACAGGTTCGACATAACCGGATCGCGACTGGCTTTCGAACTGACCGAACACGTTCTCATGGACGCTAATGCGGAGTCCCTCTCCCAGCTCAATGAGCTTCGAGAACTTGGTGCCTCATTGGGTGTGGATGACTTCGGCACGGGATTTGCATCCCTCACCTACCTCAGACAGCTGCCCATCAAGTTCTTGAAAGTCGACCAGAGCTTCGTTAGCGGACTTGTCGAAGATCCCGCCGACCGCTCCATCACCCACGCCGTGATTAGCCTGGCTGCTGCGCTTGGCATCGCTGTTGTCGCCGAGGGCGTGGAGACTCAGGCCCAGGCTGACGTTCTGATCTCCCTTGAGTGTGCGTGTGCTCAGGGTTATCTCTTTGGACGCCCTACTGACCGGAGCGCCTTTCTCTAACTACGGCGAATCCTGAGAAACCAACGAGCGGCGGGCCGGAACGAACCATGTCTGTAGAGTCGCGTCATGACTCACCCCTTTCGGTTTAGCGCATCACTCGGCGGCATGGATTCGGCGAACCTTGTCGCCAATGCCTTGCGGGCCGAGGAACTCGGCTACTCGACTGTCTCGCTACCAGACCACTTCACCGACCAAGCTGCGCCGTTGATTGGACTCACCGCAGCCGCGATCGCGACGACCACGCTTCGAGTGCTTCCACTTGTTCTTGCTAACGACTATCGCGAGCCCCTCGTCCTCGCCAAAGAACTCGCCACGCTCGATGCGCTTTCTGGGGGCCGACTCGACTTTGGCATCGGCGCGGGCTGGATGATCACCGACTACGAACAAGCTGGCCTGACCTATGACAGTGCTGGCACCCGCATTCGTCGATTGTCTGACTCCGTGGACGTCTTGCAGGCGCTGCTGTCTGGGCAAGCGGTCAACGTTGACAGCGAGTTCTACAACATCACCGGCTCACTGTCGGCTCCGCTGCCCGTGCAACCCGGTGGCATTCCGTTGATGCTGGCTGGAGGCAAGCAGAAGATGCTCACGCTCGCTGGCGAAAAGGCCGACATTGTTGGTTTCAATCCGGGTCTCACCGCCGGCGTGATCGACGAACGTGCTGGTCGAACCGCAACTGCGGCCAAGACCGACGAGAAGCTCACCTGGATTGAAGACGGCGCAGGCGACCGTATGGACTCGATTGAACTTCAGACTCGCATTCACGTGACAATGATCACCAACGAGCGCGTCACGGTCGCTGCGGAACTGGCTCCGCTGCTCGGGCTGTCGACCGAAGAGGCACTTGAGTCGCCACACGCGCTCGTTGGCACCGCCGATCAGTGCATCGACGAGATCAAGCAGTGGCGAGACCGTTGGGGCATCAGCTTTGTTTCGATCAACGGCACCGACATGGAAGCCTTCGCCCCCGTCGTCGAAGCCCTCGCCGGCCAGTAATCGATTCGCACAACGACCGGCGGGGAACTGATCCGCCCACCGGCCGGAAGGTGTCTGCCTAATCTCACCGACCCAGTGTGTGTAGCCGGTCACATGTAGTCGCGGGTAGCGTTTGGGAAAACCGGTTTCGCATTTGCGGGATTCGGTGGCACCATAGGTGTCCACAAAGAAGCCTGGCCGCCATCCGGCGGCCAGTTCGAAGCCAACGAGACCACGAGATACACCGCCCAGCGGTCACATCTCACCCGCGGCGAGAAGGCCGCTTTCTTATGACTACTTCAGATACTCCAGAATTCACCGACAACGAAGTCACAGACGAGACAGAGGCTGCAACAGCAGCGCCTGACCAATCCTCGGCCGACACGGAGCCAAAGGTGACCGAAACGCCGGTGACCGAACCAGTTGCTGCAGAACAAGCTCTGGCGCCAGCCGCCGACGAACCAGCGAGCGCCGAAGCCGCATCTGTCGAAGCTGAGCCCCAGGCACCCACAGCCGCTGAAGCGGTGCCCGACCCGGAACCAGCAGCTGAACAACCAGTTGCAGCCGAAGCGACGCCTGTCGCAGAACCAGCGGTCGAAACTGCGCCCGTCGCAGAACCAGCGGTCGAAACTGCGCCCGTCGCAGAACCAGCGGTCGAAACTGCGCCCGTCGCAGAACCAACCGCCGAAGAGCCAGCCTCCGAAACGCCATCCACCGTGGAGACCTCAACCACCGACGAACCAGCCGAACCGGCGGCCAAAGCCGAGACACCTGCGACTGCGACCGAAACCGCCGCCGAACCAGCCGTTGCGCCGTCGGCTGAGCCGCAAGCGCAAACTGCTGAGACACCGTCAGTCGACCCTGCCGCCGAAACACCAACCGCAGAGATCGACCCCGATGAGGGCCTCGGCTTGCCCGAGGCAGGCGCCGTACTCGGACCCCCAAACCTTGGTGGTTTCGAAAGCGGTGAAATCATTACCGGCACCGTGCTCACGGTGTCCAAACGGGAAGCCGAAGTAGACCTAGGCAATGGCAAGGTCGGCGTAGTCGGCGACCGGCACTGGTCTTCAGGCGCACAAGTCGACCTGACCACCGTGCTCAAGACCGGCGACTCGGTCGAAGCAGCAGTCCTAGCTCGCGCCGACCTCAAGAAGCGCATCACGTTGAGCCACCTTTGGGCACAGCAAAAACGCGGTTGGGAAGCCGCCGAAGCTGCCGCCAAAGACAAGAGTGATCTCCAAGCAACCGTGACGGAAACTGTCAAGGGCGGCCTGTCCCTCGATGTGAACGGTGTTCGCGCATTTATGCCTGCCTCGCTCGTCGACGTACAGACCGTGAACGACCTCAAGCCGCTCATCGGCCAGACCGTCGCGGTTCGAGTCATCGAGGCCGACCGCAACAAGGCTCGATTGATCGTGAGCCGTAAGGCCGCGATGCGGGCAAACCAGCGACAGGAGGCCAAGGCTGCGCTCGATGGCATCGAGGTTGGTCAGGTCATGACCGGCAAGGTCGCCCAGATCACCGACTTCGGCGCATTCGTCGATGTCGAAGGCGTTCGCGGTCTCGTACACAAGTCCGAAATTGGCTGGACCCGGGCCCGTGACCCACAGCGAGAGCTCAAGGTAGGGCAAGAGGTCGAGGTCAAGGTCCTCAAGGTGCAGCCATCGCGTAATCGCCTTGGACTCAGCATGCGCACCGAGAACGACCCGCTCACGTCGGTCCGCAAAGGCGAGCGTTTCGAAGCCACGGTGACTCGTTTGGTCGACTTCGGTGCCTTTGTGGCACTGCCATCTGGTGTCGAGGGTCTCGTGCACGTGTCAGAGATGGCCGAGTACCGGGTGTTTGCTCCCGAAGAGATCGTGATCCCGGGCGAAAAGGTCTGGGTCAAGGTTCTCAAGGTCGACAAGAAGCGCCGCACTATCGACCTGTCGATGGCTCAAGCGGTTGCGCCAGATCCGGCGGAGGAGACCGCCGCCAACGAGGCAGCAGCGGCAGCGGCCGAAGCCCGGGCAGAACAAGCTCAAGCCACGGCCGAGGCAGCACCCGCAGCTTCTGGGGATACGGCCGACGATGCACCGACCGAAGGCGCACCAGCTGCCGATGCGTCCGAAAACACAGGTGACGAGGTAGCACCAGCCGCCGAGGATGCTCCACCGGAAACAGAATCCGCAACCGACGACGCAGCACCTGCAAACGACGACAACGCCGAAGATGCCGCCGAGACCGCAGCAGCCTCAAACGAAGAAGAGTAGGTCCCGTTCATGGCCTGAGATTTAGGCCGGCGGCGGTGTTCTTCCCAGCAAAGCCAGTAGACGGTCACCAGGAGCGTCCGATGCTGGCTGCTTTGGGCTGCCAAAGAACCCGCTGTCGGCGATCTGAGTTGCCATTGGTTGCCAAAAATCGAGCAGCCAGTTTGCAAACTCGTCGCCAATGGGTTCGGGGCGGCCAGCAGCCACTCGAAGGTCCCAGGCGTGTACCACGTTGTCGGTGATGCGATAGCCCAGGAGCTGTCGACCCGGCACGGTGCCCATATCGAGCTCAAACGTTTGCTCAGCTACGCCGTCGGCGCGAGCGGCTTCGATTGCCTTGAGTGCGGTTCCGCGCCATGCAGCGAGTGGACTCTGACCAAGGAGGTCCACGCTGAACGAAGACTGGGTCGTGGTCGTCGATCCGGAGAGAACCGCAGGAAGCTGTGCTTCGCCGAGCACCACATGGGCAACGACGTCTTTCACGTTCCAGTCGGTCGAAGGTGTCGGCAGATCCCACTCATGGTCAGCCAAGTCGCGCACTGCGTTGCCAAAGTCAGCGAGCGCAGCAACGTAGAGCTCAATCACATCGACCGCGTCGGTCGATACTTGGTCTACTCCCACTCGATGGTTCCAGGTGGTTTTGAAGTGATGTCGTAGGCGACTCGATTGACACCGGCGACTTCGTTAATCACCCGGCTGGAGATGGTCTCAAGCACGTCGTAGGGAATCCGGGCCCAGTCGGCGGTCATGACATCTTCGCTGGTTACGGCTCGCACGATGATGGGATAGCCGTAGGTGCGTTCATCGCCCATCACGCCCACGCTTCGAATGTCTGGCAGAACCGCGAACGACTGAAAGATCTCGCGCTCGAGTCCCGCTTCGCGGAGCACTTCGCGCACGATGAAGTCAGCGTCTTGCAAGATCTCGACCTTGTCCGGCGTGACCTCGCCAATGATGCGCACACCAAGGCCAGGACCGGGAAACGGCTGACGCCACACGACTTCGTCAGGAAGTCCTAGTTCGGCGCCGACCTTGCGGACCTCGTCTTTAAAGAGCGCTCGCAACGGTTCAACGAGCGAGAAGTCCATGTCGTCGGGCAGGCCGCCAACGTTGTGGTGGCTCTTTATGGTGGACCCGTGCTTGCTGCCGGACTCGATCACGTCGGGGTACAGCGTGCCTTGCACGAGAAAGTCCGCGTCTTCGATGCCGCCTTTGGCCTTCTCGAAGACCCGAATGAATAGCTCACCAATCGCTTTGCGCTTGGCTTCGGGTTCCGTGACCCCGGCGAGCTTCTCAAAGAACTGGTCCCCGGCTCGTACATGGATCAGCTCGATGCCCTGGGTCTTCTGAAAGGTCTCGACAACCTGCTCGCTCTCGTTCTTGCGCATGAGTCCGGTGTCGACGTACACACAGGTGAGCTGAGACCCAATGGCCTTGTGCACGAGTGCTGCCGCAACTGCCGAGTCGACGCCGCCAGACAGGCCGCAGATAGCACGGCCGCTTCCGACCTGGGCTCGAATCGCCGCTACTTGTTCGTCGATGATGTTGGCCATGGTCCAAGAGCGGTCTACGCCGGCGTCGTCGAGCCACCGTTCGATCACTGACTGACCGTGTTCGGTGTGGGAGACCTCGGGGTGGTACTGCACCCCGCAAATGTGATCGCTTTCGAAGGCTGCAACGGGCGCATGAGTAGTTGACGCGGTGGCGGTGAACCCCGAGGGAACATCGCTGATGCAGTCGAAGTGGCTCATCCAAACGGACTGTTCAGCTGGCTGATCAACGAGCAACCGGCCAGGATCGACAACCCTAAGTTCGGTTCGGCCGTACTCGCCAGCTTCGTACCTGCTGACCGTGCCGCCGAGCTGTTTCGCGATGAGCTGGGCGCCGTAGCAAATTCCCAGAATGGGAATACCAAGCTCGTAAATACCCGGATCGACCGATGGTGCACCGTCGATATTTACCGATGCTGGACCACCACTAAAGATGATCGCTGCTGGTTCAAGTGCGGCATATTCGGCCGCAGTGAGGTCGTTGGAGACGATCTCGCTATACGCGTTCGCCTCGCGAACGCGACGAGCGATCAGCTGCGCGTACTGCGCTCCGAAATCAACGACAAGAACGGCACCACTGCCAACGTGTTCAGACATGTGTAAAAGCGGCGATGCAGTTACTGATGGCCCATGCCAACAGCTTGAGCCTTTTGCAAGCTCTTACCTTCGGTCTGCAGTGCCGGCGCAACCATGAGCTCGGCTTTCTGAAACTCTTTGAGATTGAGGTGACCAGTGGTTGCCATCGAGGTGCGCAGGCCGCCCATGAGGTTGACTCGGCCGTCGTTCTCGCGCGCCGGGCCGATGAGAATTTCTTCGAGCGTGCCGCGCACCGAGGTCTGGACGCGTGCGCCGCGGGGCAGCGTTGGGTGGAAGGTCGCCATGCCCCAGTGATAACCCTGGCCCGGTGCTTCTTGGGCTGCGGCGAGTGGCGAGCCAATCATGACGGCATCGGCGCCGCACACGATCGCCTTGGCGATGTCTCCACCCGTTGCCATACCTCCGTCGGCAATCACCTGGGCGTAGACGCCGGTCTCGTCAAGGTGGCGCATGCGAGCAGCGCGAGCATCGGCGATTGCGGTTGCTTGTGGCACGCCGATGCCGAGCACACCACGGGTCGTGCAGGCGTGGCCGGGGCCAACGCCGACAAGCACGCCAGCAGCGCCAGCGCGCATGAGGTGCAGCGCTGCGTCGTAGCTGGCACAACCACCAACAATCACCGGAATTGGCAACTCACGGATCGTCTTCTTGAGATCAAGAGGCTCGTGATTTTTGGATTTGTGCTCGGCCGTCACGACGGTGCCCTGGATAACCAGGATGTCGAGTTCAGCCGCAACTACCGAGTCGAGGTACTTGCCTGCGCTTTGCGGGGTGAGCGATCCTGCAGCAACAACCCCAGCATCTTTGATCTCACGAATGCGCTGGCCAACGAGGTCAGGTTTGATGGGCTCGAGATAGATCTCCTGCATACGCAGCGTGGCCTTTTCGGGCGGCAGCGAGGCAATCTCGTTAAAGATGGCTTCGGTGTCCTCGTAGCGAGTCCAGAGACCTTCGAGATTCAGCACGCCGAGTCCGCCGAGCTTGCCAATGGCTACAGCAGTGTCGGGGCTCACAACACCATCCATTGCTGACGCCATAACCGGCAGGCCGAAGCGGTAAGCGTCAATCTCCCAAGTCAGGTCAACGTCTTCGGGATCGCGCGTGCGCCGACTCGGCACAATCGCAACGTCGTCGAAGCCGTAGGCTCGCCGACCAGATTTGCCTAAACCAATGTCGATCTGCACCATGGAAATCACCCTATTCAAAGCGCCAAAAGACGACTCTATACACATGCCATGTGGTGCGTCGTGGACCAACGGCGTCGACTCGGTGTTTTCTTGAAGGAATCCGTCGCCCCGCCCACACACCAGACCACCATGCCCCCACCGCCCTCAGTGGCCACAGCTGCAGGGCGCGAGCCCTGCGATGATCGACCGTGATCTTATGGGCACCACTCCACTACTGTTTTGCCATGACCAAAGCAATTGCGGTGGAGCCCGAGTGTTGGCGCAAGGCCGACCTGGTGGCAGCAGTCGAAGCGGGCGGTGGCACCGTGGTGCCCGTTTCCGAAGCTACCGCCCTTGTTTGGGCGGATCCGCAGAACCCCGACTTGTTTCCGCCAATGCTGCACGATGGCTTGGACTGGGTACAGCTCCCCTATGCAGGCATCGATCCGTTCCTGCACATGCTCGACGAGAAACGACTCTGGACCTGCGGCAAGGGTGTCTATGCCCGACCTGTCGCCGAAGCAGTCCTCGGTCTGCTACTTGCGGGCTTCCGCAATATAGGCGACTACGCCCGGCAGACAACCTGGACCGATCCAGTCGGACAGAACCTGCATGGCGCCAACGTGGTGGTGCTCGGCGGCGGCGGCATTACCGAAGAGTTACTTCCACTGCTCGAGCCATTCGGATGCCACATCACGGTAATTCGCCGGAGCGCCCAACCGTTTCAGGGTGCCCACGAAACCCTTACCCTCGAAGCGCTCCACACCGTGCTACCCGAGGCCGACGCGGTGGTGCTCGCGTTGGCGCTTACCCCCGAGACCCGCCATGTTATTGGTGCAGCCGAGCTGGCTGCAATGAAGCCCTCGGCGTGGTTGATCAACGTTGCCCGCGGCGGCCACGTCGATCACGATGCGCTAACGGCCGCGTTACAGCACGACGCCATTGGCGGCGCAGCACTCGATGTGACCGAACCCGAACCGCTGCCCGATGGGCATCCGCTCTGGACCCTGCCAAATTGCTTGATCACACCCCATATTGCGAACACGCCGGAGATGGGCCTTGAGCTCTTGGTCAATCGGGTGACCCGTAACGTTCGGCATTACTTGGCTGGCCAGGACCTGATCGGACCTGTTGACACCGGCGCTGGGTATTAGGTTATGCACAATGACCAAGGCGGAACTGAGCAAGCGGCCTCTCGTGGCCAAGATCCTGATGGCCAAGATCGCTGCTTGTATTTGTGTGAGCGCCCTGTCTGTTTCCGCATGCGCAATCGACCGAACCACGAGTTCGCTGGTCGCCGACGTGCAAGCTCCGACCACCGGAACCGTTCAGACTGAGCCAACCTCAGCACCACCGCCTCCAACCGCAGCGTCTGTTCCTACGCCCACGATCGTTGTCGAACCAACCCCGACCGACGGGTCGACGCCAACGCCGGTCCAAACGGCGACACCAGCGGGTCCGCCACCGTTAGCGACCCGTACCGCCGACGACGAACTGCTGGCCGAGATGGTGCAACCGGGGCTTGTCCGGATCCCTGTCGGGGTCACCAGCTTCGTGCTCGCTACCCCCCGGCCCATTCTGCAGCTCAGTAGCCACACCCTTATCTACGTGGATAGCGAGCAGCAGGCCGAAGTCGACATCTTCACGCCCTATGCGTCGGCGGCTGGTGATGTTTTCGCAGACTACGACGCGGTCATAGACCACCTGAGCACCAACGACGCCTTTGTGGGAATCAGTGAATTGCCAGCCGTTTCGATCGCGGGTTTTCCTGCCCGAGTATTTTCTGGTACGGGCGTGTTGCCATCGGAACGGGCCTTCTTCACCGATAAGTTCTCGCTCAACTCCGACCTGTTCGGATGGTTCACGCCGCTGCGCATCCAAATGTGGGTCATCGACCATCCACAAGGCACCATCATTGTCTCTGCAGAGAGCCTCGAAGACCCGGGCCAGTTCAGCGACGCGATTCGGCTCGCAACGGAGATCCTGAGCACCATCGACTTCGAGTAACCGACACGGTCAATAGGGTGAGCAGATGTCCGAGCCCAGCAAGCCACAGTCCAACGTGACCCAAGCGGCAGAGATCCTTGCGGCATCGCAGAGCCAGTTCGGCAAGAACGCTGCGAACTACGCCACCTCAACCGTGCATGCAAAGGGCGCAAGTCTTGGGCGAATTATCGAGATGCTCGCCCCGCAGCCACATTGGCATGCGCTCGACATTGCCACTGCCGCTGGACACACCGCGTTTGCGGTGGCAGAACATGTTGCCTCGGTTGTCGCCACCGACGTAACGCCAGAGATGTTGGTAGTGGCCCAAGCAGGCGCTGCTGATCGTGGCATCACCAACGTGACCTTCGCTGATGCTGACGCCCACGCATTGGGTTTCGACGCCAAGACCTTTGACCTGGTCACCTGCAGGATTGCTCCCCATCACTTTTCTGACCCGGCGACGTTTGTCCGAGAGGCCGCCCGCGTGCTTCGGCCCGGGGGCACGTTTGGCCTCGTCGACAACTTGGCGCCCGAGAATGACCAAGCGGCGATCTGGTGTGATGACTTCGAACGACGCCGCGATCGCAGCCATTTGCGGTGCCTGCCGGCAACCGAGTGGACCGCGCTGATCGAGGCAACAGGTCTGGTGGTGAACAAGTTCGAGACCATGGGCAAAAAGATGCTCTTTGAGCCGTGGGCCGAGAACATGTCTGTGCCCGCTCAGGTCCGAGGCGAACTGCTCGATGATCTTGCGGATGCGACCGGCGCTGTCGCCGACTGGCTCCGACCCGACCTTGGGAGTCAGCCCTCTTTCGTGTTGACCGAAGGACTCTTTGTTGCATCAAAGCCAGACCCGATTCCTGGCGTCAACTAGCCCAGAGTGAATGCTTGGATCAGCTCGCGGTTCACCAAGGCAAGACCGGTGCTCATGCGGCTGTCGATCTCACGTTGACTGAGCAGGATCGTCGCATCAGTGATGGGGAAGAAGGGCTGGAGTTGCGAGGTGAGCACTCGAGTGGGCGCACCGTCGAATTGAAGATGGCCCGTGCCGTAGACCTCGATTGTCCCGACGACCGCCCCGACCTCGCTGCCCTTCTTGGCCTGGACCTTGTCGATACGCGTTTGGCGGCTTTCGTGTTCCTGCATATCGAGTGTGGCGAGCAGGATGACCTTCTTCGGGATCGCAGCCATAGGCCAAATCACCGAGGGCGCGTTATCTGATTTGAGCAGGCTAGAGATCCGCACATCGGTCAGCTCGATGAAGTCAGTGAGTGGGTCATTGAGCTTCTCAGAGAGGCGTTCGGTGACCGTTAGCTGACCCGCGATGCGATGCGCCTGAGTGAAGAAGGCAGTAGTTACGCGAGACATACGGGGACCTATCGACCAAATGGGTCGCGAATTCAGCGGAATGCGCTGAATTCTCTCGAGCTAAGGCGTGTTATTCGGCGCGTCGTGCGGCATTGTTTTGCAATGTCACGTCTTGGCGATCGCCTCGTTGCAGGGGAATATGTACTTATCGATGGAGCCACCGGCACCGATATCGAGCGCCGCGGGGTGCCGATGATTCAAGGGGCGTGGTGCGGGGGCGCTGCTTTGACCCATCCCGACGACGTCCGAGCAGTGCATTTGGCCCATATCGAGGCAGGTGCCGAACTCATCATCGCCAACACTTATGCGTCGAGCAAACATCTGCTGGCCCACGCACACATCGAAGACCAGTTCGAAGATTTGAACCGTGCCGCGGTCGAGCTTGCTATCGAGGCCCGCGATCTATCTGGCCGACCCAAGGTGCTTGTCGCTGGCTCGATGTCTACGTCGACCCAAGATGGCGAGTTTCCACCCATCGAAGTCGCCGAGGCGAACTTCCTGGCCCAGGGTCAGATTCTGGCCGATGCTGGAGCTGACCTTGTCGTGCTTGAGATGATGCGCGATATTAAACAGACCGAGGCGTGTCTGGCCGGGGCATTGGCAACGGGCCTGCCTGTGTGGATCGGCGTGTCGTGCTTTATCAAAGATGGTGAACCGTGGATGTGGGCTGGCACCGACACCCTCCAGGCATTCATGCAGCGATTCAGTGGCGAATCCGTCGAGCTCTTTGCGGTGATGCACACCGAGGTCGATGATGTCGACGCATGCCTCGATGTGGTGCAGCGACATTGGAGCGGCCCCGTCGGGGTGTACTCCCAAAGCGGAGTATTTGAGCACCCGGTCTGGGTTTTCATCGACGTGATCTCCCCGCAGGACTACAGCGCGGCGTGTATCGGCTGGCTCGAACGAGGTGTGCAAGTCATCGGCGGGTGCTGCGGTATCGGGCACGAACACATCGCCCACCTCCGCCCCCTCATCGATGCCAGAAACGAATCGTCACGCCCCTAGCCGGCACCACAGCATCTGCCAACCCTTGGCCCGAGTGGGGCGGATCAGCACTGTCACACCCACTGTGTAGGTTGTTCAGTTACCACTTATGGCCACAATTGAGCTTCCTTTGACGACCGTTGAATCGGCTGTTGGACAGGTCCAACAGCTGCAGTTCGACGCGCCCCATGCCCCGCTATTCGAGGCCCTCGCAGACTTCCACCCTGCGGTACGCATCTGGTTCGAGCGCGCCTTCCCCCTTGGCCCCACCGCGCCCCAAGAGCAGGCCTGGCCGTCGATTGCGGCCGGCAACGACACCCTGGTCGCAGCTCCCACCGGGTCAGGCAAAACACTGTCCGCGTTTCTGGTGTCAATCGATCAGCTGTACAAGCGTCACGGCGCGGGCAAGCTCATGGCGAACACTGCTCAGGTCGTGTACATCTCACCGCTCAAGGCGCTGGCCGTGGATATCAGCGAGAACTTGACCCGACCGCTCGATGAGATCGCAGCCATTGCCGTGGAGCTTGGTTACCAGCCCCCGAACCTGCGGGTCGGCGTGCGCTCCGGCGACACCACCAGCTCCCAGCGCAGCTCCATGGTGCGCAAGCCGCCCGAGTTCATTGTCACCACACCCGAATCGCTCTATCTCATGGTTACTGCTGAAAAAAGCCGGAACGCGCTGCGCACGGTGCAGACGGTAATCATCGACGAAATCCATGCCGTGGCCCGCGATAAGCGAGGCTCACATCTCACGCTCACGCTTGAGCGACTAGAGCACATCTGCGCCGATCGCCCGGTGCGCATTGGTCTCTCGGCAACCCAGCGGCCAATCGAAACGGTGGCGCGGTTGCTCGTGGGGAGTCGCCGGACCAAACCGACCAACGAACCTGACTGCGTCGTGGTTGACACCGGCCACCAGCGGGCACTCGATCTTGAGTTGGTGCTTCCCGATGGCGAACTCGAAGCATTGCCCGCAGCTGACATGGTCGCCGAGTTACTCGACGAGATCACCGACATGATCGAACAGCACCACACCACGTTGGTGTTTGTGAACACCCGGCGTATGGCCGAGCGCATCGCTCATCAACTGGCCGAGCGTCTGGGCGACGACAAGGTCGCGGCGCACCACGGTTCGTTGTCCAAGAATCGCCGCGAGCGGGTCGAGCGCAAGCTTCGCGCCGGTGAGTTCAAAGCACTCGTGGCAACAGCATCGCTCGAGCTGGGCATCGACATTGGACCTATCGAGCTGGTCTGTCAGATTGGCTCACCCCGCAGCATCGCCACCTTCTTGCAGCGGGTCGGCCGCTCCGGCCACACCCGCCATGGCACGCCCAAAGGTCGACTGTTCCCCTTGAGCCGAGATTCGCTGGTCGAGTGCACGGCGTTGCTTAGTGCCACAAGAGCTGGCCGGCTCGATGTCATCTTGCCGCCCGTGGCGCCGCTCGACATTTTGGCGCAGCAGATCGTGGCCGAGACCGCCGCCGAACGCTGGAATGTCGACGAACTGTTTGAGCTCATGACGGGCGCAGCCCCCTATGCCGATCTGTCGCGCGAGGTCTTCGACGAAGTTCTCGACTTCACGACCAAAGGCATCGTGACCGGCCGGGGGCCCAAGGGCGCCTATGTCCACTACGACCAGATCAATGGCGAAGTCGAAGGCCGCCGTGGCGCCCGGCTGGCATCACTGACATCTGGCGGCGCCATCCCCGAGATGGCCGACTATCGGGTCATAGCTGATCCCGACGACATGGCGGTCGGCACCGTCAACGAGGACTGGGCCACCGAGTCGCTACCGGGTGACATCTTCCTGCTCGGCACCCACTCTTGGCAGATCCGGCGGATCGAGCCAGGCATCGTGCGGGTCGTCGACGCTGGCGGCAAGCCGCCGACCATTCCGGTTTGGCTGGGCGAGGCTCCAGCGCGCACCAAAGAACTGTCCGACGAAGTCTCCGCGCTCCGCGCGGGCGTGCAGGAACTCATCGAGAAGCAGTCGCCCCGAGTTGCCGTCGACTGGCTGATCGAGATCGCCGGGATCGACCGGGTCGCCGCCGACATGGTGGTGGCCTACCTGGCCGCATCCTTAGCGGTGCTTGGCGACTTACCAACTACCGATCGGTTGGTCATCGAGAGGTTCTTCGACCAGACCGGCGGCATGCAGCTCGTGGTGCACTCCCCCTTTGGTGGCCGCATCAATCGAGCGTTCGGTCTCGCGCTGCGCAAGAAATTCTGCGTGAACTTCGACTTCGAACTGCAGGCCGCAGCCAACGACGATTCGGTCTTGTTGTCGCTCGGGCCCCAGCACAGCTTTGCGCTCGAAGACGTTCAGAACTACCTCAAGTCCGAGCACGTGCCCCAAACGCTCACCCAAGCCGTGCTGGTGCCGCCATCACCCATGTTCATCTCTCGCTGGCGATGGAATCTCAACCGCTCGCTTACCGTGCTGCGATGGAAAGGCGGGCGCAAGAACCCGCCGCCTATCCAGCGGATGGAAGCCGACGATGCAATGGCGGCGGCGTTCCCGTCGGCAGCAGGGTGCCAAGAACACATCAACGGACCCATCGAGATTCCCGATCATCCAATCGTGCGCCAGACCATGTTCGACACCCTCAATGAGGGCATGGACGTCGACGGCCTTTGCGAATTGGTACGCCGACTCGAGTCGGGCGATCTGGCAGTCACCTGTGTCGATTCGGTCGAGCCTTCGCCGCTCGCCCACGAGCTGCTGGTTGGCCCAGCATTTACCTTTCTCGACGACGCCGAAGCTATTGATCGCAGGTCACGGGCCGTGCCACTGCGTCGCGGCATTCCTGTCGATCTCGACGACATTGGTGGCGTTGATCTCTCCGCGATCAAGCAGGTGCGCATCGAGGCCAAACCCGATGTGCGCACCGCCGACGAGCTGCACGATCTGCTCGCGGACCTGGTGCGCACTCGTGTTCGGCCTCAGTGGCAGGTTCTGTTCGACGAACTTGCCGCCCGTCATCGAGCCGTCGCTCTCGACGGCGGGTTCTGGTCGACCGCCGAACTTGCCGACTCAGCCCGAGCGATTGGCACCGATACCACGCCGGGCGAAGAAGGCCTCCAGGCAATGGTTCGCGGCCACCTGACCACCACCGGGCCGATCACTACCTCTGACCTGGCCGAGCTGTGCGGCACCGAAACCAATCGGGTCGCTATTGCCTTGGTCGGCCTCGAAGGCACCGGCTTCGTGATCCGGGGTGCATGGTCGCCCAGCGAAGGCGCAGAGACCGAGTGGTGTAGCCGCCAACTCCTGGCCCGCATCCACGTCTACTCCCAGAAGCGGCGCCGCAAACAAATCGAGCCGTGCAACCCGCAACAGTTTGTGCAGTTCCTGTTCCGCTGGCAGCATCTGACCGACGACACCAAGGTTCGGGGCCGTGCCGGTCTCGTGTCGGTACTCGAACAGCTCCAGGGCTACGAGGTTCCTGCAGGCTCGTGGGAGGCGGTGCTCGCCAGTCGAGTGGCCAACTACCAGCCCGGCTGGCTCGACGAGCTGTGTCTGGGGGGCGAGGTCGTTTGGGGACGGCTGTCACCACCCGCCGCTGGCGACGATGATTGTGAGCTGCAGCCCAGAACGCCACAACGCAGGCTTGCACCGAGCCGAGCAACCCGCGTCAGCCTGACCACCCGTGGCGACTTTGGTTGGTTACTGGCCGCTGGCCGCAAGAACACGCCCGAGCTTGCAGGGAGCCACACCGCCAATAGCAGCACCGAAGCCAATCAACCCGTGACCCACACCGGTGCTGAACCAACGGGCGATGAAACCAACATCTCTGCAGACATCATTGGTGTGGGCGCCAAGGGCGAACACGTTGCCAGTCAGGACCTGGTGACCGCCATCGTGGAACTGCTCGGACAGCAGGGCGCCAAGTTTCACGCTGACCTCGTCGACCACTTCGACCGGCCGGCTCACGAAATCGAGGAAGCGCTCTGGAATGCCGTAGGCCTCGGGGTGGTAACTGCCGATAGTTTCGGAGCGGTACGCACCCTGTTCGCTACTCGCAAAGTCCGTAGCGCCCGGCACTCACTCGGGCGCCGTGGCTTGCGGCGAGGCGCCGCTGGCCATGAGCGCGCCGAAGGCCGCTGGTCCGTACTGCCAGCGCCAATGCACATCGAGGACCCCGACGAACTCGCCGAAGCGGTTGCCGAACAACTTCTCGCTCGCTGGGGCGTGGTGTTTCGCGACTTGGTACAAACCGAGTCGCTGGCGATTCCGTGGCGCGAGGTGCTCTGGGCTTTCCGCCGCCTCGAAGCGCGCGGTCTCATTCGCGGCGGCCGATTCGTGAGCGGCTTCGCCGGCGAACAGTACGCCTCGGTCGAAGCCATCCGGGCATTACGAGAACAACGCAAGAGCAGCGGCGCAAAGAACAGCATCGTCAACATCATGGCCGTCGACCCATGCAACATCACCGGCATCTTGCTGCCCGGAGATCGAGTCCGATCAGCTGGTTCCGACACCATCCGCTTCCACAACGGCGCACTCGCAACCTCCGAGCCTAGTGAGGCGGTGCCTGGCACCGCCTCACTAATGGCTCGCTAGTTTCTCGAGCGATGTCAGTCATCATCAAGCTTTTGGATTGCTATGCGCTCCGTCGCGGTCGCGGGAGATTGCCTGAAGCCGGTTGTGACAGTGCGACTTATAACAAGGGACTCCTCGCCGCACGACTTGTCCGCTAGCGTCCGACAGCGTCGCAGGCCCAAAGGGTGCGTGGCCCGCCCCTACAGATGGCGTCGCCGAGATGTCCATTCACCCCTTACACGCTCAGTTCTCGCTTTACGTTCCCTTCCCGCCTGATTTGTCTGGTAATTCGCTGGCGAGCCGATCGCCAGTGGGGCGCACGAGGCTCCTCTGCTGTGGTCGCTTCGTTCTCGTAGCTAGCGAACAATCGTTACGAAGCTGCGCTCGAGTGGGTGCCACCATGCGGCTGCGTCGAGCAGTACTTGGCGGATCTGCTGCCAACCCTCAACGGCGCTCGGTTGTGCCGCCGCCGAGTCGATGATCAAGGCGACCTGTTGTTCATCGAGCCACGAAAGGTCGGTGAGCGAGTCGTAGGTCGCATCGAGATTGCGCCCCGTCCAGTCGGGGAAGTTCAGCGAAACAGCGATGGATTCAAGAAGCGACGCTTTGGTCGTTCCTTCGCCGATCGTGCAAATGCCAACCCGCCAGCCTGCGCGACCCAGGTCGTCGGCAAGCGATTCGAGGTTTGTGGCAGGACCGACGAAGGCGAGCCCAGAGGCCAGTAGGGAAAGTGAGTCATTCCACATTATTCAGCCCCCGCTCCATCCAACGATCTGAGCGAACGAGTCGTAGTGGTCATCGGTCCAGAACAGTTCGCCGTCGGCGCCAGCCACAATTCGTTTCGCGCCGCGATGGTCGAGCCCCGGCGTGTCAACGGTGAACTCTTGGTAATAGTTGCCAGGCTGCGATGGCAGCAGCCGCTCACGATTCTGGAACGTGGTGCCGTCTTTGCTGTAGGGGTAAGGTCCGTTGGCGTCAATCAACAGCAAGGTGTCGAATGCCTCGTCGGGCAACTCGTCGACGTCGATGATCCAGTCGTAAACGACCTCGGTATCGAATCCGTTCTCGATGGTGGCGGAGCCTGCGTCGTCGCCAATCTCAACCTCAGCCTGGTCCAACTGGTCGACCTGCACTGCGTTGGCGGGGGCGTTGCTTGCAGGCAAGAACTGATATGCGAGCAACGCAATGACGAAGCCAACAACGGCAAGGATGCCCATCCATTCCCTACGACGATTCATGGCGGCGACCCTACTGCCTCAGGTTTTATGAACCTCGTACTCTCTACCCCTGGAGAGGTGAGCCCCGGCAAGACCTGGCATGACGCGGCGAGATCAGGCTGTTGGCATGGAACGGCTAGCTACCGTTCAAGCGGCCCTGGCGCGTGCTACCCCTCCGCTTTTTGCGTCATGAGTTGGTTCACGACTTTGCCGTCGGCTTTGCCTTGGGTGGCTTTCATGATTTTTCCTACGAAGAAGCCTTGGACCTTGCGGTCGCCTTCGACGAACCGGGCCCACTCTTCGGGACTGTCGGCGATGATGCTGTCGAGGAGCGATTCGAGCTCGCTGGTGTCCATGGCTTCGAAGCCCATCAAGGATGCGATGTCCGCAGGGCTTCCGCCGTTGGCTACGAGTTCTGCCAGCACGGTCTTGACCTGCGTTGAGCTCAGTGAGCCATCAGCTTCCATGGCAATGAGTGCAGCGAACGACTCGACGCTGAGCTCGCCTTGACCATCGGAAAGGTTCTGGTCAGCGTGCTTCATCGCCGCCCCGGCATCAGCACCAGCGCCGATCACGGCGACTACCAGCCTGTCGAGGCCTCGCTCAACGGTCAGCGTCGTGTCAGCTACGTTGACACCAGCGGCTTCGGCCAGCGTCGCACGGCGCGCCGCAGGCAGTCCAGGCATCGCGGCATCGATTGCGTCGATGTCGGCTTGGGTCGGCACGAGCGGAGGGAGATCCGGGCAGGCAAAGTAGCGATAATCGTCGGCGTCTTCTTTGGATCGACCAGGAGTGGAACGGCCACCGTCTTCGTCCCAGTGGCGAGTCTCTTGTTTGGGCTCGTCGCCGTTGGTCCACAGGTCGACATGGCGCCGGGCTTCGTAGTTGATCGCCCGCCCGAGTGACCGCAGCGAGTTTATGTTCTTGACCTCGCACCGGGTGCGCAACTCGGTGCTGCCGACTGGCCGCACCGACACATTGGCGTCGACCCGCATCGAGCCTTCTTCCATGCGGGCATCGCTCACGCCAGTCGCTAGCAAGATGTCGCGCAGTTCAGCAACGTAGGCCCGAGCAACCTCGGCCGAGTGCATGACCGGGTGGCTTACAATCTCGACGAGCGGCACACCGGCACGGTTGTAGTCGACCAGTGTGGCGGTCGCATCATGAATGCGGCCACCCCCACCCAAGTGCGTGGACTTGCCGGTGTCCTCTTCGATATGAGCGCGCTCCACACCGATCGAGGTTCCGTCGGGAAGGACAACAAAGCCTTCCTCGTTCGTGGGCTCCTCGTACTGCGTCGTCTGGAAGTCCTTGGGCATATCGGGATAGAAGTAGTTCTTGCGAGCAAAAATCGACGGCGACACGGTGCAGTTCAATGCCCGCCCAAGCTGCATTGCATAATCGACGGCCTGGGCGTTCGGCACCGGCAATGAACCCGGCAGGCCAAGGCAAGTCGGGCAGATGTTGGTGTTGGGCTCATCGCCAAATGCATTCGCACAACCACAGAACAGCTTGGTTTTGGTCGCCAGCTCAACGTGAACTTCGAGACCGATCACCATCTCCCAACCTGCTGGTAGAACGTCACTCATGCGGAGGCCTCCGGGGTTGTGCTTGCGGCATCTTCGAGGACCTTGGCTGCTCGGAACATTTTGGCTTCGTCGAGCATTGGTGCAAGCACCTGCACCCCGATTGGCAGCCCGTCGTCGCCCACACCGAACGGCACCGACATAGACGGATGGCCAGCAAGATTCGACGGGATCGTGCACACATCGCACATGTACAGCGCCATCGGGTCGCTCTTGGCACCGATCTCGAACGCAGTCGATGGCGATGTTGGCGACAACAACAAATCGAAATTCTTGTACGCCGCCTGAAATTCATTGGAGATCAGTGTTCGCACTCGTTGAGCCTTGCCGTAGTAGGCGTCGTAGTAGCCAGACGACAACGCGTAGGTGCCGAGCATGATGCGGCGTTTGACTTCGTCGCCGAACCCGGCGGTGCGAGTCGCCACATTCATGGCGGCAACGTTCTGCCCTTCGACGCGCTGGCCGTACCGCACGCCATCGAAGCGAGCCAGGTTGCTCGATGCTTCGGCCGGAGCGATCAGGTAATAGGCGGCAAGACCGTAGATCGTGGCCGGGATGCTCACCCGTTCCACGGTCGCCCCTGCGGCAACCAGTGCCTGGGCGGCTTCGTTCGTACGAGCGATGACATCGTCGTCGATGCCTTCGCCCATGAGCTCGTCGACAATACCGATCCGCATGCCGGCGACACCGTCGTTGAGTGTTGGCATTGTTGGCGTGAGCGGCACCGGGATCGACGTTGCGTCCATTGGGTCGTGGCCGCTAATGACATCGAGGCACAGTGCTGCGTCGGTCACGTTGGTGGCGAAGGGGCCGATCTGGTCCAACGAGCTGGCGAACGCAATCAGGCCGTAGCGCGAAACTGCGCCGTAGGTCGGCTTGACGCCGACGACGCCGCACAAGGCTGCTGGCTGACGAATTGATCCGCCGGTGTCGCTGCCAAGTGAGAGCGGAACATAGTTGGCAGCAACCGCTGCCGCTGATCCGCCGCTAGAACCACCCGGCACACGACTGGTGTCGTGCGGGTTGCGGGTCGGGCCATAGGCAGAGTTTTCGGTCGAGGACCCCATGGCGAACTCGTCCAGATTGGTCTTGCCAACGATGGTGGCACCGGCTGCTTCGAGCCGTCCGATCACCGTTGCGTCGTACGGAGGGCGCCAGCCTTCGAGAATTTTGGAGCTACACGTTGTCGGCTCGCCGCGAGTGCACATGTTGTCTTTGAGGGCAATCGGCACCCCAGCGAGAGGTCCCGGGTCCTCGCCCCCTGCAACCTTGTGGTCGACTGCAGCCGCCTGGGCCTGGGCCCGAGCCTTGGTCAGGTGAAGAAAGGCGTTGATCTCGTCGTCTCGGGCTGCGATGGCTGCGTAGGAAGCCGCGAGCGCATTGGCAGCGGATTGTTCGCCAGAGCGGACTGCGGCAGCAAGGTCGAATGCGTTGGTCATGGTGCTTCTCCGAGAGCGGGTGGCACCTTGAACCGGCCATCCTCGGCCTGGGGCGCCTGGGAAAGCACCTCGTCGCGATCCAGGCCCGGCACGATGACATCGGGCCGCACCACGTTTGCTAGGGGATACGGCTGCGCCATAGGAGGCACCTCGTCGAGTTCGAGCGAGTTGAGCGCCGCTGCGGTCTCAAGCACAGCGCAAAGCTGTTCGGTGAAGGTGTCCAGCTCCTCGTCCGCGACACGCAAACGGGCTAGCGAGGCAACGTGGGCTACTTCGTCGCTCGAGATTTCGCCACTCATGAGGTCATCTTGCAGTCAGGCACAGTGGCTCATGATATCTGGCTTAGCCCCATCACGAGAGCACCGCACTACCGTGTCACCGTGGCAACCCACCCGTTTCTTTCGCCAGCCTGGATCGCAGCAGCCCGCGAGATCCACGACGAGTATCGCGACCGGGTCGACGAGCCGACCGAGGCGCTTCGCCTCAACGTGACCGTGACCGACGCTCCGTTCAGCGAGACCGAGGTTCTGGGACACATCGACACCACCGATGGTTCACTCGTTCCCGACGATGGCCACCTCGACGAAGTCGACGTTTCGGTCACGGTGCCGTACGGAATCGCTCGACAGCTCCTGGTCGATCCGCAGCCGGAGAACGTGATGATTGCCTTCATGAGCGGCGAGATCGAGGTCCAGGGCGACATCACGCTGATGATGTCGCTGCAAGACATCGAGGCCAGCCCCGAACAACAAGCCCTCGCCGAAGAAGTCGTAGCCCGCCTGACCGCCATTACCGACTAGCTGCAGCCTTGGAGGTTGCGCGGATAGGCACAGTGCGAAGCTCCACATCGGCGCAACTCGTGGGGCTGCCAACAGATGTCGAGAGCTATCCGCTAGCCCCCTTAGGGCCGTCAACCACTACGAACGCACCATTAAAGAACTCCTGCGACACGCCCTATGAAGTTGTGCAGAAGGACACTCTCGTGCTGTCGAACTATTACTGCATCGAAGCT
>Ga0114956_1000357_pt1 | contig 32246 bp, 29 predicted proteins | sample MaitaG_FD_87304 | JGI IMG/M metagenome (GOLD analysis project Ga0114956, IMG submission 87304) | Marine algal microbial communities from Maine, USA - Maine_Asex2 metaG | ecosystem: Host-associated > Algae > Red algae > Unclassified | place: Maine, USA | collected 2015-01-05
TCGAGAATAATTTTTACAAAAACGGTAATTGGTATTGCCATTATTAAACCTGGAATTCCCCATAAAAAGCCCCAAAACATAAGCATTACTAAAACTGCAATAATGTTTATTGAGAATGATTTTCCCATAAAAATTGGTTCTAGAATGGCCCCAAATGTCACTTGGACCAAAGTTATTGAAAGCACAAAGAAAACCAAGGTGCTCGTAGGATCTAACTCTACAAAAGCGAATATTGAAAGTAAAATAACAGAAATAAACGATCCTACCATCTGAACAAAGTTGATAGCAAAAGCAAACAAGCCCCAAAAAATAGGAAAACTCACATCAAAAAATACGCACATAAGCCCTGTAAATAAACCTGTTAAGGCGCTTACCAACACCTTTACTTTTATAAACTTTATGAGGTCTTTTTCAATCTTCATAAATGTCTTTACAGATGTAAACCTCTGTTTTAAAAGTGTGCTATTCATTAATTTATGCACATTTATGGACTCTGCTAACCAAAGGACAACAAAGAAAATCGTCATTAATAAAGTCGTTAAAAATCTGTTTAAGAATCCGATAGTAGAACCTATATTTTCTTTTTCAAATAACTGCCCTATAAAGTTGCCGTTTTCTTCAAACTCCATTCCAAAACTATCTGTTAAGTATAATTTTAGGTCCGCTATTTTTTCTTCAGCTTTAGGTAGAAATTCAGATTTAGTAGCTAAAATTTCTTTACTAGATAATTTTACGAGTTCAACACCCAGTTTAAGACCAACTGCAACTAACAATAAAACGATAATAATACTTACAAGTTTTGGAACTTTGCGTCTGCCCAACCATCGCATTAATGGCAAAAACAATAAGGCAATAAACATTGAAAAAATCAATGGTATGAATATAAAAGAAAGTATTTTAAGTAAATAAAATACTAAGGGAACTACTATGATTAACAACAATATGTTTGTTGTACGTCTTTTTTCTAACATGAGGCGTTATTCTTTTTTAGAAACAAAAGTAAAGATACGCTAAAAAACAATTTTGAAACTTATAAATTGCTTTTAAAAAGGCACTCCATCATCCTCCGGTTCATCAAAAGCATCTGAAGGAGACGTGAAATTATCTGGTTTAAAGGTGTCATCATTGGCAGCTGCATTCATTTTAGAATGAAATTCACCGAAAGGCGTATCAAAATCATCTAAATTATCAAATTTACCTAAGTGACCTATAAACTTAAGCCTTATGCTTTCTAAACCACCATTTCTATGCTTGGCAACAATGAACTCTCCTTGCCCTTCGGTTGGTGAACGTTCTTCATCATCCCATTCATCAATCTTATAATATTCTGGTCTGTAAATAAACGATACTATATCAGCATCTTGTTCAATAGCGCCAGATTCCCTTAAATCAGATAATAAAGGACGTTTACTGCCACCACGCGTTTCCACAGCACGCGATAATTGAGATAATGCTATTACTGGTATTGCCAATTCTTTTGCTAAAGCTTTAAGGTTACGAGATATCGTTGAAATTTCTTGTTCACGATTACCAAATCCTTTTTGACTTCCGCCTGCAGTCATTAACTGCAAATAGTCAATCATTATCATTTTTATACCATATTGGGAGGCCAAACGACGTGCCTTAGCTCTTAAATCGAAAATCGAAAGTGACGGCGTATCATCTATAAATAAGGGTGCTTTTTCTAAAGTTTTCACTTTAACATTAAGCTGTTCCCATTCGTGCTTTTCTAATTTTCCCGTTCTTAATTTTTCCGAAGATAAACCAGTTTCACTAGAAATTAAACGCGTTATCAATTGTACTGAAGACATCTCTAAAGAGAAAAATGCAACAGGTATATTACTTTCTACGGCAACGTTACGAGCCATAGTTAATGTAAATGCTGTTTTACCCATACCTGGACGAGCAGCCACAATTACTAAATCTGAAGGTTGCCAACCAGAAGTTAATTTGTCTAGTTTATGAAAACCCGAAGGAATTCCGCTCATTCCTTCTTTATTTGATATTTCTTCAATTTTCTTTTTTGCTTGAATTACCAAACTTTGAGCTGTCTCTGTAGATTTTTTTACGTTACCTTGAGTGACTTCGTAAAGTTTAGCTTCAGCGTTGTCTAAAAGGTCGAAAACATCTTTCGTTTCATCGTAAGCTTCTTCAATAATTTCACTAGAAATCTTGATTAAACTTCGTTGAATATATTTTTGTAAAATGATTCGTGCATGAAACTCAATATGTGCAGAAGAAGATACGCGTTGTGTTAAAGAAATAAGGTAAAAATCGCCTCCAATCACATCTAATTTTTCATCTTTCTTAAGTTGGCTAGAAACGGTTAATAAGTCAACAGGTTCACTGTTTTCAAATAATTTGAAAATTGCTTCGAAGATATGTTTATGCGCATCTTTATAAAAAGCTTCTGCGCTTAAAATGTCAATAACCTCATCTACACCCTTTTTATCAATCATCATTGCACCAATAACAACTTCCTCTAAATCAATAGCTTGTGGTGGTATTTTTCCTTTTTCTAAGCTAATAATTGTGCTCTTATCTACTTTATATCCTTGTATTGGCTTGGGTTGTTTCATATGTATAAAAGTAGCTAAATAGTATCGACGAACTGCGTTTAGACCTTTTCTCAATCTCAACAGGTCGTTAACAATTTAACTGTTAATAACTTTGATTTATTGTTAATAGTGATAAAAAAAACCGAAGTATAAACTTCAGTTTTTAATCATTGCCTATGCTTAGTGGATTTAGTCTTTATAGACTCCCATTTCATCGTATTTAGCCATGCGCTGTTTCACTAATTCTTTTGGTGATAAGTTTTTAAATTCCTCATAAGTTTTAACAATAGCATCTCTTACCGCAAGAAATGTTTTTTCCCTATCCTTGTGCGCACCTCCGAGAGGTTCTTTAATGATTAAATCTACAAGTTTCATACGCTTCATGTCTTTCGCGGTGAGCTTTAGCGCTTCAGCAGCTTGTTCTTTATATTCCCAACTTCTCCATAAAATAGATGAACAAGATTCTGGCGAAATTACGGAATACCACGTATTTTCTAACATCATTACTTTATCTCCTACTCCAATACCTAATGCTCCACCAGATGCTCCTTCACCAATAATAATAGTAATAATCGGGACTTTGAGACGCGCCATTTCTAGAATATTCCGTGCAATAGCTTCGCCTTGTCCTCGCTCTTCTGCTTCGAAACCAGGATATGCACCAGGTGTATCTATTAATGTCACTACTGGAATACCAAATTTCTCAGCAGATTTCATTAAACGTAATGCTTTTCGATAGCCTTCTGGATTAGACATCCCAAAATTACGGTATTGCCTTGTCTTGGTATTAAAACCTTTTTGCTGTCCAATAAACATATACGTTTGGTCGCCAATTTTACCCAAACCACCAATCATGGCCTTATCATCTTTTACGTTTCGATCTCCATGCAATTCTAAAAAAGAATCACCACAAAGTGCCTTGATGTGATCTAAAGTATAAGGTCTGTTAGGGTGGCGAGACATTTGTACACGTTGCCATGCTGTGAGATTTTTATAAATCTCTTTCTTAGTATCCTCTAATTTTTTTTCTATCTGCTTGCAAGTCTCAGTAACATCTACATCACTTTCTTTTCCAATAATCTGGCACTTATCTAGCTGATCTTCTAGTTCTTTTATTGGTAATTCAAACTCTAAATATTCCATACAATTTGAAGTTGGTTTTTATGTTTAGTTAGTTGATACAAACCTACGTATTTCTAATTTAAAATCTAAATCTATTCCTATAAAAGTAGGTTCACTTTAAGGTACGTGAAAAGACAATTACTGATTAAAAATAAAAAAATCACTAAATTTTGATATTTCTTTTAACTTTTCGTCTTTTGTAATTCTTAAAAACAGCATCAAATAATACTGTAACGAGAACTAAAATAGCCCCAAAATAAAATTGTGGTGACATTTTCTCAGTTTCAGGAAATAAAATTAAGGCTAAAGCGATTCCGTAGATAGGTTCTAAATTATAGCTTAAAATTACTGTAAATGGACTTATAAAGCGCATCACTTCAACTGCTCCGATAAATGCATAAGCTGTACAGAAAGATGCCAAAATAAAAATATACAACCAATCGGTATTTGAAAGTGTAAAGAACTCAGCGTTAAAATTAGTACCTGTTAAAAGAATAAATGCGGTTAAAAAAACAACACCGCTAATAAACTCATAAAATGAAATTACCGTGGCCTTATGACTTTCAATAAAGCGACCATTAATGACTGCAAACAATGTTGAAAAGAGTGCTGAAGATAAGCCGAGTAAAATACCATTAATATAATGCATCTCACTACTTGTAATTAGACAAACTCCTAATATTACAATTAAACCAAACAAAATTTCGTAACCTAATATGCGACGTTTAAAAAAAATGGGTTCAATAAAAGAGGCAAAAAAAGCACCTGATGAAAACATAGCCAATGCTATTGATACATTGGCTTGGTTTATGGCTTCAAAAAAAGTAATCCAATGTAAAGCAATTATAATTCCTGCTGTTGAGAATTGCAAAAATGTTGTTTTATTAATCTTAATATTTAACTTAACAATTTTGATGTATAAAAACATTAAAATACCAGCGATTGTCATTCTATACCAAACCAATGCTAAAGAGCCTATAGTGATCAGTTCTCCAAGAATTGCCGTAAAGCCTGCAATAAAAACAAGCAGATGTAAATGTAGATAATGCTTTAGTTTCGCGTTTGGCATTTCAGTTACTTAAGTATCCTAAATTATATTCATTCGGAGTTAAGATATACTTTATTTTTTCGATTAAGTTACTAATTTGTATAGTAGTTGTATCAACGGCATCGTTTTTACCACCATAAGGTTTATAGACATCTATATTTTTAACATTATTAAACAAACCTAAAGTTGTTGTCTTTGTACATGCTGATAAATGCATCATACCACTATCTGCACCAATAAAAATAGCAGAATTTTCAATAACTGAAGCAATCTCCCTAAGATCATTACTGTAAAAATGCTCACTTTCAAAATCGATTTGTGATACATTTTCAATCGGCAGTATTTCTAAAATATTAAAATCTGGAAATTCAATTTTCAACTGTTCATAGAATGCTAACCACCACTCTTTAGAATGGCATTTTTTCCCTGTTGCAAAAGTAAAAATACAAATGGTTTTATTTTTGTTACGACATGAATTTTTAACTATTCCATGTCCTTTAGCCACTTCCTCATCAGTGAGTTTTATGGCTAATTTTGAATACTTATAATTATTTAAATCTTTAAATGGGTATAAAACTTTTTTTAAGGCGAACACAGGAGCCTTCGCAATATGTTTTGGCATATTATTAGCGCTTACACCTGCATTATAAATTTTGTATTTAGCTCTTGAAAGCTTAACAAATATTTTACTGGAGTTTGAGTGGTGACATGCTGCTATAGCTACATCATATCTATTCGTTATTAAACGAATAACATTTCCGAGATATCTAAAAATATTGCTGAAAGGCTTCTTTGGAAAATTAATAATTTTTTCAACATATCTTAATTTAGAGAATAATATCAAAGACAGATTCCCATTAACAAGTAAATGAATTTTACAATTAGGAAATTCTTTTTTTACTTCTTTTAACAACGGTGTGAGTAATAATTGGTTACCAAGCCGATGATTAGGTCTAGCGATTAAAACCCTAAAATTTTTATCCTTGGGTAGATTATTTAAGTGCTCTAATTGTTTTGAGTTTTCTAGAGAACTTGTAAAAAAATTAAACATTTTAGTCTTTGGGGAATTTAGTTTTTTAAAGGACATGTTTAATCAATCTATAAGATTTAATATGTGAAAGGTAGTAATATAGTTAAAAGGCTGTAAAATCTTAATCGTAATTTAAAAAACTTATAACTTGCGATTATTGCATAAAAATCAGAATCTGATTAAAATAAGAAACATAATTTTTATTAACGCTTGGCTTTTTGCAGAAGATAAACTGCTAAAATTCCAAACACTACATTAGGAAACCATACAGCTACAACTGCAGAAAAATTAGATTGCTCAGCCATTACACCAAATACTTTATCGAAAAAGACGTATATCATAGCTATGGTTATACCAAAAGCAAGGTTTACTCCCATACCTCCGCGTCGCTTAACAGAAGAGACTGCCACTGCAATAATTGTCAATATAAATATTGATACTGGTAAACTCCATTTCTTTAATTTAACCACTTCATATCTCCCAATATTTGGTGATCCTCTGCGCTTTTCTGCCGCAATAAAATCTAAAAGCTCTCCATAAGGCTTAGTTTCAGCCGCATATTGTACTGGAGTTAAATCTTCTAGTTCAAAGGGTAGATCCATTTCTTTTTGCCGTTCTTTTTCTACAGTTTCAATACCATTTTCAAAGGAGCGTTTAAAATAATTTCTTAACCTGTAAACACTATCCTCTTCTATATACCTTATGTTATCAGCAAATATTTTATACTTAAGTTCATTGCCTTCAAAATGCTCATATGTAAAGTTCGTACCCATATTACTTTTAGGTATAAAATTGTTTACATATATGTGGTCATTGTCATTTATTTGTTGATAAACTTCTCGCGTTTTTTGTATTCTTTTGTTCTTCTTTAAGTACTTAAAATTAAATTCATTAAATCCTTGGCTGGCAATTGGCGCCAAATACATCCCTAAAAATAAAGCAAAACTTGCAACTAATGTTGCACCAATAAGATAAGGTCTTAAAAATCTGGAAAAAGACACACCAGAACTCAAAAAAGCAACAATTTCTGTATTATTTGCCAGCTTTGATGTAAACCAAATGACAGATAGAAATAAGAATATTGGAAATAAAAGATTTGCAAAATAAACGGTAAAGTCTACATAATAAGCAACTACCTCACCAAACGGCACGTCATTCTCTATTATTTTACCAATTTTTTCTGCTAAATTTACAGTTATTCCAATTGGAATAAATAGTAGTAACATTATGAGAAATGTAAAGAGATAACGCTTTAATATGTACCAATCTAGGATTTTCAAGGTTGTTATTTAGTTATTTAGTTATTTTGCAAAGTTCATTGTATTCTATGTCAAATTCTGTTTTAAGTTTAATTGCTAAAGCCTTTTATCCATTTGCTTCACCATTTTTTCTTTCCAAGTTCTAAAATCACCAGCTGTAATATGCTTCCTAGCTTCTCTAGTTAACCACAAGTAAAACCCTAAGTTGTGTATAGTAGCAATTTGTTTTCCTAATAATTCATTTACTGTAAATAAATGTCTTAAATAGGCTTTACTATATTCGGTATCCACAAATGTAATACCCATCTCATCAACTGGTGAAAAATCATTTGCCCATTTCAAATTTTTAATATTTATAGTGCCATTTGCCGTGAACAGCATACCATTTCTCGCATTCCGCGTTGGCATTACACAATCAAACATATCTACACCTAACGCTATATTTTCTAATATATTGATTGGTGTCCCAACTCCCATTAAATAGCGTGGTTTATCCTCTGGCAAAATACTACATACAACATCTGTCATCGCATACATCTCTTCAGCTGGCTCACCAACAGATAAGCCACCTATGGCATTTCCTTCAGCTCCAGCATTGGCTATATATTCCGCAGACTGTTGTCTTAAATCTTTATAGCAACTGCCTTGTACTATAGGAAAGAATGTTTGCTCATAGTCGTATTTGAATGGCGTTTTTTTTAAATGTGTTAAGCAACGGTCTAACCAACGATGTGTCATGTGCATAGATCGCTTTGCGTAGTTATAATCGCACGGATATGGTGTACACTCATCAAAAGCCATTATTATGTCTGCACCAATACTACGTTGCACTTCCATTACATTTTCTGGTGTGAATACATGATAGCTTCCATCTATATGAGATTTAAACTTTACACCTTCCTCTTTAATCTTTCTATTTGCAGATAAAGAATACACTTGGTATCCACCAGAATCTGTTAAAATATTGCGATCCCAATTCATAAATTTATGCAATCCACCTGCCTGTTCCAAAATTGGAACTTGAGGTCTTAAATATAAATGATAGGTGTTTCCTAAAATAATATCTGGATTAATCTCATTTTTTAATTCGCGTTGGTGCACGCCTTTAACAGATGCAACCGTACCAACAGGCATAAATATTGGAGTTTCAATAGTACCGTGATCTGTGGTAATTTCCCCAGCTCTGGCTTTGGTTTCTTTATCGTTTGCTAGTCTTTTAAACTTCATTAAATGGTTGTCTGACGGCAAATATAAATAACTCCGTAGTATTCCTTCTTAAATTATAATTAAAAAACCATCTTAAAATTACCTAAAAAATATAGTATGCTTTGCTATAATTTTATTCATGCAATTTGTTTTTTGGGATTTACAGAAAAATGTTAGCAAATTCTTAAAATCGTTAATAACTGTAGTAGTTCTATTTTTGAAAGGCCTTAGTAAAAAGTTATTTTTGTCAAAATTAAAATTCAAGTAATAAACAAGATGCCAAACACTCAACAATTAAAAGATTTAACTACTCAAGTTCGTAGAGATATATTACGAATGGTACATAAGGTTAATTCTGGTCATCCAGGAGGCTCTTTAGGTTGTGCCGAATTTTTTGTAGCACTCTACAAAGATATAATGCGCCGTAAAAAAGGTTTTGATATGGACGGAAACGGAGAGGATTTATTTTTCTTATCTAATGGTCATATCTCACCTGTATTTTATAGTGTTTTGGCGAGATCTGGTTATTTTCCTGTTGAAGAATTAAGTACATTTAGATTAATAAATTCTAGATTACAAGGTCACCCAACTACTCACGAAGGTTTACCTGGAGTAAGAATAGCTTCGGGCTCCTTAGGGCAAGGTATGTCTGTTGCAATTGGAGCAGCTGAAACCAAAAAATTAAATAATGACGATAGTTTGATTTATAGTCTTCATGGAGATGGAGAATTACAAGAAGGGCAAAACTGGGAAGCTATAATGTATGCTGCTGGTAATAAAATTGACAATCTCATTTCTACCATAGATGTTAACGGTCAGCAAATTGATGGCTCTACGGATACTGTTTTACCAATGGGAAGTCTTAGAGCTAAATTTGAAGCTTTTGGATGGACTGTCATTAATATTGAAAATGGTAATGACATTGAGGCAATTTTAAAAGGAATGGCAGAAGCAAAATCTCAAACCGGTAAAGGAAAACCCGTTTGTGTATTATTAAAAACGGTTATGGGAAATGGTGTCGATTTTATGATGCATACGCATGCATGGCATGGCAAAGCACCAAATGACGAACAACTTGCTATTGGATTATCGCAAAATGCCGAAACTTTAGGTGATTACTAAGAGCTCCTTCTAAAATTTCCCAAAGAGAAATAACTTAAAAAATGAATACTAATTAAATGACACCCAGTTTCGTGGGCAAATAAATGAAAACATACACAAATACAGGAAATAAAGACACAAGGTCAGGATTTGGAGCTGGATTAACCGAACTCGGAAAAACGAATAAAAATGTTGTTGCACTATGTGCTGATTTAATAGGATCGTTAAAAATGGATGCATTTAAAGCCAATCATCCGGAGCGGTTTTTTCAAGTTGGTATTGCTGAGGCTAACATGATTGGTATAGCAGCCGGAATGACTATAGGTGGCAAAATTCCATTCACTGGTACATTTGCTAACTTCTCTACTGGTAGAGTTTATGACCAAATCCGGCAGAGTGTAGCGTATTCAGACAAAAATGTAAAAATTTGTGCATCGCATTCTGGTGTTACTTTAGGAGAAGATGGTGCTACTCACCAAATACTTGAAGATATTGGGTTAATGAAAATGCTACCAGGAATGACTGTAATAAACACCTGTGATTACAATCAAACTAAAGCTGCAACACTAGCAATTGCAGAACATAAAGGCCCTGTTTATTTAAGATTTGGAAGACCAAAAGTAGCTAACTTTACGCCAGAAAATGGGGAGTTTGAAATTGGAAAAGCTATAAAACTTACTGAAGGAACTGATGTCACAATCGTTGCAACAGGTCATTTAGTATGGGAAGCTTTGGAAGCTTCTAAAACTTTAAATGAAGCTGGTATTTCTGCTGAAGTCATAAATATTCATACAATTAAGCCATTAGACGATAAAGCTATTATAGCGTCTGTATCTAAAACGGGTTGTATTGTAACTGCAGAAGAGCATAACCATCTTGGTGGATTAGGGGAAAGTGTTGCGAGAGTTTTAGCATTAAAACAACCAACACCTCAAGAGTTTGTTGCAACTAATGACACCTTTGGCGAATCTGGTACACCTGCTCAACTTATGGCCAAGTATGGATTGGATAGTAATGCAATTCAAAACGCTGTAAAAAATGTACTAAAAAGAAAATAACTTCATTTTGGCAACGTTTTTGTTATTAAGTACCTAAATTTAAAAACGAACATTATGAGAAATTTAAAAAAGTCGGCATGTTTCGCCGCAGTATTAACATTTATTAGTTTTAGTTTAAATGCCCAAAGCGGAAGCGCCTTTGGTATTAAGGTTGGATTAAATTACAGCGCCAATGGTGATTACTTCGAGTCTATTGGTGAAAATGCCCAAAATCCTGATCGTAATATAGGATACCATATTGGTGTTTTCGGAAAACTTGGTAATAAACTTTATTTTAGACCAGAGTTAATTTACACAGCTACAAAAAGTGATTATAATAGCGATCAATTTAGCGTTAAAAAATTCGATGTTCCCCTTTTAGTTGGCTTAAAGGTTTTAGGTCCGATAAGTGTTTTTGGTGGTCCGTCTTTACAATATATATTAGATACTGAATTTGACGGTATTACTATTGATAATATAGAAGATGATTTTACAGTAGGATTGAATTTTGGTATCGGATTAAGCTTAAACAAAATAGGAATAGATCTTAGATATGAAAGAGGTTTCAATAACAATGAAGCCACATTTATTGACAATAATGTTGGTGGTGGTGTAATAAGTAGAGTTGACACAAGACCAGATCAGTTGATATTGAGTTTATCCATCGCTCTTTAGAAATTAAATGCCAACAAAAAAGCCGCTTCATCAGCGGCTTTTTTGTTTCTATTTTTTATTTATGAATCTTCATCTTGATTAGATTCCATTTCTTCTGGGTCTAAATATTTTGGAATCCCATTAGCTCCTATATCATTAGTCGGATCACCATCACCATCTATATCTTCGAATATCGTAAAAACACCATCTCCATCATCATCAAGATCAATAAAATCTGGTACTTCATTATCATCTGTATCATCGTCAAATACATCTAAATTACCATTATAATCTTCTATGTAAGTAGGCACACCATCATTATCGTGATCTGCCTCTTCATATTGCAATAATTCAAATTTAAATATCAAGTTTGAATATGTTGGAATATTAGGTCGAGGAATTGAAAAATAAGCTAAACCAGAAGGGATAAACATCATTCCTAATCCAAAATTATTATACTCAACAATTCCATTATTGGTAGTGAAATCCATAGCAGTACCAAACTCTGGTAGAATTAATTGCCAACCTCTAATTACACCACCTGTAAAACCAGTGCCTTGCATTGGTAAATCCTCTGGTGTTGCTACGACATCAAAAGTTGCATCAGTTTGTGCTAAGAAACCCTCATACCTTACTCGCACGTCATCTGTAAATCTAGGAGAGTCTCCATCACCTTGATTTAGTCTAAGGATGTAATACTCGTAGTCTGTTTCAATATATGTTGTTGTCAATGTTTCTACTGCATCAATTAATAAGGTGCTTCCACTTGGCACAGTATCACCACTAGGCAGTTCTGTTATTTCTATATCTGTAATTTTATGATTTACACCACTCTCAAAAACACTAGAATTATAATAATGAGTAGAAAGATAAAGTAATAAAGAATCCTTATCCGCAACTTGTTGCTCTGTTCTATCTCTTTCTTCAAATGTAACTGTAGGTCCATCATCGTCGTCTCCACAAGAAATAAAAGTCATTACAAATGCCATTAGAAAAAATCCAAACTTTAGCGCTTTACTTTTCATACGTTTAGTATTTTATGAGAATAATTACCACAAATAGTTCTCAAGGTTCATTATTGCTTAATTATTGCCCGCAAGATACAATAATATAATATTTTTGTACTAACGATTTAACGTAGTTTTTATTTAAAAAAATATGCGGATTGATAAATACTTATGGTGCGTACGTTATTACAAAACGCGCAGTATAGCAACTAAGGCTTGTAAAAAAGGACAAGTAAAACTTAATGGCGCAGCTGCAAAACCTTCTAGAGAGGTTTATGCCACTGATAAAATTGAGCTGCGTAAAAATCAAATTAATTATAAATTAACGGTTTGTGACTTACCACCTAATAGGGTTGGTGCTAAATTGGTTGACATCTATCGTATAGACACAACACCAAAAGAAGCTTTTGAAGCACAAGAGCTATTAAAATATAGCAAAGACTATTATCGTAAAAAGGGAGCTGGCAGACCTACTAAAAAAGACCGAAGATCTATTGATGATTTTTATGATGAAGAAGAATAACCTAAATAAATCATATTGGGAAAATCGTTATGCTAAAAATGAAATTGGCTGGAATATTGGTGAGGTCTCCACACCAATTAAAGCTTACATAGACCAACTGACTGATAAAACTTTTAAAATTTTAGTTCCTGGAGCTGGTAATGGTTATGAAGCAGAATATTTATGGAGAAAAGGTTTTAAGTCTATTTTTATTGTAGATTTTGCAAAAGAACCACTTGAGAATTTTAAAAAACGTGTGCCAGATTTTCCGAGCAAGCAATTGTTGAATATGGATTTTTTTGAGGTAATAGATCGTTTTGATTTAATAATAGAACAAACCTTCTTCTGCGCACTACAACCAAATCTTAGATCTAAATATATAGAGCAGATGCATGCTATATTAAAGCCTAAAGGAAAACTGGTTGGATTATTTTTTGATTTTCCGCTCGCAACATCCGGTCCGCCTTTTGGAGGTGATAGTTCTGAATACAAATTACGTTTTAGCAAAACATTCAAGATTAAAATTTTAGAAAAATCATATAATTCAATAAAAGAAAGACAAGGTAAAGAACTGTTTTTTATCTTTGAGAAGAAATAATATGGAATTAGGCACTTTAATTATTCACTATTTGGAATAAGCGAACTATAAAGTAGAACTCAATCTTATTTTTAAAACTCAATTAAAAAAAACTCAATGGCATTAACAAAGAACACAATTTTAAGTCATAAAGAAATTGAGCACGTTATAAAACGTATTGCCTATCAGATCTACGAATGTAATGTTGAAGAAACAGAACTTGTTATTGCTGGTATTGATAGTGGTGGTTATTTGCTAGCAAAAAAAATAAAAGTAAGTTTAGATAAAATTTCTTCTATAGAATCTACACTATGTAAAGTTGTAATTGATAAATCTGAACCTACAAAACCCATTAAAACATCAATTAAAAAAGAGGAGTATTCTAATAAGTCCATCGTTCTAATTGATGATGTTTTAAACTCTGGAAGTACACTTATTTACGGAATTAAGCATTTTTTAGATGTACCACTAAAGCAATTCAAAACTGCAGTTTTAGTAAATCGCAATCATAAAAAATTTCCGGTTAAGGCAGATTTTAAGGGTATTTCACTATCTACTTCATTGTTTGAGCACGTGCATGTTAATTTATCTAAACAACCTTACGAAGCGTATTTAGATTAAATGCAATAGAATATCTTCAATGGTATCAACTTTTGTTTGCGCATCAGTATTTATAATATATTGAGCTTGGCTGTAATACTGAACACGTTCCAAAAGATGCTTCCCTATAAATTCTAATAACTGTTCTTCAGAGTTTAAATGGCGTATTAAAGGACGTTTCTCTTTTTCATTAATTAATCGTTTAGCTAAACTCGGAATTGAAAGTTTTAAGTAAAAGGATATAACATTTTTGCTATCTTTTACAAGATCGATATTATTACCATAGCAAGGTGTGCCACCTCCAAGTGCGAGGACTAAATTTTCTGACGAATTAATAAGTTCCCCAAGATAATTAGTTTCTTTTTTTCTGAAATAGATTTCACCTCTATCCTTAAATAAGTTTGAAATAGAAACTTTTTCTTTAGAAACAATATAATCATCTAAATCCAAAAAATTATAGTTCAAAACTATCGCCAATTCTTTACCAATAGTAGATTTTCCAGATCCCATATATCCCATTAAAACGACTATCATTACCCGTACAATTTGATTATTAATTAGCTACGCAAATAGACAACAAAAAAACGAAAATTTAAATAAAAAAAGTATTGTTTTATTAATTAAACATTTTATATTTGCACCCTCGTTAGAGAAAAACAAAATGACCAGTTAGCTCAGTTGGTAGAGCATCTCCCTTTTAAGGAGAGGGTCCTGGGTTCGAGCCCCAGACTGGTCACAGAAAGTTAAGCAAAAATTGCTTAACTTTTTTTTTACCTTTACTTATCTTAAATGCGCACGTGGCGGAATTGGTAGACGCGCCAGCTTGAGGGGTTGGTGGACATTAGTCCGTGGAAGTTCGAGTCTTCTCGTGCGCACTTTTATTAATGGTACAGGATTATATTCTGTGAAAGTTCTCCCAGAGCTTTGCAAATAGTGTACGCTCACTTTTCTATACCCTTTTTAATCCTTCCAAAAGCTATGCTAAAGTAAGTAGTAGCAACATTTTAAGCTTTTTTATTTAATTTTTGTTAATTCTACACTTCGTATCAGTATTAATCCTATTTTTGTTTAAACATTTTTAAAATAAAATGAACAATATAAAAAGTCGCTTTAGCATCAAAGATTTAGAAAACCTAACAGGCATAAAAGCGCATACCATTAGAATTTGGGAGAAAAGATATAATTTACTAGAACCTCAGAGAACAGATACTAATATAAGATATTACGACTTAGCAAGTTTTCAAAAACTCCTTAACGTAAGTTACTTAAATAACAATGGGTATAAAATTTCTAAGATTGCGACTGTAGAAGAAACAAAAATACCACATCTAGTAAAAGAAATTGCTTCTAAAAATAATATAGAAAGCCATGCTATAAATTCGTTTAAGTTCGCTATGCTTAACTTCGATCAGGCTTTATTTTATAAAACCTATGAGTCCATTTTAGAAGAGAAACCCTTCAACGAAATTTTTAACGATATTTTTATTCCACTATTGGGTGAAATTGGTCTACTATGGCAAACGGATACTATCACACCTGCACACGAGCATTTTATATGTACACTTATTCGTCAGAAAATTTTAATTAACACTGAGAAAATACAGTCTACCCAAACTAACAAGTCAAAAAAAACGTTTGTATTGTATCTGCCAGAAAATGAAATACATGAGCTTGGATTAATGTTTGTTAATTACGAAATTGTAAGTCATGGTTATCAGTCTATCTTTTTAGGTCAAAGTGTACCTATGGAAAGTTTAGCAGATTTACATAACTATTACGATGATATAACATTTATATCCTACTTTACAGTAAAGCCCGAAAAAGATAATATAGCACAGTATTTGACTAATTTTGAAAATACCATACTAAAACCTAAAAATTCAAAATTTTGGATTTTAGGAAAGATGATTAATGAGATAAATAGTAATGAATTAATCGAAAACATAGAGTTATTTCATTCGATTGAAGCATTAACAAATACTATTGAAAACCTAAATGAGTAAAAAAATTTCTATAATAGGTTCGGGATTTTCCGCATTGTCTGCTGCATGCTATCTTGCTAAAGCAGGAAATGATGTTTCTATTTATGAAAAAAATAGCACTGTTGGAGGACGCGCAAGACAACTCATCAAAGATGGTTTTACTTTTGATATTGGACCAAGTTGGTATTGGATGCCAGATATTTTTGAAAAATTTTTTGGCGACTTCGGAAAAAGCACCAGCGATTATTACCAATTAGATAAATTAAGTCCTGCCTATAAAATATTCTTTACAGACGAAGTAATCACTATTGGAGATCACATGGATCAAATCTGTGAAGAATTTGAACGCATTGAAGCCGGAAGCTCAAAACCACTTCGTAAATTTATAGCTAAAGCCCAAGATCATTATGATATTGCAATTAACAAAGTTGTTTTAAAGCCTGGACTTTCGCCTTTTGAATTGGTTACCAAAGAGACCGTTACGAGATTAGATCAGTTTTTTAAAACTATCAGTTCAGAGGTTCGGAAGAATTTTAAGAATCCAAAGCTTATTTCAACGTTAGAATTTCCAGTGTTGTTTTTAGGGGCTAAACCTAACCAAACACCATCGTTTTATAGTTTTATGAATTATGCTGATTTTGGTTTGGGTACATGGCATCCCAAAGGTGGTATGTATGAAATTATTAAAGCCATGAAGAGCTTAGCTCAGAGCTTGGGCGTTTTCATACATACAAATAGTAATGTAGAAAAGATAAACGTAGAAAATAGAAAAACAACAGGTATCACTGTAAACGGTAGTACTATTAATTCTGACATTGTATTAAGTGGAGCAGATTACCACCATTCAGAATCGCTTTTAGATAATAAGCATAGACAATATAGCGAGGCTTATTGGAACAAACGTACCTTTGCTCCTTCTTCGCTATTATTTTACGTTGGTTTTAATAAAAAATTGATAAATGTAGAGCATCACAATCTATTCTTTGATACTAATTTTGAAAGTCATGCAGAAGCTATTTATGATGATCCAAAATGGCCAAAAAATCCATTATTTTATGTTAACTTTCCATCAGTAACGGATAACAGTATGGCACCAAAAGATTGTGAAACTGGTTTTTTCTTAATTCCTATTGCACCAGGATTAGAAGATACACCAGAATTACGTCAGCAATACTTTGATATTATTATAAATAGATTTGAAAAAAGAACCAATCAAACAGTGCAACAACATATATTATTTAAAGAATCGTTTTGTGTAAATGACTTTAAAAGTGAATATAATTCTTATAAAGGTAATGCCTACGGTTTGGCTAATACATTAATGCAAACTGCTTTTTTAAGACCAAAATTAAAGAGTAAAAAAGTAGATGGACTCTATTTCACAGGACAATTAACAGTTCCTGGACCTGGTGTACCACCAGCCTTAATTTCTGGAAAGTTAGTAGCAGAACTGATTCAACAAAATAAAAATTAATAGCTTAGAAAAAGACAAGTAAATACATGAAATCACTTTTTGATAATGTTTCTAGAGAATGTAGTAAGGCGGTGACCAATGCTTACAGTACATCTTTTTCTTTAGCCACAAAAATGCTGTCAGAAACCATTAGACAAGATATTTATAATATCTATGGGTTCGTTAGATTCGCAGATGAAATTGTAGATACGTTTCACGATTATGATAAAGAAAAGCTTTTTAAAAATTTTGAAGCAGATTTAGAAAATGCTTTAACTGACAAGATTAGTTTAAATCCTATTTTAAATTCTTTTCAAGAAACCTATCATAAATATGGCATTGATAAACATCTTGTAGATGCTTTTATGAATAGTATGCGCTTAGATCTGCACAAAAAAGATTATTTAACCGAAGAAGAATATAGAGCTTATATTTATGGCTCGGCAGATGTGGTGGGCTTAATGTGTTTGAAGGTTTTTGTGTCTGGCGATAATGATAAATATGAAGATTTAAAGGCCTCTGCTATGCGCTTGGGTTCAGCATTTCAGAAAGTTAATTTTTTACGCGATTTAAAAGCAGATTTTGAGGATTTAAGTCGAACTTACTTTCCAAATACAGATTTAAATCAATTGGATGAGATTTCTAAAAAAGCAATTATAGATGATATTGAAGCAGACTTTACGGAAGGTTTAATAGGTATAAGACGGCTCCCAATTGAAGCAAAATTTGGTGTTTTTATGGCCTATCGTTATTACAATAAATTGCTTCAAAAACTCAAAAAGACGCCTGCTTTAGAAATAAAATCTACAAGAATTAGAGTTCCTAATTACAAAAAAGTAGAATTATTAACTAGAAGCTACGTTAAATATCAACTCAATTTACTTTAACTTTATAAGAGAACTATTATGCAAACCGTTTTTTGGATATTAATTTTTTTAGGCACATTCTTTATCATGGAATTTAATGCATGGTTTACCCATAAATATATTATGCACGGATTTCTTTGGAATTTACATAGTGACCATCACCACAAAGATCACGACAGCTGGTTTGAGCGTAATGATGTATTCTTTATTTTCTACGCTGTTGTAAGTATGACCTGTTTTTACCTCTGGAGTTACGAGGCTATATGGTACTGTTTACCTATTGGATTAGGAATTCTAGCGTACGGAGCAGCTTACTTTATTGTGCATGATATTTTTATTCACCAACGTTTTAAATGGTTGCGTAATTTGGACAATAAATATGCAAGAGGTGTAAGACGTGCCCATAAAATTCATCATAAACATTTAGGGAAAGACAAAGGTGAGAATTTTGGTATGCTGATTGTTCCTTTTAAATATTTTAAGTAATATTTATTCAGAAAGTAATTGATCGAGTTGGTTTCTAACTGTAGCACTATTCCAATTAATGGCTCCAGATTCATTAATAACAATTTTACCAGCCTTATTAATCACAAAAGTTCTTGGAATGGAACTCGTTTCTAATTCCGTCGGAATCTCAGTTAAGGTGTTATAAATTCTAAAATTAAAATTATTTTTTACTTTAAAATTCTCAACAGCCGAAAAGTTTTCATTAGTAACGAAAAGGAATAAAATCTTATCCTTATAGTCATTATATAAAAGTTGAAGGCTTGGCATCTCAGCAATACAAGGCGGACACCAAGTTGCCCAAAAATTAACGAATACCACTTTACCTTTAGTCTCTTCAAAATTCAGAATTGTGTCTACGTCTGATTTTAACTTCCAACTTATAGTTTTTACGGATACTCTTTTGTCTTTTTCTATAAGCGAAGATGCATTAATATAACTCAATCCTTTGTGCAGCAATATTTGGAGCGGTTGTCTTGTCTGAGGAATAACAAGCAGCAGAATAATAATTATAAAAATGATATTTCTCTTTTTAAATCTACTTTTCATCTTGTAAATCTAAGCTGAAGTTTTATAAATCCGTATTTGCTTCCGATTAAAATCGATAATCTTTTCTTCTTTTAATTTGTTCATTAAAATATTTAAAGTTGGTCTAGATGTGCCAATAAGTGAAGCTATATCTTTTTGGGTATAGGGATGATTAATTATTTGATCACCTGTCTGGTCACAATTATATCCGTAATCAGAACAAAGTTCATCTAAAAACTCTACTAATCGTGTTTTAGAATCTTTAAATAATAACAATTGAAGACGACGCTCTAATTTTTTAAACTTAAAACCTATGAATTTGTATATCCTTAAACCGAATGTTTTGTTGTCTCTCATAAGCTCGTGCATAGTATCTACACTTACAGGGCAAATTGATGTTGTATTATCTATGGATTGTGCAAATTCCCCTCGCTTTTCTTCTCCTAAAATGGCTTTTTCTCCGAACAAATCACCTTTGCTTAAAATGGATTTCACAACTTCGGAGCCATCTTCATTATAATAACCAATCTTTACCTTTCCTTTTTCAATTAGATATACTTTGTTAGCAGCATCGTCTTCAAAATAGATATAATCGCTTTTATTATAAGCATCAAAAGTGTGACACGCCTTATATTTCTTAAACTTATGTGGACAGAGTAAATTGAATAGATTGACGTCTTCAAAAATCCATATTGAATTCATGATTGGGATTAGATTAAAGTTGAGTTAAACTATACGTCGATCAACAAAAATAATCCTTACAGAAAAAACAAAAAAAACTCCTAGATATAAAACTAGGAGTTTGAACAGATAAAATTTTTATTATTTAAGCGTTTTGCTTCTTAATTAAATTTAAGGCAGAACCTTCATTATACCAATCAATCTGTGCTTGGTTATAAGTGTGATTTAAAGTAATAACATCTTTGCTACCGTCTGCATGCACAACTTCTAAATGTAATTGCTTATCTGGTGCAAATTCGTTTAAGTCTGTAAAGTTGAATGTATCATCTTCTTGAATTAACTCATAGTCTGCTTCATTAGCAAATGTTAAACCTAACATGCCTTGCTTCTTAAGATTGGTTTCGTGAATACGAGCGAAAGATTTAACAATCACAGCAGCTACACCTAAGTGTCTTGGTTGCATCGCTGCATGTTCTCTAGAAGAGCCTTCACCATAATTATGATCACCTACAACTATAGATTTTATGTCTTCTTTTTTGTATGCTCTTGCCGTATCTGGCACTCCTCCATATTCTCCGGTCAACTGGTTTTTAACAAAGTTTGTTTTCTTCCCAAAAGCATTTACAGCTCCAATTAAAGTGTTATTTGAGATGTTATCTAAGTGTCCTCTAAAACGTAACCAAGGTCCTGCCATAGAAATATGGTCAGTTGTACATTTACCAAATGCTTTAATTAATAATTTTGCTCCAGTAATTTTATTACCTAATGGTGTAAAAGGTTCTAATAATTCTAAACGTTCAGAATCTGGATTCACGGTAATTTTCACTCCACTACCATCAGCTTCTGGTGCTAGATAGCCATTATCTTTTACATCAAAACCTTTTGGTGGTAATTCCCATCCTGTTGGTTCATCGAACATCACTTCTTCTCCGTTTTCGTTAATTAATGCATCTTTCATTGGATTAAAATCTAAACGACCAGCAATAGCAATTGCTGCTGTTATTTCCGGTGAAGCAACAAAGGCATGCGTATTTGGATTTCCATCAGCACGCTTCGCAAAATTTCTATTAAAAGAATGCACTATACTATTCTTTGGTGCATTTTTAGGATCACTATATCTTGCCCATTGACCAATACAAGGTCCACACGCATTTGTAAATATTTTAGCATCTAAGTTTTCGAAAATACCTAAAATACCATCGCGTTCAGCTGTATAACGTACTTGCTCAGAACCCGGATTAATACCTAACTCAGCTTTCATCTTAATACCTTTATCAATCGCCTGTTGCGCAATAGACGAAGCTCTCGACAAGTCTTCGTAAGATGAATTGGTACAAGACCCAATTAAACCCCATTCTACAACAACTGGCCAATCATTTTTAGTTGCTATATCTAACATATCACTACCAACAGACGTTGATAAATCTGGTGTAAAAGGTCCATTTAATAACGGACCTAATTCAGACAAATCAATATCAATAACTTGATCAAAATATTGCTCAGGATTAGCATACACTTCTGCATCAGCAGTTAAATATGGTCTAATTTTATTCGCCTCATCCGCAACATCTGCTCTATCGGTTGCACGCAAGTAACGCTCCATAGAATCGTCGTAACCAAAGGTTGAAGTTGTAGCACCAATTTCAGCACCCATGTTACAAATTGTACCTTTACCAGTGCACGACATTGATAAAGCACCAGGTCCAAAGTATTCTACGATAGCACCTGTTCCACCTTTGGCTGAAACGATACCTGCTACCTTTAAAATTACATCTTTTGGTGCTGTCCAACCTGAAAGTTTTCCAGTTAATCTAACACCTATTAGTTTAGGAAATTTAAGTTCCCAAGCCATACCAGCCATAACATCTACGGCATCTGCTCCACCAACTCCAATGGCAACCATTCCTAGTCCGCCAGCATTAACTGTATGAGAATCTGTACCAATCATCATTCCACCCGGAAAAGCGTAATTTTCTAATACTACTTGGTGTATAATACCTGCACCTGGTTTCCAAAATCCAATACCGTACTTATTAGACACAGACTCTAAAAAATTAAAAACCTCACTACTTGTATTGTTTGCGTTTTTTAAATCCGTTGCAGCACCATCTTTTGCTTGTATTAAATGATCGCAATGTACCGTAGTTGGTACAGCTACTTTAGGTTTACCAGCTTGCATAAATTGCAATAAAGCCATTTGAGCTGTCGCGTCTTGACATGCCACACGATCTGGAGCAAAATCCACGTAATCTTTACCTCTGACAAAGGCTTTACTAGGTTGTCCGTCCCACAAGTGTGAGTATAATATTTTTTCTGAAAGTGTTAACGGTTTTCCAACAAGTTCTCTAGCAGCATCTACACGCTCAGCCATGTTAGCATAAACCTTTTTAATCATATCAATGTCGAATGCCATATAGTATATTTAAAGGTTGATAATTCTGTATCTAAACACCACAAATTTACAAATTTAAAAGAGCATTTAAAAATATGTAATGAATTTGCTTATTCTCTGAAAATTATTCATAAACTCTGTGATTCTCTATCAATGATATAAATAATTAACAGTAAAACAACAACTTAACTATTAATTTAATAAATTACCTTATTTAGAATAATTATGAATTTGAAGTATTGAATTATATACTTAAAATAAACGCTCTATAATCTTCTCATCAGTTACACCTTCGGCTTCTGCTTTATAATTCTTAATTATTCTGTGTCTAAGAATTCCGGTAGCGACTGCTTGAATATTTTCAATATCTGGTGAAAATTTACCGTTGGTTGCTGCATGTGTCTTAGCAGCAAGAATTAGATTCTGCGATGCTCTTGGACCTGCTCCCCAATCTACAAACTCTTTTACTATGTCTGCGGCCGTATTTGCTTTTGGTCTTGTCTTACTTACTAAGGAAACTGCATATTCAACTACATTATCTGCCACAGGAATACGACGTATTACATTCTGAAAATCGATAATTTCTTGCGCAGTAAATAGAGAATTAACCGTTTGTTGAATATCTGTAGTTGTCGCTTTTACAACATCTACTTCTTCTTGAAAAGATGGGTAATCTAAATTTATAGCAAACATAAAACGGTCTAATTGCGCTTCTGGTAAAGGATATGTTCCTTCTTGCTCAATTGGGTTTTGTGTCGCTAGGACAAAATAGGGTAAATTTAACTTGTATTGGTGACCAGCCACAGTTACCGCGCGCTCTTGCATAGCTTCTAATAAAGCGGCCTGTGTTTTTGGTGGTGTTCTGTTAATTTCATCTGCTAAAATTATATTAGCAAAAATTGGTCCTTTTATAAATTTAAATTGTCTGTTTTCGTCTAATATTTCGCTACCTAAAATATCACTAGGCATTAAATCTGGTGTAAACTGAATACGTTTAAAATCTAATCCCAAAGCTTGTGCTATGGTATTTACCATTAAGGTTTTTGCTAGACCTGGTACTCCTATTAAAAGCGAGTGACCACCAGAAAAAATTGAAATCAATATTTGGTTAACCACCACATCTTGACCTATAATGACTTTAGCTATTTCTTGTTTTAGTGCTTCAAATTTCTTTACAAAATTTTCAATTTTAGCAACATCAGACATATTCTATTGAGTTTTTAACCAGTTACTTTGAAATTCGCAATCTCTGTACTCGCCATTTATTTTAATATAAGTTTCAGCAATTGTAGATCTCTGCCACTTCTCAATGGCTTTAATCTGTTTGTCTTGTAACGCTAAATTTTTAATCTTTAAATAATCTCTTGAGAACTCAGCTTCATGATCATTTATTCTGTCAGTAACAGTCATAATCTTAAACTTTATGTCGTTAACTCTATCTCTGTCTTGAATGACTTCACTCACCTCATCGTCCTTTAAATCTTGAATTTGTGTGTACATTTCAGTTTCCATTTTTGTAAGCTCAAAATTAAAATCTTGTGTGGTAGGATTGGTTAGCTTTCCACCTTCAAATTTTGTTTCTTTTTCATCACTAAACTCTCTTGCAGCTTCTGCAAAGGTTAAGGTACCATCAACAATTTTGGCTCTCACTTTATCTATTTCGTCTTTTGCTTTTTGTATCGCCTCTTCTGAAAGCTTAGGTCGCAGTAAAATATGCCGTACTTCATATTCTTGTCCTCTAATTTTTTCGAGAAAAATGATGTGGTAACCAAAATCTGTTTCAAATGGTTCAGAAATTTCACCTTCTTGCAAATTAAATGCTACATCTCTAAACTCTTTAACCATTCTAGGTTGTTTTCTATTCATAGGTGGTAGCATACCACCATTATTTTTAGATCCTCCATCATCAGAATAAAACAGTGCTTTTGTGGTAAAACTTGCGCCATTCTCTTCGACATCTTTTTTAAATTCTTTCAATTGATCTATAACTGCTTGTTTAGCATCTTCAGTAACCTCCGGAATGACCACGATCTGAGCTACTTTAAGTTCTGTGCCAAATGTTGGTCTCTCTTCTTTAGGTATATCATTAAAAAATTGCCTCACCTCTTCTGGTGTTACTTCAACATCTTGCACTACTTTTTTCTGCATTTCTTGCGCTAAGTATGTGTTTTTATTTATTTCATACATCTCATCTCTTAAGGCTTGTTCAGAATCTTTTTTGTAGAAATTCAATAAGCCTTGCATATCGCCTTTGGTCTGTGCCATAATGCCTTGTATTTGTTGATCGACCAATGATTGAATATAGAGCTCGTTAACAATAACACTATCTTGTATTGCTTGGTGAGAATATAGTTTATTCTCTAATAATTTACCAAATAGTTGACAACGGGTTACCCCTTCCAAATCTGCTCCTTGAGCTTGTAATTGCGATATTTCTCTATCTAAATCAGACTCTAACACAATATAATCTCCAACAACAGCTGCTACTCCATCTGCTTTAATTCTCGATTGGTTCGTAATACTATCCTTAGGTTTAGCCAAAAGAGGTGCGTCTTCCGCAATAATCTCTTGTGCATTAGTTATGTTAAATGAAAATAAGCAGCTAAATAGTACTGCTTTAATTATAAATCTGGAATTGATTGTTTTTAATGGCATCTTTTGTAATATCATTTTCTAGTTGCTTAATAAGCTCTAACTTCCGCTTGTTTATAACAATTTGTTTTATAGAGGTTTTAACGTATTCTATAGGCGCATAGTCGTTCTGTAAGCGTACGTCATTAACTTGGATCAAATATAGGTTTAATGAATCTTTGAGCTGTAAGAAATTAGTTTTTTTTAACAGTTGTTTTTTACTATCAAGGTTTACTACGGGAACTTTTTCTGCAACCTGACTAAATTTAACCCACAACGAATCATTTAAGGAGTAAGATTTAAATTGAACTGAGATAGAATCTAAAAACATCTTATCCTTTAATTCAAACCGCTTAAATTTATTTTTTATGCTGTCTAAGTCTAAAGGATTTAATGGTAAACTGAGATATCTAAACTGCAACAAATCATCATTTAATTTAAAAGATTCTTTATTTGCTTCATAAAACACCTTAGCTTCATTACTATTTACAACTGTGTCTATATTTTTTTTTACCAGAGCTTCTAAATAGGCTTTTGTATGCAAATCGTTTTTATATTGCTCTACCAATTTTGAAAACACCTGCTGCTTCTCTTCAGATAAATTTACTAATGCTCCGTCCATGAGCAATAATTGTCTCGCCCAACGGTTAATATAAGCATTTACAACAATTGCGCTATCTTGCTTACTTGCACCTTCTGGTAAAATAGCAGCGATATCTTCTTTATAAAGATAAGATTCGTTGACCCTTGCAACAGGTTCACGATCATCTGCCTTTTTAAAAAAATCGCAGCTGGTAAGTAACAAACAAATAATTACTATGTTGAGGGAGTTTTTCAAAGAAACTAGTGCTTTTTAATCTTAGTCTTTATCGCCTTAAGAGTTTTTTGATTAACTTCTACATTAAACCTATCATGAAGCTCCTCAATCCAATCCATTTCTAATTGACTTTGGTAATCATTAATAACATTTCCTTTTGCTTCTTTTAATGATTTAACTCCAGCAGGTAAAACCGTTTTAATATTTATGACATGAAATGCTTCATTATGCTTATAAATCTTAGAAATACCTTCTTTCATTTCTAAATTTGAAGGCAATTTAGGGTCATCTGCATTAAACCTGCCTTTTGTGAATATAACATTTTGCGCTGTATCTGTATTGAATGCTTTATTAATGTCTTCTTCTGAGGTATTGCGCTTCATTAATTTTGAAACTTTTTCAATGGTATTTTTATTAGCGGAACTCGCCATTACAACATCTACCCTATTGTCCCATTTATAATTAGATTTGTTTTTATTATAATAGGCTTCTAAACCAACCGAATCTTTTGACGCTTTGTTCCAAACTTCTTTCTCCATTAGATCGAACAATAGAAGTCCATCTCTATATTCTTTTAGGATATTTGCGAATTCTTTATTCTCTGATTCTAAATTATCTTCTCTGTATTGAAGAATAGATTTTTCAAAAAATGAATTATACTCTTTCTCAATAACATCCTTATAAGAGATATTCTTTTTGCTGTAGATACGTTGGGCAGCAGTAAGGTGTCGTCCAAATTCCCCATAAGAAAACGATCTGCCATTAATAGAAAATACTGTCTTCTCTTTATCAAATTTTTCTGGTAATCGCCAAGAACGCGAAAAGAAAGTCTCATCTAATAAGCTTTCAAAATCCCCTTTGGCATTAGGATTATAAGAGGTTTGATATCGGCTTTTAAGCTCTTTTACCATAGCTCTATTAATCAGTTTAGACCTAGAATCTCTTTTAACCTTTGCCTCGAGAGATGGTTTTAATTCTTCAAAAGATTTTATAGGACTCTGGTCTATGCGTTTTACAATATGCCAACCAAAATCTGTTTTAAAAGGTGTACTTACCTCATCATTCTTGGTTAGCGCAAATACTTGATCTTCAAATTCTGCAGAACTTAATTGACCACTTTTAAAAGGCGCTAATTTACCTCCATTTTTAGCAGAGCTCTTATCATCAGAAAATTGCTTTGCCAACGACTCAAAACTTTCTCCTTGGTTAAGTTTTTTATAAATTTCGTTTATTCGTTCCTCTGGTTTTAGGAGTGAATCTGTTTGATTAAAACCGACCATAATATGGGCTGCTGTAGTAGTGCCTCTAGAAACACGCTTATCATTTATTTTTACAACGTGATAACCAAATTGCGTTCTAAATGGCTCTGAAATTTCTCCGACAGGTGTATTATAAGCCGCTTTTTCAAAATTATAAACCATTTTAAAAGCTGAGAAATAGCCTAGGTCTTCAAGAAAAATAGTATTACCGTCGTGCACGTCTGCTTTAACGGCATCAAAGCCTTCTTTTAACACACGCGCTTTTAACGCTAATACTTCGTTGTAGGTGACTAAAGTGTCTTTAACGTTTTCACCTAAACGAACCAATATATGAGAGGCATTAATATCAAACTGACTTCTGTCATAAGCTTCTTTCACAAGCGTTTCTGTAACTTTATTTTCTGAGATATAATTTTTAGTTAATTGCTTTTTATACTTTAAAAATTCGCGCTGATATTTAGTATCCTCATCTAGCTTTAAGCGCTTTGCCTCTTTGAGCTTTAATTGATATTCAGTAAATAATTTTAAATACCCATCAATATCTTTTTGACTTTCATCCTTAACTAAATCTAAATTTTTATTATAAACTCTTAAAAATTCTGAAGACATTATGGCTTGACCATCTACTTTTAACAAGACTTGATCTTTTTCTTGAGCAAAAGAAAAATTTAGTGCAACAAACACTAATAGTAAATACTTAACTTTAGTTTTCATAATTCATTCTTCTTTTAATAACATACTTGCTATAATTTTCAACTTTCACAAGTTGAGCAAAAATAACATAAATCCCTTATTTTACAAGTTGAGGACTTAGCAATAGTAATTGGTTTAGTATATATATCCCTAGAAAAGCATAATATGTCCTAATTAACTTATAAAATGTTAGAAACGTCGATTAGTTGAACTTAGTATAACTACTTTTTCTATCTTTACATATCGCAAAGCGTAATATGAAGTATTTAACAGAAATATTGATAGAAAAACCGTTAGAAGACGTTATAAAAAAAATGAATTCTACAGAGAACATGAAGCATTGGCAGAACGGTTTAGAAAGTGCTGAACATATTTCTGGAACTCCAGGACAATTTGGAGCAAAAATGAAGTTGAATTATAATTTTGGTAACCGTAAAATGGAAATTATTGAAACCATTACCAAAGAAAATTTTCCTCAAGAATTTCATGCAACATATAGTACAAAAGGTGTTCGTAATATTCAACAAAATTACTTTGAAAGCACTAAAGATGGAAATACGAGATGGATTACGAAAAATGAATATCAACCCACTAATTTTAAAATGAATGCCATGCTTTTATTGATGCCTAGAGCATTTAAAAAGCAAACAAAAAGATTTATGCTTAATTTTAAGAACTTTGTAGAAAAAGACGTTTCAATTACTAATGCGTAAATTAAAACTGATTTGGGATTTTAGAGGGCCTTCTGGTCAAAAAACTGCAGAACATCATTTAATTCACTTAAAAGAATACATAACAATTAATCATCTTAATATTTCTATTCTAGGAGTAGAAACATTAAGCGATATGCACAGTCTAGCCTATTTGGTTGTAGATGAAACTGAGATGAAACCTATAAGAGATGTGCTAAAGCCTCATCGTGGACAAGTTTATGAGTAAACGCTAAAATTTTAGGCCTCCAAGAAGTGAAAAATTTAAAATAGCCTTCTAAAAAATGTTTGAAGAAAGCGTTTGGGTGGTACAGCCAAAATAATTTTTAAATCTTCTATGAAGCTCGATTCTTCGTCCAAAAATTTAAAAATTGTTTTCACATCAGCTTTTCTAAACATCGATGAAAACAGTTGCGCTCCTTCTTCATTATGATGCGCTAAAACATCTAAAAAAATTAAATCGTAAAACCAATATTTCGTTTTTTTATGAAATTTAGATAAATCTCCTTCCGTTTTTAAAAAATTTACTAGTGCTTTTGTTTTTTTAGACGTGTTTTTAAACGTGTAACCTGTACTCGCTTTAGTCCATCCGCCAGCTGTACCAATATTTAAGATGTTCTTAGAATTCAATTCCGAAAATTTAAAAGAAGTCATTGGTATAGACCCTTTTTCCTTTTCAATTATTTCATAATCCTTAATTCCTTTTAATTCTAAATATTCAATAATAGCATTTTCGTAATCTTTATAATCTAACAGATCTTTTGAAAATAATGTATATTCAAACAATGCCGCGTTCTTATTTATTGGTAAAACATACATAAACCGTGTGTTTTCCTTTTGCGGCACTGTAAAATCCATAAAAGTTGCTATAGAATCATCGAATAATTGTTGTTTTGTTTTTACAAACCAACCCAAAAAATGTTGATTCAAAACTGGGAACTTCTTCTGTGATGCATAAACCTTCGCATTAGGTAAACTATTAAATAGCTTTGAACACACATAAGTACCCTTTTCTGTGATTACTTGTACTCCTATATTTAAATCCTTAAAGTCGTCAACAGTATCTTCTGTAAATGTAAAATTTGGTTTTGCACTTACCGTTTCCCACAAAGCGTTATAAAACACCTCACTTCTTATCATTTTATAACTGTAAGGTGAAATAGAAATAGTACTAGAAAATGAAGTACTACCAAAGAAAATTTTCGGCCAAGTCTTAGTTAATAAATCATCCCACTCACCTTCACCATCTTCCCAAAAGCACCATGTTCTGTCATTGCCTTTGTCTTTTAATTTATCAATAACTAAAATCGACTTATCATCAAAAAAAGCATCTTGAGATAATCTATAAGCAAGCATTAAGCCTGATGCTCCTGCGCCTAAAATGATATAATCGTACGAATTCAACTAGATTTAGAATTATTAAATGTAAAAGTAAATCATTTTCACTACTCCTTATAATCAGAATATATATAATGTGAGTTTTGCATGTAGTAAAGATGGTTTCTTATTGGGTTTTAAGTTTTAAAATAAAACTGGTATGGTATAATTAAATAGACCTCAATTATAAAGTATATTTGCATTTTGAAATCAATTACAACAGTACCAAATCAATTAACCTAAATCGAAATGAAACATCAGTTCCTCTCCAAAGAACGCGATTTTATAACATCCTATTTTAATCAATATGGCGGCAGAAATCCACTAATCAGAGATTATTTTTCTGATGACTTTGTTGGTTTAGATGGTATATCCACTAAAATCTATAATAAAACAGAGTGGCTAATGGCTTTGGAAGATGATTTTGAACAGATTTCAAAACCTTTTAATATTCGTGTTTCAGATTTTGATTTCCGTGTTTTAGAAAATGGGGACATATTAGCAGTTGCTGTTTCCTTTTGGGACATTGAACTTTTTCAGGATATGCCAGAATATGATAAAATCCGCAGTGTTTTTGTAATGCAACCAAAAAAAAATAGCTATTCGATTTCGCATTTAAGCAATTCCATTTCTTTAATCGCCTTAAAACAAAATGAAATTTATCCCTTTACACTTCGAAAATTATTAAATAATTTCAAAAAGACGGGATCTTGGTTAGGCGAAGCTTCACAAATTTCATAAGAAATCAGAACTAAATTGTATCGGATTATATATCCAATTAAATAACGTACCTTTGCAAACTGAAACTCAGAGCATCGAGTTTACAAATTCCTCAGCGTGAGGATGTGTTACCTAGAAGTTTGAGGTTAGTTTTCCGTTTTCACGGAAATGTTTATGTCGATTCGCTTCTTTTGTAACACCAACAGAACATAATCGAATATAATACTCAACAATGAGCACATTCCAAGATTTAGGTCTTAATGAAGATCTTTTACGCGCTATTACGGATTTAGGTTTCGAAAAACCTAGTGAAGTACAAGCAAAAGCAATCCCACTTTTATTAGAAGAAGACAAAGATTTAGTGGCTTTGGCACAAACTGGTACAGGTAAAACAGCAGCTTTCGGTTTTCCGATGTTGCAAAAAATAGATATAGATAGTAGAACTACACAAGGTCTTATCTTATCACCAACCCGCGAGCTTTGTTTACAAATCACCAACGAGCTAAAACTTTATGGTAAATACTGTAAAGGCTTAAACGTTACGGCAATTTATGGTGGAGCTAGTATCTCTGACCAAGCACGCTCTGTAAAACGTGGAGCGCAAATCATAGTAGCAACTCCTGGTCGTATGAAAGATATGATTAAGCGCAACATGGTTGATATTTCTAAAATACAATATGCTGTTTTAGATGAAGCTGATGAAATGTTAAATATGGGTTTCTTTGAAGATATCACTGACATTTTATCGCACACTCCAGATGATAAAAGCACATGGTTATTTTCTGCAACGATGCCAAAAGAAGTATCCGTAATTGCTAAGAAATTTATGTACGATCCTTCAGAAATTACTGTAGGTAACAGAAATGAAAGTACTAGTAACGTTTCTCACGAATATTATTTAGTAAATGCCAGAGACCGCTACCAGGCCTTAAAACGCTTAGCGGATTCTAATCCAGAAATATTTTCTGTAATTTTTTGTCGTACCAAACGCGATACACAAAAGGTCGCTGAAAAACTGATTGAAGACGGTTACTCAGCAGGAGCCATACATGGAGATCTTAGCCAGAATCAACGCGATATGGTAATGAGATCGTTTAGAAATAGACAAATACAAATGTTAGTAGCAACAGATGTTGCTGCTCGTGGTATTGATGTAGATGATATTACCCACGTAATTAATTACCAACTACCAGATGAACCCGAAGTTTATACCCACAGGTCTGGTCGTACAGGTCGTGCCGGAAAAACTGGAATCTCCATGGTTATTGTTTCTAAGAGTGAAATTAGAAAAATAAAAGGTATAGAACGTATTATTAAGAAGCAGTTTGAAAAAAAGGAAATTCCTTCTGGAGACGCAATCGTTGAAGTACAATTAATGGCTTTAGCCAATAAAATTCATACTACAGAAGCAGGAGATGAAATAGATAAACACTTAGAAAGCATCAACGCATTATTTGCAGATACTGAAAAAGATGAATTGATTAAAAAATTCTTCTCTGTAGAATTTAATCGTTTTCACAACTATTATCAAAAATCCAAAGATTTGGGAGTTGTAGAATCTCGAGTATCTGATAGAGATGGAGGACGCGATTACGGAAAGCAATCTAACGACACACGTTTCTTTATTAACGTTGGTAGCAAAGATGGTTTTGATTGGATGAAGCTAAAAGATTTTTTAAAAGAACAATTAGAATTAGGACGTGATGATGTTTTTAAAGTTGATGTAAAAGACAGCTTTTCATTCTTTAACACTGAAAAATCCTTACAAGAAAAAGTACTTGCATTTTTCACAGACTTTAAACACGAAGGCCGTTTTGTAAATGTTGAAGTGAGCGAAGACAAAGGTAGAAGCCGAGGTGGACGAAGTGGCGGAAGAGGTCGTGGTAGAAACGAAAGACGTTCTGGTGGTGGAGGTCGCAGACGCGATGAGCA
>Ga0114956_1000359_pt1 | contig 32112 bp, 25 predicted proteins | sample MaitaG_FD_87304 | JGI IMG/M metagenome (GOLD analysis project Ga0114956, IMG submission 87304) | Marine algal microbial communities from Maine, USA - Maine_Asex2 metaG | ecosystem: Host-associated > Algae > Red algae > Unclassified | place: Maine, USA | collected 2015-01-05
ATAGTTGATTTGCCTTGAGTCCAGCAACTCTCGTGCAGCCAGGCAGTGCCTGCAAAAGCTGGTTCCATAAATTTCAACTTTCGCTGTCATAACTTATTTTATTGATTACATGTAAAACGGTTACCTGCAAGCGGCAAAACGCAAAGCGTTAAAATACAAAGAGATCAAATTCAAATTGCCAGCCGTCAGCTCAGATCATCCTCATATGTACCTGAAATCAATGTATTAAAGAATGAGGTATAAGCCAGTACCGGACCCTGGTGCACACCCAGGCCATTGAACGCATCCACTACTTTTTCAAGCTGTTCTCGGTTGTCCGGTGCCTCGGAGAGGCGACGAAGGGCGACAAGCAACGCTTCAATGTTCGTCGAATCCAGATTGGTTTCTAACATACGAATAGTGGTGTCGACCTGCTCTCGTGTGATCTCCGATTTACGGTTGTCTGCATCGAGCTTACCAAAATCTTCTTCCCTAATCCGCTGCTGTACAGTGCCAACAAACTTTGCAAAAGTCTGTGCATCTGGCAGATCAACAAACAATTTAATCAGTGCCTCACGATTCACTTCGCTCAAAAAATACATCATCGGTCCGTCTATAACGGGCTCGGGATTCAATACCGACAAAACAACTGACAGTTCTTCGTTAGCAAACTGACTTGTGATTCGATATTCGATCGCGTCGTCTACCAGCTCGAATTCACGGCTCCCAAGCTCGGGATGTTTTTGTATGATCTTGTTGGTCAATTTAAAAGGCAATTTGTAAGGGGCACAAGAACTTACTTGAGTTTTACTAAGTATACACCGGTAGCAAAAACACCGACAACCAGCAGGGTATAAACGCCCACCATCCAATAGAGTCGGGATTTGCTATCAGCAATCGCCCTTTCGCTCCGGCTAAGGTAGAGCCCATACAGTGGTACCAATTGCATCATGTGAGTGGCAAAGAAATGAGGTATCCGCAAATCCAACCCATCCAGATACCAACCAAAAACAGGCACACGCATAACCGACTCAGACTTGACTGCCAGATAGCCTTGCTCAGATGAGGACAGAAAGCCTGCAACCAACAGGGTAAGCACAGAACCAATGACTAGCCCGAGTGCCGCCGACATTAACAAAACCTCACCGCGCTCAGATTTAAACTCACGGTATAACAGCCAGCCCAGATAGAAACTACCCACTACCATCAGCACTGCACCCAGCCCCATCAAGCCATACATCACTGATTCAATCGATGTGGAATGGTTGAAATGAGATTCACGACCCCGGGAGGCCTGTAAAAAAATGTACAAAACCTCAAACAGTGATGCAGCAACCACGACATATGAAATGGCTTTCCACGCAAGACCATCACGCCGCTTCGGACTAAGAAGAGACGCAAATAATGCGAGTGTTATTAGGTGAATAATGACGGATATTTCAAATTTAATCGGCTTAATCCATAGTGCTTCATCTCCCAGCAAACGCTGATCAAAGGCATACAACAGCAGATTTAGCAGGAGTAAGGCGGATAGCAGCACTACAGCCTGCCACCAAATATTTAGCGAACCCTGCTTATCATTGAAAAATACGGAAGCATCTAATTTCATGATTGCTCCACGCTTTCGCTATAGACCAGGCTGGCTTTGAATCGAACTATGATCGGTTTAACGATCATAAATAACAGATAGCCAAACGGCCCGAAAATAAATGTCGCCGCTAATATTGGTGCCTGAATCAAGCGTGATAATCCGATGTCATCCGCCTGCTTAGCAATCACTCCACCCACAAATAAATCAAACGCCAGATAATGCACCCAACCCGCTAATGCGGCACTCGGGTGGGTAAAAAGCTGCTGAACGTTTGTCAGGGTATCAAAGCCACCTTCAGCCGAGAAAAAATAGCGGGCTATCAAGAAGCTATAAACGATGGATAAAATGAGTGGGATAAACATGGCAGGAATCCTCACCAACCAGTCCCAGCGCCTTGGTAGAAAGATGAGTATCAACCATCCCAACATGGCCAACGTACTCGCAGAAGAAAAGATTTGCTCAAAGGTCATAGGTAAATACTACATTACAGCGTAAACGCTTGTTCATCATGCTAATCGATAGCATAAAAACACAGTATTTCCTTGTGGCATCAGAATGCGTATTTACGGAAACTCCCATCGACCGGAATCAAAACCCCTGTTACGTAGCGCGCCAGCGGCGAACATAGAAACGTCGCAACAACCGCCATATCCTCGGGTTCACCAATATATCCAATGGGTATTTCTTCTTCGGCGTATTGGCGGCGACGTTCCTCATCGTAGTTCTGACGAATTTGCTCGCTCATGATTTTGCCTGGCCCCAAACAGTTGACCGTTACCCCGTGCTGCGCGACTTCATTCGAAAGCCCTTTTGACCACGCGTGAAGCGCGGCTTTCGCCGACATGGCAACGTTGATCTTACCTGGATGTTTTTCCGGTTCGTTCTTGCCGCTTATGGTGATGATGCGGCCCCAAGTGCGCTCGATCATTTGCGGTAAAAGCGAATGACTCAATCGGCGCTGTGAGTTGAAGTTCATACTCATGCCCTCATCCCATGTCGCGGCGTCTGCATACAAATCGACCTTGCGACTGCCGCCAGCAGAATTGATCAGGATATCGATCGAACCGAGCGCATCAAGCGCCTTCACGCCAAGGCTCTCCGGTCCGTCCTCGGCCATGATGTCGTGGGCAATAACTATCGGCCTTCGAAATCCGGCGGCGGCGATATCGTCGGCAACTTCATTCAATAACTCACCGCGTCGGGCGGCGATGGCGATCTGCGCACCTTCAGCCGCCAGCGATTTCGCTGTGGCCCGTCCGATGCCTTGACTCGCACCGGTAACAAGCGCGGTCTTGCCGTTTAGTTGTAAATCCATCAATTCCTCCTGGGCCTCTTCTCGTCGCGATGAGCTTTCACAAGCTAGCCATCTCTACTCGCAGGGTTTATGCTTAATCACTAGTTTGGAAGCAGTTTTACATGCACAAATGCGCACACTATCAATCTCATGTTAGTCAACTTAATCCACAGGAATTCGCTCAATGAGCCAAGGCCTTTTTGCATCACTTTATAGTACTGGTAATCCATTTACGCTAATTGATACACGCGAGCGTCGCGATCATGTGAATGGACACTGGTTCGGTAGTACCAATATTCCGCTTTCAGTATTAGCATCACAAATCAACCGACTGGTACCAGAGCAGGACTTTCCGATTCACCTGCTCGACTGGCAAGATGCACCAAGTGCTGCTGCTGCAAAACAATTGACTAAATTGGGTTATACCAATATCGTACGCCAGCCCACCAGTAAACCCGATGCGTTTGGTCACGGTTTTGTTAAAGGCGAGTTTGTATGGTCAAAGGCTTTTGGTGAAGTGGTTGCACACACTTGTGGTCTTCAAGAAATCACCCCTGCCGACTATCTTGCTCACTATAAAGATGCGCATCTGTTTGATGTTCGACCAACCGCTGAGTACTCACAGTTCACTATACCCGAGTCGCAGAGTTTGCCCAACAGCCTGCTACTGGCCAATATGGAGGCACTTAAAAACTCAGGTGAATTCGCACTTCTGCACTGTGCAGGACGCACTCGCTCAATAATCGGTGCTTGTACGTTAAAGGCAGCTGGATATAGTGGCCAGTACGCTATATTCAAAGGCGGTACCCAGGCATGGCAGCTTGACGGCTTAGAACGCGAGTTCCATGCAACTCGATTGTTCGCAAACGAATCTGCTAACGCAATACCTGTTAAGGAATTTTTAACTAAGTGGAATATCAGGTACACACACGTGGATGATGCCAGTCTGAATTTATTTGTCTCGACGCACACAACACAGCACCTGTTCGATGTATCAGATGATGCAGCCACCGGGCAACTGGCTAGCTATAATATTATTAAAATTTCAGGTACAAACCTCATCCAGCAAACCGATCGATCGATTGCACGCTATCACGTTCCAGTAATTCTGTTCGACAATGGGTCTGGAAGCCGCGCCGCTTTTGCAGCCTACTGGCTTCAATCCATGGGAATGAGCGTGAGTGTCGTCTATCTTGACAGCGCACTTTCAAATATCACCTGCGAAAGACAACAACGCCAAACTACCACTACTCCGTACTCCGTTTTCTCGATAGATCAACTCTTAACACAGCAAACTACTACTGGTAAAATAATCGATGTACGCTCATCAAAAGCCTATTCCCAAAGTCATCTCGCTGGTAGTCAATGGCAGAACATCAGTGAACTCATTGCGTTAGATTTTCCAACAGCAGAGTATGTGGTAATTATCGGCAATGACTCATCACACGCGAGTGAATCTGCAAACGTACTCGAACAACACGGATGGAATATTGCCGGCATCTATAGTTGGGAATCAGATCATTTCGATCCGAATTTGATTGAAACGGGCGTGCGTGATTCACCAATAGATCAATCGGCACTGTTTGCCGGTCGTCATCAGGGCAACATGCAGGATTCACGCGATTATCTGGCCTGGGAAGAGGCCTTACCTGAGCAAATAGATCAGGAACTTCATCAGACATGGCTTGAGTTATTGGGCAAAGCTACCGGCTAAGTACTGCCTCCCCGCACCATTAATGAATCAAAAAGTACCATCTTATTAATTTGATGAGTCGGTTTTTGCTTGCAATAATATTGAATAAAAATTCAGCCTATGGGAAGGTGGAGTACCACAGTCACAATACTTGTGCTGGAACGTATAATAGGGAGAAACCATGAATTCGAATTTTCTTACCGCGGTTGCGGTGGCGGTCACAATGGGCTTTGCCTCGGTGGCACACTCTGCTGAACTTCGATTGTCACACCAGTGGTCAAATAAAGACGTCCGCCATCAGGTTGCGCAGATAGTAGCTGATGAAGTGGCTGCAGCGAATGTTGATCTTGAGATCAAAATATTTGGTTCAAAATCTCTGTTTAAACCACGCGAACAGTATCGCCCACTGAGCCGTGGCCAATTGGATATGACGGTATTTCCACTGAGCTACGCTGGCGGACAACAACCCGCGTATAACTTAACACTGATGCCCGGCATGGTAAAAAATCATGATCATGCGGCCCGGTTAAGCAGTTCACCGTTTATGGACGCTTTGGAAGCAAAAATGGCAGATGATGATGTCATGGTGCTCGTGCATGGATATCTTGCCGGTGGCTTTGTTGGCAAAGACAAATGCATTACCAAGCCTGCGGATATCGAAGGGCTGCAAACCCGAGCGGCTGGCAAAGCGTTTGAACAAATGTTGGCAGGTGCAGGTGCATCAATCACGTCCATGGCATCATCAGAAATTTACAATGCGATGCAAACAGGCATCCTTAACGCAGCCAATACGTCTTCCTCATCATTCGTGTCATATCGCATTTACGAACAAGTCAGTTGCTATACACCTGCGAGTGACGTTGCCCTGTGGTTTATGTACCAGCCGTTACTGATGAATAAATCAAAGTTCGATGGGTTGTCAGCTGAGCAACAGTCTGCACTACTTGCTGCATCAAAAAAAGCTGAGGCGTTTTATCTGGAAGAAGCCAAGAAACAAGACGCGGCATCTACAGAAGTTTTTAAAGAAGCAGGTGTTGAGATTGCCGAGATGACATCAGAGGACTTTGAGGCGTGGCGTGAGTTAGCTAAAGAAACTTCGTACAAAGCCTTTGTTGAAGAAGTACCTGATGGTCAGGAACTACTCGATATGGCTTTAGCAGTAGAATAAGATAACCGGGGGCCAACCTACTCTGGTGGCCCCCTCTTCCATTTCCGCACAGTCAAATTTCACTCGAGAAGTGCTTCCATGAGTACGCAAAGTTCAACTGGAGTAGCAAACGCCGGCGACAATCTTTTCTTGCGCGCTGTTGCGGCGTTGTCGACATTCGCTGGCTGGTGCTCAGCAGCAATGATAGTTGCGGCTGTTGGTATCACCTGTCAGATGATATTCGTGCGTTTTGTTCTTAATGAATCAACAATCTGGCAAACCGAAGCCGTTGTGTATCTTGCTATCTCGGCAACGCTGATTGGCTTACCTTATGTTCAGAGACTTCGGGGGCATGTCAATGTCGATTTGATTCCTCTGGCGTTGCCACCAAAGGCTCGTTACTGGATGTGTTTATTTACGCTTACTCTATCTATCGCCATGGTCGCGGTATTGCTTTTTTATGGCTTTGAACACTGGCACCTTACTTACGAGAAGAATTGGAAATCAGACACCATTTGGGGTGTACGGCTGTGGATTCCATACCTTTCACTGCCCATTGGATTTGGCCTGTTTTTACTTCAACTGATTGCTGATCTTGTCGCGGTTGTTCTAAAAATTGATAAGCCTTACGGTCTGGAGGATGTGTAATGGACCCGATTTTACTAGGGGCAATCGTGGCAGTTGCTACGATCTTTGTTCTGTTCTCCGGTGTCTCTGTTGCCTTGGGTTTGTTGATCGTATCAACGGGCTTTTTGCTGGTATTCGACGGTTTGCGATCGCTCGAATTGTTACCCGAAATTTTATTCGGCAAGCTCGATAACTTTGCTTTGTTATCAATACCCATGTTCATCATTATGGGTGCCTCCATATCATCTACTCGGGCAGGCGCCGATTTATACGAAGCACTTGAACGCTGGTTAACCCGTGTACCGGGTGGATTGGTCATTTCAAATCTTGGCGCGTGCGCACTGTTTGCGGCAATGTCCGGTTCGAGCCCAGCCACATGTGCTGCAATTGGAAAAATGGGCATCCCCGAAATGAGAAAACGTGGATACCCTGATGGTGTTGCAGCTGGTTCGATTGCCGCTGGTGGAACACTGGGTATATTAATACCGCCATCGGTGACCATGATCGTCTACGGCATCGCCACCGAAACATCAATTGGTCGACTATTTCTGGCAGGTGTAATTCCAGGTTTACTGCTTGTCGCGCTGTTCATGGCGTGGTCTTTGTATTCGACCTGGCAATCCGGTAATAGGAACCTTCTTGCCGCTCGAGAGTATAGCTGGAAAGAGAAATTTGAAATTCTACCAAGGGTATTACCGTTTCTGGCCATAATCATTGGTGTTCTGTACACCATGTATGGCGGTATCGCGACACCTTCAGAAACCGCCGCGGTCGGTGCGCTCCTGTGTCTGTTGATTGCTATGATCATCTATAAGCTTTGGAATCCAAAAGATCTATGGGCGGTATTGCGCGACAGTACAAAAGAAAGCGTGATGATCCTTTTCATCATTGCAGCGGCAGGCGTATTTTCGTACATGCTTTCCAGCCTTTTTATTACGCAGTCGATTGCGGCGTGGATCGGCACACTGGATGTAAACCGGTGGGTACTGATGGGCTTTGTCATGCTATTTCTGTTAGTGGCGGGTTTTTTCTTGCCACCCGTTGCAGTAATCCTGATGGCGGCACCCATATTGTTGCCGATCATCACCACGGCCGGCTTCGACCCGATTTGGTTTGCAGTGGTTCTGACCATCAATATGGAGATTGGGCTGATCTCGCCCCCAGTGGGCCTGAACCTTTATGTAATCAACGGTATCGCGCCTGAAATTTCATTGAATACTATTCTAAAAGGCTCCTTGCCTTTTGTGGCGTGCATGGTAATTGCGATTGTCTTCTTGTGTTTTTTCCCGGGGCTTGCAACGTGGTTACCCGATGCTGTTATGGGTAAGGCGATATAGATATAGTTCGGTGCCCTTACGTTCTATGCCTCGCCTTTTGATAAGGACCGAGATGGTGGTTTTGCTTCCTGACTTTGTTCCAGCTGCAGCAGCCGTTTTTTAGCAGGCAAGCCACCCGCATAGCCAACAAGGTCTCCATTACTTCCAATTATTCGGTGACACGGTACGATTAAACTAATGGCATTCGCACCATTGGCACTCGCGACCGCGCGAACAGCTTTTTCATTGTTGACATTATTGGCTAGTTGCAAATAGGTTAACGTCTGCCCGTACGGTACTTTAATCAGTGCATTCCACACATTTTTCTGAAATTCAGTTCCCACCAACAACAGAGAAATATCAAACTGCGTTCTTTCTCCCCGTAGATAATCATCAATTTGCGCGATTGATTCCTCTGTTATTGCATCGCTTTTTTCAACAAAGTCTGCTTTTAGCCCATTTTTTATTCTGTTATCAATAGTTGTTCTCATTCTTCTGTATCTCCAGTCAAGCATACAAAGTTTGCTATCAAATGAACCCAGAATGACCTCCCCCACTTTAGTTTTGTAATACCTGATGTTAATTTGGTTCATTTCATGCCCTTTATCGTTAGGTTCAAATCAGCCTGAAGATCAATAATCGCATAGTCAACATTACAACAACCCAGCACAACTCCAGAACGAAATAATTGTATTTGGAATCTTCTGTTCTAATAATTCCATATTCCTAAGTTTGCGCTAATTTTCGGTCCTTACTCTGATCTTACTGCATCACGATTTGCATCGCAGTTACTTCAAGCCAAACACAGAGGAACTAATCTCATGAACAAGAAAACCAGGCAAGCCACAGTCGCTATTTCCGGAGTTGTTGCATTAACACTTCTGAGTGCGTTTGCACACGCGCATTCAGATGAAAATCCGGATAGCCACAAGCTCAATACCAATATTGAACAAGCAGCCACGGCGGCTTTATCATCGGTAAATGGAACAATAATCGAGGCTGAGTTGGAGTTAGACGACAACTACGCAGTCTGGGAAATAGAGATTGTTGACGAATCCAACAAGGTGGTGAACGTGGAAGTCGATGGGTACACCGGTCAGATTCTGAGTACAGAATCATCTGACGACGTAGCGCCAAATATTAGCAAGGTTGTCAGTCTGAATCAGGCTATCGATATTGTCAGAGCTGTTGATAATGGTGCCCTAATCGAAATGGAACTTGAACACAACGATGATCAACTAATCTGGGAGATCGAGACCATCGGAGATGATAGCGAAGAATCAGATTACCGAATAAACGCCGTAACCTGTGAATTTCTGTGAGTTACAGCTGCCCGAATAGAGCGATCACAATGAATGCCTTTGGCGTCCAGAGGCAGGCACTCTTTTAAACATTCCAGTCCAGCCCTTTACGAAAACGGGTGGGCCCTAAGTTTGCGCTAATTTTCGCCCCCCATAATGGCCTTACTAGCAGAAATACACATTCACATACTCAGCAAAACAGGATTAAAAACATGATTAAGAGCACCAACACTATTAACATCGATGGCAATATTATCGACCACGAAGACATTGTGAGCACACTCAAATTGGACAGCTCCGACAAGTTCACCCGCTGGGTGGTGCGACCGTTGGCACTACTTACCGCAATAGCAATAGTTGTCGCGGCATTCTTTGCCAGTGCGTTTATGATCATTATGTCATTGGCTATGTTACCTATCATGGCTGTTGCCATGTGGGCTATGAAAACCAAACTGGAGCGTGACATTGCCGCGGTCGAACCGGTCATCCAGGCACAGGAATGATCGATAAAGCGTATTATTCAGACTATGCGAATTCTACTCGTTGAAGATGACCCTCAAATCGGCTCAGCCATAGCCAGCGCGCTCGACGATGCTGGCATGGCCGCCGATTGGGTTACCGAAGGGGATGCCGCACTAGCCAGCATTGAAGCGGGCGCGTTTGAACTGGTTCTGCTCGATATTGGCTTGCCAAAACAAAACGGTTTAAGTGTACTTAAGAACATCCGGCAGAAGCGTAACAACATACCGGTGATCATCATCACTGCCAGAGACGCGGTTGAAGATCGTATTGCGGGACTCGATCTGGGTGCCGATGATTATCTGGTCAAACCGTTTCTTGTAGATGAGCTACTGGCCAGACTTCGCGCGGTCGTGCGACGACATTCAGGAAATACACATCCGGTGTTATCCAACACCGACTTTACTCTCGACCCTGCAGCGAAAACAGTGACATTTCAAAACTCAGACCTTGATCTCACCAGCAAAGAATATCGTCTGCTTCACTCGCTGTTGCTGACACCAGGACGAATCTACTCACGAGAAGAACTCGAAGAGAAAGTCTACGGCTGGGAAGAAGAAGTCAGCAGCAATGCAATAGAATTTCTTATTCACAGTTTGCGAAAAAAAACAGGTAAACGCGCGATAAAAAATGTACGAGGCCTGGGCTGGATGGCTCCCAAAGCATGAGTGAAAACATAGCTGCGAACCCAAAACTAACACGTCGTCTCAAGCGTGCACTTCTGGTAACCTTGCTCACAGTGTTAGTGCTCGCCACCATAGCTGCAGCTGTAACCTCCTATTTGCAAGCCAGTGAAATACAGGATGAAACTTTACTGTCGGTCGCTCAGTTGGTTGAAACCAATCAAATGAGCACACCTACTGACTATGACTTGTTCGATGACGATGATGATTTAGAAGACAGTGCAGTGAGTGTATGGGAACTCGGAAAAAAAAGCCGACGTGGCCCGGACGTAAATAAGAAAATGAAGACAGGTTTTCATACCCTGCACGAAGGTGATGATTTCTGGCGAGTCTACGTAACCCAGAAAAATCGTGACAACAGACAATTTATCGTGGCTCAGAAACTGGGGGTTAGTGCAGAGCTTGCGCTTAATAGTGCAAAAAATACAGCCTTGCCATTATTACTTTTGTTTTTACTGGTGCCACTGCTTGTGACTTTTATTGTTCGCCATAGCTTCAGGCCTCTAAATACGCTGACGAAAAAGATTGGCAACAGTGATTCATTGCAACTCGACGTAGCTGACAAGAAAGAGATTCCGGTAGAAGTTTTGCCGTTCGTCTCTGCGATCGACTCATTGTTGGAGAAAAATGAAGCTTTCAATCAACAACAACGTCGCTTCATAGCTGATGCCGCCCATGAACTCAGAACACCCATAACCGCACTTTCGCTGGAAATTGATAATGTTCAATCGGCCAAAACGGAACTGAGCAGACAACAAAGGCAATCGGCACTTGCCCAAAGTGTTATCAGACTACAAAGACTGGTTAACCAACTGCTTGATTTAGCGCGAGCACAATCAGGTTTCGCGAACAGTATCAGCACCATTAGCCTGAATGATCTGGTGAAAAATCAGATCGGGGAGCTCTATCCATTAGTGGATAAAAAACAAATCGAGATTCAGGTACTACGCAATGAACCTGTGCTTGTAAACGACAACAACAACCAGATACAACACCTTGTGCGCAACGCCTTGTCGAATGCGATTAAATTCACGCCGGACTCTGGCAAAATCGATATTAATGTTTATCTGGAAAACGATCGGGCTGTATTTTGCGTAACCGATAACGGCCCGGGTGTGTTGCCTGAGCAACTGGAGAAACTGCATCAGCCGTTTTATCGACCCGACGGACAATCCAGCGGCAAAGGCGCTGGATTGGGTTTGGCTATCTGTAACGAAATTGCTACTCAGCTAAATGGACATCTCGAATTGTCGACTATTTCACCAACTGGGTTTAGATTCCGTTATAGCCAGAAAACTGCAACGGCTTAGATACATGTTGTTGCGCTGCCTCCTGACCAAGCCTCACCAGAGTCCTTTGCTGAGTAAGTATTGATCAACGCCTGAACCTCCCCTCTGCAAGACCCACAATTTGTCCCGGCACTGAGCACATCACCAATATCATCGACCGTGCTGCACTGTTGTTCGGATAAACATCGGTTAATTTGATTAACGCCCACCATAAAACAGGAACAAACAATCGGGCCATTATCTGGCTTGTCGCCTTGTGTCGCACCAGCTATTACCTGGAATCGACTCATCACTGGCATACTTTCTTTGAGCTGTGCTGCCACCCAATGCCTGGAACTGCGTACAGGGTTAGCGCTGACAAACACAGCTGCTTCCAATCGATCATGTCGATAACAGGCAATTCGATACTCGCCTTTTTTTTGGTCTTCGAACTCTGCTATTTCAGTTCCGTTAACGTCTAGATGATTACGCCAGTACTGCAAGCAGACATAGGGTGTCAGTTGACTGGCCATGTCATAGCGCCACCCATCACTCACTTTTGCACAGCTCCAATACATCGGTTTATCTAAAAGATCATTTCTTTGTATTTCCAGAATCTTATCTGCCGCAGATTTATCCCGTATAGCAACATACGAGTAGGATGCAGCCTTGTATTTCTCAATATCAACACGCTGCATTTTCAAAGCAGGCTGACCCGACACGGCATCCACAGCGGACGACACTAAGGTATTCACTCTTGCAAATGAAGCATGAGTATCAGTCCAGTGCATCGGCGCGAAAACAGTACCCGGTCGTTGCTTATCGGTCAGTATTGCCCGCAGTAAAACGTGCTCATCACCTTTCAATACAGACACAACATCGTCTTCGCGAATATCACGTTCCTCGGCATCTTGCCGACTTAACTCTATAAACGGCTCTGCACGGTGTGCAGACAATGTGGCTATATGGCCGGTCCGTGTCATGGTATGCCATTGATCCCGAACTCGACCGGTGTTCATAACTAAACCGCGTTGATCTTTTCTTATTGCATTGGTTTCAAGTGCAATCGGAATAATTCGACCCAATCTATCTGGTGTGTAGAATTCGCCGTTAGCAAAAAAACGCGTTGTCTTTCTCTTATCACCCTTTACCCAAGGCCAGATAAACGGGCGCATTGAATCGTATTCCTTATTTGAGATACTCCCACAGGCGCTTATATCAAAGTCTCGCGTACCACTATTGTTGAAGCCGGATAAGGTCGCGTGTTCACGGAAAATGTCAGCGGCCGATTCGTAATCGAATGCGCCGTCATATCCAAGCTTTTTCGCAACTTCACACACTGCCCACCAATCTGGCTTTGCATTGGCACTCAGGGGTCGAAACGCGCGTTGTCGAGACACACACCGTTCAGAGTTAGTCACGGTGCCATCTTTTTCACCCCACGCCGCCGCTGGCAAAGATACATTGGCATGTCGCAGTGTATCGTTGTTGTTAACCACATCTGAAACGACAACGAAAGGACAACGCATAAGCGACTCTTTAACAAGATTCGCTTCAGGCATACTAACAACCGGGTTCGTGGCCATAATCCACAAAAACTTAACTTTCCCGGTTCGTGCAGCTTCGAACAGTTCAACTGCTTTATATCCAGGGCGTGTTGCGATATTGGGAGAATTCCAAAAACGTTGCACAGTTTCCTGATGGTTTAGATTGTCCAGCTCCATGTGGGCTGCCAGCATATTGCTCAGCCCACCAACTTCTCGCCCACCCATTGCGTTTGGCTGACCCGTGACAGAGAAAGGCCCCATTCCGGCTCTGCCAATGCGGCCAGTCGCCAAATGACAATTAATAATACTGTTAACCTTATCGGTGCCAATTTTCGATTGATTAACACCCTGGCTGTATACCGTGACTACTTTTTCGGTTTGTCGGAACAACTCATAAAACTGATTGAGTTGTCCAGAGCCAAGCCCGGTCTCTGTCTCGATTTGATCTTCGCTGTATGACGCTGCTAAATGAACGGCATCCTCAATACCCGAGGTGTATTTAAAAACATACAAGTGATCTATGGCTTGTTTTTTTTCCAGGTAATTTAGCAATCCAATAAACAACGCACTGTCACTATCGGGTTTTATAGCCAAATGAATATCGGCCAATTCCGTGGTAGCGGTTTGTCGAGGGTCGATGACCACCACGGTTAAAGCAGAATTCTGAATTTTGGCCGCGGTAATTCGCTGTTGCAATATGGGGTGACACCACGCAAGATTAGACCCTGTAAGAATGATCAAGTTGGCTAGTTCCAGATCTTCATACACTCCCGGAACGGTATCACTGCCAAATGCACGCTTATGCCCCGCAACACTCGATGCCATACACAATCTGGAATTAGTATCGATATTGGCTGAACCGATATAGCCTTTTATCAGCTTATTAACTACGTAGTAATCTTCGGTAAGTAATTGTCCCGATACGTAAAACCCAACTGAGTCGGGGCCATGATCATCGATAGTTTGCTGTAACCGGGCAGCGATTAAATCAGTCGCCTCCGTCCAACCTGTTGGCTGATTGTTAACAACCGGATTCAACAACCTGCCATTCAGAGTTAGCGTGTCAGCAAGTGCCATTCCCTTTGAACATAGTTTGCCTGCATTCGCCGGATGGCTTATGTCACCACTGATCTTGGTGTTGTTCTGATTTGTTGTATCGACACTGACACCACACCCCACTCCACAGTACGGGCAAGCGGTGCGTGTTAAGCCGTCTGAATTGCTACTGCTATTCTTAGCCACTGTGCAATTAAGGTTGCGATTGTGAGGATGCACACATCAAGGTTGAGTCAACCTTACCGCGCACACGCTTGGCAGGCTCAAGTAACAGTGACACATTATTACCATCCACTTTGACTGGGAAGACTGCGGTGCTGCCGGTATCAGCTCCTTGAGCCTTGCCTGTTTCCAATGAGATAACCCAGTTATGCAATGGGCAGGTCACACATCCATCATGGACAATACCCTCGCTCAGCGGTCCGTTCTGATGAGGACAACTATCTGCCAAAGCAAACACTAAATTGTTCATAGTCCGGAAGAGTGCAATCACTTTATCGCCATGTTGAACTCTGCGCGAACCTCGTAGTGGAATATCGTCAAGTTGACCTACGACTTGCCATTGCTTGTTATTGTTGTTCCTGGTCATACCACCACCTGATGATCATTGGTAACTAACGGAACAAATTCGTGATGATGCACCCCTTGCGTTCGTTCCGCCCAAGGGTCAACCTGCGCGATCTTTTGTGAAGCCTCAAATCGAGATTGATATTCGCTACGTTTATCAGCATCGTTCATAATTTGCTCTCTGATGACATCAACACCAACACGCCGTGCCCACTTATACATGCGTTCCAGATAGTGTCCCTGCTCTCTATACATTTGCAGCAATGCAGACGCGTACTGCATCACCTCATCTTCAGTTTCTACGTGGCCTAACACTTCAGTTGGTTTTATGTCGAGTCCTGCAGCTCCCGCAAACTGGATACCGAAGCCAGAGTCAACACAGATAATGCCGATATCCTTACAGGTGGCTTCCGCACAATTGCGTGGGCACCCTGACACGGCCAGCTTTACTTTCGCTGGAGTCCAGGAGCCCCAAAGGCTTCTCTCAAGGCGAATGCCTAACTCAGTTGAATCCTGCGTGCCGAACCGGCACCAGCTTTTACCAACACAGGTTTTTACTGTTCGAAGCCCTTTTGCGTACGCATGACCTGAGACAAAGCCGGCCTTGCCTAAGTCAGACCATACAGCTGGAAGCTGCTCTTTCTTCACACCCAACATGTCGATACGCTGACCACCAGTAACCTTTACCGCTGGAATATCGAATTTGTCTACAACATCGGCTATAGCCCGAAGCTCGGCTGACGACGTCATACCTCCCCACATGCGTGGCACAACCGAGTAGGTACCGTTTTTTTGAATATTTGCATGAACACGCTCGTTTATAAAACGCGATTGATAATCGTCCTCATACTCCTCAGGCCATTCACAAACCAGGTAATAATTGAGAGCCGGTCTGCATTTGACACAACCACATGAACTTTTCCATTCCAAAGCCTGCATCAGCTCAGGAATGGTCAATAAAGACTTTGTACGGATTAATTTTCTAACATCATCATGCCCAAGGTCGGTACAGGCACACATGGGAACCACGGAAGCGGAATGATACTGATCCCCAAGGCTCAGCACCATTAGTTGCTCAACCAAGCCAGTACATGTGCCACACGATGAGGACGCTTTGGTATGCGCACGCACCTCATCAAGAGAGGTTAGTTTTAGTGTTTCAATACTATTTAGAATCTTGCCTTTACAAACGCCGTTGCAACCACAGATCTCTGCATCATCCGATAATGCTGCAACGGCTGCGATGGGGTCCGCCGCTTCATCCCCTTGATAAGCTTGACCGAATATAAGCCTGTCACGAAAATCCGAAATATCTTCCTGCTTTTTTAACAGATCAAAAAACCACGCAGAATCTGTTGTATCACCATACATCACAACTCCGCACAGCTTGTTGTCTTCGAGCACCAGTCGTTTGTAGATACCAGCACTTGCGTCGCGCAGAATAATTTCCTCGCGAGTGGCCGTGTCTTCAAACTCGCCAGCGGAGAATAAATCCACACCACTGACCTTTAACTTGGTTGATACCTGCGACCCTTGATAGCAGGATGGCTTATCCAGCAGCTGATCAGCCAGTGTTTTCGCCATCTCATACAAAGGTGCTACTAAGCCATAACAAACATCACGATGCTCCGCACATTCACCCAACGCGTATATATTATTAATGGATGTGCACAGAGTGTCGTCGACCAAAATTCCGCGGTTTATCGCAAGCCCTGCGTCAAGCGCCAGACTTATCGATGGCTTGATACCCACTGCCATTACTACCAATTCACACGACAATCGACGACCATCAGCCAAACGTATTGCTTCAACACAGTTATCACCATCAATCGCCTCTGTATTAGCCCCCGTAATTATCTCAATGCCTTTATCTGCCATGGCTTTTTGCAATAAGTAGCCAGCTGCCGCATCAAGTTGTTTTTCCATCAAAGTGTCGGCCAGATGAATAACAGTGACACGCATGCCCTGCTCTTGTAATCCGGCAGCGGCTTCTAAGCCAAGTAGTCCACCACCAATAACCACGGCATTGCCATGGCCTTTGGCGACCTCTATCATCTTGTCCACATCATCCAGGTCGCGGTATACCAACACACCCGGCAAATCCTTACCAGGCACCGGTATAACAAACGGACTCGAGCCAGTTGCAATGATCAGTTTGTCGTAAGGATAAGTATCGCCAGCGTGCGTTGTGATGGTTTGTGACCGGCCATCGATAGTAGAAACAGGCGTGGATTTGTGCAATTGAATGCCGTTGGTTTCGTACCAGCTATCATCGTGTGTGATGATGTCGCTATAGCTTTTCTCACCACTTAGCACAGGCGATAACATCAATCGATTGTAGTTAACACGCGGTTCGGCATTGAATATCTGAATATCGTAGCGATCAGGATCACCTTCGATCAAATGTTCCAACATACGCCCTGGCGCCATACCATTGCCAACTACAATGAGCTTTTCTTTCGTCATGACGGGTTCCATTGATTTCTCAGTTATATCTTAAGACTCTGTGATGTTGACATACTGCGGGTTTACCTGATTTTGCTGTCGTTCAGCATTCGATACTGCAAAAGCTTCAGATGTGTTTACATCTTTTGCTCCGCTAACGCGATGTTTACGCTTGCCGGCAATGGCTTCGAGCAACTCCGGCTCTGGATTCGCACCTCCCTCATAGGCTTCCAAAAAGCTCAGTAACTCTTCACGATATGCGTAGTAATCAGAGTGCGATAAGAGTGCATCACGCGATCTGGGGCGCTCAAGTGTCACATCCATGATGTTACCCACACGTGCATTTGGTCCGTTCGACATCATCACAACTCGGTCAGCAAGCAATATGGCTTCATCCACATCATGAGTGACACAAATGGCGGTGACTTTTGTTCGAGACCAGACATCCATTAACACATCTTGTAACTCCCAACGCGTCAGGCTGTCGAGCATGCCGAACGGCTCATCAAGTAGTAATAACTTTGGTGAGAGTGCAAACGCGCGAGCGATACCAACACGCTGCTGCATGCCATTGGACAGATCAGCTGCTGATCGGTGCATGGCATCAGCCATGCCTACACGCTCAAGATAATATTCGCAAATGTCTCGACGTTCAGCGTTATTGGCTTTGGGGTACACACGATTTACACCAAGCGACACATTATTGAATGCCGTCATCCATGGCAATAATGAAGGCGATTGAAACACAACGGCTTTGTCTGGTCCTGCGTAACTAATATGTTTACCATCCAGAACAACTCCTCCAGAACTAACGGAGTTGAGTCCGCTTGCCATGCTCAGCACTGTGGACTTTCCACAGCCCGAATGGCCAATGAGTGTGATGAACTCACCTTTCTTCATCGATAGTTCAAATTCATCAACCACTTTAAGTGGTCCATCTGAGGTTGGATAGACTTTGGATACTGCACTGAACTGCAAATAGCGATCATCGGCAATATCAAGCGCTGGTTTTGCACTATTTTTCTGTGATTGTTTTCGAGCGTACCTGGGGTGTCGAGCTATCGGTACAATTTGTGGCGGTTCAGCTGATACCTCGTTAGTTGTCGGCTTGTTATCAGCCATGGCTAGCAAATACCGGGTTATGTCGGTCCTGAGTTTGACGAACTCAGGGTCGTTGTTCATATCTGCCCGTATGCGTGGACGCGCCAGATTTACATCAAACGTTCGTCCAATCGTAGCTTTAGGTGCTGGCGACAAAGTCAACACACGATCAGCAAGAAGAATGGCCTCGTCAACATCGTTCGTCACTAACACAATAGTTCTTTTTTCTTGTTCGGATATGGCCGCAAATTCATCCTGTAGCCTGGCGCGACTTAAAGCGTCAAGTGCTGACAATGGTTCATCGAGTAGCAGCACTGGTGATTGCATAGCCAAAGCGCGAGCAACCGATACGCGCTGACGCATTCCACCTGACAATTCCGCTGGCCGTCTGTCTTTAGCGTGTGATAAACCAACCATATCGATATAGTGGTCTACCCGTTCCTTACGCTGTGCACGACTTAATTTATTAGCCGTCGCGTTCACCGCCAGCGTGACATTACCGGCCACCGACAGCCAGGGCAGTAGTGAATAGGACTGGAATACAACTGCACGATCAGCATCTGGGCCTTCAATTTCACGTCCGCGAAATAGAACGCCACCTTTCGAAGGTTTTTCAAGACCAGCTAGTTGCGAGATCAAGGTTGTCTTGCCTGCGCCTGAGTAACCCACGATGGCAATAAACTCACCTTCTTCAACTTTAAAACTGACATCGTGCAAAACTTCGTTGCGATCGTTTCGCGAATCGTAGTACTTGTGCAGACCGGTGACTTCAAGCAATGGCTGGTTCATTATTTTCACCTGTTAGCGCTAAAGGTGAATGCTTGCTGTAACGCGAACATGACCCGGTCGAGTAAAAAACCAATCAGTCCAATCGTCAAAACAGCCAACATAATACGCGCCAGTGACGAAGATGAGCCATTCTGAAATTCATCCCATACAAATTTACCAAGCCCTGGATTCTGCGCCAGCATCTCAGCGGCGATCAACACCATCCACCCGACACCTAAAGACAATCTCAATCCGGTAAATATCAACGGCAGCGCCGAAGGTAATACAATTTTAAATACGGTACTTCTGGCCGGCAGCTGCAGAACCTTGCCAACGTTCATAAGATCTTTATCGACCGAGGCCACCCCCAAAGACGTGTTAATGAGCGTTGGCCACAGAGAGCACAATGTGACGGTGATTGCTGATACAACCAGTGCTTTTGGTAACCATTCAATCGGGTTTACGTACAGCGCTGATACAATCATCGTGACCAACGGTAACCACGCCAGAGGGGAGACTGGTTTGAAAATTTGAATCAGCGGGTTAACCGCACCATTAACCGATCTTGATAGCCCGCAAGCCACACCCAGCGGCACGGCAATGACGACAGCAAGTACAAAACCCAGAATGACCGTAAATAGCGATGTTTTGATTTGATCCACATAGGTCGGCTTGCCGGTGTAATCACGATGCTTGACTTTATCGGCCTTGCCATCTGCTATGAGTTTGGCGTTTCGAGTTTCCATGCGCTCATAAAACGCAACCTCTTTTGCTCGCTCTCTCTTATGATCTTCAACCAACACACCTAACTGCTCCCAGACTTGAACCGGGCCCGGAATTGCGCCAAGGGAGGTATTCACCTTTGGCGCTAACACTGCCCAGGCAGCAAGGAAAAAGGCCATACCCAATAACGGTATGATTAACCGATGCTTCAATTCAACCATTTGCTCCTGAACGCTGTCACCACTGGCCATCCGTAATGGCGGTAGAAGCCAACCGAAGCCGATTGCGTCAATGCTGGACTCGTATCGGTTAAGCCACGCTCTTAGTCGTTTTGAATCGGTATATTCTGTTGACGATCGCACATCTGCACTGGAGCTCATAATCAGGTTCTCTTTTGCAAATTCACACTTGATTCTTGTTAGTTGCTATTGCCAACAGATGCGGCTTTTAGCCCAATCGTCAAGCTGTTCAGATAGTCATTTGGCTTTCTGCCATCATAGGTAACCGCATCAATGAATTCACTGGTCGGTTCACGATAACCATCACTGTCCCAGGGAAAGTCTGCATCCTGTACAAAGCCCTCATCTACCAGTAACCGGGCTGCCTGTAAGTACACATCAGGCAGATACACAGACTTAGCCGTCTCGTCATACCAACTGTCTGTTTTGTCTTCACTAATTTGTCCCCAGCGACGCATCTGACTCAAATACCAGATGGCATCGGAATAGTACGGGTAAGTTGCGTAGTAGCGATAGAACACATTGAAGTCAGGGATGTCACGAACATCACCCTTCTCGAACTCAAATGTACCTGTCATAGAGGCACCGATAACATCAGCATCTGCACCAACATACTCGGAGCGCGCAAGAATCTCTACTGCTTCAGATCGGTTAGCATTATCGTTTTCATCTAACCACTGCGCTGCACGAATCAGTGCTTTGGTCAGCGCTAATGTTGTGTTCGGATTCTCTTCAACAAATTCTTTTGTCAGACCAAACACTTTCTCTGGATTATTTTTCCATATTTGATAGTCCGTAATAACCGGCACACCAATGCCTTTTGAAACAGCTTGCTGATTCCATGGCTCACCAACGCAATAACCGAGAATAGTACCCGCTTCCATTGTTGATGGCATTTGCGGAGGTGGTGTCACCGATAACAGCACATCTGCTTCGAGTTGACCCGACACATCGGTTGAAGAGTAATACCCCGGGTGTATACCCCCCGCAGCTAACCAGTAACGCAGCTCGTAATTATGAGTAGAAACTGGAAACACCATCCCCATGTTGAACGGTTTGCCGTCGTCAGCATAAGCATCAACTACCGGCTTTAGAGCGTTTGCACTTATCGGATGAATTGGTTTATTGGCATCATCATGTGGCACGTACTCTTTCATCATCTCCCACACATCATTTGAAACGGTTATTCCATTACCGTTCAAGTCCATTGAGAAAGGTGTAACAATATGAGCTTTTGTCCCGTAACCAATAGTTGCAGCAATGGGCTGACCGGCAAGCATATGAGCCCCGTCGAGTTCTCCGGTAATAACACCATCAAGCAATACTTTCCAATTCGCCTGAGGCTCTAAAGTCACGTACAAGCCTTCATCTTCAAAATAGCCATTTTCATAAGCAACAGCAAGCGGTGCCATGTCGGTCAGTTTTATAAAACCGAGTTTGAGCTCATCTTTTTCTACATCCAACAACTGAGTGTCAGCAGAAGTGGTATAGGATACGCACAATAATAAAGCAGCAATGCCAACACTGCACTTCGAAAGTGCAGATTCTTTCTTCGTCGATAATTTTAAATTCTTTCGAAACATAGCTATGCCTACGGTGTGTTGATATTGGATAAGTTCAGCGTATAGTTTCTTCTTCAATTTGGATTCTGCTCATTTCGCACACAGGCGCTGCATATATTGCAGCAGTAAATTAATTGAACACCGGGAGTAACTCATTCGACATCAACAAGCCTTGCGCTATATCGACGTTGTGGCGAAAGTAGGTTCTATAAGAAAAGCCGCTGAACAGTTGGCGATCACATCCACAGCGCTTAACCGACAGATTCTAGCCATGGAAGAGGAGCTAGGTGTTCCAATATTCGACCGACTATCAACCGGTGTGCGGCTCAGCACGGCAGGTGAACTTCTGGTGCATCACGCACGCAAACAGATAGCAGACCTTGCACGTGTGAGATCGCAAATTGCAGACCTTGCCGGTGAACGTCGTGGCCACGTATCAATTGTGTGCGGTCAGGCCATGATGGACACTTTCATGCCTGACATGATTAGACAATATCGTGCAACGCATCCAGGCGTTAGTTTTGAAGTTCGAGTATGCAATCGATCAGATTATCAAGCCGCATTGAATAACTATTCTGCTGACATAGCCTTGGTATTCGAGCCAATAATGGATACTGATTTTCAACGTGTAATTGACGTACCTCAAAGACTTCACGCTTTGTTTGAAGCACCACACGAACTACAACAACAAGAAAAACTGCAGTTGCGTGATTGTATTGCCTACCCTTTAGCGCTGCCAACACGCCAAAACAGCATCAGACATATTATTGAAAACACCGCCACACGTATACAACAAAAACTCGATGTGGTTATTGAGTCCGATAATCACAGCCTGCTAAGACAATGTCTGGCAAACCACAATACGCTTGGGTTTCAGATATCAATTGGTTTACCTAAACAGCACAGCAAAAGAAAACTACTCAGCGTGCCAATTACCGAATGCGATTTCACAGCGGGCAGACTGTATGCGGGGCAGCGAAAGGGACGAACACTTCCCGTCGCGGCCGCACGATTTCTTGAGCAGGTTTGTCAGTCGTTGGAAGTGCAATATCAGCACGAACAATAGAACCTTGCTTCCGGCATAGAACTTAGCTGATTGCTCGCTCCCCGAACTCTCCCCAAACAAGCACTGGAATCGAATCCAGAATGTTTATCACATCCGTATATTCCCGCATATCAAGTATACATTACGTACAAATTACTCTGTGATTCAGTCCAAGCTTTGTTGTTGTTTTTCGGAATTAGATTGTGAGTTGTGAACCCTGAACATGGCTTGTATCGGTCAGCTAGGTACACTTCGCTCAATATCGACAAATAGACAAAACATACTAAACCGATACAGCAAAGAGAACCGCGGGTCTTTGCAATAACTTCACTAACCCTCGCAGTGGATTATAAGTACCTTGACCGAATTTACCCCATTCGATACTCGCTGGATATTAACCAGTGCCTTTCTTGTAATGACCATGCAAATCGGATTTTGCATGCTCGAAACGGGTTTGGTTCGACAGAAGAACAGTATTAATGTTGCGTTCAAAAACCTGATGGACTTTATCGTCGCAGGGCTATGTTACTGGGCTGTGGGTTTTGGTGTCATGTACGGACTGGGCGAAAGCAGCGGAATTTATGGTACCAGCATGTTTCTCAAGTCACACGCTGACGGCGCAGTGGCTTTCTTTCTCTTTCAAATGGTTTTTTGCAGTGCTGCAGCTACGATAGTTGGTGGTGCTTTAGCTGAACGGACTCGTTTATCTGGCTACCTTGTTATAAGTGCATTAGTAGCAGCTGTGTTCTACCCCCTGGTTGGTCATTGGGTCTGGGGCGGCGCGTTAGGTGAAGGTTCACCTGGTTGGTTAGCGCAACGCGGGTTCATTGATTTTGCAGGTTCCACAGTTGTGCACGGCACCGGAGGCTGGATGGCACTGGCCGCAGTAATGATTGTTGGTCCTCGACTCGGACGCTTCGATGAAAATGCAAAACCGATGCGCGGAAGTAATCTTCCTGTCGCAACGGTGGGCGTACTAGTACTCTGGTTTGGCTGGTTCGGTTTTAACGGTGGTAGTGCATTAGCATTCAACGAGCAAGTACCTATTATATTGGTCAACACATCTCTGGCTGCGGCCGCAGGTGGATTTACCTTGTTGTCCTGGGCATGGGTAAAAGAACGCGAGCCTGACATTGCTGCATCTTTGAATGGCACCATTGCCGGACTGGTTGGTGTTACCGCCGGGGCTAATATCTACGAAACTAAAGATGCACTCATTGTCGGTGCCGTGTGTGCACTGACTTGTGGTTCAGCTACACGCATGCTGGAACGCTGGAAAATAGATGACGTAATCGGCGCCTGGCCAGCACACGCCGTTGCCGGAGCCATGGGTACGTTGATGGTTGCCATCCTTGGCGACATGAGTGCATTCACACAAGCAGACTCCCGAGCAGAACAATTTGTAATTCAAGCCACCGGTGTTGTAACTATCGCTGTCTGGGCGTTTGGCGTTGGTTATGGCGTTCTATTCGTTGTGAACAAAATGATGCCTTTACGTGTGTCAGAGGCCGATGAACTTTCCGGTTTAAATATCGCTGAACACGATGCATCCACAGACCTGTTTGATTTGGTCGGCGAGATGGAGCTACAGGACAACGGAGGTGGTGTCCAGGTTCTCTCCGGACCACAGCTAGAACCTGATCAAAGAACTGATCACTATAGTAGCGTTATAGATCGTGTTAGAAGCGAAATAGAGGCGCGTGAAAAAAGCAACCATCAGGATGAGCAATAGATCAACTTTGTTTAACTTATCATTCTGTACGTTTAGTCATAAACAGAAATTAACGACAACTTGATTGTGAAACAAGCTAGGTAACTACAGCATAAAACCCAGCTTGCATCACGAATTAAAAATCTGGCGGCAGGAGATTGCTGCCATCTATGTACACTTTAGGTAGTAGCGATTGATCAATTCACTTTGGTGCAATCGTATAGCAAAGAAAACGGCAGGTCTTTGCGCGTACCTCCTTAACTCCTGCATCGGAAAATTTGTACCGTGACCGAATTTAACCCTTTCGATACAAGCTGGATTTTACTCTGCGCGTTTCTTGTTATGACCATGCAAATTGGATTTTGCATGCTCGAAGCCGGTTTAGTGCGTCAAAAGAACAGTATTAACGTTGCGTTCAAAAATTTGATGGATTTCATTGTGGCAGGACTCGCCTATTGGGCTGTGGGTTTTGGCGTGATGTATGGAGTCGGCGAAGCCAACGGTATTTACGGCACCACAATGTTTCTTAAGAGCCATGCTGATGGTGCTACCGCCTTCTTCCTGTTTCAAATGGTTTTTTGTAGTGCCGCAGCCACGATTGTGGGTGGTGCTTTAGCAGAACGAACTCGTCTATCCGGTTATCTTGTCATCAGTGCATTAGTGGCAGCTGTGTTCTACCCGCTCGTTGGTCATTGGGTCTGGGGAGGAATTTTAGGTGAAGGCACGCCAGGTTGGTTAGCTCAGCGTGGATTCATTGATTTTGCCGGAGCAACCGTTGTACACGGAACCGGTGGTTGGTTAGCGTTGGCTGCCGTCATCATCGTTGGCCCCCGGATTGGACGCTTTGACAAAAGCTTACCACCATTGCGAGGAAGCAATTACCCGGTAGCAACGGTTGGTGTGCTGGTGCTATGGTTTGGCTGGTTCGGATTTAACGGTGGAAGTGAACTCGCCTTCACCAACAATGTACCTTCGATTATCGTTAACACATCGCTGGCTGCGGCTGCCGGTGGATTTGCACTGTTGTCCTGGGCCTGGTTAAAAGAGCGTAAGCCAGATATCGCTGCTTCGCTCAATGGCACTATTGCAGGGCTTGTTGGTGTTACGGCAGGAGCTAATATCTATTCAGCACAAGATGCCATCCTTGTCGGTGTCACTTGTGCAATCACCTGCGGCATCGCAACGCGCTTATTAGATCGTTGGGAAATAGACGATGTCATCGGCGCCTGGCCAGCACACGCAGTTGCTGGTGCTACCGGTACTTTGATGGTCGCGATCTGTGGCGACATCGGAGCTTTTACGGAGGCAACCACTCGCGCGGAACAGTTAGTGATTCAAGCCACCGGGGTTGCTGTTGTCGCCGCGTGGGCATTCGGAGTTGGCTATGCTGTGCTGTTTGTTGTGAATAAAATGATGCCCTTGCGCGTCACCGAGGCAGATGAACGAATCGGATTAAATATCTCCGAACACAATGCATCAACCGATCTTGTTGAGTTAGTTGGTGAAATGCAATTGCATCGCGAAAATGGCGATTTTAGTAACCGGGTTACTGAAGAACCTCATACCGAAGTTGGTTTAATAGCGGCTGAATACAACCGCGTTCTTAATCGCGTTAGTCTTGAAATGGAGACACGAGAAGAAGCGTACCGACAATTAGAAGAAGAAAGCGAGTTTCGTTTTATTTTCGAAAATTCTCATGAAGGTATTGTTCAGTTCGCTCGTAATGGCGCTATAACCAAGGCAAACCCGGCAGCGGTTTCTTTGCTTGGCTTTAAATCAGATGACAAACTTAAGGCCGGTGTTGGTCAATGGATGTCTAAGCTACAAGGCAGTGATAAGGAGACCAAGCTAAAAGAGTTAGTACGTCAGCTCAATGAAACGGGTGTAGCTAGCGAAGTCGAACTCTCTTTTACCAGAGACAGTGATGGTAAAGAAGGCCATGTGCAGATCGATCTGCGACGCCATATCAATTCTGACGGCTCTGCGCCTACTGTTATAGCCTCAGTTATCGATGTTAGTGAAAGAAAAGCCAATGACAGTTTGAGATTGGAGCGTGATATTGCCAATGCAGCAAGCCAGGCCAAGAGCGAATTTCTTGCAAACATGAGTCATGAAATCCGTACGCCGCTAAATGGTGTAACCGGTATGTTGGAACTGCTCTCACGTACAGAACTAGATGTACGACAAGAGCGTTTCATCCATGTGGCTGGCACGTCCGCTGATACCCTGTTATCAGTCATCAACGACATTCTTGATGTTTCAAAAATTGAAGCAGGTAAACTTGAGCTCGAAGAAACAGAATTCGCGCTACCTCAATTGCTTGCCGATGTACTGGATATGTTCGCACAACAGGCAGCGAGTAAAGGACTTGAGTTAGCGAGCCTGTTACCCACTAACATTCCTGATCGAGTAATTGGTGACCCCGAACGACTGCGTCAGGTGTTCGTTAATCTTGTCAGCAATGCGCTCAAGTTTACTGATCGTGGTTCGGTTACGCTGCGTGTTCGTTCTGAACAAATTGCAGACAACAAAGCACATTTTCGCTTTGCGGTTGAAGACACAGGCGTTGGCATTCAGGCCTCGGAAAAAGAGCGCTTGTTCGAAGCTTTCACGCAAGCTGATACTTCAACCACTCGTAAACACGGTGGTACTGGTCTAGGCTTGAATATCACTCGCCAACTTATCGAACTTATGGGCGGTAACATTAGTGTGGATAGTGAACCTGGATCTGGTACAACCATTTTTGTTGAGCTCGATCTTGCTGTGGCAGCGCAAACAATCACAGAACCGAGTGTTGCACCAGGCAGCGAAAGTACTGAACTAAATAACGGTATTCGTGTACTTGCTGTGGATGATCACCCAATTAACCTTGAAATTTTGTATGGCATGCTTGAGCCAGAAGGTTTTCAGGTAACAGCGGTTGAAGGCGCGCCAGAAGCCTTGGCGCTACTTGGTAAGGCAGCTAGTCAAGGCAATCCGTTCTCGATTGCGCTGCTCGACTACCAGATGCCGGGTATGGATGGTAAGGAGCTGGTTACGCGCATCAGAGATGATAAAAAGCTCGACGACTTACGGTTGATCATGTTGACGTCTATCGATCAAGCGTTGTCAGCAGACGAACGTGAAGTGCTGAATATACATGCCAGTATCACTAAACCTTTACGCCGCTCTCGTCTGTTTGATGCTATTAACGAAACCTTGGGTCGTCCGGTTATCAGTACGTCGCCGGTTGCAGCAACACCTGTAACCGATCTGGCCGCTGAGCGAATTGCTGCCGCACGAAGTGTTGCACCACAGGCTGCTGTGCTTGCCACACCCGATAATTCAATCGATGGTAGCTCCTACGCAAAACCATTGGTGAAAACAACGGGCCGATCAATGAATATTCTTATTGTTGAGGATAATCCGGTTAATCAGATGGTGATCGATGAATTGCTTCATGAACTTGGACATACCACCGTATTGGCTGAGAATGGCAAGCAAGCGCTTGAATGCATCGATGAAGAAGCAATAGAGCTGATCTTAATGGACTGCCAGATGCCAATAATGGATGGCTTCGAGGCAACTCGCCGCTTGCGTCAAAGAGAAACCGATAAAGGTATACCGCGCTTACCGATTATTGCCGTTACATCTAATGCAATAAAGGGAGATCGTGAACGTTGCCTTGACGCCGGGATGGACGACTATGTCAGTAAGCCTATCAATACAGCCAAGCTTGCTGCATCGATCAGCAAATACTCTGGCCCAGACTAACGTTGCTTGAAAGGTTCGCCATTGCCAGATGCAATGGCGAGCCGAATCTGTGTACAATCAATGACATCCTATAATCGGATAAAGTAAATAGATTCCAAGAAGACCAAGCGATACTATATTCCACCAGCAGTACGTCGGCTGATCTTCACGATCTAATATTAAAGCAGGCAGTCGTCCCCGGAGGGTAGTTAGCATGGCGGAAACAGATAGGTTAACCGATACAGGATGGAATGCATCCGTTCCTCCAAATGGCTATGCCAATCGTCCGAAAGACATAATAAATAACGACAATCCGACAGGTCTGAACTCCAACGCTGCAGAGATAGAAATTGAGACCACCCCGGAACACATGAACCTTGTGTCTGGCGACCCTAGTTGTGCAACCTGGTCTCGTTCTTATGACGACACTAATGTAGTGGCACTGCGCGAGCGATTGAGTCGCGAAAACGGAATCCGCGGGTTAGAGATTGTAGCGCCTAGTGATGTGGAACAGGCAGCGGCTTTGTTACACCGGGACGGTTTTGTCGTAGTACGCGATGTGTTGAGTGCACAGCAACTTGATCGTATAAAGCGAGCATCGAACATCGCTGTTTCCGAACTGATGGCAGATGACCCAACCTGTGCTGCAGGAGGAGGTGCTGGTGGTTTACCACATCGCTATTCGTTTGGTGGTGGATCAGCTTCGCGTCACATGCTGCACGTTAAAGAATGGTGTGAATTAATTGATCTTGAAACAACTACCCCGATTTTAAAGGAAATATTTCAATCTGCAAATTATGTTGTAGGGGGAGCCGGAGGAGATATCGCCATGCCCGGTGCGATCGAATATCAAGGTTTACATTCAGACAATATGTGGTCCGAATTACCCGACCCTTTTGGCCATATCAATATGCGCGATTTACCGGTTCCGGTTTTAACCATTAACTTTCCGATGATTGACTTGACCACAGAAAACGGGCCCATCAGACAAATCCCTGGCAGTCAACGCTGGCGCGCTCCCATACCAAGCCTGGCCCATGAACCTGACTGGATGAAACTAAGCACCGTGTGCCCCGCTCCCGCTGGCTGCGCCATATTCCGCGATTTACGGGCATGGCACGGCGGAACACCAAACTTATCCAGAGATGTGCGCGCAATGCCAAATGTTGAATACTTCGCACCCTGGTTTAGAAGTGAAGGCATTATGAGGTCAATGCCCTTTGAGCACTGGCAAGCATTATCACCGCATGCACAAAGAATTTCTCGATACGCCGTTTGTCAGGAAGGCGAAACCGTTGTAGGAGCAGGCTTTCTACATCCAAAAGCCAAAGTTCGGGAAGAGTTTAAACAGAAGCAATTCGATGCTATGGGAGAAAAGGCCACAAAAGAGTATTTGAACCGACTTTGATCGATACCAGAATGTTTGCAGATGTCACTGACGAGATAAAGGTGGGTAATTCTAAGTTAAAGATTCATGTTACGACCAGCACACTCATAGTCGGCCGCCGTACGTTTTGTATAACTCGGCGTATCTGCAGCCAAGTCGTTGATGGTTGCCGCCAGACCACTCAGATAACTTGACGCAACATCACGTTGAGCACTATCAAGACTGTGAATAGTACGAAGAGCATATGCTTCCCAAAGATTGCGATTGTGCACCCGTGCATCGACTCGCCAGTCGGAAAATGTTTGCCGCCTTTTATCCATATAGGCTATCAGTTTCGCTTTAAAATTTGACTCCTTACGCGTATCCAATAGCGCATAAAATTCAGCATCAAGGTTGTCTCTTATCTGACGGAACGACGTATTGGGCCTGATCATTAAGCTCATCGTTTCACGCAGATCATTAACCTGTTCTTCGTTTAGCGAAAAATTAACTAACAGAAGATAACGTTTTATTTGTTTCAAACGACCACTCACCGATTCGGCGAGTATTTGATCAATCTCTCTTTCATCTTCATCTCGACTTGCTCTGCGAGACTCTCTTCTGGATTGTCGGTTATCACGAATTTGGATTAGTTGCTGATCACTAAGATTGGAAAGAATATCTGAGGACGCATAAATGGGATTACAAGTGCCTACACTAGACGCGTAAGATCTTATAATTTCGCTCCAGCGGCTGACATCAGCTTTATTTACACTTGCTGTGTCGTTCAGACGAGCAGTGAAATCAGTCAACAACCGGCTGTAGTATTCAAGCTGAGTTTGCCGATGCCAAAGATGGAAATGATCAGCTATTTCCTGAATTTGTCCAATTTGTTCTTCATCGAAGCTCGCATAGTCAAGAAAGCGCTTTTCTATTCGATCATCAAGTGAGTTGTACAGGGGACGTAACACAAGCTTACTGTTCGAGCAGGCTATGCAGCTCAGACTCAAAAGAACGACCAAGCACCATTTTAATAAACACAATTTATTGGAGAAATTCAATCGAAAAACAGTTCTCATGCGGTGGCTGGTTGAGTTCACAAAAAATCCATCTAACGGGGGTTACTGTACAAATTTTACGGCAATACCAGATTAAAAGAAATTGATCGCCATTACCATATTCACCCTCTCCTGATCATTGACGAAAGCACTGTTACCTAAAAGTCTTACAACTAACTAATTTGTGTCAGCAATAGAAGCAACTGGCTAAACCCAATCCACGCAAACCTCGGTTGCTCTGGAGACCACCTTACTCTTTCATTGATCATACCTATGAACTCTGCAGACAATAGATAGAAATTCTGACCTATGTCATACCCGTCGACTCAAAATACATAAACTGAAGCACAATTTGGCAAGTAAAGTCGCTGCGACAAAGTGTTCCAACAGCGATTATAGAAGATGGACGCAAGCCTTGAAATCACTTCTGGCTCATATAGACTGGACATCCGTCAAAAATGTGAACTTTTCTTTTACGGCTTCAAATCATGACAAATAAAACTCTGCTTTTCTTACTACTTATTAGTTACTTTGGTTATGCAATAAGCGGTGATACACCGTCTGAAGATGATGCGTCTACAGGAGACGATGTGTTAACCGGGGATATCCAGGCAGGTGAAGAGAGGTACAACCAAAACTGCATCAACTGTCACGGGGCAGCGGGTAAAGGGGTGGCAAGTTATCCAAAAATATCTGGTCAGGAGATTTCGTATACGAAATCAAAGTTGGAAACTTACAGAGATGGAATCAAGGTTGGGCCTAATTCGTCCTTGATGATCATGATGGCAAAGCCATTAACAGACGAAGAAATCGCAAATTTGGCGGCATATTTAAAAGATGCATCATCTTGATGCAACATCTGATGACACCAGGAGGAAAAAGAAATGATTAAATATAGAAACATCATATCTACGATCGCTGCGTCTGTTTTCATTGTGATCGGGCTAGTTTCTACTGCACATGCCGATGGCCATGGAAAGGGAATGAATGTCCCAATCATCAAAACCACGGAGTTTATGACCGGGCTTGATAACCCATGGGATATGGCTTTCTTGCCTGACGGAACAATGTTCTACACCGAAAAATGTAAAGGTCTTTCTGTTCGTACAAGTTCTGGCGATGTGCATGCACTATACGGAGCCAAAGGTTCCAGCGGCTACTCTGATTCAGGAGATGATCTTTTCTGTGACGGACAAGCCGGTGTGTTAGGTGTGGTTGCCGACTCAAAGTATGCAGAGAACAACACGATTTACCTTTATTCTTCATCCACAAAATATTATGGAGATGGTTGTAAAACCAACTTTGAAAAATGTGACGGAAATATTGTAATGAAATTTACGGTCAGTGACGACCTTACCAGCGTTTCTGATCGCACCGATATAGTCACTGACATTCAATATAAGCCGTTCGAGTCAGATCAACCATTCGGTGGGCCCGGTGCTCACAATGGTGGCAGGCTGCGTATTGGTCCAGATGGATACCTTTGGGTAACCGGCGGTGATCGACACAGAGGCGTTTGTCCTCAGGATGGCCAATTGCTTTGCGGTAAAATTCTTAGGATAGATGGGGACGGTAAAGCACACCCGGATAACAATCCACCTGAAGGTTTTGACAAGCGAATCTACACCTATGGGCATAGAAATGTGCAGGGCATAGATTTTCGTCCGAGCGATGGCAGAGCATTCACCGCAGAGCACGGACCTTGGCATAGTGATGAAATTACCGCACTGGTTAATGGTGGTAATGCCGGTTGGGATCCTGCACAAAATACCGG
>Ga0114956_1000360_pt1 | contig 32110 bp, 30 predicted proteins | sample MaitaG_FD_87304 | JGI IMG/M metagenome (GOLD analysis project Ga0114956, IMG submission 87304) | Marine algal microbial communities from Maine, USA - Maine_Asex2 metaG | ecosystem: Host-associated > Algae > Red algae > Unclassified | place: Maine, USA | collected 2015-01-05
ACGTGAACAGAACCCCGCCTATAGGATAACTCACACCTTAACAAGCAATAACTAACCACCACAAACAGCCACTGTTCATACGTGAACAGAACCCCGCCTATAGGATAACTCACACCTTAACAAGCAATAACTAACCACCACAAACAGCCACTGTTCATACGTGAACAGAACCCCGCCTATAGGATAACTCACACCTTCTAAAACGAACTACTTGATCGGAGATCTCTGTCCAAGAAGATTCCCATTTCCATGGGAATGACGGAGTGAAGTGGGCCATAACAGAGTGGCGCAGGGAATGACGGAGTGAAGTGGGCCATAACAGAGTGGCGCAGGGAAAGACGAGGGGCTTAGAATTAAAGATGGTCCCCTAGAATACTTTGGCTAAGTTGCCTGTAGTAATAAATATTGTTAAATTCTTGGGCTTATCGAGTTCGTATCTTTTTACAGCCCACAGTCCAAGGCTTAAAGCAAATAGCTCTAGAAACAAAGTTAAAGGCAGATTTTGCACCTCGGGAACTATCAGCAGATCAAGATCCTTGCCGAAGAGCGGCCATAGAAATGAAGAATCATACAGCCAGGAAAAATCTAATACTAAGTGTGCAAATAAGCCAATTGGAAATCCTAACAATTTTCTTCTTAACAAACGTCTTCCTACAGTCCCCAACATCACAACTATTAGGACAGCTACACTAAAAATAAAGCTATGAAAGACATTTGGGATAAAACTAATTACACCAAGCAGTGGAAATACCGAACCAAAAGAAACTAATCTATAATCTAATTTTGGGCTCCGAAAAACCTCCGCTATAAATACAGCAGAAACAACTGCAAACCAAAAAAACATTCTCTATCTAACCAAGATTCTGTCGCATTCATCACAAACGCCAAGCTCATCATTTTTAAGTTTTTTTACTTTATCGATGCTTACCGAAGACAAACTCATGTTACAACCTTCACATTTACCTGCTGAAAATCTTGCTATTGGCGTTCCATTATAATCTCCACGCTTTTTGCGGTAAATTTCTAAAAGCTCACTAGGAATCTCATCTTCTAGTTCTTGTTTTTCTATTATGGCTGCTTCTAGTTGATTTTTTACATCTAATAATGCTGTTCCAAGCTCAGATTTCTTTTTCTCAATCTCGATTTGTTGCTCTTGTATCAGTTTACTCAAAGCATCAATTTCTATTTGGAGTTGTTCAACTTGTTCCATAATTTCAAGCTGACGTTCCTCAAAAGTATTCTGTTCATCAGTTAAAAACTCATTCTCAGACTGCATCGATTCGATTCCCTTTGCAGTCGTTACAAGGCCTTGATCAATTTTGTTTTGATTCCCAAGTTGTTTATCTTTTAGGTGTAGAACCTTTTGCTCGATGCTTGAGTATTCTTTATCGAATTCTATATTTTCTTGGTTTTTTAATTCTAAATTTTTAATTGTTTCATCTAATGCTAAGACTAACTCATCGATCTCTAGCTGAATTGGATGCTTTAATAAGGTACGATTTGAACGTTCGATTAGCAAATCAATCTCTTGAATTTTTAATAAATTATCAATCTGAAGACTAGCCACAACCTATTTTTACCATCTAATGAATATAAGCCAACACAATGGTAATTATATTTAATTTAAAAGTTAATTCCGAGGGAATCCAACGATGGGCTCTTGAGGGGTGATTATAGGACCAGCCGGAGGTTTTGGATCCGGAGTAACAGGAGTAATTGGAATTGTTGTCGTTGTGATTGGGGTGCTAGTGGTGGGAGGTCTTGTAGTCGCAGGAGGTTCTGTAGTTGGAGGTAAGTTCGGAATCAGACAATCAAAGGTACCATCCCCGTCCGCATCGACAGGCAAACCAGGCCTCACATTTTCTTTTCCAGGTGGTATTCCATTACAAACTCGCTCAGGTTCACCTTCAACTTTTAAATATTTTCTACGAGAAAGAACGTTCTCTGCTTTTTGAAATTCCTTCGGCTCTAAATCTTGGTGCATTATTTCCATATACCAGTCAAAAATTGGGGCAGCAGCAAGACCACCTTCACCACGTTGAAAACAGCAATAAACACCCGAATAAGCTTCTAAGTTAAAAGCGTTCCTATTTATAGTGATATCTACATCTGGATGACCAACCCAAACCACAGTTGTATAATACTGAGTAAACCCAGCGAACCAAGCGCTTACATAATCGTTTGTAGTTCCAGTTTTACCTGCAACTACATGCTTAACACCATCGTCTCTAACTACTTGAGCTCTTCGACCGGTTCCAGTCCTAAACTCTCTAGTTACATTAGTTCTTAAAATTTCCGCTATCATTCGAGCAGTATTTTTTGATAAAGCTCTTGATTCATTCGGGGCGTGCTCATACAAAATATCGCCACGCTGATTTTCGACTTTCTCTATGAACCAAGGTTTCTTATATATTCCATCATTAGGGAAAGCTGAATAAGCTCCGGCAACTTCGATTGGTCGAAGATCAGATGTCCCTAACGGTAAAGAAAGGTTTTCAACTGCTGCATCTTCAATTGTAGAAATACCTAAACGACGTGAAACATCAATGATTGTATCGTTGCCAACAACTTGGGCTAAGCGAACAAACGCACAGTTATTCGAAGCTCGAGTAACAGCAGCGATACTTTGTCGACCGCCACCAGACCTTTGACCAACAGTATATATTTGCCCATTACTTTGCTTAAAACTACAAGGGTTATCAGAACGAACAGTGTCGTTAGGTAATGCTTTCCCACTTTCAAAAAGAGCAGCCAAAACAAGAGGTTTCATAGTAGAACCAGGCTGCTTTTTACCCTGAGTAGCAATATTAAACTGCTCAATCTTAAATCCAGGGCCTCCAACTACGGCACGTACTGCCCCACTCTCGTTATCTAGAGATACTAAAGCTGCAGTAAATCCTTGAGAGTTCTGGGGAGCGAATTTCTGTTGAGCTTCTTCAGCAGCAGCTTGAGCCTTTGGGTCCATTGTGGTATAAATTTTTAAACCACCTTTATAAATCATATCAAAGCGTTCGCTCTGGCTTTCTCCACCCAAAATTGTTTCATCTTTTAAAAGAAGCTGAAGAACCTCTTCAGTAAAATAATTTGTTGGCTGAGTGGCAACAGGAGTTTTACGCTGAACAGGTAAAGCTGATTCACGACAAATATCAGCATCTTCTTTAGTAATCTTATTCAGAGATAAAAGCCGATTTAAAACAACGCTTCTTCGAGCTTTCGCAGCGTCTTGAAAACGCGTTGGATCAAATTCGATCGGAGATTTAATCAGCCCAGCTAATAATGAAGAATCACACATAGTTAATTCGCTAGCATTGTTATAACCCCAATAAGTTTCTGCAGCTGCTTCTACCCCATAAGCGCCTGAACCAAAATAAACAATATTTAAATACTTCTCAAGAATTTCATCTTTATCTAATTCTTTTTCTAACCTTAAAGCAAGAAACGCCTCTGTAGCCTTACGACCCGCTGTTTTTTCACTCGTAAGAACAGCATTTTTAATCAGCTGCTGAGTAATTGTAGAACCACCTTGAACTGCTGCACCGGCATTTGCGTTTATGATTAAAGCCCTTAAAGTTCCTTTGAAATTTAGTCCGTTATGTGAATAAAAATCTGAATCTTCGATAGCTAAAACCGCTGTAATAATATCTTGAGGAATTTCGCTGAGATCGATAGACTCACGGTTTTCTTTTTCAGCCAAAACAGTAATTAAAGTACCATCAGCACCATACATTTTTGATCGCTCAGAATCATCTCGCAGCGTAACTTCATTAGCTTGACCATTAAAAGTTTTTTTGAGATTACCAACTTGGGGAATAGCGGCTAAAGCTGCACTGGCTACTATCAAAGATAAACAGATAGAAACTATGCCTAAACTAGAAAGTCTTTTTATCACTCGAATTTTTGTAGCCACAGACAAAATAATACACTAATTTTTGGCTCGAACAGAGGCACTGGAGCAGAAGTCACACGATATTAACAATAGACATTAAAAACCATGTGAATATACCTAAATATTATCTAGGAACGAGTCTTTATTGCTTTACAAACCGTGAGATAAGACTGGAATTCTTTTTTAGAGATACGCCCAGAATTTCCTAAATCAGAATCTATTGCGGCGACAACCAGAACCGAATCTGAGTCTGAGATTTTATAAGTAGAACAAGATACATTATCTAGCGTAAAATATTTTACTGAATAATCATTGGCTTCATTTATTTTTAAATGATCCCAGACATGCCCTAGGATTTGAAAATTATTGGTTTTGTCTTTTACTAAATCCGCAGCTAAATGATCATGTGTAAAAATTTGTCCGCTAGATTTTATTTTATAAGCAAGATAAAAAGACTCCGATCCAATCTGATGAGAGATCACTTCTAACAAGCGGTTATTTTCTGACTCTACAACATCAGACCCATCTAGACTTCCCGAATTCATAAATAAATTTCTCAATCCAGATTCTTCAAACTCGTTACTTACATCTTCTTTTAACCCAACAATTGTTGAAAACGATCTTCCTAACCCTGTCTGGATATTTGTTTTATTAGAATTAGGCACTAGCGGATGCTTCTTTCATAGACATACAAGATCATACAACGAAGAAAAGACCTGGAAAAGTCAAACTAAAAGATTTAACCTAAGCCACCATTGTCGATGAGCCTAATTGCAACAGGTCCTAGTAATAAAAGAAACAAAGCAGGCAACATACAAAAAACCATAGGAAAAGTTAATTTCACAGGTAAACGCATAGCAGCTTCTTCTGCGGCCAATCGCTTAAGTTCTCTCATATGATTACTCTGAATACGAAGAACCTTTGCTATAGGGACGCCGAGTTTATCTGCTTGTTTTATGGCAGAAACAAATTGTTTAACTTCGGGCACATCAGTTCTTTCAGCAATTTGTTGAAGGGCCTCAGAACGTTTAAGACCAAGACGCATTGCTCTTAGGGTTCTAGCAAATTCATCAACTAAAGGACCGCTACTACTACTTACAACTCTCTTGATAGCGCTGTCGAATCCTAAGCCCGCTTCGACAGTCACAGTTAGCTGGTCGAGGATAGATGGTAAAGCAGATTTAATCTCAGCTTGACGATCTTGGGCTTTTCTATTTATATAAGCATCAGGAATAAAAAACCCGATAGCTCCAGCAAAAAAGCACCCAAACACGTTGAAAATAAAAGTATCAAATGGTGAAAGCAATATCACGATTGAACCCAATAATGGTACTAACAGTAACTTTACCCCTAGGAGTGCTTCTAAAGGGATCTGGCTTGAAAGGCCAGCGATAACTAGCTTTTTGGTACTATCGTTGACCATCCCTCCAGGTGTTAGCCGTTTTGAATTGGAATACAAACGGTCCATAAATGGGGCGATAATACGATCAACACTTGAGGTGCTTAATTCCTTTTTTCTAAAGTCACTCAACTCTGACCGAGGCCTTGTTACAAGTTTCTTATTTCGTGGCCATACAGCGAAAAACAAAAGAGCGATTGAAAAAATTATTGCACAACTTCCAAAAATTAAAATCATTTTAATGACACCGCATTTACCATTTTTCTAAGCCACATTCCTCCGCCAACCAAAAGGAAAGCACAAATCCCAGCCAGAATATACGCCAAGCTACTAGACCATATTCCCTTAAAGTATTCTGGGTTCATAATCAGAATTAGGACAACAAGTCCAGGGGGCAACGCCATCAAAATACCTGCAGACATCTTTCCTTCAGCAGTTAAAGCATCAACCTGTGCAGCTAATTGAACACGAGATCTAATTGTCTTAGAAACACTTTCAAGAACCTCAACTAAGTCACCACCAACAGCCATGTTGATTTCAATTGCATCAGCAACCCAATTCATATCGGTACTTGATGTTCTCACAGCCAACGATCGAATTGAAACAACAAGATCGCCACCAACACGTGTTTCAACTATTACCCTTTGAATCTCACTGTAAGAAGGCTCTTCTAGCTCTTTTGCCGTCGCAGTTACAGCTTGAGGCAACGAATAACCCGCCTGTAAAGCATTGGCTAATAAAGATAATAAATCAGGAATTTGAGCAGCAAACTTTTTTTCCTACTACTGATTTTGAATTTCAAGAATATTCTGGGGATCAAAAATCCAAGAAACATGCCAACACCCATAGTGATCGGGCCGTTATACATAAACCCGATCAGTCCAAAAAAGGCAACCGAGGCCAGTATCACCATTATAAACTCGCCACTTCTTATACCTAAGCCAGCGCTCTCTAACTTTTTGCCCAAACCTGCTTTTTTGCCATCAGTTTGTGTAAAAGCAGCCTCGACAGCTTTCGTTGCTCCCATTCGTAAGTCATTAAAAGCATCAATCTGGGATTGTTTAGAATTTAAATCTCTTGCAGCTATTTTTTTAGTTCCCTTTTCACGAAATTTTATTAACAAACCAATGAACACTATAGAAAGCAGAAATGATCCTATGCCGATATAAATCATGTAGGAGCTATTTAAAAATGTTTGATCAAATTTTGTTATGACAGGTTCAGGTTGAACACCAGCAGCTTGAAGAACTTCGCTATCTCCAATAACAATTGATCTAGACCAAACATAATTAGAACCATCAGTACCTTGAACTTCTAATCTCAAGCTGCTGTCGCCCACAATATTTGATGGTATAAGGACTTCGTACTCGCTTGATATTTTTGATGCCAGATCTGAATAAATATTTTTTAATGAAGCCGCGTTATTTACAGTAACAACCTCGCCACCATTCAAAGCAAGCTGATTCAGACTTTCAGAATCAGATTCATCTGTTTCCAGTGCAACAGCTACAAGCCTTGTTCCCGAACTCTCTACTAAACTTGAGGCGACACTCAGCGTGGCAGTACTTGCTGTATCTCCACCATCAGATAATAAAACAACTACGTTTCTACCTTCATCTGGCAAATTATTTATTGCAGTTACTACCCCATCGTGTAAAGCTGTTTCGCCAGAAGCAGATAAATTTTGAACAGAAGAAATTGCTGTGGATTTATTCGAAGTTGGAGACTGAACCAAATTTGCGTTGTCACCAAAAGATACAATGGAAATTTGACTGTTTTCGGGCAAACCGTTTATAAAAACTTCAGCAGAATCTTTCGCAGCTGTTAGAGCTTCACCTCGCATTGAACCAGATACATCAATAACCAAAGTTGCGTTTAAAGATTCAGCTCTTACAGTATTTTCATTCGCAGTTAGCGAAAGAGCTGTATTAATAGAATAATTTTTTAACTTGTAGTTCATTTGTCCTAATTAATTAGGTGCAAGTATCAACTAGTTCAATTGGTTCACTTTTATAGCCGATACAAGTTACATGATAAATCGTTTTCTAAACAGAAGTTCTGAATCTGGCCAAGTCTTACCAATGTCAGCGTTGCTTCTGCTGCCACTTCTGATACTTTCAGCCTTTGCGATAGATATAGGATCTTTTTACTTAAGAGCATCAGAATTACAAACTGCAAGTGATTTAGCATCTTTGGCAGGAGCAGAGATAATTAAAGAAGGTGGAACAGAAAACGACGTTAATCTAGCTGTCGAAAAAATTCTGACATCAAATGGAGTTGACCCTGCAACTATTGACTACCAAGTAAATGTTAATAATCGAACTGTCTCTGTAATAATAAATGATGAAGATGTACGACAATTCCTCTCTAAAATAATAATTGACAAAGTAGATGTCCAAAGAGAAGCCACAGCTACAACAACCGACTGCCCAGGTTGCACAAACGACATCACACTTTCACCAACACAATTTAATCTGCCTGACAGGGGAAATGGTGATGGATTTGGACCAACTATAGTAAACCACAACGGGGAACTAAAAGTTTTTGCGCTCAACCACCACGAACCATCAAACCAATATCTGCAAGCTCCGCTAAATGGACAACCAAGGGAATACAGAGGAGCCCCAAACACAAGACCACAGCTTGTGTGTGTTTCCATGGTCACAACCGATTTCTGCCCCGGCTATCCAGCGAGACTTAACACATCCACAAGTGACGCTACAGACCTAGCATGGTACGCCCCAAATGAACAAATTTGGTACACAGCTGTAAGACCAAATTATTCTAATTCAAGTTCTGCAAGAAGAGAAAACCAGCTAGGAAACGCAACAACTAGCATCGGATTTGGTTGTGTAAATGCATCAACGGGGACAGATTGCACCACTGGCGGGTTCCACCTTGCGACAACAGCACCATTCGGTCCAACGTTTCAAGAAGGAGGCCATGCAGCTCCGGGCGATTACTCAGATTTTGCGACTCAAATAAAGATGATCGATGATAAATTATATATCATAGACCACGAATTTAATGTCCACTGCTTCGACCCAGCAGCGAATACAAATTGCGCTAGCTATCCAAAGGCCCCATCGGCTTGGAGTAACGCTAGGGCAAATTCGGTGCAAGGAAATTCTGCGACAACATCAGCTGGTCTTTATGACCATCTATTTTACTCCGAGGTATCAGGCGGAAAAATCTATGCAATAAGCAAAAGGGATGTTTCTGGAGCAATACTCACCGGCGATTTTTACCTAATCTGCTTTGATCCAGCAACCGGCAACTCCTGCTCCGGATTTGGTAGCACAATCAGAACAGTATCAGGAGGATTACAATCATTGTATTCAAACCTGGGTGACGATGGCGTTTGTTTGTTCGGTAATTTTACAACCAGCTGCATCGACGAAAGCGGCAACGCTAGTAACCCAGGAATAGAAAGCCACTTACCAAATCAGAATGATCGTAATACAACAAAACCCACAAGGATTGGAGATCGCCTCTACGTTGGTGCTCCTTGGATCTCAAGAACTTACTGTGTTAACCTTGCTACACGAACTAGTTGTGGAAACATTACTGACAATCAACCATACAGTTATGAACAAGTACCAGGCCAAAACTGTATCGCATCACTTGGGCACGCTTCAGAATTAAACTTCTTTGATTTTGATTTACAGCCGTGTTCGCCTCAAGGCAATTTCACAACGATTGACCCATGCACCTGCACCGACGGATCAGAACAGTGGGGGTCGATAACATTCGAGTCATCATTTATAGCCATGTTTGATGAATTCTTGGTGACAATAGCAGAAAACGAAGAGAATGGGCCAGTATTTATTGATTCACTAGATCTCGTAGCATCCAACGGGCAAATTGATTTATCAAATATTCCTGACACAGTAGATAGCCTTAAGATGACGTACGACTATACTCTGAATCAAAACTTTAGTTGGACTCAAACTGTAACCGGAAGTTATGAAGTTAGTGAAAGAGCAGTATTAATAAAATAGTCTGGACTAGTAGAAATCATCTAGCACAGATTTTAATGTTGATAAATTATCAGATATGATAGCATCAGCTCCATTATTAATAAGTCTAATTATCTCTGCCTTTTCATTAATAGTCCAGTAGTGGACTTGTAAATTGAGTTTATGGAAACGCTTAATTAAAAATTTGCTATCAAACCTCAAAATCCAACTTTGTGTTGGGATCTGAATAACATCGTATTTTACTTTTTTCCAAGGAAATACAATGGCTACAAAACAGATCCATGCAAAAGCTATTGGACCAGGAGATACACAAATGTTGCCATCAAAATATTTATTAAGTATTTTAATCCGAGAGTCTTTAAATGAGCCCACACAGACTCTTTCTGATAAACTGTTTTTACTTATAAACTCAGCAAGCGGGATTACTGATTCATCAGATTTAGGCTCAAGGTTAAAATATGCTTTTGGAAACTCAGCTATGAGCTCTTCTAAAAGCACCAAATTATGGCCATCAATTTTTAAATCTTTTAAACCCAACCAATCTGAACACTTAATTGAATAGCTATTCTGTAAATCATCGATAAATGTATCATCGTGTGAAATAACTAATACACCATCAAGCGATAATCTGACATCAGTTTCTAAAAAAGTAAAACCTAACTCAATAGCATTTTTGAATGAAGCCATGGTATTACCAGGAGCTACGACGTTGCCTCCTCTATGAGCAATCCCAAACGGTATATTTCTACTTAAAACATGATGAGGTACTACCATTTATACGCCTACGATTCTTGAATCATATTTATAAAATACTTGTGCAAACTCAAATCGTTTGTTAATTCCGGGTGAAAAGAACTAACCAACACATTATTCTGTCTACAAATAGCAGGAACACCCCGCTGATCTGTGGTTTGTAAAAGGCTAAGATGTTCTTTTTCAAAACTGAGAATTTCTACACCTTCACCCAAAAAAGTGACTACAGGCGCCCTTATAAAAAAAGCAGGGATTTCACCAGTATTTGATGCTTCAAACTTAAGAACGGATTCAAATGAATTCTGTTGACTGCCATAGCCATTGCGCCGAACTTTGATATCAATTGCTGAAAATGTTTTAACTCCAGCAACATTATCTTCAATATCAGATGCAAGAAGAATCATGCCAGCGCATGTCCCCCATACCGCTGCTCCAGAAGAGATGAAGCTTCTGATTGGATCAAACAAATCGTATCTATCAATCAACTTAGACATGACAGTAGATTCACCGCCGGGGATTATCAAAGCATCACATAGGTTTAGATCACCTGAGTTTTTTACTTCAAGCCCAATGGCATCGGAACAGTTATTTATGGACTCAAGATGTTTGGCAAAAGCACCTTGCAATGCTAGAACCCCGACTTTAGTCACCAACCACGGTCCGCTAATCTGATATCTACTTCATCCATATTTATACCTGTCATTGGAGCCCCAAGGTCACGACTAACCTTAGCAAGTATTTCTGGATCCAGATAATGGGTAGTTGCTTCAACAACTGCTTTAGCTCTTGAAGAAGGATCTTCACTTTTAAAAATTCCAGACCCAACAAAAACAGATTGAGCACCCAGTTGCATAGCTAATGCTGCATCAGCGGGAGTAGCTATGCCACCGGCACAAAACAAAGGCACAGGCAATTTCTGTGTTTCAGCAATTTCTTGAACAAGGGTGAGAGGCGCTTGCAATTTTTTAGCCCACTCAAAAAGTTCTGCAGAATCATTGGCACTGGCAATTTTTTTCATATCACCGAATATAGATCTTAAATGTCTAACAGCTTCAACTATGTTACCAGTACCAGCTTCGCCTTTTGAACGAATCATGCAGGCACCTTCAGCAATACGTCTTAAAGCCTCTCCAAGATTCGTTGCCCCACATACAAATGGCACAGTAAAATTCATTTTATCAATATGATGGGTTTCATCAGCTGGTGTCAGAACTTCAGATTCGTCGATAAAATCTACTTCTAAAGCCTGCAATATCTGTGCCTCAACAAAATGGCCGATTCTAACTTTTGCCATAACAGGAATGGAAGTGACCTCTTTAATTCCAGTTATCATTTCAGGTGCGCTCATACGCGCTACCCCACCGTCTACTCTAATATCTGCAGGAACTCGCTCAAGTGCCATAACTGCAACAGCACCAGCATCCTCAGCTATTTTAGCTTGCTCAGGTGTGACAACATCCATAATCACACCACCTTTTAGCATTTCGGCTAACCCTCTTTTTACGTTAAGAGTACCTGTGGAACTAGGTTGTGTACTATTTTTGTCAATCTCAGCCATATATATCCATAATAATAGAATATTTTCGTAAAGCCGCTTTCTAATGATTAGTAAAAATTAGATTTCGTCACTAAGTACATCGATCCTTAGACCAAGTGATGCTCGTGTACTTGCTTCATTCTTAGCAACGCTGTTCGTAGATGGCGGTACAAGCCACAGATAATCAGTACCTTCAGAGGCTGACTTTGTAACTATGTTGCCTCGTTCCATTTTGGCTAAAGCGTCTCTAAGCCCAGTTGGATACCTGGTTAGCATCACGGCTTCTCTGTCCGCTCTAAGTTCTCGGTCCTTACATAACAGTTTTTCTGAAGCTAATTCAGCACAATATCTAAAGGGACCTGACAAGCCACGATCAAGAATTGGTAAACCAAAAAATGCACTAGCCAATGTGGCATCAGCTGCATCGCCACTTTTGATACGCATCAAAAGTTCAGCAATAACGCCTTCAGTCTCAACGAGGTTAAGAGAATCAAGGGCACCTGTAGTCAATACAACAGCTGACATTGAGCGACCGGCAACAGCTAAGCCATTGCGTGCCTCGTCGTCAACAACATAACATTGTGGCACAGCCACACCCGCTTTTAAAGACAAAGCGGAAGTCAAATTTAATAGTCTAGAAAAATCTAGCTTTGTTACCTTACGAGCGCCTATAGCATTTAGTACTTCAATCTCACAAGCGCGAGATTTTTTATAAACTAAAAAAACGGCAACGATAACCCCTAATAGTAGACCTAAAAGAGTAAACCATGGGTTAATGAAATATAGAAGGAGCCCAAGAATCAAAGCAATTGGTACAGCTATTGCGATACCAGCTGCTAATAAAATTTGGATACGCTTCTGTCCAAAGGACTGCTTTTCTTCTTCTCTATATGTGAACACCAGTATCATGTTACATAAGATCGAAAATAATCTTACTTTCTAGTCAAATATGTATAAATATTTATTAGCTGGCTTTAATAACCGTTAGCTAATTGATAGGAATTAACTCAGAATTCTTCTTTGTTTAGTAAGCGATTATAAATTGTTAGGTATGATTCTGCTAAATTCCCCATCGAATGCTTTTTAGCGCTCTTATAAGCTTTTTCTGCACGCTCTAAACTTGTAGGTGAATTACTCAGCACATTTAAAATTGATTTAGCCAAAGACCTCGGATTGCCTGTTTCAAAAAACTCTGCCTCTTCACTTTCACGTGCAACAGCTTTATATGCTTTCAAGTCACTTGCCACTATTGGGACTTTTGCAGCCATAGCTTCCAAAAGTACAATACCAAAACTTTCACCCCCTAATGATGGGATGCAAAACAAGTCAGCCGACTTTAATCTCAATATTTTTTCAGACTCTGAAATTTGGCCTAACCAAACCAGCCTGTCCTCCTGCGAATAATAAGCTTTAAGTTGCTCGGTCTCTGGTCCTGTACCAGCTATCCAAATTTCAATATCTTGAGGTAGATGCTGTAATGATTCAAGTAGAACTTTTAAACCCTTTCTGGGTTCGTGCCTCCCTAAAAAAAGAACTGAAGGTAATTTTGTTTCGATTCGGCGATCAATATCAAACTTTTTAATTTCGACACCATTATAAAGTATTTCGTATTCACCTCCGAGATATCGACCTGCCATCCCAGCAGCCTCAGAAGACACAGCTACTTTAACATCGACTCTCGAAGCAAGTTTCTTCACTATTGGCTTAGCCCACTTATACGCAGGAACATTTCCACTAACATGGAAGGTCCCAACAATAGGCACAGACTTAACAACCAAAGATGTCAGAGTTGGACCCGGAGCTAAAGGCTCATGCAAATGCAATAAATCAAATCTATGATCTTTCATTGCTCCTAACATCCGTAATTGCGCAGCTGGGTCAGGAGCCAATGGAGCCATTGAACCGTTCATTGCATAAGGTATTGAGTTCCCGAGAGGTGTAACCCAAGGTTCTGGAGGTTGCCCATCACAAGGTCCAAGAACTTGAACGTCAACACCATTTTCACGAAGGGCCCGCGATAAACCTAAAACTTGCGCCTGAACGCCTCCCCAAACTGCGAGGCTATATGGACAAACCATTCCTATACGCACATCTATAACGGTACCTCAAAGTTTCCTCTAATTTACATCAAGATCAAATAGTGGGTTCAAGACATGCCATTGTTCAGGGGCTTTTCTGATTAAATCTTCAAGTTCGTTTGTAACAAGCTGAGTGGTATTTTTTAAATCATCTTTTAAATTCCCCGATTTCTTTGGCCAAATCGGAATTCCTACTTCAGCAACTCGTTTAGAACCATCAAAATAAACTGCAGTTGGCAATATAGGGCATCCAGATCGATAAGAAAGCAGGGCCGGACCAGACGGCATTTTTACCTTTTGATCAAAGAAATCTACTTTTACTCCCGTTCCAGAAATATCTCTATCTGAAAGAAGGCAAACAACTTTTTTGTTATTCAAAGCCTTAGTCAGTTTTGAAAATGATTTGTTGTCTAAACCAATAACATCTATTCCATAAGAACTACGGAGATTTTTAAACCATTCAAAAACATCTTCTGGTTCTAATTTTTCAACAACTGCAGCCACTTCTAAATTTTTTTCATAACAAAGCCAGGCAGCACCCCATTCCCACCCTCCTAAATGAGGTAGCGCTAGGATAGGACTAAAGCCGCTTTCGTAAACAGATTCAATGTTTTCATAACCATCAACTACAAAGTTGGCTATTACATCTTTTGAATGTAATTTTGGAAGCGAAAAAGATTCAGCCCAGTACCTTGCATAAGAACCAAAACCTGCTTTGACTAAAACGTCCAACTCTATGGCAGTTGCCCTTGGTTGTACTTTTTGTAAATTATTTTTTAGCTGAGCAGCTTTATCGCTACTTAGCTTGAGAAAAATATTGCTACCCACAAACTCAGAAAGTTTTATTGCAAGAGAGAGAGGCAAAATCTCAACAAATTTACTTGCAAACTTTAAAATAAGTAAAGATTTAGATGGCATATAGAATCCTAACAAAGCAGACGGTTAGACCTGAGAAGCTTGATCCCAAACTTTTTTAAACCTCAATAGTGCAGTAACCACTGTTAAACCAAGCATGACAAAAAGTACAGGAACTAAGATGGCGTTAAATAATAAACCAAACCCTAGAACAATAAACCTTTCAGCCCTCTCCATTAAGCCACCTTTGGCATCAAAATTCAAAGATTCTGCCTTTGCCCTTTGGTACGAAACTAACGAAGCAACAAAATATAAACCAAAAGGTAAAACGGCTAGCTTTGGGTTATCGGTAGTCGAATAATACCAACCTAGACCAATGAACAATAGGCCATCGCTAACACGATCAGAAACAGAATCAAAGTATGCACCTCTTACAGAGGCACTAGACGTAGCTTTCGCAACTGCACCGTCAAGAGCATCTGCAAGTCCAGTTAAGGCTAGAAAAATTAAACCCCAAATAAATTTACCTTGAGCTAATAGAACAGCGGTTACACACGCCATTAGAATTCCGAATAGGGTTAAGACATCAGGAGAAATTGATAATTTCTTTAGAACCTTTGCTATTGGAGCAACACATTTATCAAATGAAGATCTGAAATTGCCATCGAACATACATAAACCTTAATCTTGGCCAGCCTATAGGTAGCTTATAGATACTGGAGGCTATTTAAATATTACAAGCACAAGAAATATAAATCCGACAAATGCAATACTTGCCAAAAGTAATTTGATCAGCTGAGCTTCAGACATACCCAAGACTGAGGAGGCCTTTTGAGAGGATGGTTTAGATAGATCTATTTCCTGGTCAAAATTCTGTGACTTAATAGTTTTTTCATCTCTCAAATCTATTAGAGCTTCTTTCTCAGGCATTGGAGGGGCCAAAGAAATTTTTTCATCTAAGGAAAGTTCAGAATTAGTGGACACATCCGAATTAGAGGTTTTTGTATTAAGTTTTAACGATCCAGACAGTGCTTGTGGCGACTCGGCAACAACAACGTCTACTTCTGTTGAGATAGGCCAAGCTGTAGATTTGTCTGTTTCAAAGCCAGCCGATGGAAAACTTGGAATAGCTTTTAGCTCTTGAGTATCTGGAGTTGGAATCTGATTTAGAGGGGTGTTACGAAGCTTAGAAAACTCGCTTTTACCAACGCTCTCTTCAATAAGATTATGACCATTAATATCTACATCTAGGCCTAATGCAGCGCCAAGCGCAACAGCTATTTCATTAAACTCAACGGAGTTTTTAGTTAAAACAACGTCAGAAATAGAGACCCCACTGAAATTTGTTATGTCCACGGGATCTTTACCAGCATATTGAACTTGAATACGATCTAAACCTAGGCTGTCAGGATAAGCAAGAGCTTCTAGAACATAGCCAGAATGCAACCTTGCTCGCCAACCAATACTTGAATCCATTGTTATTGAACATGTTTCATTTGGACCCAGAACTCTAGCAACAGAAACAGGCGCTAATTCTACAAGAGATAGGTTTGCATCTAAAGAACCGAATGCTAACTTTAATTCGTGTACGTGTTTCAAAGGAAAATACGAAACACCTTTTTCGGCTTTACCGGCTCGAGAGATTCGTTTTCCGACCTGAGACTCTAAAGATGTTATCCAATCTTCAATCTGTGGACCAGAACCGATACCGGAATGACGTGTACCAACTGCAATAGCCACTCTTACACCTTTAGCTAGGTTTAGCTCTTTCCAAGCTTCTTCTAGGCTGGAAGCCATATACAAGAAACTTGAGTTAGAAGACTCTTTTTTACTTTCCAAAGGAATTTGTGAGTAATCGACTATAGATTTTTTTTGTTGATCAAGAACCACAACCCGTACACACGAGCGGGAAATTTCAATTCCGACTACTAAATTCTTATCTGATTTTACATTACTATTATGCATTGTTGCCTAGACACCTACCAGGTTTATATATGTACAGGTTCAATTACAAGCATACATCAAGATCGCCCTGAAAGCTCATCAGGCCAACTCCTTAAGCATGCTTCTAGAGTTAATGTTTAATCTAACCAATTATCAGGGTTGTTCTCTGTGATAGAATCTATAACCTCGCCCGATATAGCATCAATTAAGACAAAGCCACGTGTTGTTGGAGGATCATCAGCAGAAAACATCAAAATTCTCCACATTGGTTTGCTCACAAAGCCACGCCAAGTCATTTGAGCAGAAGCATGACCTACCGAAAATCCACAAATTTCTGCTGCCTTAGATAAGGCGAGCCTTTCATCAAAAACAAGCTTCTCACCAGCTCTTATGCTGTATATACCAAACACTCCAAGCAAAAATGAACCTAAGATAACACCTGTATTAACAAATGCACTTTCTCTCCAGATGATACAAGCTACAAGCAAACAACAAGAGATCGCAAGATACAGGTAACCGGGGCTACGACGTCTGTCATTATCCGGAAAAATATAATCTTCATGATCAGCCAAATCTGGTTGAAGATCAGCTGGCAAAACATCATTGTCTTCAGTAATTATTTTTTCTAAATCCGCACTCATCTACACCAAGATACCCAATAAATCTGAACTTACTTGTATTCCCTTTGCAGATTTTTGCCTTTTGGGCTGGTAAATATACATAACAAAACTAATAAATATGTAGATTTGCTCTCACAATCTGGGCCTCGACTGAATGCATCAGACCGTTCTTATGCTGTTTAGTTAAAGTATGGCGTGCGGGAAAAGAACTTCATACAAATTATTCCTACTGGTGTTAACCACCTTGTTAAGCATCATAAGTTTTACTCATAAAGCTACAGCAGAGACTGAATTTATCTCTTCGGAGAACACATCGTGCCACCCAGAAGCTGGCAACCTTTTAAGACTCTACCAAACAATATTTAACAGAACACCAGACAAAGATGGCGCAAATTATTGGCTAGAGAAGTTAGACGAAGGCCCGACTCTAAAATCTATTTCGTATTGGATGTTTCAGAGTCCAGAATACAAAGCAAAATACAAAGGTCTAGATAACAAGCAATTTATTGTAAAAGTATATAGAAATGTCCTTAAACGAAAACCCGATACTGGTGGATACAATTATTGGCTAAATAAGCTCAATAGAGGTTTAGACAGGTCAGAACTTGTGCTTTTATTTTCAAATTCAAAAGAATTTCGAACACATTTTCCATACACAAAAAATAGCTTTTGTGCGTTTGTAGACAAACATGGCGGCGGCAAATCTATGGCCCCTGGAGTTGTTTACCAACAACGAGGAAGAGCCCATATAGCTTTTATAGATTTAGAGAATCGTGTTCAACGCACATTTGTTACGCCAGAAAACTCATCTTTAGAGAACACGGCAGCTTTTGCTAAAAGGAATAAACTAACAGTGGCGATGAACGGCAACTGGTTCGGAGACAATGGCTGGCTAGATGGGTTCGCTGTTTCTAATAAAAACGTCTATGGCGGAAGTTTAAATACTGATATTAATCAATCAGGCGATCATGCATACACATCGTTATTTGGTTTCTCAGCTGATCACAAAGTAATTGCACCAGAGTGGCACGGTTACACATCAAAAACGGTTAACCCTAAAATAGTTTCCGCCATATCTGGGCACCCTACTCTAGTACACGGCTCAAGATTAGCCTCTGCATATCAGTTTGAGTTAGGTCCTAGATCTAGTGATCCAACAATAAGAACTGCAAATGCTCGTTCAGCTGTTGGTGTAACCTATGACAATAAAAAACTAATTATGGTTGCTGTAGAAGGCAGTCCGGGCGTCGGTTACACGGCACTAGAGTTAGCCCAATTAATGCAAGGACTTGGCAGCCACTATGCCGTTATGTTAGACGGAGGCGGGTCTAGTGCACTAGCAATTAATGGGACCGATGTATCTAAGAACCAAGTCAGAATCGTCAAAGTGAATTTTGGACTTAGGACCGGAAACTACTATGAGTAGCATTTAAAGCTAGATCAGGAGAAGTGGAATACCACATGCTTATTAGATAGGCTGTCCTTTCATATATGAAAGGACGTTATTATGTCTGATATTGTTTCCGGAATTCTTAAAAGTTTAGGTACCGATGGCATCGCAAAGATTGCGAGCAGCTTAGGGGCTGATGAAAGTTCAGTAAATTCAACAATTGTCAAAGCAATTCCAACTATGTTGGCAGGATTAGCTAACAATGCAGGTCAAGGCGGGGCCGACTCCTTAGCTAGTGCATTAGACGATCATGAGCCTTCAATTTTTAATCAGCTAGGATCATTATTAGGCGGAGATAATATGGACGGATCTAAAATTCTTGGACATATTTTTGGCAATCAACAAGAACAAACCCAAAACAATTTGGCTTCAAAAGGTGGTTTAGGCATTGATTCAGTAATTAAATTATTACCAATTCTTGCCCCGCTCGTTATGGGCTACTTATCTAAAAGGAAAAAAGAAGAAAACCTCAACTCTGGTTCATTAAGCGAAGTTCTTAGAAAAGAAACCGAACAAGTTGAAGAAAATGAACCAGGTTTACTTGATTCAATATTAGGCAGCGCAGGTGGCAGCTCTATGGTTAAAGATATTCTTGGCAACTTACTTAAATAAGTAAAACATCTGATCTAAAAAATCTTGGCTACGTTTGTGGCCAAGATTTTTTTATTCGGGCCCAAGAGTCAGCCAAAGTAATCGGCAAAATACGTGATCCACCTATAGTCGTCATAAAATTAGTATCAGCAGACCAACGAGGCACCACATGAATGTGAAGATGGTCAGGGATTGAGCCTCCCCCAGCTGTTCCCTCATTTAAACCAACATTTAGACCATCAGGATTAAACGCACTTTTAATTGCGATAGTTGCCTCACGTACTAACTCCCAGATGTTACTGTACTCTTCGTTAGTCAGTTTATCGATTGTTCGAACAGGACGTTTCGGTAAAATCATTATGTGGCCAGGCGTATAGGGAAAAACGTTTACAATCACAAAAGAAAGCTCAGACCGTTTAATTATATAAGTTTGTTCATCAGGAAAATCTGACTGTTCAATTGTTTCGAACAACGTTTTTCCTTGTGCCGGTTTTAGATCAACGTGAGCTAAGCCATCGCTGCCTTTACCACTATCATGAGCCATTCGCCAGGCAGAATAAAGGCTATCCATTTTTAGAATTTAATTCTTCAGACAATTTTTGAACAAAATCTTCAACCGATACATCTCGTTCTACTTCGCCGCCTCGTGGATTTACACCAACTGTTTTATTTGATACATCATCGTCGCCCACTACTAATATGTATGGCAACTTCTGAGTTTTTGCATTACGAATTCGTTTACCCAGTGGATCACTAGCAAAGTCTGTTTCTACCCTATAACCCTCAGCAATGAGTTTATCAGCAACATCTTGAGCATATTCTTGATGCATATCGGCAACAGGAAGGACTGAAATCTGCACAGGAGCTAGCCAAAGAGGAAAAGCTCCAGCAAAGTGTTCAACAAGGACACCGAAGAATCGTTCAATTGACCCCATCAGAGCACGGTGCAACATAACTGGCGCTTTTCTTTCTCCATCTGAAGCGATATATTCAAGTCCAAACCTTTCTGGCAAGTTAAAGTCTGCTTGAATCGTTGACAGCTGCCAAGACCGACCAATTGCGTCTTTAACATCAACATCAATTTTTGGACCATAAAAGGCGCCTCCACCTTCATCTACTTTGTATTCAAGCCCTGCAGTTTCTAAAGCAGTCTTCAAGCAACTTGTTGCGTGATCCCAGATCTCATCTGAACCAACTGATTTTTCTTTAGGCCGAGTAGACAACTTCGCCTGGAAATCTTCGAACCCAAAGGCACGCAAAACACTTAATACGAAGTTTAATAAACTTCCAAGTTCCTCAGCTAAGCCTTCTTGTGAAACAAAAATATGGGCATCATCTTGTGTGAAGCCACGAATTCTCATTAAACCATGCAGAGTGCCTGCTCTCTCATAGCGATACACAGTCCCAAGCTCGAACAAACGTAATGGCAGCTCCCGATATGAACGTTGTGATGATTTATAAATCAAAACGTGCATAGGACAGTTCATTGGTTTTGGGTAATAGGTTCCGTTATCCATTTCCATCGGCGGATACATTCCGTCTGCATAAAAATCTAGATGCCCAGAAGTTTCAAATAATTTAGCATTTGCTAAATGTGGAGTATACGCAAATTCATAGCCGCCTAATTCATGACGATCACGAGAATAGTCCTCCATAATCTTTCGAATCATGGACCCCTTCGGATGCCAGACAGCAAGCCCTCCCCCAAGTTCTGATGGAAACGAAAGCAGATCTAATTCATTTGCTAATTTACGATGGTCTCGTTTGGCTGCCTCTTCAAGTTGAACCAAGTATTGAGATAATTGTTTCTTTTTTGCCCAAGCTGTCCCATAGATTCGTTGAAGCTGTGGACCTTTTTCGTCGCCCTTCCAATATGAACCGGCTATCTTCATCAACTTAAAATGAGCTAGACGAGAAGTAGTTGGAACGTGAGGGCCAACACACATATCAACAAAGTCATTTGTGTTGCGGTAAAAACTAATACTATTTCCGGAAACTTCACTGGCGAGGTCAGACTCGATAGACCCATTTGATACCTGTTCAATTATCGCTCTTTTGTATTGGTGCTTTTCCATTAACACTAATGCATCGTCTGGGCTAAGTTCGCTGCGAATAAACGGCTGATCGGCTGCAATGATTTCGCGCATTTTAGAGTCGATTTTTTCTAAATCTTGCTCGGAAAATACAACGCCGTCGCCTAAATCAAAGTCGTAATAAAAACCGTTTTCGATTGGCGGCCCAATTGCAAATGTAGCATCCGGCCACATCTCGAGAACCGCCTGGGCTAACACATGTGCGGTACTGTGGCGAATTGTATGTAGACCAATTTCAGAATCAGCGACAACGATTTGAACATTCTGCTGATCGCTAAGTTTGTAATCGAGATCAACCTCTTTACCATCGACTATCCCAATGACTGCGTCTTTAGCTAAGCGGCTACCTATTGAACTAGCTAGGTCATAGACTGTTGAGTCATCTTCTAGTTCTCTTGTGGACTGGTCTGGAAGAATAATTGAAATCACAACACCAGTCTAGATGAATCATCTACCACCAGCTTTTATTTAGCAAAGTTTCGCCACAATGCTACAAGATAATCCCAATTAAATCTGCTGCCCTAGTTACGTCGAAACCAGAGTTACTCGCCTCAACAATTAGACTGGCTGCCACGGGAGTATCTAAATCATTATCTAATGCTTCGCCGACCGAGGAAAACAGATTAGGGTCAACCCTATTGTTTTTATTTGAGATCCAACGCTGTAGCTGTTCATCAGCTTCAGCTAATTGATCGTCTGCCCATTCCCATTCTGTACGGTAATGATTTTTAGTTATTGCTAATCGGATAGTCCTTGGATCATAAGTTTTGACAAGTTCACTCACAAAAGACATGTTGCCAAGAGATTTTGACATCTTTTCACCATCCATGCGAACCATGGCCTGATGCATCCACAACTTTACAAACGGTTTCTGATTTATAGCTTCAGACTGTGCAAGCTCACATTCATGATGAGGGAAAATTAAATCGCTCCCTCCCCCATGGATGTCTATTTGTTCACCAAATTCTTTGCTCGCCAGCGCAGAGCATTCGATGTGCCAACCGGGTCTACCCTTACCCCAGGGAGAATCCCAGCTAGGTTCGCCTTCTACAGCCGCTTGCCATAAAACAAAATCTAATGGATCTTTTTTGCGATCATCGTCGGGGAATCCGCCTCGTTCAGCTGCAAACTTCAGCATGGTTTCTCGATCGTAGCCAGACAATTCACCAAATTTTGGCCAAGATTTAACAGAGAAAAATACTGTGCCCTCAACTTCATATGCGTGATTTGATTCTAAAGCTTGCTCTGAAAACTCGATAATTTCTTTCATCGCTGAAGTTGCCAGCGGCTCGCTCCAACTCTCCAAAATGTTTAAGCTTCGCATATCTTTGTTAAATTTTTTAACTTCAGAATCAACAAGATCTCGGTAATAAACCCCAAGTTCATTACTTTTACGCAAAATATCGTCATCGATGTCAGTTACATTGCGAACTAATCGAGTTTCGTGACCCAAGCTTCTTAAACGACGCTGCAATACATCAAAGGTTATAAATACAGCAGCGTGGCCAATGTGAGTAGAATCATATGGCGTTACTCCACATGTATAGATGTTAACTATTGGGCTCGCTTGGAATTCTTCAAGCTCTGAAGTTGCAGTATTATAAAGTTTCACTCAGTAATTCTATCCAAGAATAATCAATAGAGATCCAGATAAGAATATGAGCAATGTTAGTTGGGGATTGGTTAGAATCACCTTATGGGAATTCTTGAAGGAAAAAAAATATTAGTCACAGGCGTCTTAACAGATGACTCGATTGCATTTGGAGTAGCAAAACATGCTATAGAGCAAGGAGCTGAAGTTGCTTTAACAGGCTTTGGACGAGGTTTACGTCTAACTTCTAGAATTGCTAAGAAACTACCAGTTACACCAGAAGTCTATGAATTAGACATAACAGATTTAGAACACCAAAAGAATATCCAAGAAGTACTTAAAGAAAAATGGGGTTCTATAGATGGTGCTTTACATTCCATAGGGTTTGCTCCTGAAGCTTGTTTAGGCGATGATTTTTTTGCACCAGAGTGGGAAGACGTCGCAACCGCAATTCATGTATCAAGTTATTCGTTGCGTTCACTCAGCGATACTGTCACACCCCTTATGACCAACGGCGGATCAATCGTTGGTTTAACATTTGATGCAACAGTTGCTTGGCCCGCCTATAACTGGATGGGCGTGGCTAAAGCTGCTCTAGAATCACTAAACAGATACTTAGCTAAAGAGTTAGGTGGCCAGCAGGTCCGATCAAACCTTGTCGCAGCTGGGCCTATCAAAACAATTGCAGCAAAATCAATACCTGGCTTTAAAGCTTTTGAAGATGAATGGGTGAAAAAAGCTCCGCTTGGTTGGGATGTTAACGACTCAGAAGCTGTAGGTAAAGCTTGCGTAGCGTTACTTTCTGACTGGTTCCCTCAAACCACAGGCTCAATTATTCATGTTGACGGCGGTTTTCACGCCGTCGGTGCTTAGCCGTTCCATTTTTTGTTGGCGTTTACGCCTCTGCAAACTTTAGCTGAGTCGGGAGTAGGGTTAATTGCACTTCTACCCCCTCTGGTTCTGCCACCGGGATGTATTTCAAAATGTAAATGAGGTGCGGTTCCTCTAGCATTTCCAGTATTTCCAACATATCCAATAATTTCACCAGCTCTAACTGTCCTAGATGAGCCTTCAAAACTATTTAAATGAGTACCGTAATAATAATTATTGTTTACATTACTTGTTAGCCTAAATGACAAGCCACCAAGACCACTGGAACTCAAAGTTACTTTACCGCTGACAGGAGCCACAACTGGTGTACCTCTAGGAGACATAATGTCTATCCCCTGGTGCAAACGGCCACTGGACCTTGGCGCTCTCCAAGAATCAATTGCATTATGCTGACCATCAACTGGACAGGTATCTAAATAAAACCCAGGTTTTTTACCACGACTTTGAGTAGCTGCTAAAGCTTTAGTTGCACCTTCGCGACCTCGTTCATGGATAGCTTTTTCATTTATTTTACCTAACCAACCTTGCTCGGCCTCTAAAGCATTTTTAGTTTCTGCAAAGTCAGATTCAACTTGATCTTTTCGTTTACCTAAAGAAGCTAGTTCAGCTTCACTAATATCAAGTTTTAACTGTGCTTCCCGGATACGACCAATAGATTCTTGATCAGCTGCGACGACTTTTGCACTCAAATATTTTGATCTAATTTGGGCTGAAGAATCATTAGAATCATTAGAATCAGAAGCACTTATTTCATCCTGAACAATAAACGAACCAACAGCAGGTTGAATTGCTTTGCGCTGCTCTATTGCAAGATTAGCTCTTATCTCTTCCACATCTAAATCAGCTACTTCAAACATTTGTTCACTAGATTTTAGAATACTTTGCTTACTCTCAATTTCTACGGTGAGTTTTGTGATTAGCTCTTTAGCTTGTTTTTCTGTCCTAATTGGCTCTACGACAACGGTAGGTTTTTGAGCTGAAGCTGAGCTGACGTTCCATTCTGAAATAGGCAAAACAGAAGCTGCGCCTGCTATAAAACAAACTAAAAACACCCGTCTGCAAAAAATCCGCACATTCCCAGAATACACCATGTCGAACACTAAAAACTACCCCCTATACGCATTTAAAGTATTTAAGATCACTTAACATTGTTTTTTGTTTGGATTTGCTTGTCTGTAGTTCCCAGGATTGCTTCCATAAGCTGCTCAATAGAGATGAAACCCAAAGTTCCTGCATCATCAACAACAACTGCTAGCTGTCTACGTAATCTACGCATCAATCTCAAGACCTCTATCAATGGTTGTTCTGCTCTGACTACAGCCATCTGCCTCACAAGTTCAGTTGGGAACGGGCTAAGATGCTTAGACGATTGAATCTTTAATAAATCTCTGGCATGAATATAGCCTAAATATTGATCACCCTTTAAACCTTTGATAGGAATTCTTGTTTGTGTAGATGAAGCAACAATTTTTTCCAACTCTTTAGCAGAAACACCAAGTTTTGCTGACTGTGTTGTAGAACTCGGGTTGACGACATCAGCTACTTTTGTTTCTGAGAAGGCTAAGACCCCTTGAAGCAGATCTCCATCATCTTGTTCAATAATGCCTTCTTGAGTTGATTGGCCAACTATCTTTGCCAATTCTGAAGCAGTGCGGACTGCAAATAATTCGTCTTTTGGTGTAATCCCAAAAAGACGACAACCAACATTTGCTAATCCGTTTAAAAAACTGGCGAACGGTCTAAATACAAATAAATAAATTCTGTACGGTATTACCAGCCAACGCAAAGTTGCCTCAGGCGCTGAAAGAGCTATATTTTTAGGAACCATTTCGCCAATAACTAAATGCAAAAAAGTAATAACTGTTAAAGCAACTGCAAAACCTACGATTTTAGCAACTTCTTCAGATACTGAAGAACCAAGTGCCAGTTCAATCAGAGATTCAAACGCAGGTTCACCAATCTTACCTAAAGCAAGCGAAGCTATAGTTATTCCTAACTGCGCTCCAGCCAGCTGCATCGAAAGATCAGACAAGCTCTTTAACGAAGCTTTTGATGTTCTTCTTGATGCAATTTCTTCAGCTTCAAATACAGATTTTTTAGCAGCAATAACAGCAAATTCGTATGCAACAAATATTCCATTAAGAATAATTAAAACTGCAGATGCAGATAAGGCAAGAATTACAAAGGATAAGTTAAATTCGCCACCGCTTAAAAGGTAATTAGACATCTATATCACCAGCACTCGGTTGCACTAACTGGATCGTAGCAATCCTAAGCTTGTCCATCTCTACCACTTGGATTTGCCAGCCATCAAGTAAAAAGGTGTCCCCTACTTCTGGGACTCTTCCAAGCTCAGACAAAACAAAACCGGCTATTGTTTCATACTCCCCAATTGGGGTTTGAAAATCACAGATCTCAGCCACCTCATCAGGGTGAAGGGTTCCGTCTAAATGATAAGTACCTGGCTGAGCGCCGAGGGTAAGATAACGACCTTCGTCATATTCGTCATCAATTTCGCCAATTATTTCTTCTAAAATATCTTCAAGAGTTAAGACACCAGCTGTACCACCATGTTCATCGTTTACTAAAACAATATTTGTGTCTGTAGATTGAAAATCATCTAAAATGTCTATCAACTCTTTAGTCTCAGGAATAATTAGTGGTTCCGACATTACCTGTGAAACCTTCATGCCAGCCCTTTGCTGGATAGGTACAGAAAAGATGCTTGCAACATCGATACAGCCAACAACTGTGTCTAAATCACCGTTTATTACCGGAAACTTTGAATGACCTTTAGCACCTGCGAGGTTTAAAAAATCATTAAGTGATGCATTACTTTCTACCGAATACACATGAACTCTGGGTGTTAAAGCATCTGCCGCAGTCTTGCCACCAAATTTTATTGTTTTGGCTAATAAAGTTTTGGTCTCAGGACTTAAGGCTCCTGAATCGTCTTTGCTCTCAGCCAAATATTCAAGATCTTCTAGCGAGACAACGTCTTCTAGTTCTTCTTTCGGTTCTAAACCAATTTTTCTAACAATCCAGTTTGCTGCGCCATTAAACATAACGATGAAAGGCTTTAGAAGCCCATGGACAACATTTGCTATTGGAGATAAGGCTTGGGCAACGACTTCGGGTTTCGCTATTGCTACGTTTTTTGGAATCAACTCTCCAGCAAGAAGCTGGAAGATAGTTGCAATTAGCAGTGCAAAAAGAACTGACGATGTTGGCCCGTCCAAGAAGCTAACTCTTGAAGTTATTGGACTCAGCAAATCTCTTACAACAGAATCTATTAAAAACCCTAAAACTAAACTTGTTACTGTGATACCAAGTTGTGCCCCGGAAAGATGAAACGATAACTTTTTTAAAGTCTTAACTGCAGCTTTTGCAGGCCATTTACCTGTGTTGGCTAATGCTTCAATCTTAGAACGATCACATGCTACAAGTGCAAACTCAAGCGCCACAAAAAAAGCATTCCCTGCGATAAGAGCAACAATTATAAGTATGGCGACAGGTAAAGACATAAGGTAACTCCGCAAAGTCTATCTAAATTGAATCAGATGTGTGCCGAACTTACTGGAGTTGTAAAGACTCATACTTATAACCTTGATGTATGCCTTTTTGTATATAGTCTTGCTCTGTTTTTGCAACCATATTTAGTAGGGGATATGGATTAACTGGCTTTCCTCCACCTGGATGCATTTCTAAATGCAAGTGTGGAGGGGTTCCTACAGCGTTTCCACTATCTCCAACAAATCCGATAAGAGTGCCTGCATCTACAACTTGGCCTTGAGTAATACCTGGTGCAAAGGCTTGCAAGTGAGCGTAATACCATTCAACTCCGCTTTCGCCTCTCAGCCAGATTTTTAAGCCACCTAAACGGTTTGATCCTACGCTTGTTAATACTCCACGTTCTGCAGCGACTAAAGGAGTACCCCTCGGTGCAAAGATATCAATACCTTCATGCCAATGAGAATCTGGGGTATTCGGCATTCTTGGGAATCCATAAGAATCAAATAAAGGATTGACATATTCTCCAGCGATTGGGAAAACTACACCTTGGACATAAACTTCGCTTCCGGCTTTAAAAGCTTCATACTCTATTTGGGCTTGGTCGCTGTCAACACGAAACTCTAGAGCAACTTTTTCTGCTTCTGCAACAACTACTTTTATATCTTTTTGTTTTGCTAACAATAAGTTTATTTCTTCACCTAGCTTTTTCTTCAATACTTGGTGTGATTCTATTTCTGAATAATCAATTTTTAAAATTGAATCCATACCGTATTTTTCCATCTGTTCTGTTACTGTCGCTCCACTACCAATAGGGCTGAGCTCTTCGCCTCTTGAATGGATCATAAAATCAACAACAGCACGTTTCTCAATTGAGTCTTCTATAGCAGCTGACTCTTTTATTAGTGATTTACTTGTTGAATCTAAAGCTTGGATTTGGACATCATATTTTTTTCTGCTTTTACGTAGAGATCTAACCACTTGAATTGATTCAGAGTATTCTTTTAACGCAGCGTCATATTTTGTTTTTGCAGCATTTACGTTGCTCCATAAAATTTCTGGCGGTTCATAAACCAATTGATCATACGTTTCTGGCGGAGGTACTGTTGCCTCTGACTCTGGCGGAAGTTCACCGGGTACTTCATCAACTAATAAATCAATTATCTCCAAAGTTGATGAAGTTGCATCATCAATCGCTGCATCAGTTTCAGTGTTTGTTGTTGTGGTGGTGGCCTCATTAACCGTTGTCGACTGCTCTGTCGTAGTTGTAGTTGTTGACTCTTGAATTGTTGTATCTGTTGGGTCAGATTGTGCCCCAACTGGTCCAACTAAAGTCGTCGAAGAAAGCAGAAGAGAAAATGTAATTCCGATAAATGGTCTTGAGTAGTTCATACGACTTATACAGTCGGCACTGAGGGAGTTTTTCTTAGCTATTTTGAAGAGAGCTGTCATTCCCGAGAAATCGGGAATCTTACTGGCAGAGATTCCCAATCAACGTGCAAGCACGGCTGGGAATGACACTCTGTTAGGAATGGCTGCTTGTAATGCAAAAGCCCTAAATAAAATGCGCATCTCCAGATAAAACAGTATGAACCTTACCGCTGCTTTCTACTAACAAAGCACCACTGTCAGCTACATCGATAGCTTTACCTTCAATAATTTGATCTAGAACTTGAACTCGCACATTTGTATTTAAGGTTAAACACTTTTGGCGATATTTTTCAATTATTAACTGGGTATCTTGTTCTAAAATTTGGGTGTACTTTTCTAAAGAGACTAATAACATGTTGGCAGCTTGGGTGATAGAAAATACTTTTGATGTCAGAGCTTCGACTGAGATAGCCCTATCAGATGTAGAACCTAGATCATTAACCTCTAACAAGTTGATTCCCATGCCAACTGCTAAGTTGCAGGTTGAACCTTTGTTGTATGATTCAACCAATATTCCTGCCAACTTAGAATTGTTGTATAAGACATCGTTAGGCCACTTTAGTGATACTTCAAAACCTGTATTTTCATAAAGAAAATCTAGGATCGCTAGACCTGCTACGAACGGCATAAATTGGGCTTTATATATTGACTGTTGGAACAGTACTGATATTAACAATGATTTACCAGGCTCATCAACCCAGGTTCTTTCTTGACGGCCTCGCCCAGCGTTTTGATGTTCAGCGGCTATTACTAAGCCTTCTTTGGCGCCATCTTTAGCTGCTTGTAAAACGTCTTTATTAGTTGATCCTGTGTCTTTTAAGAGAATAATTTCGTTAAATCTGGTATTTTTAGGCCCAATAAGTACTCTTGAATCGTTCATGCTTCTAGATTAGTAGCGTGTTTAATAAAGTACTCATTGCCAACAGAGGCGAAATTGCAGTAAGGGTTATACGAGCTTGTAAAGAACTCGGAATCGGAACTGTCGCTGTTTATTCAGAGCTAGATGCAAATGCTCTTCATGTCAGAATAGCTGATGAAGCTTACGCTTTAGGTGGCCAAGCTGCCAACGAAAGTTATTTAAATACCGAAGCAATCTTGAACGCTATAAAAGAATCAGGGGCGGAAGCCGTCCACCCTGGTTATGGTTTCTTTTCAGAAAACGCTGACTTCGCACGTGCTATCTCAGAAATTGGCGTGAAATTTATTGGGCCCCCTCCAGAAGCTATCGAGGTTATGGGCGATAAAATCAGTGCAAGAGAAGCTGCCGAAAAAGTTGATGTACACGGCGTTCCTGGTGCAACCGAGTTTTTGACAGACGTATCACAGGTTGTTGAGTTTGGAAACTCTTACGGTTGGCCCGTAGCTATTAAAGCTGCTTTTGGTGGCGGCGGCCGGGGTATGAAAGTTGTTACCGAAGAGTCTGAAGCAGTTGAAGCTTTAGAGTCTGCGCAACGTGAAGCATTGTCATATTTTGGACGCAGTGAGTGTTATTTAGAAAAATATTTAACCAATCCACGCCATGTTGAAGTCCAACTTATTTGTGACGAGCATGGTAATGGGGTTTATTTATCTCAAAGAGATTGTTCTGCTCAGAGGCGCCATCAAAAACTCATTGAAGAAGCTCCGGTTCCTGAGATGAGTGAAGATTTAGCAAAAGCTATGGGTGAAGCAGCACTTGCTGTTGCAAAAGGTTGCGATTATACAAATGCTGGAACTGTTGAGTTCCTCCTTGAAGACGGCGAATTTCATTATTTAGAGATGAATACCCGTTTACAGGTAGAACACCCGGTCACCGAACTTGTAACTGGGACCGATCTGGTTGCTTTACAAATAAAAGTTGCAGCTGGTGAAAAATTACCTTTCACACAAGATGAAGTTGCTGTAAACGGCCATGCTATTGAAATTCGTATTAATGCTGAAGAGCCGGCTAAGGGGGCGTTCTCTCCTTCACCAGGAAAAATCACGCATCTAATTGCTCCTAGTGGTTTCGGAGTTCGCTGGGATGGCGGCTACGAGGCTGGCGATGAAATCTCACAGTATTACGATAATTTAGTAGGCAAGTTAATTTGTTGGGGTGAAACCAGACAGATTGCAATTGATCGAACAATTCGAGCTTTAGAAGAATTCGAAATAGAAGGTGTTGCTACAACTATTCCTGCTGACTTAGCAATTCTGAAACACCCTGATTTTCAAAATGCAGTTCATTCAACTAAATGGGTTGAAAACACTTTAGATTTATCTGAGCTAGAGCCAACGATTAGCACTAGAGATTTTGAAGGCGAAACACAGGTTAAGAAAACTTTACAAGTAGAGCTTGATGGCAAAGCTTTTGAAGCCACCGTATGGATTCCTGAATCTAGTTTAGGTTCTTCTAAGGCTAAGAAAAAGAAAGCCACCTCAAGTTCTGCAGGTTCTGGTTCTATTACTGTTCCGATGCAAGGCACTGTCATAAAAGTTTTGGTTGAGGAAGGCCAAGCAGTTGAGGTTGGCGAAACATTAATGGTACTTGAAGCTATGAAGATGGAGAACAATATCGAGGCTGATGTTGCTGGAACTGTTAAAGATCTTAAAGTTGAAGCTGGTCAATCTGTCAGCGGCGGCGACATCGCAATGACAATTGAGTAACTTAGATTCCCTGCCCACACCAAACCGTCATCCCCGACCCGTACTTGCACGCCCGATCGGGGATCTCTGTCCGAGAAGATTCCCACTTTTGTGTGAATGACTGGTTGGAGCAATCAGAGGCTATTGAAGATCCCATCCAGATACTCTCACAATTTACGACACTACCCACACTGTATTGACAATAGCTACATGTGTATCTCTTGCAGCAGTTGGCTGGAATCACAATTAGGATCATTTTTTGCAGCATCAACTAGAACGTTGTTTTGTATTTTTGTATTAAATACCTTTTGTTGTGGTTGTTTAGTTTTTTGGGGTTTTCGTGTTGGTTGTTTGGTTGTGCAGTAATATTGGCCGTTCGGTTTCCATATTCCAAGCGACCGGTCTGGTTCTAGTTTTATTCGCCATTTTCCTTCGTGAACTTTATGATGATGCTGGCTGCAGAAGAACCAAACTTAGCCGCTAACTCATCAGCCCGCTGATGCACCTTAATCGCCAAACCATTCAAACAACGCTGAGCAACCCGCACAGAACGTAACAGCTCACGCAAATCATTATCACTACCATGATCAATACTAAAACCAGAAACAACAGCAGGCAAATCAGAAATAGCAGAAGGAATACTAAACGTTTTATTTTCCACCATAACCTCCTCTGCCTACTCGCCTAATAAACACAACTATACAAACAAACGTTCGAGCATGCAACACCAAATAGAAATATTTAAAAGTAAATAGAAAGAGTTCTTACAAAACTAGAGAAGATTCCCATTTTCATGGGAATGACGTGAGTCTTTCATAGAAACAGCGTGAGCCTTTCATAGAAACAGCGTGAGCCTTTCATAGAAACAGCGTGAGCCTTTCATAGAAACAGCGTGAG
>Ga0114956_1000361_pt1 | contig 32108 bp, 25 predicted proteins | sample MaitaG_FD_87304 | JGI IMG/M metagenome (GOLD analysis project Ga0114956, IMG submission 87304) | Marine algal microbial communities from Maine, USA - Maine_Asex2 metaG | ecosystem: Host-associated > Algae > Red algae > Unclassified | place: Maine, USA | collected 2015-01-05
GCCCGCAGCGTCGGCTGGATGCGCCGCGGAGCTGGCCCGCAGCGTCGGCTGGATGCGCTGTGGAGCTGGCCCGCAGCAGTGGCTGTATACGCCGCGGAGCTGGCCCGCAGCGTCGGCTGGATGCGCCGCGGAGCTGGCCCGCAGCGTCGGCTGGATGCGCCGTTGAGCTGGCCCGCAGCAGTGGCTGTATGCAACGCGCATGCGTTGCACGCGGCTTGCGTCCTGCGATGATGTGGGCATGACAATTACCGCCACTGGTCATAGTTACGTCGACGTCGAGTCGGGCACCCGCCTTGAAGCCTGGTATCCGGTCGAGGGGGTGACCCCGGCCCGATCGTGTTTGGCCGAAAAGGTCGGCCTCATTCGCGGCGAGGTCGTGACCACGACGATCGATTCGCTCGACGCCCCGGTCGCCGATGTCGCCGATGCCTACCTGCGCCTGCACATGCTCAGCCGCCGCGATGTCGCCCCGAACACGATCAACCTCGATGGCATCTTCGGCTTCCTCACGAACGTTGCCTGGACCACGGCCGGACCGGTTCTGCCCGAGCAGGTCGACGAACTTCGCTCCCGTGCCGCAGCCGAGGGTCGCCACGTGCAGGTCACCGGCCTCGACAAGTTCCCGCGCATGACCGACTACGTCATTCCGTCCGGCGTCCGTATCGCCGACGCCGACCGCGTCCGCCTCGGCGCCCACCTCGCCGATGGCACGACGGTCATGCACGAAGGCTTCTGCAACTTCAACGCCGGCACCCTTGGCCCGGCCATGGTCGAAGGCCGCATCAGCGCCAGTGTCGTCGTCGGAGCGAATAGCGACGTGGGTGGCGGCGCCTCGATTATGGGCACCCTTTCGGGTGGCGGCAAAGAACGCATCACGGTCGGTGAAAACTGCCTGATCGGCGCCAACGGCGGTATCGGCATCTCGCTCGGCGACAACTGCACGGTCGCGGCTGGCGTGTACATCACGGCCGGTACCAAGATCGTCATGCCCGACGGTTCCGTCGTCGCCGCCCGTCAGCTATCGGGCCGCGACGACATGTTGTTCATTCAGAACTCGGTCACCGGCGCAGTTGAGCTGCGAGTCTCCGACCCCGAACGCTGGGGCGGTATCAACGAAGACCTGCACGCCAACTGAAACTGACCGTCTGCGGGTAAGACGGTCCGGGCGATCGGCCCAGGCCCTAGAGGCTTGGGCGGTCCCGGTAGCGGACGTCGGCGAGAGTGCCGAGTTCGGCCTTGGTGCCCTGATCGGCTGAGGGTTTCAGCGGTGGAAACGTGAGAGCCGGCGGGGCCGCGGTCGCCGTGACGGTGGCCGTCTGTACTCGCCGACCGCGGAAGTGAGCGTGGCCTTCGAGTGCGAGGAACAACAAGCCTGCGCCGAGAATGATCGTCGCGGTCTTTGCGAGGCCGAGCGTGAAATCGCCGGGGCCGGTTTGGGGCAGGTTGGCTGGTGCGCCGCTGTCCGAGCTCGAAGCGCCTGCGGTCGCCGTCGCCGTCGGTTCAGCGGTCGCTGATGGCTCAGGAGCTGCGGTGGCTTCGGGTTCCGGTGTTGCCGTTGGATCCGGCTCTGGTGTCGCCGTCGGCTCCGGATCCGGCTCTGGGGTGGCCGTCGGCTCGGGTGCCGGCGTCGCCGTCGCGTCGGGCTCGGCGGTCGCCGTTGGGTCGGCGCTGACCGTATTGGTGTCGGATGCGGGAGCGGGAAGTTCCACGCTGCTGCAAGCTGCGGTGAAGACCGCGTCGATGCGGCCCATTGGTTCGACGGGATCGAGCGATGGATCGGTGAGTTCGTCGAGCGAATCGGCGATGATCTGCGACGCCGCATTGTCGAGCACGAAACGAAGCTGGGCGGCTACGAGCGCTCGGTCATCAGCATCGCTCGACAGGCCGCCGAACAGCAGGCACGCGGAGCCCGTGGTGTCGTCGGGGTCGACGCATGCGTCGGTGAAGAAGTCTGAAATCGTGTTCTGATCGCCGCTATCGATCGCCGCCAAAACGTCTGCAGGCACGACAGCTATCTGCGCCGCCGCGGAAAGACTCGCGAGGGCGTCACCGTCGTATGAATTCTGTTGAGCGTTTGCAAAGGCGCTGCAGGCGGTCGAAGCGTTTACTTGAGCTGCGGACGCCGATACGAGATCTAGCCCCAAGAGTCCAACTGCAAACATGAAGGCCGCGCACACGCGCGCCAAACGAGATGTCACATGCGAGACGCTACTGGACTGTTGATCGGTATCCAAAAGTAGCGAGGTCACTACTCAGCGAGACGAATGTCTCGCCCAAGTAGCCCGATCGCCTCAATCGTTCGATCGCGGGAGATGATGTAGCTCGATCGGGCGGCTTCATCGAGATCAGGTTGGGCGATTTCGTCAAGCAACGAGATGATCGTGTAGTCGCTGCGATCGACCCACGTTGGAGCGATTGCGACGTCGACGACCGACAGCCCGGTACTGCGCAGTCCTTCAAACGTGACCGTCACGAGCACGCCGTCTTGTGAGGACGCGATGCAACATTCCGACGACTGATTCGACAGCAGATTGCCGAGTCCGTACAAGACCCACGTGTCGTTGACGACGTCGATCGGTTGCACCACGTGAGCATGGTTTCCGGCGATGAGATCGATCTCGCCGCTTCGGGTGAGTTCGTCAGCCAGGCGGATCTGCTCGCTGGTTGGATTCCGGTCGTATTCGTTGCCCCATTGAATACTCAGCACGACGAGATCGGCCCCCGCCGCACGTGCGGCCCGGGCTTGGGTGAGGATCTGCTCGACATCAATGACATCGACGAGCCACGGACGATCAACGGGCAGCACAAATCCATTGAGCCCATACGTGAATGACAGGTGGGCAACGTTGACGTCGCCGACGGCGTACAGCGTGGGCGATGCGGCTTCGTCGGCGCTACGGGCCATACCAGCGTGTCGAAGCCCGGCGCGATCGAGCTGGTCGAGTGTCGTGATGACACCATCAGCGCCGCGATCATACGAGTGATTCGATGCCGTCGCGCAGCCGTCAAATCCGACGGCAAGGAGCGCATCTGGCAACTCGCGCGGCGCGTTGAAGACCGGATATCCCGCGAGGCCCTCGTTGGTGGCTGATACCGGGGTTTCGAGCACACAGATCGAAAGATCAACAGCTGAGAGGCGATCGGTGATCTTCGAGAACATCGGTCGATAGTCGTACTGCAACGCCGCTGGGTCGGCCGGATCATCGACCCCATAGGTCAAGGCCTGGCGATAGACGCCGGAATGACTCAGTACGTCGCCCGAGAACGACATCGACACAGTGACTGTCGGCTCCGGCGTCGGTGATGGAATCGGCGTCGCAGTCGGAGACGCGGCTGGCGTTGGGGCGGCCTCGAGCGATGGTGTGAGCTCTTGGCCCAGAACCTCGACTGAGGACTCGTCGGTATCGGCGAGTCGACTCGTCTCACCGGGCCGCAGCAGGACATATGCGCCGATCACCGCGATGACAGACGCGATTCGCAGCGTCCACCACAATCCCGACCGACGGGACCCCTTGCCGACGACAGGCTCCACACCGCCACGTTAGATCGGTTCGGCGGAGCCCTGGGCGCGGGTGTCGTGCCGGTTACTCTTCCTGCTCGTCGAGCCGCGAAAGCGCTTGAGCGATGAGCGAATCGAGTTCGGCCTCTTCGTTGTCGCCGGTTCGGTCGATCGCTGAACCAAACACCGCGAGCACCGAAGCCGCAATCAACAGCGCTGGCGCGATGAGCGGGCTGCTCCCGGTGAGTGAACTGCCGATGGCAGCAAACAGGCTGGCGTTCGGCTCAATGGTGCGAGCGGCATCGAGGTTCTGGTCGATGTGAACATAGATGCCATAGCAGCCACCGATCGCGATCAACGCACACGTGAGCCACAACAACGCCCGAGCGCTGCGGTCCGGTTCGTAGAGGACGTTGCCGATAGCGATTAAGCCGAGACAGCTGATCGCAAGTGGGGTGAGTTCGACCCACCCTTGGGTATGCCCGGTCAATGCGAGTGTGCCGACCACGACGGTGAGGACGAGGCCGCTGAGATAGAGGAGAACTCGTCGATGCAGATCTCGAGCGGTGCGACCGCTGCGTCTGCGCTTCGGGGTTCCGCCAAGCTCTTCTCGCCCGATGAAGTTTGCTGGCATCATTGCTGGACGTCATCGATAGGGCGAAGTCGCGAATCCATCCAATTTGTGGGTCGGATTTCTCGTGACGTAGCCAAATCGGCGCCGTAAGTCTCAGCCCGCTGGCCCCGAGTGGTTAGTGTTTGCCCATGTCTGACGCCAACGCCAATGACGCTACTCGAACAACGTTCACGGGCGATTTCCCCTCCGCGCGCGAGCTGCTCAGCGACCTCGCGGCCGGTCGGCGATCGGTCACCGGAGTGGTTGGTGAACACCTCGATCGCATCGACGAGGTCAACCCGATCATCAATGCGATCGTGTCTCGGCGTGACTCGGCTGAGGTTCTGGCTGACGCCGCGCGTGCCGATGAAGTGCTTGCTGCCGCCGTCGCGGGCGGTTCGACGGGAGAGCTGTTCGCCGAACAGCCGTTGTTCGGGCTGCCGATGGCGATTAAGGATCTCGCTGATGTGATCGGCTTCCCGACGCGGTCCGGATCGCTCGTGACATCGGATGCGCCGGTCGACGTCGATTCGTTGTTCGTCGAACGCCTTCGGGCCGCGGGCGTCATCTTCGTCGGCAAGACGAATACCCCCGAGTTCGGCGCTGGTTCAAACACCTTCAACGAAGTCTTTGGCGCGACCCTGAATCCGCACGACCCGACCTGCACTGCCGGTGGCAGCTCCGGCGGCGCGTCGGCCGCTCTGGCGTCGGGCATGGTGCCGCTCGCTGACGGCAGCGACCTCGGGGGCTCGCTGCGGAACCCGGCCGCGTTCTGTGGCGTTGTCGGACTGCGACCGTCGCTCGGTCGCGTTGCCCACCTGTCCGACGATGCGGCGTTCCTCATCGATCTCCCGACCGAAGGGCCGCTCGCCCGATGCGCGGCCGACGTCGGCTTATTGCTCTCGGTGATGTCCGGGCCTGACCGTCGGGACCCTCGCGCTCGTCATGACGACCCGGCTCCGTTGGCCGCGCCGCTCGATCGTGACCTCGGCGGTATGAAGGTGGCGTGGGGCGGCGACCTTGGGTTGACCGGCGACGAGACGATCCTGTTTGAACGCGAGGTGCTTGAGACCGCTCACTCGGCGACGACCTCGATGAGTTCACTCGGGGTCGAGGTCACCGACGCCGCCCCTGACCTGAGCGGAGCGATGGAGTGCTTCCGTACGATGCGGGCATTCGGCTTCCGTCGGCTTCCCTCTCAGGAGGATGGCTGGCGCGAGACGAAGAAGACCCTGCTCGAGAACATCGAGATCGGCCTACGGCTGAGCGCCGCCGACGTGCTCGCGGCCGAGGCGATTCGGACGCGCATCCATCACGAGGTCATCGGCTTCTTCGACCAGTTCGACATCCTGGCGATGCCGACCACACAGGTCGCGCCGTTCCCGGTCGAGGTCGAGTACCCGACCGACATCGACGGAGTTCCGATGAAGGATTATCTCGACTGGATGACGTCGTGCTGCGTGATCACGGTCACGGGCTGCCCGGCGATCTCGGTGCCCGCTGGGATGTCGGCCAGTGGTTTGCCCATCGGCCTGCAGCTGATCGCGGCCCCCGGCAACGAACGGGTACTGCTCGAGGCCTCACACGCCCTCGGCTGGTAGCCGCTTCGCTGGCCATGGCCGCCGATTAGCGGTTCGAGCAGATCTCGGCGGTGGCGCCACCCGCTGCGGCGGCGTTCGACAGCGGCAGGGGAGTGCATTCTAAGGGTGCGGCATCGAGGGCTGCCAGGGCTTCGACAAGCCACGTGGTGAGCTGCTGCGTCGATGGTTCGTCGAGATGGGTGTAGTCGACGAACGAGCTGTCGTCGAAGAGCCCGTCGAACGAGACGACGTCGACCGCGAGTTCGGCGCCGAGGTCTCGAATCGCCTGACCGGTCTTGGCGTAGTCGGCCCGGTCGTTCGGATGTCGTTCGATGAAGATGTCTGGCACCGGCATCTGCACGAGCACCAGGCGTACGCCGCGATCGTTCAGATCGGTGGCAGTGCGGCGAATGGCGTCGAGGTCGGCCGGGTCGGGCTCGAAGTTCTTGAGCCGCGCGGTCACGATGCTGCCGCGCCGGTCGCTCTTGTCTTCGTTGAAGTCGAGGCGCTCGCCATCGGGGCCCGTGATCATGGCGGCCTCGTCGATATCGGCTTGGGTTTCGTCGGCCCCGGCGCCGATCAGTTTCGACGGCTGCCGCATCAGCGACCGCATGCGAATCAGGGCCGAGAAACGTCGCCCGGTTCGATCCATCCACGCCAACACACCGGTGCGGGTCTCGGGTGCCGACCGGTACGACTCGAGCTGGGCGTCGCCGTAGTTGGGCGCGAAGTCGAAGCTCGACAAACCCCACACGACAACGTCCGGGTCGAGGCGGGGCTCGACCTGATTGAGAATCCACGGCTCCATCACGACCGGCACCGCGCCGGCAAGGCCGGCGTTGAAGGCGGTCCGCCCGTCGGCCTCAGTGAAGGTCGCCGGAACGAATCCCTGCCACGGCATCGATGTGCCGACGAACGCGACGTCGGCCGAGCGTTCGTCCATCATCGGCACCCGCTGCTGGGTCGCCGCGTCGTACCACGTCACCAGTGGCGGATCGGTGCTCTCGATCGCCCGTGCCGCGATCTCGCCGGCGGCAACGACAAGAAGCACCGCGAGCAGCCACGCCCCCCAGCGGCGGGGCTTGATCAGAACGGGAACGCGGCCGTCGGCCTCGGGTGCAGCCATCAGAATTGGAAGTAGATGAACGGGACGGGCGAGCCGCCGGAGAATAAGACGATGGTCAGAACCATGGCGGCCGAGGTTGCCCCGAGCGCAAACGAACTCGGCACCGTTGCGGGTAGCTCGGCGAGTTGACGTTCGGCCGATCGCCGCTGGGCAATATCGATCGCGAGTGTCACGACGGCCAACACTGCGACGAGAGCAACGTCGCTGTAGTCGATGACGCCGGTAGTGAATCGGAAGAGGGCGCCGAAGACATCGAGGGCTTCACCGAGGGTTGCGGCCCGGAAGAAGATCCACGTCGCGATGACCGCGACGAACGTTGTCGCAATGGCCGGTACATCGCGCAGTCGAAGATCGCTCGCCGCCACCCCGCCACCGAGGACCCACTTGTGGATCGACAGGTAGAGACCATGCAGGCCACCCCAGATCACGAAGTTCCACGACGCGCCATGCCAGAGCCCGCCGAGCAACATCGTGAGCATCAGGTTCCGCGCGGTCACGAGTGCCGTCGAGCGGTTGCCGCCGAGCGGTATGTAGAGGTAGTCGCGTAGCCAGTTCGACAGCGAGATGTGCCATCGGCGCCAGAACTCGGTGATGTTGCGTGACAGGTACGGCTCGCGGAAGTTCACAACCAGATCGATGCCCAGCAACTCGGACACGCCGCGGGCCATGTCGGTGTACCCGCTGAAGTCGCCGTAGATCTGGATCGCGAAACCGATCACACCAGCTGCGGTCGCGAGCCAACTCTGCGCACCGGGTTCTGCGAACACATCGTTCACGATTGGTGCGACGCCGTCGGCGAGCACAACCTTCTTGAACAGCCCGACCAGAATCAGACTGCCCGCCCGTTCGAGGTCTCGGCCCCGCGGGAAAACGCGATCGACCTGATTCTCGATGCGGGGCAAGAGTCGCTGGGCGCGCTCGATAGGCCCTGCGACGAGCTGCGGGAAGTAGGCGACGTACGCCGCGAAGTCGAGCATTCGCTCGGTTGGCTCGATGCGGCGGCGGTAGACGTCGAAGCTGTACGAGATGGTCTGGAACGTGTAGAAGCTGATCCCGACCGGGAGAATCACATCGAGTGTCGGGCCGCTGAAGTCGAGCCCGAGTGCGCCGCCCGCGACTTCGAAACTGTCGATGAAGAAGTTGAAGTATTTAAAGATGCCGAGGAAGCCAAGGTTGACGGCAACGCTCATCCAGAGCAACGCCAGACGCCGGCCGTCGTCGGTCGAGCGGTGAATCGTTTTGGCGATCGTGAAGTCGATAACCGTCGACGTCGCAAGCAGGAACAGGAATCGCCAATCCCAGAATCCGTAAAAGATGTACGAGGCGACGAGCAAGACGAGGTTGCGTCGTTGGGCAGGGATCGTCCAGTACACGACGAAGACGGCCGCGAAGAAGATCAGAAATGTGTGGGAATTGAAGATCATCTGCTGGCCCGTTCTATCGTGGAGTCATGGCTCTACGACCGCTCATCGGACTGTCCGGCCGACGTAAGAAGGTCGGTGATCTCCCCGGCTACGACAAGATGACGGGTCTCGTCGATCTCGACGTCGACCTGTATTTTTCCGACTACGGACGCGCAATCCTCGACGCGGGCGGTCTGCCCGTGAACATTCCCCTCGACGTCGACCCCGCCGAGATCGCGGCCCGCCTCGATGGCGTCCTCCTATCGGGGGGCGCCGATGTCGACCCCGCCCGATACGGCGCGGTCGCCGACCCCGACCTCGGGGCGATCGAACCGGAGCGCGACGCGTTTGAACTTGCACTCGTCGATGCGGCTCTTAGCAACAGCTTGCCGACACTCGGCATCTGCCGCGGCATTCAGGTGCTGAACGTGCACGGCGGTGGTTCGTTGCATCAGCACGTCGCCCCGCATGCGATCTATGACCAATCACCGACGATCACCGTGCATCCGGTTTCGATCGCCGCCGACTCGACGCTGGCTGGGCTGTATGGCTCGACCCACGCGGTCAATTCACTACATCACCAGACGCTCGACACCGTTGCTCCTGGGTTTCGTGTCGTCGCGACGAGCGACGACGGAACAATCGAGGCCATCGAAGCCATCGACCGCCCGATCGTCGCGGTGCAGTGGCACCCCGAGATGATGGCGACCCGGGCGACCGACCCGATTTTTAGCTGGCTCGTTAAGACCGCATCCGGGCGGCTCGCCGCCGCTTGATGGGCACGCGGAGATACTGGCCAATGAAAATTCTCCTTGCTTTGGCGGCTGTCGCTAGCGGCTGTTCGGCTCCGACTGTGACAGAGACAAACACCCCGCTCGTTACGCGAAAGATCGATGACAACAGCGTTGCGATGACGGCACGAGCAACAGGCACGCTCACTATTGAAGGAGGCTGCATCGCTCTTGAACCGGGTGATGCTGGCGACCCGATGACCGTTGTTTGGCCTGACGGCACGACCGTCTGGAATGACGAACTCCAAACCGTGACGATGACGAGGCGGGTTGGCGCCGACGTTGAGGCGTCGATCGGAGACTTTGTCGAACTCGGCGGAGGCCAGGCCACGGCCGGCCCCGGCGTTGACTACGTTGTGAAACCAACCGGCGATTGCCCCAGCCTTCTCTGGATCGCCTCGTGAATCTGGCCGGTAGTTCGCGAGTCGACACCTGTGCTCGGGTCCCATCGTCCACCGCTGCCGCACGGAGATGATTGCCTCATCTCCTGCGGGTTTGGGTCAAGCAATTTCGACGTTAGGAGTTCGACCTTGATGGGCGCCGATGGCGGCCTGATGCTGTCGAGCGCCACCGAGCGCGTTTTGAAGCTGCTTGACCGTGAGGAAGTGTCGGTAGGTCGGGTTCGCGAGATCGGCGGCCGCCGCGCCGTGTAGGTGTTGGGCGGCTGCAACCACACGGCCACCACCGGTCGCCGCCCACCACTTCGCGACCGCGACCGACGGATCATCGGGTAGCTCGAGGTAGTCGGCGGCGGCATCGAGATTGCTCGCTGCGCGCCAGAGCGTGGCGTCCATGCATTGGAGATCGATCAGGGCATCGGCGGCCCGCTGCGACACCGCCTGTAGTGACGAGAGGGTGCGGCCAAACTGCTCGCGTTGGTTCGTGTGGACCGCGGTGCAATGGAGCGCTTCGTTCGCGGCACCGAGCACGATGGCCGACGTTGCCACTTGGGCCCGGGCCAGCATTGTTGGCAGGCCGCGCCCGTCGAGTACGTTCGCCTTCGGCACCTCGACACTGTCGAGCGTGAGTGTTGCATGGAGCTCGCGGTTCGTGGTCTCGCTCACCTGCGCCGCGACGCCGGACGACGTTGGGTCGACGATGCAGACCGCGACCGTGCCTTCATCGGTGAAGGCCGGGATCAGCACGGCGTCGGCGACTCCCCAGAACGGAACGGCGCCCTGGGCGCCGGTGACTCGCAGGACGTCACCATCGTCGATCGCATCGACGGCTGAGGCATGGCTCTCAAGCGCGACGCTCAGGATCGCTTCGCCCGATGCGATGGCGGGAAGCCACGTTCCCTGGAGTTCGGGGCTACCGAGCGAGGCGATGGCGTTGCCGGCGATGAACGTCGACCAGAGCGGCAGCAGGGCTGCGGATCGGCCGTGCTCGCGAAGTACGAGTGCCATTTCGGTCATGCCCATTCCGAGGCCGCCGAGTTCGAGCGGAATGCCAACGCCCAAAAGGTCGGCGTCAGCGAGTTCGACCCACAATTCGCGATCGAAGCGGGTCGCTGATGCCTCAGTCTCTTCGCGTCGTCCCGCCGACCACGACGCCGAGAAAATGGCGACCGATCGTTCGACAAGGGCGTGCTGTTCGGCCGAGAGCGAGAAGTCGATCATCGGTCCTCGCTCCGGTCGACGGCGCGTCGATTCATGCCGAGCGCGTGCCAGGCGATCAAGTCTCGATGGGCTTCATTCACGCCGTTGCGGATCGACCGTAGGTGGCCGCCGCGGCCCGCGTGTTCAAGGTCGCCGGTGAGGAGGGCCTCGACCGTGCCGGAACGGAAACGACCGACCGGGCCGACGATGCCAAGCAGGCGCTCGTTGACATCGATCGCCGTTTCAGCTCCGAGTACCTTGGCGATGCTCGCGGCACTGGAGCTGAAATGACCAGACTCAACGCCGTGGACGACCTTCCAGCGGAGCAGGTGCAGCGCGTCGAGTTGGGCTCGGCAGCGACCGAGTTCGAGTTGCACCCACGGTTCGTCGATCGATCGATTCTCTGTGGCCCAGGCGACGGTTTCTTCAAACAGTCGGAAGGTCGTCGCGTCGAGCGCGAGCGTGCTCAAGGCTTCCGCCGCCGCCTGCCCGGTCATGACCGTCCAGCCGCCATCGCGGTCGCCGATGAGGTTGCCGACCGGCACCCGGACGTTGTCGTAGCGGGTGTGGGTTGAGTGGCCATCGTCGATCGTGAGAATCGGTGACCAGCTGAAACCTTCGGCGTTGGTCGGCACGATGATGACCGACAGGCCGCGCAGGTTGCTCGCCATTGGGTCGGTGGTGCACGCGAGAAGGATGTAGTCGGCCTCATGCGCACCGGTTGTCCACACCTTCTCGCCGGTGATGATCCAGTGGTCTCCGTCTTGCACCGCTGTGGTCGCGATGCCGCTGAGGTCGGAGCCAGCGTCGGCTTCACGGAAGCCGATTGCGAAGATCGCTTCGCCTGCCGCAAGTCGGGGGAGCAGTTCGGCCTGGAGCGCGGGCGTGCCGTGTTGCAGCAGCGCGGAGGCAACCGTGGTGAGGCCGGCGACGGGCAATGGGGCGCTTGCCCGAACGGCCTCGTCGAAGAAGATGAATTGTTCCGACGCGGTTCGGTCCCAGCCGCCAAGTTCTTCCGCCCAGCCCAGGCCGAGCAGGCCGTCGGTGCCCATTTGGCGCCATAAGGCACGACGGGCCGCGGCAGTCGAATGGGCGCCGTGCAGGCTGTCGGCGACTTCGGGCGTCAGCGCCTTCGCAAAGTACTTGCGGAGCTCGGCACGGAGGTGCGCTTGCTCGCTGGATTCCTCGAAGTTCACGACGCCCTACGGTACTCGCGCCGCTTCGATGCGAGGGCGCGCCAGGTTCGATGCGACGGCGCGCCAGGTTCGATGCGACGGCGGGCGAGTCCGTGGCGCCATCGATTCGTGGATACCTGCAAACTTTCCACAATGCGGAAAACTGGCGAGGTTTCCGAAAGTGTCCCTACGATGGCGTACGTGAGCGTTGCCTCGGTCGAACGGGCCTTCAAACTTCTGCACGCGGTACGGGCCACCGATGGCACGATCAGTGCGCTGTCACGAGCGACCGACCTGCCGGTTGCGACGGTGTCTCGGCTCATGGGAAGCCTCGAACAGGCGGGCGCAGTGCTGCGCAGCGGCAAGGCGTATCGCATCGGCCCAACGGTCGCTGAACTCGCCGACGCCGACGCCGTGGTTTACGACCTGCTCGCTCTCGCGACCGGCCACCTCAGCGACCTTGCGGCCCACAGCAGCGAAACGGCGGGCCTGGCCGAAGCGGTCGGCGATGACCTGGTGCACCTCGGACAGGTCGCCACCGAACACGACGTCGCAGTCCGGGACTGGACTGGCGTTCGAGTGCCCGCGCACTCGGGCGCGATCGGTTGCGTGCTGATGGCCTGGTGGCCCGATGATCAGCTCGACGCGTATCTCTCGGGAGAACTCGAGGCGTTCTCCCCGCAAACCGTTGTCGATCCAACGGCGATTCGACACCGGGTTGCCGACATTCGTTCGCACGGCTCGTGCTGGACCACCGATGAATACGCCGTCGGCGTCACGACCGTCGCCGCGCCGGTTCGTGACAGCGCCGGCCGAGCTGTTGCTGCGATTCATGTGCATGGACCATCGTTCCGATTTCCGAAACCCGAACAGATCGACGATCTCGAACGAGCAGTCCGAGAACGATCCCGAGCCATCAGCGCCGTGCTCGGTTGGAGAGACACCGATGACTGAGCCGCGCCGACGCAAGCGGCAACGATCACGATCCGGGGCCGGCGGCGCCGCATCGCCTGCGGTTGCGCAACCCCCATTCCGGCATCACCAGCGTTCGTTCGAACCGACGCGTGTGGTCTCCGACGATGAGCTTGAGTCGATTCACGACGCCTCGTTGCAGGTGCTGCGCGATGTCGGCATCGATGTGCTCGACGCTGAGGCCCGTCAGCTTTTCGCCGCGGCAGGAGCGACGATCGAACCCGACACGATTCGGGTGCGGCTCGATCCCGACATGATCATCGACACGATTCACACCGCGCCGAGCGAGTTCCAGCTTCACGGACGGAATCCGGCGACGACCGTCACCTTCGGCGGCAAGCACGTCGTGTTCGGCGCCGTCGCGAGTCCGCCCAACGTGTCTGACATCGCGGGTGGTCGACGTACCGGCAACAACGTCGACTTCCAGAACCTCGTACGCCTCAGCCAGCACCTGAACGCGATCGAAGTGCACGGTGGTTATCCGGTCGAACCGGCCGACATCCACGCATCGGTGCGCCACCTGCATGCGACCTACGACCTTTTGACGCTCAGCGACAAGCCGATCAACGCTTACAGCCTCGGCGTGCAACGCAATCGCGATTGCCTCGAAATGGCCCGCATCGCACGCGGTGTCACCAACGACGAGCTCGAGGCCGAACCGTCGATCTTTACCATCATCAACACGTCATCGCCGTTGCGGCTCGACGACTCGATGTGTCAGGGAATCCTCGAATACGCCCGGCGCCTGCAGATCTCGGTGATCACGCCATTTACGCTCGCTGGTGCCATGGCGCCAGTCACCGTGGTCGGCGCCGTCGTACAGCAGAACGCCGAGGCGCTGGCCGGCATCGCGCTCGCACAGCTTGCCCGCCCTGGTGCTCCGGTGATCTACGGCGGCTTTACCTCGAACGTCGACATGCGGTCGGGGTCGCCCGCGTTCGGTACGCCCGAGTTCGTCCAGTCGGCGATGCTCGGTGGGCAGCTCGCTCGCCGGTACGCGCTGCCGTACCGGTCATCGAACGTCAACGCATCGAACGCGGTCGACGCTCAAGCCGGGTACGAGTCGGTCTTTTCGTTGTGGGGCGCCGTCATGGGCGGTGCGAACCTGGTCTTTCACGGCGCGGGTTGGATGGAAGGTGGTCTTCGGGCGTCGTTCGAGAAGATGGTGATCGATGCCGATCTTCTCCAGATGGTGGCGACCTTTCTGCAACCGCTTGTCGTCGACGATGCGTCGATGGCCCTCGACGCGATCGCTGACGTCGGCCCGGGCGGGCATTTCTTTGGCACCCAGCACACCCAGGATCGCTACCGCACTGCGTTCCACTCGCCGATGATCTCCGACTGGCGCAACTTTGAATCGTGGGAAGAAGCCGGGTCGCCGACTGCCGACCAGAAGGCCGCCCGGCTCTACCAGACCTTGCTCGCCGAATACGAGGCGCCACCGATGGATGACGCGATTCGAGCCGAGCTCGATGACTTCTTGGCGCGCCGAGTAGCGGAGGGTGGCGTTGCAACCGACTACTGATTCGCCAGTCATTCCGCCGGACACCGAGATCCCGCGCGATGCGTGGTTCGCGTTGCTGGTGGCAACGATCGTTGTCTTCTTTGTCGTCATCGACATCTCGGCGGTCAACGTCGCGTTCCCGTCGATTCGGTCCGACTTCGACGTCAGCGAGAGCCAACTCAGCTGGGTGATCTCGGCGTACAACGTCACGGTCGGCGCGCTGCTGATGGTCTCGGGCCGGGTCGCCGACAGTATCGGCCGCCGCACGGTCTATCTACCCGGGGTTGCGATCTTCGGCGTCGGGTCGATGTTGTGTGCGATCGCGCCGAGCGCCGGGTTCCTCATCGGGGCGCGCGTTGTGCAGGCGGTCGGTGGTGCGATCACGACCGCGGCCGGATTCGCGGTCATGCTTCCCGAGTTTCCTCCGGCCCGACGCAGCACGGCGATCGGTATTGCGGGAGCGACCGGTGGTCTTGGCGCCGTGGTCGGGCCCGCGCTCGGGTCGATCTTGATCGACCTGTTCTCGTGGCGCGCCATCTTCTGGATGAACGTGCCGCTTTGCCTGCTCGTGTTGGCGATCGGGCCGCGGTTCCTCAACGAATCGAAAGACCCGAACGCGACGGGGCGCATCGACCCCATCGGCGTGCCGGTCGGAACCGCAGCCGTTGGTTTGGTGATGTTTGCAATCGTCCAGAGCGAATCGTGGGGCATCGCTGACCTCCGGGTCATCGGACTCTTCGTTGTTGGCCTGGCACTCGTGCCGGTACTCATCCGGCGCTGTCGCACCCATCCCGAACCGTTGATCGATCTCGATCTGTTCGCCTACCGATCATTTGCGGCCACGAATCTCGGCGTCGTCTTCTACGGTCTCGCCTTCACAGCTGGGTTCCTCGTTAACTCGTTGATGCTGCAGGACGTTTGGGATCAGCCGATTCGAACGGTCGGCCTAGCGCTCGTTCCTGCGCCGCTACTCGCTGCAGCCGTTTCGCCATTCGTCGGCCGCTACGCCGATCGCTACGGCCATCGGTGGGTCCTCGGTATCGGTTGCGCTGCCATGGCGGTTGGCTACCTGCTGTACGCAATCGTGTTGGACGACGAACCGCAGCTGTTCTCATTCATCGCGATCGGCATGCTGATCGGCCTCGGCGTCGGTATGACGGTCGCAACATGGTCGAGTGCCGGATTGTCCGACGTTCCCCAGGAGCGCTTTGGGATCGCAGGGGCGACCTACAACACGCTGCGCCAGGCCGCGTATGGCCTCGGCGTTTCGACCGTGATCACCCTGATCGCGGTCGCTTCTGACGATGTCAGCATGCGCGGCATCCGGTGGGCCTGGTTGTTCGTCGCAGGCGGGTTCGTCGCGGCCGCGTTCGTGGCCATGGTCATGTTTCCGCGCGGGTCGAGCAGCGAACGGGAAGAAGAGGTGAGCGCAGTGAAAGCGCGCGCCGCGAATCGCGCGAATTGAACGGTGCAAAAGTGAAAGTAGGAGACCAGTGAAGACGAACACCCAGGTTGTTGTCATTGGCGGCGGTGTCGTCGGCTGCAGCATCCTCTACCACCTCACCAAGAACGGCTGGACCGATGTGGTCTTGCTGGAACGCACCGAGCTCACCGCTGGCTCGACTTGGCATTCTGCGGGCGGTATGCACACGCTCAACGGTGATCCAAATGTCGCGAAGCTCCAGCAGTACACGATCGAGTTGTACAAAGACCTTGAGGCGGCGTCGGGCCAGGACTGCGGCATTCACCTCACCGGCGGTCTCATGTTGGCCGACACCGAAGAGCGCATGGACTGGTTGCGCATGGCCCACGCCCGCGGCCGCTACCTCGGTATGGACACCGAGCTGATCTCGGTCGCCGAGGCGAAGAAGCTCATGCCGCTGCTCGAAGAGAAGTACTTCGTCGGCGCGATGTACGACGCCCACGAGGGTCACGTCGATCCGTCTGGCGTCACGCACGCGTACGCCCAATGTGCCCGCGACAACGGCGCTGAGATCAACCGCAACTCCTGGGCTCGTAACATCACGCGCCCGTCCGACGGACAGTGGGACGTCGAGGTGTACGACACGCCGTCGGGCGAGTCGAAGGGCATGATTCGATGCGAGCACGTCGTGAACGCCGGTGGTCTTTGGGCTCGCGAGGTCGGCCGCATGGTCGGCCTCGAACTGCCGGTGCTGGCGATGGAACACATGTATCTGCTGACCGAAGACATCCCCGCGATTGCCGACTACAACGAACAACACGGCGAGGTACTCCACTGCATCGACTTTGGCGGCGAGATATACATGCGTCAGGAAGGTGCTGGTTTGTTGCTCGGCACCTATGAACGGGGCGGCGAACCGTGGTCGATCGAGGAGACGCCGTGGGACTTCGGCATGCGCCTCTTGCCCCCGGACCTTGACCGCATTGCCGAATCGCTCGACGTCGGCTTCGCGCACTTTCCGATCTTCCACGAGGCCGGCATCAAGCAGGTCATCAATGGCCCGTTCACGTTTTCGCCCGATGGCAATCCGCTGCTCGGGCCGGTGCGCGGGCTACCGGGATTTTGGAGCGCCTGCGCAGTCATGGCCGGGTTGTCGCAGGGCGGTGGCGTCGGCCTCTCGCTCGCCAACTGGTTGACCGAAGGCGACCCTGGCTTCGATATCTGGGGCATGGATGTCGCCCGCTTCGGCGACTACGCAACGCTCGCGTACACGAATGCCAAGGTGCGCGAGAACTACTCGCGGCGGTTCCGCATTCAGTTCCCGAACGAGGTGCTTCCCGAGGGGCGGCCGCTGCAAACGTCGCCGATCTACGACCGGCTCACGGCAGCGAATGCGGTCTGGGGCGACAGCTATGGGCTCGAGTCGGCGCTGTGGTTTCAGAAGCCCGGCCTCGACCCGATTGAAGATGTCACGTTTGGTCGCTCGAACGCTTGGGACTGTGTTCGCGAAGAGACCCTCGCCGTCCGGAACGGCGTTGGTCTGATGGAGACCACCGGCTTCTCGAAGTTCGTGTTCGAGGGACCGGGCGCCCGGGCATTCCTGGATGGGCTCTTTACCAACCGGATTCCGGCGGCCGGTCGCATGGCCCTGGCGCCGATGACGAATCACAACGGCATGTTGATTGGCGATCTCACCGTCGCGTGTTTGCCTGCCACGCCCGGCGCGGCCGATGGTCCGGCGACCGCGCTCACCGGCGGGGCGACGATGAACGTTGGTCACGAAGAACGATTCGCGGTCTTTGGTTCGGGCACCGCCGAGCGGTACTACGAGCGCTGGTTTGACCAACACCTGCCGACCGATGGTTCGGTGCGCCACCAAACGATGGGCTGGAATCTCTGTGGTCTGTCGATCGCCGGACCCAAGTCGCGCGAGCTGCTCGCTCGGCTCACGCGCACCGACGTGTCGGCCGACGCCTTCCGTTTCATGGACTTCCGCCCGCTCGACCTCGGCATGCTTCGGGTCTGGTGCGGACGGGTCAGCTTCAGCGGCGACCTTGGCTACGAGTTCTGGATGTCGGCGAGCAACCAGCGCGCAGTCTTCGAATTGCTGATGACCGAAGGCGCCGATCTTGGCGTGCGATTGTTTGGGCTGAACGCACTCGACTCGCTTCGGCTGGAGAAGAGCTTCGGATCGTGGGCTCGCGAGTACCGCCCGATCTACACCCCGTACGAAGCCGGCTTCGAACGGTTCGTCAAACTCGACCATGCCGGCGACGGCGGCCCGCGAAACTTCATCGGCCGCGATGCACTCGCGGCGTTCGCCGAACAACAGCCGAAACAGCGCCTGCTCACTTGGACGGTCGACGTTGGTAGCGGCGCCGACGGCGATGATGCTGTCGACGTGATCGGTGACGAGCCGGTCTGGCACGACGGCGAGGTGGTCGGCTGGGTCACTTCTGGTGGGTACGCCCATGGCAGCGATGTGTCGGTCGCGATGGGTTATGTGCCCGCCGAACTGGAGTCCGCCGACACCGGGTTCGAAATCGAAATCGTCGGCATTCGCCGCCCGGCCACACCGGTGCGCGGGTGCATCTGGGACCCGAACGGTTCCCGCATGAGGGGGTAGGGGGCCGGCCGAGTTCCAAAACGAAGACTGGGAGCGACAAAGTCGCTCCCAGCATCGGGTGTGATGCCGCTCAGAATTGAGCGACTAGTTCAATCAGATCGGGCGAACGTTCTGGGCTTCTTCGCCCTTGCGTCCCGGAGCGACGTCGAATTCGACGAGCTGCCCCTCGTCGAGGGTCTTGTAGCCATCACCTGAGATGTTGGAGTAGTGAACGAACACGTCGTCCGCACCCTCACGGGAGATGAAGCCAAAGCCCTTTTCGGCGTTGAAAAACTTAACGGTGCCTTGCATTTTTGCTCTTCTTTTCTTCAATACGAGCGAAACCAACGTGGCCTGCTCGAAACTCAGCATATGTCCCGATAGCAAAGTTGCGCGCTCAGGGACAAATTCGCGTTCTGCGCACGGCGTGGCTACGGCGTCACCCTCGACGGCGACGGCGGGGTGGTTTCACCATCCGATCGTCGCCCTTGCCGACGACCTGGATGAGGTTTCGTACCTCGGCGGCTCGCACGAAGCTACCGAAGTTGCGGTAGCCGAGCCGTTGTTCAGAGAACGATGGGTCTTGTTTCTTCATCGCGGTCTTGAGGCCCGTGAGCGGCACCTGCTTCGCCGTCTTGACGACGTCGGATAACAGGGCGTCGGCTTCTTCGGCGGCCGACGATGCCGACATCGCGACCTCGGGATCACCGCCGCGCCCCTCGATCGTGAGCAGGCCTTCTTCTTCGAGACTGGCGAGAAGCGCACGGAAGCCGCGAAAGCCGAGGCTGACTTCACTGAACGTAGGGTCCTTCCGAAGGACCGCCCGCTTGAGGGTCGATGCTCGGACCGTGTCGGCCGATGCGGCGAGACCCGCGAGCGTGCTCAAGACGAGGGTGACGTCGCTCTCGCCTGAGGACTCCGCGGTACGGTCGCCATCGGGCTCGGCTGGTGGTTCCGCCGAGTAATTCACGAGGTTGTCGTAGAACATGAATTCGTCGCACGCCGGAGGTAGCAAGTTCGACGTCGATGCCTTCACCCCGACCCCGATGACTCGGCGATCGAGTTCGCGCAGCTTTTGCACGAGCGGGCTGAGGTCGCTGTCGCCGGTGCAGATGACGAAGGTCGAGATGTAGTCGCGGTCGAGGGCGAGTTCGATGGCATCGATCGCCATCTTGATATCGGCTGCGTTCTTGCGGACCGCGCCCATCTTCTGGGGAATGTCGATCAGCTCGACCTGGTGCCGGGTGAGCATCCGACGGTCCTTATCGAAGTACGACCAGTCGGCGTAGGCCTTGCGCACGATGACGCGGCCTCGCTCGGCGAGCGCATCGGCGACGGGGCTGAAGTCGAACGGCGAACCGAGATTGTCGCGGGCACCGATCGCGAGGTTCTCGTAGTCGATGTACACCGCGATGCGAGGTTCCTGTTCAAACGAAGTCACGCCAGGACGGTACTCGCGGCGCCGTGACTACTGCTCGAGCGCCGGTCCGTCGTTTGAGTTGTTGGCGCGGCTGCGTGCACCGCTTCGCGACGGAGGAGCGGACAGGGTCAGGGCAAGAGTTCGGCGACGAGCGCAAGCTGGTCGGCCGAGAAGTCGCCGTACGCCGACGAGCTTGCCGACCCGGTGAGATACGCGGCGACGCCTTCGGCCCAATCGCCAGCACCGACTTCGAAGTCGCTCATCCCGCTGCCCGCCCACCACACGCCGGGCATGCCGCGCGCATCGAGCCAGGCGTAGCGGTCGGCATCATCGAGGTGCGAGACGTCGATCGCATGTCCGACTTCGTGCGCGAGGATCTCAGCGATGTCGCCCGCAGTGTCGCCGTCGTTGATGTAGATGCTGATCGTCTTCGATGGCAGGTTCGTCAGGCCGCGATAGCCCGGCGTGTCGTCTTCATAGCTGATCGTCCAACCGTCGAGGACGGCGCGGAAGTCGTACGAGATCAGTGCTTCGGCCTCGGCACCGCGTTCGGCGAACGTCGAAGGTGTTGCGATCTCGACTGGCGCCGCTTCGACAGCGGGTGCGGCTTCAGCCACAGGCGTGGCTTCGACAGGCTCGGCAACCGCATCGGCGAAGGCGCTGTGGGTTGGCGCCTCTGACTCGACCGCCGACATCTCAACGGCCGGCGTTTCCAGCGCTGGGGTCTCAGCGCCGGAAGTATCGACGATCTCGGCGGTTACCCCCGATGGCAACACGATGCGCTCGCCGATCGAGATCGACTGCACGGTGGAAAGCTGCGCCGAAGGTGCTGACGCGGAATCTGGCATGACGACATCGGTGGCCGGCGTTGCGGCACCGCCGCCAATCATCACGAGTGCGCCGATCGTGGTGAGGCCGACGAGCAATCCCGCACCAGGAACGATCAGGCGTTTGCGGAGCAACGTCGTGCGGGTCTCGACCGAGGTGCCGAGCATCAGATGGCCGAGCCGTTGCTCAAGTTCGGCCAGCGTGCGTTCGAGCGACTCGCTCAGGATCTCAAGGTCCGGCGTCCGCAACGTGAGTTGCTTGCCGGGCTGCATGTTCCGGAGGAGATACAGCAGCGAGAGGTACCGCTCAAGAACTTCGTCGATCTCGTTGCCCGCAACGTCAACCCCGGTGTCACCAACCCGAAGCTGGCCTCCGGTCAGATCGACGACGAGCTTGCTTCTCGACGGCACGACGGGTCCCGACTCGACCTCATACAGCTGCGTCAGTTCTGCCACGCCGACGTCGTCGAGGGCCGTGCGTCCTCGTTCAAGGTCGACGAGCAGGTTCGGCGAGAAGCGACCCCCCGAGCGGTGCGACATCTGCGCGATATCGAGGCCCATCGCTTGACGACGCGATGACAACAGCGCGCCGAGGCGACCTGGCGGAATGAGGGTTGAAGTGGCAGTCGGCATTGCTCTTCTTCTCGGAGACCGGCGACCGGCGCCTGAGTTTCAGGCCAGAAAGATGAGCCGAACGACCTTCACGACGAAAGTAGGTCATCGACGACCGCTCGATGACGGGGCATGCCGAGCCGTTGGTAGCCCTGTGACGCCGTTGACAGCAGCTCGATGGCGCGACGGTGATCACCGTCTCGCCCTCGGCGTAGAAGATGCGCACCGTAATGATGAGCGACCGAGGGCTGTTCGAGCCGGTGGGGCAGTGCGGTTGCCGACGCGAGGGCGTGTTCGAAGTCTCGGTCTGCTTTGTCGTCGATGCCGGCGGCCGCGGCGACGAGCGCCGACGACGTGTGCAAGAGCCGCCCATCGATGTGGCGCGTGATAGCTCCGGTGTCGAGCGCTTGATCGATCATCGGCGAGAGCTCGACCGCCCGGACCCGATCACCGATGATGCCGATTGCTTCGGCCGCGAACACCGCAAGGTTCCACTGTGCGAGCAGGTTGGGAGCGTCGAGGCGAGGTAACAGCGGTCGCAGTTCGTCGTACATCGCGATGACGGCCTCGGTTTCGCCGCACCACGCGCGAAACATCATCCACGCTCCGCGTTGGATGAGCCCGAAGAAGGCGCCGGCCATGTCGACGCCTTTGTCGAACGACGCACTCGCCTGCGGCCATCGGCCGGCCCAGAAGTCGACCATGCCGAGAACGGTGTGGGCTGATGCGACTACGCCCGCGTTGCCGGTCGCGACGCTGAGGTCCCACTTCGCGCTGGCGATCTGTGCGAGTTCGTTCAGGTCACCGCGCAGCGCGCCGTTGACGACGAATTGGATTCGGAGCGATGTCAGCTGCGCGCTGCTGTGGCCGAGGCGTTGGGCGAGCGGAACGAGCTCGGCTTCGACCTCGTGCCACGCGTCGAACTTGGCTTGGTGAGCAGTTGCGAACGCGACGAAGCACAGCTCGTCAGCGAGTAACCAGTGATCGCCGGCGGTGCGTAGCCACTCGCTGTTCTGCAGCCCGATCGCGGCCGTGGTCGGGAACTGCATGAGGAAGAAGTTGAGGATCGGCTCGAGCGCTTGTACGTCGACCCGGGCGGTCAGGTCGTCATGGCTCGCGGCAAGCTGGCGAGCCTCGTCGAACATCGCGATACCCCGCTCACCGTTGCCAGAAAGGCACACGGCCAACGCCTGGGCTGCCATGAGGCGGGCGACGTGGGCGCTGTCGGTTCCCTCGACTCCGGCAAGACCTCGCACGGTGATCTCTGCCATCTCTTCAAAGCGGTAGGCCCATGCCAGCATGCGAGCAATCTCAAAGCAGAGCGCCCCGATCTCTTCCGACGCGTCTTCCAATTCGAGTGCGGTCAGCGCTCGGTCCCAGACCGCCTCGGCTTCTTCCCAATCGCGCATCGAGCGATGGGCATGGCCAAGGCTGACGAGAACGCTTGCTCGTTGCAGCGTGTCGTCGCGGGGGAGGAGGTCGAGCGCTCGGGTGAGGTAGCGTTCGGCGCGCTCAAACGCGGTGGCGGCTAACGCAGCTCGGCCGGCATCGATCGATGCGTCGACGAGCGCGGTGACGTCGGCATTGTCGCCCGCCGCCATGAGGTGATCAGCCACCTCAGCAGCATTGTTGCCGACACCGGTGAGGGCCTCGATTGCAGCCGCGGCCCGAAGGTGTGATCGTTCTCGCCGCACCGCCGACATAGCGCCAAGGACCGCTCGGCGGAGCAGCTCGTGGCTGAACGTGTACACGGTTTGGCGATCGCTGCTGTTCTCGATGAGCACGCTCGCTTCTTCGGCTTCCTCGATCGCGTCGATCATCGTGTCTTCGCCCAACCGGCTCACTTCACACAACGCTCGGAACGTCGACCGCTGTCCGAGCACGGCGGCGGCTTCGAGCGCGCGCTGGGTATCGGGACTGAGCTCGCGCATGCGGCGCTCGATCAGCACCCGAGCATTGGCCGGTACATCGAGTACGTCGAGATCGAGGTCGGTGCGGAGTCGGCCGCGGTCGTCGAGCAATTGACCCGTCGCGACCAGGTGCCGGTACATCTCCTCGACGAACAGTGCGTTGCCACTGCTCGTCTCGAAGAGTGCGGAAGTCACGATGTCGGGAGGCGCCTCGCCTGCTGCCATCGAGATCATCTCGGCAACTTCGGCTTCGGTATGGCGAGCGAGCGTGATGAGGTGCGCGTTTCGATGCCGGACCTGGGTTGCGAGCGTCGATGTCAGTGCGTTCGTGCGGTCGGCGCTGGTGTCGCGATAGGACGCAAGGAGCACGCACGACTCGGTGTCGAGTTGTTCGACCAGTCCGTCGAAGACGAGCATCGTCGATTCGTCGGCCCAGTGGAGGTCTTCGACGATCAAGACGTGAGGTCCGCGAGCGGTTGTCGCCAGCAACATCTCTTGCACCGCCTTGACGACGAAGTCGCGGTGGGAGTCGCCGGGTAGGTCGGTCGGATAGTCGGCGCCTAACAAGAAATCATCGAGATCGGGAACGAACTGGCTGATGGCCCACGCACTCGGGCCGACGAATTGCGCAAAGTCTTCGCCCCAGACCCGCATCGCGGTTTCGATCATTTCGAGGAACGGTGCATACGGACGCATGCGGCCATTGTCGTGACAGTGGCCGACCGACACCCACATGCCGCGCTGGCGGGCTTCGCGAGTGACCTCGCTGAGGAAACGAGATTTGCCGACGCCAGCCTCACCCCCGACCATCGCGAGCGAACCCCGCCCATCGGCGGCGGCCGTCAGCAGCGTCCGAACGTCGCTACGGGCTTGCTCGCGGCCGACGAAGGGCCACCGCGGTTGCAACGGTCGACGTGCGCCTGATCGACCGGCGCGATGAATCTGCCATCGCTCCGGAAAGCCGCGCAGCACGACGTTGCCGTGTTCGGCGAAGTCGGCCTCGCTCATCGTGCCGCAGAGTTGGCGAACGACATCGGACACGAGGACCTCGCCTCCCTCGGCGTGATCGCAGATGCGGGCGGCCGCACTGACCGCGCCACCATGGATATCGGAGCCGCTATCGATGACTTCGCCAGCATGGATGCCGGCGCGAACGCGCACCGAGCGAGTTGGGTTCCGACGGTTGTAGCCGAGGGTCGCCGCGGTGATGTCGAGCGCGCATGCGACTCCGGCGCTCGGCGAATCGAACGTGATCATCAGCCCATCTCCGAGGTACTTCAGGACCCGACCGCCGTGGTGATCGACGAGCGGGATGGCCACCTCTTCCCATCGCTCGACCATCCGCCGCGCCTCGGTGTCGCCGAGCGTCGTCTGGAGTTGTGTCGATCCCTCGATATCGGTGAACAGGATCGTTGTCGGAGAACTCAAAAGTGCCGCCTTTGTCCGCCCGCTCAGTACCTCGTCACAACGGTAGTAGCTCGGCCAGTATCGTTCCGGCGGTGTCGAGCATGAACGAAGCCAACGGTGACGAACAGCCCCGTCTGGTGACCACCCCGGTCGGCGCGTTTCAGTACAAGAACATCGTGCTCGTGCTCTACATCCTGGCGTTGTTCGTGCAGATTATGGACACGACGGCCGTGAACGTCGCGGTACCGACGCTGGCCGACCACTTCGGGGTGCTCGACACCGATATCGACTGGGCCATCATCGGCTTCACCCTGAGCTTGGCGGCCTTCCTTCCAACGGCCGGGTGGCTCGCCGATCGGTTCGGTGCCAAGCGAATCTTCCTTGTCGCATTGGCGGCGTTCATTCTCAGTTCGATGTTGTGCGGCTTCTCGGCGACGTTGCCGCAACTCATCGGCTTCCGGCTGCTGCAAGGCGGCGCGGCAGGCGTGATCACACCAGTCGCTTCCGCAATTCTCTACAGCGCGTTTCCGATGAACGAACGGGCCCGAGCGTCGACCGTCATCGTCGGCGTCGTCGTGATCGCTCCGGCGATTGGACCGATCGTTGGCGGCGCCCTCGTCGAGTTGCTGTCATGGCGATGGATCTTCTTCATCAACGGCCCGATGGGGCTCGTCGCTCTTGCGCTCGCATGGAAGTACATGGAGGAACTGCCCCGCAAAGAGGCCGGACGCTTCGACCTCCTCGGCTTCGTCCTCGCGTTCGTCGGCATGGCGGCCCTGTTGTTTGCGGTGTCCGAAGGGCCGGTGCGAGGGTGGACCTCAGTCGTCATCTTGGCAACGCTCGTCGCGGGTGTGCTGGGCATTATCGGGCTCGTCGCCTGGGAACTCCGGCAGCGTTTTCCGTTGCTTGATTTGCGGTTGCTCCGCGATCGGCTCTTTCGCATCTGCAACCTGATCGCGTTCCCCGCCTACCTCGCGTTCATGGGTCTCATCTTTGTCATGCCGTTGTACCTCAACGGGCTACGCGGTTTCAGCGCCTTGGACACGGGATTGTTGATGGCGCCGCAGCCGGTCGGTGTACTCATCGGCTCGCAGGTCGTCGGGCGGTTTGCCTACAAACGCATCGGTCCGCGCCGGCTCATCATGGGGGCGATGCTCGGTGCGTTTGGCACTAGCGCGCTGTTCGGATTCCTGACGCTCGACACGACGCCGATCGTGATCATCGTCCTGATGTTCTTTCGCGGTCTCTTCATGGCTGCGTTGTTTATCTCACTGCAGACCGCGATCTATTCGAAGGTTGACATTCCGAACATGCCTCAAGCCACAACCGTTTTCGGTTTGGTCCGGCAGGCGTCTCCGGCGTTTGGTGTCGCGCTCGCGGCAACGTGGATTGCGACCCGGGCCGGCGACCGTCCCATCGGCCGCGAACTGTCGGCTTCGGAGGCCGAGTCGGTCTTGTCGGCCTACCAAGGCGCACTCTTTGTCATGGCGGCGCCGTTCTTGTTGGCCGCGGCGTTGGCGTGGTTCATTCACGACGAGGATGCCGCCGCCACCCGCGCCGCATCCTGAGGCCGAAGCCAATACGGTCAGCGCATGCAGATCATCGCTCGTGACCTTTCGATCATCGCCGGCATCGTTGCGTTGGCGTTGATCACCGCGGGCTGCGGCGGCGACGCGACGTCTGCCACCGTGGCGACGGAGACCACCGAATCGACGGCGACCGCAGTGCCGACAACGGCGCCGACCGTCGTGCCAACGGGAGCACCGATCGCGGCTGCGACGACGACGCCAACACCGGTGCCAGCTGATGCGACGCCGGCGCCCGAGTTCAACCGAGAAGACTCGATCCAGCTCCTACTCGACGGCGGCCTCGATAAAACGCAGGCCGCGTGCATAACCGACGGGGGCTACGAGATCTCTGGGTCGTGGAATCTTCGAGCCGAGGTCGCAAGCACGATGGAGGAAGAGCTCGCAGCAATGGCGTTCGCATGCATCGGGTCGGAGTCCGCACCGACGGCCGAGCCGATCCAGGACCTGTCGACGTGGTTGAGCGATGCCGGGACACTGCCGCCGGCTGAGCGCCTTGACCTGTACCCGGGCAGTCCACCTGTCGTGGTCGCTGCCGGCGTCGACTACGAGGCCGTGATCACGACCCCTGATGGCGAAATGCGGTTCGACCTCTTTGCCAGCGAGGCGCCGATCACGGTGAACAGCTTCCTGAACCTGGCGAGCGACGGGTACTTCGACAACGTGACGTTTCATCGCGTCATCGATGAATTCATGGCCCAAGGCGGCGATCCGACAGGCACGGGAGGCGGTGGTCCGGGGTATCAGTTCGTGAACGAGTACACGCCCGGCATCGAGTTCGACCAGCGCGGTCGTCTAGCGATGGCGAACGCCGGACCGAATACGAACGGCAGCCAATTCTTTATTACGTACGCACCGCTCGATTTCCTGGCGGCGGCCGACTACACGATCTTCGGTCAGCTCGTCGATGGCGACGACACGCTCGCAGCGATCGAAATGCGCGACCCGGCGAGCGCCACCGCGCCCGGCACTACGATCACGTCGATCCGGGTTACTGGGAAGGACTGACCCGCCACTCGGCCGGTGAGGTGCCGTGGTCGGTCGCGCCGGTATCCCAGCGAAGTTCGGCACCCGGAATGTGGGCCGGCGGATGCGCGCGACGGGCCCACCCCCAGCTTGTCGTTTCGATGGCGAGTTGCAAGTCGCTGGTCGAGAGCGCCGGGAACTCGGCGTCCAGATCACCCGTGGGCCCGGCCGTGCAAAGAAGCTCGGCGTGGGCGGCCAGCGATGTACGCCATCGCGACCCGGAGCCCGACGTCGCTCGATCGGTCAGCCCATCGAGCGCACAGCTGGCCACCGTGTAACCGGCCGCATGGTCGAGCGCTTGCACCGGCAACGGCTTTGGCCCGTCGACGCCATAGGCCTCCATGCCGGCTGCCGCTATGCCGCACGCGACTTGCACGATCGAGTCGAATCCCCGTCGATCGGCCCACGGCCCGCTGTGGCCCCACGCATTGAGCGAGACGTCGACGAGGCTCGGATTGATGGCCCGCCGTTCGTCAGGTCCATAACCAAGCCCGTCGAGGGCTCCCGGACGATAGCCATGGACGAACACGTCGGCGGCTGTCAGCAACTCGGCGAACCGGGCGCGATCGGCGTTGTCGCGTAGGTCCAGACGGGCGCACCGCTTACCGAGGTTCACCTCGGGAACCGTGCCCGGTTCGTTCCAATCGAGTGGGTCGATGCGCAGAACGTCGGCGCCCAGCCCGGCGAGAAACCGCGTTGCGACCGGACCGGCAAGAACACGGGTGAGGTCGAGTACGCGGACGCCATCGAGTGGCCGATCTGGTTGACGGCCAGTCGGTTTGACATTCGGTGCTTCGACGAACCGCTCGGCGTGCACCAACGGTTCGGTTTGCAGTGCGATGCCTTGGGGATGCGCAAGCCACTCGTCGCGCGTGCGAAGCGCGGCCGCGACACCACCCGCGTCGACAATGGCGTCGTGCAGCTCGAAGGGGTCCCACGACGCGACGGCGGTGGTGACCGCGTCGCGATTCGCATCACACCCGAGCACCGCGAGCGCAGCTTTGCGATGGGCCGGGGCGTTGGTGTGAAGCCGAACGAAACGGTCGCCAGCGCGGTAGTTGCCGGCGATGTCGTCCCACAGGCTTGGAAGTTCCCACCCCATCGGCGAGACCGTGCCCCCGAACCACAGCGACGACAAGCGGCGATCGATGACGACCGACTCATTGGGCGAGGCGTGACCAAGGTGCTTCGCTAACCGCTGCGCCGACTGTGCCGCCCGAGCGACCGCCGCGCTCGCAAAGTCCGAGACCGGGTAGACCGACGGCAGTGTGTCGATGTCGTCGCCGGCGGAGTTGAAACCGCTCAGCACACTCATCGAACCAGGACCACCGTCTGACGACCGGAACCCCTGCAAGAAGTAGTGCTGGAATGCTGGCGTATCCATCTGGTCCCTCCTCAAGAGACGCGGCCTAAAGACCGAGCAGCGTGCCGACTTCTTCGGGAGAGTTCGCGAGGGCGGACGGGTTCGCGGGGATCAACTCTTCGGGCGATCCGTAGCCGTAGAGCACGCCGATCGATCCGATGCCGCAGGCATGAGCAGCATCGATGTCGAGACGGCGGTCGCCGATCATGATCATCCGGTCGGCCGAGGTGCGAGGTCCGAGTTCGGCGAGTGCGTGCTTGAGTACGTCGACCTTGGTGCGTCGGGTTCCCGTCATCGTTGCCCCGGCGACGACCTCGAAGAATGAACGCAGCTCGAAGTGTTCGAGAATCTTCACCGCGAAGATGTCGGGCTTTGACGTTGCGACTGCCAGTGTCCACCGCGCCTCGGTGAGCCCCCGAAGCAGCTCGGGGATGCCGTCGTAGACCTCGTTCTCGAACATGCCGACTATCGCGAATCGCTCGCGATATGCGGTGATGGCCTCGTCGACCTGATCCGGCGTGAGGCCGAGCCCGGCGAACGAATCGTTTAGGGGCGGGCCGATGAATCGTTCGAGCGGTCCGTGCTTGTCAGCGTCGACGTCGACCGCGGCGAGGCCGTGACGGATGCATGCGGTGATGCCTTCGGCCGGATCGGTCAGAGTGCCGTCGAGATCGAAGAGTGCTGTACCTGCAGTCGCCCCGTTTGACACCGCTACTTCAGCACCAGACGAACCGGTAGTTCTTTGATGCCGGCGATGAAGCTCGAATGCACATGGCTGGGGCGTTCAGCGAGTTCGAGGCGGTCAATGCGCGCGACCAGCTCCTCGAGCATGCACTTGGTTTCGAGCTTGGCGAGGTGGACACCGAGACAGAAGTGGGCGCCGAAACCAAAAGCGATGTGCGGGTTCGGATCGCGGCAAATGTCGAACGTCATCGGGTCTTCGAACACGGTCTCGTCACGGTTGGCTGATGCGTAGTGCAGAACGATCTTCTGATCCTTCCGGAACGTGTGGCCTTCGTACTCAACATCGTTCACGACGGTGCGGCTCATATAGATGACCGGACTCGCCCAGCGAGTGACTTCATCGACCGCGGTATCAAAGTGTTCACCGGTCTTGAGTCGTTCGAATTGATCGGGGTTGCTTGCGAGCTGGTGCAGCCCGTGGCTGATGTTGTTACGCGTCGTCTCGTTGCCGGCGACGAAGAGCAGCATGACGTAGCTGTTGAACTCATCCGGCGTCAGGGTGCCCTGATCGAGATGCTGGGTCAGCACCGTCGCGAGATCGTCGGTTGGGTTCTTGCGCCGGTCAGCAAGCATGTCGAGGATGTAGGCCTTCAAGCCCTCGTTGGCCTCGTTGCGACTCTCGGGTGTTGGTGAGTAGTCGGGGTCATCGTTCGTGATGATTGCGTTACTCCACGCAACGAGTTGTTCGCGGTCGTCGGGTGTCGTGCCGAGCAGTTCACAGATCGCCAGCAGGGGTAGCGGCACGCTGAGCGCGTCGACCGCATCGAAGACTGGATTTGCTGGGTCATCGGTCCCCGCGATTGCACTGTCGATCAGTTGGCCGGCAAGGTCGCGATAGTGCGCTTCGTAGCGACGGACCACCTTCGGGGTAAAGCCCTTGTTCGTGAGCCGACGCAGCTGGAGGTGATGGGGGTCGTCGAGGTTCAGCAGGTGTCGGTCCTCGTCGTCGGAGTAGTCGCCACGAAGATTCAGTCCATGGCCGTTGATGAAGTTGTCGGTGTCGCGGCTGACGGCGAGGACGTCGGCGTGGCGGGTGAGCACCCAGGCCTCGTCGTACAACTTCTCGTCGGGGATCTGCTGCCAGTAAATCGGTTGCTCTCGCCGAAGCCGAGCGAGGAGATCGTGCGGCACGCCTTCGCTGTAGACGCGATTCGACAGCACATCGATTGCGTTGACCTGTGTTGCATCCGTCGTCGTTGCCATCGCTCTGCCCCCTGCGTTTGTGATGCTGCGGCAAATCGTACCGGAGGCCGCCGGGGTGAACCGCGCCGGTGTCCTGCGGGCCTTCATGATCGCTTCATGGCCCATCTGGGATGCTCCGCCCCGAACCGTGTTCTAGTCTTCTCATGACGGGGCTCGGGCGGAGCTACAACAAAGGAGCTTGCACGCATGGCTGTCAATGCGCGCGACGCGTCGCACTTTCTTCGACGCGTCGGTTTTGGGGGTACTCCCGCGGAGGTCGACCACTTTGTGGGCCGCGAGATACCCGACATCGTGAGCGAGGTACTCGACCTCGTGCCCGACCTTCCAGGCCAGCCGCCGTTTGTGAACGCGGATGTGTCGGGGGAGTGGGATGCTCACACGGCCGGCATCACGTGGTGGTTGCAGCGGATGGTCGACTCGAGTTGGGTCGACCGCACGTCGACAACGCCGAGCCCGCTGCAGGAGAAGGTGGCGTTGTTCTGGCACGACCACTTCGCGACCGGCCAATCCAAGGTCGAGAAGATGCTCGCCATGTTTCAGCAGAACCAGCTGTTCCGTTCTACGGGTCTTGGCGAGTTCGAACCGTTGTGTCAGCGAGTCTCCGTCGGTGGCGCGATGTTGCGGTATCTCGACAACGAGACGAACGTGGCTGGCGCCGAACAGGAGAACTTTGCTCGCGAACTCATGGAGCTGTTCACGATGGGCATCGGCCACTACACCGAGAACGATGTGGTCGAAATGGCTCGGGCCTGGACCGGCCACAACACCGTCGGCTGGGACGACTCCTGCTTCTGTCACGACACCACGTATCGGTTCAATGCCGACCGCCACGACGGCGGACCGAAGACCATCTTCGGCATCACTCAAAACTGGGACGGACCCGACACGATCACCGAGATCTGTCAGGGCGTTCGTCGTCAGGAGACGGCGCGTTTCATCGTGCGGCGAACGTGGGGTTTCTTCGCCAACACGCAGCCGAGCGACGCGCTGCTCGACGAGCTGGTCAACGTGTACACGGGCGGCGGGCGCAACGGCGGCAACTTGACGATGAAGGAGCTGTTGCGGGCGATCTTCGAGCATCCGATGTTCTGGTCGTCGTATCGCCAGCTTGTGAAAACGCCGACCGAGTATGTCGTCGACGTTCTGCGCCGCACCGGTCGGCGCGCCGACGAGATCAGCGCCCGCTGGTACATGGGTTTCATGGGCCAGACGTTGTTCGATCCACCGAACGTGTCGGGGTGGGGCGAGAACGGCTACTGGCTGTCGACGGCCACCGCGTGGGGCCGCAGCCGGTTCGCGGCCGACATTCGGTGGAGCCTCGCCGAGGACGGGTTCTTCGCGGAGCTGACCGACATGCCTGCGAGCCAAGCAACGCAGGTCGTGTTCGACACCTTTGGCATCGAGCTTCCATCGGCCGTCTCGCGGTCGAGTCTTGAGAACTGGTTTGGCGAGACACGCCGCGTCAACGCCGACTGGGCCATTCCCTCGGGCGCCATCATGCTCGGCGTCCTCACCCCCGAATTCCAGCTCGCCTAAGGAGGCCGATGATGCGACCAACTTCGACAAACCACGCCACTTCTCTAAATCATGCTCCTCTAAATCATGCTCCTCTAAAACATGCTCCTCTAAAACATGCTCCTCTAAAACATGCTCCTCTAAAACATGCTCCTCTAAAACATGCTCCTCTAAAACATGCTCCTCTAAAACATGCTCCTCTAAAA
>Ga0114956_1000362_pt1 | contig 32108 bp, 34 predicted proteins | sample MaitaG_FD_87304 | JGI IMG/M metagenome (GOLD analysis project Ga0114956, IMG submission 87304) | Marine algal microbial communities from Maine, USA - Maine_Asex2 metaG | ecosystem: Host-associated > Algae > Red algae > Unclassified | place: Maine, USA | collected 2015-01-05
TATTATGTCTATAGGTTGAGACCAATCTATTTTACAATTAGCTCTATTGAGTTTATAAGCCGTCTTTAAATCTTCTGTTTGGGGTTGAATTGTGGTGGTTACCAAATCTGCTTCAATCTGTTTTACGGTTTTGATTACGAGTTGGCTTCCTACTGTCATTAATTCATCATGAAGCTCTCCCACAGTTGTGTCTTGTCTAATAGCCGTTTCCTGGCTAAGAATTACCGCTCCTGTATCAATTTTTTTATCTATAAAGAAGGTGGTAACTCCAGTTTTTGTTTCACCATTAATAAGTGCCCAATGAATTGGTGCTGCTCCTCTATATTGAGGTAACAAAGATGCATGAAGATTAAACGTGCCGTATTCTGGCATTTGCCACACCACTTTGGGTAACATTCTAAATGCAACAATGATTTGTAGATTAGCATCAAGGGCCTTTAGTTCTTCAATAAACTTTTCGGCTTTTAAATTTTTTGGTTGCAAAACATTCAAATTATATTGTAAAGCAAATTGTTTTACGGCTGAAGCTCTTAATTTCTGCCCACGACCTGCTGGTCTATCTGGAGCAGTAATGACACCAACTACATTATAATTATGGTCTAAAAGTGATTTTAGGGTGGCCACGGCAAAATCTGGTGTGCCCATAAAAACAATCCGTAGGTCTCGTTTTGTACTCATATTAAGGAATAGGTATTTGCGTTTGTGATTTTAATTTTTTTGGTTTCAATGAGTTCAGAAAGTGATTTTAAAATATCTTTTTCAGAACATTGAATAATCTGTAGTAATTGTCGCGAAGATAAATCTTCTCCTTGTAACGTAGTTATTATTTGTTGAGAAATGCTTTTACTAGACGTGCTATCTCTATCAGGTTTTTTAGCCTTACAAACCGAACATTTACCACAATTAGTTTTAATCTTTTCACCAAAATAAGCTAATAACTGCTGGTTTTTACAAACCGAGTCATTTTCGATATAATTAAGTACAGCATCAATTTGCTTATGCTTTAATTGATGTTGCTGCGCAATGGTTTTTGCAATTGGGTTAATAGTAATAGCGTCTTCTCGTGGTTTTAAAAATGTAATTTCAGAATCTGTATTTGCCATTTGTAGACTAATCACTTCATCTTTCTCTAACCGTTGCAATTGCTCTATAATTTGTTTTTCTGAAAGATTAGCTTTCTGGACAATAAGGTTAAGATTCACTTTAGTTTCATAATCAAAAATTCCTCCATACGTCCTCAGGAGTACTTTAACCAGAATATTCAAATCTAAGTGAGTTTCGAGATAATTGAACAAAACAGCATTGGTAGTTAAAAATTGAATTTTGGTCCGAAAATTAAAATGTTGTGTCAGTGCTATAATTGCATTTCTGTCAAGTATCAAAAGTGCATTATAAGTAATACTAGCTTTTAATTTATAGGTATTACAGAACGTTTTAAAATCGAATTGATGCAAACTGTTTTCTCCTTCTCCGTAAGAAATTTGAAAATAGTTGCTTAACCTATTATAAATTGTTTTTACAAATTCAACCGAAGGCAAGGTGCTTAAAAATTGATGACGTAAATGATCTTCGTCTATATGTTGTTTTAAGATAATAGCATAAGCATCGTTACCATCCCGACCAGCTCTTCCGGCTTCTTGGTAGTAACTCTCTAAACTTTCGGGTAGATTAAAATGGATTACGGTTTTTACATTAGCCTTGTCAATTCCCATACCAAAGGCCGTTGTTGCAATTATAATCTCTTTTTGGCCGTCTGTCCATTGTTTTAAGCGCTCTTGCTTTTCTTTGTTTGTAATGCCTCCATGATAGAAGGTTGTTGAAAAGCCTTTAGTTTCTAAATACTTATGAATGTCAGTCGTTGCTCTTCGGTTTCGAACATAAATAATTGACGACCCTTGGTGAGTTTTTAGAAGGTGCTCTAGTTGAAATAATTTATCGTCAGTGTGCACTACACTATAAGCTATATTAGGTCTTGCGAAAGAGGCCTTATAAATTTTTGGGTTGACAAAATCTAGATTTTCAATAATATCATCAATTACATTATGCTTTGCTGTAGCTGTAAGTGCGATACAATTAACATGCGGATGCATTTGTCTTAAAATGCTTATATTTTTATAAGCTGGTCTAAAATCATTTCCCCATTGACTAATACAATGCGCTTCATCTACGGCAATTAAATTCACCTGCATTTGCTGAATACGTTCTTGTACTAAAGGCTGTTGTAAACGTTCTGGTGAGAGGTATAAAAATTTATAGTTGCCATATATACAATTATCTAACTGCGTATCTAAATCTTTGTAAGACATGCCAGATGTGAATGCAATCGCTTTAATTCCTTTTGATTTTAAAGTACTCACTTGATCTTTCATTAAGGCAATCAAAGGAGAAACAACAATACAAATACCGTCTTTAATTAATGCAGGAATTTGAAAACAAACGGATTTTCCACCACCAGTTGGTAGTAGTGCAAAAGTGTCTGCATTATCTATAACCGCTGTGATAATGTCTTCTTGTAATGGTCTAAAGGATGTATGATTCCAATACCGTTCTAAAACTTCTAAAGGGTGCATTACTGCAAATTTAAGGAGTCTAGAATAAAATCAGCTCTATTTGTTATACTTCCGAAGGGTACATCAATCAATTTATAGTCAAAACGCTTATAAGTATTTATTAAATGCTGGTGAATATCTATCGCTTGCTCAAAACTTTCGTAACGCTCACTATCACTTTTAAAAATCTCTTGCCAAGGCGCTAAAACAAAAATATAATCGTAATTATGAGTTTCGCAGGTTTTTATGAAATGTTTAGGATACGTATCGCCTACGTAATCCATATATGCCAAAACGTCTGGTAAACCTCTGTCTAAAAACACTGTGTTTTCACTTTCTTTTTCAGCATTATAAAACTGTTGCGTTCTACCTTCTAAAAGTTTTTCGCTAAACAGAAGTGGTTCCGTTAAAAATAATTGTTCTATGCCGTCTTTTCTGGCTTGAAGCGTTACTTCCCTAGAGATTTCATCATAACAAATAAAACCACGTTCCTTTAACTGGTTTATGATTGATGTTTTTCCGGTTCCTGGACCACCAGCTATAACGACTTTGTTTGGATTCAAATTGGCAATATTTTTATTTAAAAAATAAACTAATACTATTTGACTTAAAAAATTTGTTATGAATTTATCTAATTTAAGCCTTTAGGTTTTGGTCAAATACTATATAAATTGGCAAAATTTTTGCGGTAAAATTCGTGATCGTAAATTTAATTGAAAAATGTAAAGTTAAGCGTATCTTTGCACCTGAAAAATTTAAATATGGATAGCTCTAAAAAAACAGACGAATTTTACGACAAGTTAAAAGCGCAATTATACGATACTGCGCTATGGCCTACAGAGTATTTATATAAATTTATAGTGGTTTCTAAAGGTAGAGGAGTGAAAGACATTGAAGACCTTTTTAACGATGTAGGAGCCGTAATTAATACCAAAGAATCTAAAAACGGTAAATACACAAGTGTTTCTATAAACCTTAGGATGAAAAACCCGGAAGCAGTTATTGCTAAATATAAGGAAGTAACAGAAAAAGTTGAGGGAGTAATTTCTCTATAATATTTCGGTTAGATTTCTTATTTTTTTGTACTTTGCAGCGAAACCTAGAGACTTCGGGTTATATAATAATTTACTACACAATTTACAATTTTGATTGACGATTTACAATACAACACAGAACGCGAACATTTAATTATTCCAGAATACGGACGTCATCTACAAAAGATGATTAATTATGCCAAGTCTCGCGAAACAAAAGAAGAACGCAATAAGTTAGCCAATGCGATTATCTCTGTAATGGGAAATCTACAACCGCACTTAAGGGATGTACCAGATTTTAAGCACAAATTATGGGATCAGTTATTTATTATGGCTGATTTTGATTTTGATGTAGAATCGCCTTATGGATTACCTTCAAAAGAAGAAATACAGGCAAGACCAGAAGTTTTAAAATATCCACAGAATCATCCCAAATATCGTTTTTATGGGAACAATATTAAGACTATGATCGACGTGTGTGTGAATTGGGAAGAGGGAGAATTAAAAGAAGCTTTAAAATTTACTATAGCTAATCATATGAAAAAGTGTTTTCTTAACTGGAACAAGGATACGGTTGAAGACGCAGTAATTTTTAATCATTTGTATGAGCTGTCTCACGGAAAATTAGACCTTAAGAATAGTGATGAAGAATTAAGTGATTCTAGTAGTTTGATGCGTACTAAATCTAAATATAGTAACAATAAGAGCAAAAGCAACTCAAACAAAAAGAATAACAACAAGAAAAAATATTCCAATAACAGAAAACGTTACTAAAAACGTATGGGAACATTTAAAATAGAGGGAGGCCACCAATTAAAAGGTAAAATTCAGCCTCAAGGAGCAAAAAACGAAGCTTTACAAATCTTATGTGCAGTTCTTTTAACTGCTGACGAAATTAGGATAGATAATATTCCAGATATTATTGATGTTAATAAACTTATTGCTTTATTAAAAAAATTAGGAGTAAAAGTCAATAAATTAGGAAAAGGCTCTTATACGTTTAGAGCAGATGAAGTCAATTTAAAATACTTAGAGTCAGCTGAATTTAAAGAAGACGGAAAAGGACTGAGAGGTTCTATAATGATAGTTGGGCCATTATTGGCACGTTTTGGACGTGGCTATATTCCTAAGCCAGGAGGTGATAAAATTGGTCGTCGTCGTTTAGACACACATTTTGAAGGATTTATTAATCTTGGAGCAAAATTTCGGTATAACAAAGAAGATTTGTTTTATGGAGTGGAGGCAGACAGACTTAAAGGTACATATATGCTTTTAGATGAGGCTTCGGTGACAGGAACAGCAAATATTGTTATGGCTGCAGTCCTAGCTGAAGGTCAGACTACAATTTATAATGCAGCATGCGAACCTTATTTACAGCAATTATGTAAGATGTTAAACCGAATGGGAGCAAAAATCTCTGGTGTCGGATCTAACATGTTAATTATTGAAGGTGTCGATTCATTAGGTGGAACAGACCATAGAATGCTACCAGATATGATTGAGATTGGTAGTTGGATCGGTTTAGCTGCAATGACAAAAAGTGAATTAACCATTACCAATGTAAGTTGGGATGATTTAGGGCAGATACCTAACGTTTTCAGAAAAATAGGAATAACGGTTGAGCGTCGAGGAGATGATATTTACATTCCTGCTCATACTAATGGGTACGAAGTTCAGAGTTATATAGATGGTTCTATTTTAACTATTGCAGATGCGCCTTGGCCAGGATTTACTCCAGATTTGTTGAGTATTATCCTTACAGTTTTAACGCAAGCAAGAGGCAGTGCAGTAGTGCATCAAAAAATGTTTGAAAGCCGTTTGTTCTTTGTGGATAAGTTAATAGATATGGGAGCAAAGATTATTCTTTGTGATCCGCATAGAGCAACTATTATTGGTCACGATTTTAAATCGACTTTAAAAGCGACAACCATGACCTCTCCAGATATTAGAGCAGGTGTATCTTTATTAATTGCGGCTTTGTCTGCAAAAGGAACATCTACAATTCATAATATTGAACAAATAGATAGAGGTTACGAAAATATAGCAGAACGTTTGAGAGCCATCGGAGCTAAGATTGAACGTTTGGAAGGAAACTAGAGTATTAATTAAAAAGTAAAAAGTGTAAAAGGATTTTTAAAGAACTCCCTTTACACTTTTTGCTTTTCAATAACGCACTAAACTATTCCATAGAATACAGAAACTGCTCACTTACAATCTTACCATCTTTAACTTCAAATACGGCAAGTTCTTCCATTTGTTGTCTTCCTCTGTCTTTAAAGGTAACATCAAAATCCATTTTTGAGGTGAAGTGGTTTCCTGCTACAAGTGGTTCGCTGATAGAACTGCTATGAAATTCTGTAACATTATCTAGCCATTCTTTATTTTTATTCCAGACATCTTGTCTTCCAGAAAGATCACCACCTGGCATTCCTGGCATTTCTTTACTAGTTACATTTTCAGCATAAAGTTCGTTAATGCATTCTAGGTTTTTACCTTCATTGCACATTTCTTTCCATTTTTTAGCAATATCCCAAGTATTCATATTGTTTTGATTTTTTAAATTAGTGCTTTAAAGTTAATCAAACTTTAATTAGTTCTTTTAAAATAATGTTATGCTTCGGTTTTGCCGTAAAAGCAAAAAGCTCTGATGACTAATCAGAGCTTTTAAAAATTGTTTATTGAAATGGTTATTTCGGTAAGACGTTGGGTGTCTTAAACATATTAACGTTATTGTGTTATACTTATTGCATAATACTATTAAATTTTTTAAAAATTAATAATTTAATTGTTAATTTAATGCAGATTTATAAGTTTTTAAGCAACGTTCTCTTGCGTCCTTATGGTCAACCATTTTTTCGACATAGTCATCAGTATCAAATTCTGGCACGTATTCTTTAATATATTTTCTGTCTTTATCAAACTTATCAATTTGTGTGGTAGGATTAAAAATTCTAAAGTAGGGAGAAGCATCTACACCAGAACCTGCAACCCATTGCCAATTGCCAACGTTACTCGACATTTCATAATCGTGTAATTTTTGTGCGAAATATGCTTCTCCCCAACGCCAATCAATAAGAAGATGTTTACATAAAAAGCTACCAACTAGCATACGCACACGATTATGCATAAAACCTGTTTCATTTAATTGGCGCATACCTGCATCAACTAGAGGATACCCAGTTTTACCTTCACACCATTTTTTAAATTCGTCTTCATTATTTCTCCATTCAATTCTGTCATATTTCGATTTGAAAGATTCATCTTTTGTATGTGGAAAATGCCAAAGGATTTGCATAAAAAATTCACGCCAAATTAATTCTTGCCAAAATATTTCATTGGTTTCTGCTATTGCCTTTTTTACTATTTTCCGAACACTTACAGTTCCAAATCGTAAATGTGGACCTAAGCGCGATGTTCCATCCTTTGCAGGGAAATTACGAGTATCCTGGTACGTTTGAATCAGAGTTGGAGTGACTTCGTAAGGAGCAATTTCTTGCAAAGATTTTTCAAAACCTATATCAGATAGGCTTAAGTTTGGTAAACGACTATGCTTAATTAAATTATCTAAATATGAATTGGTATAGAAAATTTCTAAGTTTAGGGCTTTAAATTTTTCTTTCCAAGTGCGCATATAAGGAGTGTAAACTCTGTAGGGATCTCCATCTTTTTTGACGACTTCATTTTTTTCAAAAATAACTTGGTCTTTAAAGGTTTTAAATTTAATATCGCTTTTGTCTAATAGCGCTTTAATTTCTTGGTCTCGTTCTGTAGCATAGGGTTCATAATCATGATTGGTAAAAACTGTTTCTACAGTGTAATCCTTTACAAGTTGTTTGTAAATGTCTTCTGGTTTACCATGATACATCGCAATACTGCTATCATATTTGTCTTGAAGTTGGTTACGCATGTCTTGCAGCGTGTTAAAGATAAAAGTAACTCGAGGATCGTTTTTTGGTAAACTTTCTAGTATTTCTGAATCAAAAATAAAGATTGGTAATACAGGATTTTTGCTTTTCAGCGCTTCGTAAAACCCTCGATTATCATCTAATCTTAAATCTCTTCTAAACCAAAAAATGTTTATTTTTTTACTCATTTGCAATACTAATATTTACCGAACAACGCTTCAAGTTTCGTTGTTCTGAAATTAAATATTTCTTCTAATTTAGGTTTCACTAAAATAGGATGGACTAATTGACCTAAAATACCCATTGGGACTTTATAATCTATGATATCTTCCATTTCCACTCCACCTTCAATCTCTTTTATAAAATGTTTGTGATGCCACAATGCGTAAGGGCCAAATCGCTGTTCATCTACAAAATATTTCTTATCTTTTACATGAGTGATTTCTGTAACCCACTTGGTTTTTATGCCCATAACAGGAGTGACAATATATTGAATAATTTGGCCTGGAAACATAGGTCTGTCCGCACCAGACAAAATATTAAATCCCATATAATCTGGAGTTATGGTCTTTAAGTTTGCTGGATTTGATAAAAAATCCCAAGCTTCGTTTACTGAAATTGGTAAGTTTTGTTTTTTGTGTAAAGTGTATATTTTCATTTTAAAAGATTGTTAGCGCAGCGTGGTCCTAGCTAATTATTAAAAATAACATATCCATTTAGCGATATTGCTATACATAACCAAATTATATAAGGAAGCAGTAGATATTTCATCTTACTTAATTTGCCATCACCAAAACTTATAAAAAAATAAACAATAATCATCAATAGTGCCGAAATAATTACAAGTGCAATATGTGTTAGACGTTGATTGAAAAAAATATAGTTCCAACTAAAGTTTAGAATAAAAGCAATACTGAAAACTATGGCTATAAATTTTGAATTTCTAATAGTAAACAAAAACGTGAGATAAATAGAAAAACAAATCATTATAAGTGTCCACGCTGCACCAAAAACCCAACCTGTAGGTGTCCAAGGTGCTTTGTTTAAATTGCTGTACCATTCACCAGTAACTGCATCTCCCATGAACCAATTACCAAGAGCTAAACCTCCAAAATTGATTGCTAAGAATAGAATTAAAAGCTGTATTTTTTTCAAACTATTGGTGCTTAATTGCTTCAATTTTATCTAAAACGGTTTGCGCTTCAGCATATTTCTTATCACTTTCAGAACGATTTGTAGTTGAGAGTCTGTGCCAGTCAGCCATAAGCTTTTCGTATTGCTCTTGCAATTTGTCTAATTCTGATTTTTTCTTAAATATTCCAAACATCTTTCGTTATTTTATGTATGAGCTAATTCTTGAATTCATTGGTGTTGTAATGGGATAGAAGTATTCTAAAAACTTACCTTCTTCGTCGATTAAATATTTCTGAAAATTCCATTTTACAGTAGAATTCTGATTACCATTAATCGATTTTTTAGTGAGCCATTCGTACAAATGATGTTGCTCACTTCCTTTAACATCAATTTTTTCAGTGATTAAGAAAGAAACACCATAGTTGACTTCACAAAATTCTTGAATCTCTTCTGAGTTTCCTGGCTCTTGATTTCCAAATTGATTGCAAGGCACACCAATTATTACTAGCTCGTCTTTGTAAGTAAATTGAAGTTCTTGTAATTCTTTATACTGTGGTGTAAATGCGCACTTAGATGCAACGTTAACGAAAAGTATTTTTTTACCTCTAAAATCTGATAAGTTAATTGGCTTAGACTGCAAACTATTTATTTTTATATCATAAATAGATCCAGAGGCCTTTTCTGAACATTTTTTACGTTTTCCTAAAACTACTTTTAATGGATTCATAAATTAAATTTTAAAACTCACAATACCACAATCCATTTCAAATATTTGTCCAGACAGTGATGCCGCTTTATTTGATAATAAAAATGCAGCCATATCCGCTACTTCTTCTGGTTGCAAAAATTTGTTAAGTGGATGTCGCTCGTTCATTTTTTCGACCATACGATCGTTGCGCAATAATTTTGAAGCCAATTCTGTGTTGGTAACTGTGGGTGCAATAGCATTGACTCTTATAGTTGGTGCTAACTCTGCACCTAAGGATTTTGTAAGTCCTTCTACTGCAGATTTTGATGCTGCTACGCTCGCATGAAAGGGCATACCCAATTTTGCCGCCACAGTGCTAAATAATAAGATGGAAGGCTTATTACCTTTCTTTAAAGCTGGTAAATAATGCTGAATGGCTTTGACGGCACCAATAACATTAATGTCAAAATCATTCTTAAAGTCATCGATACTTAAACGGTTAATGGGTTTCAGGTTAATGCTCCCAGGGCAATATACCAAAGCATCGACCGAATCAAATTCGGGTAACTCGTCAGTAAGGATATCACAAGAATAATGCTTTAAATTATCATGTTTTTGCTCAGGTTCCGTTCTGCTGATGTTTATAACTTCATCATAAGAAGAAAGCAAAGACGTTACGATTGCATTGCCTATACCTTTACTTCCTCCAATTGCTATTAATCTACTCATTTTCTATGACGATGTTAATGGACGTCCTTTTAAACGCTTCTCAATTTTTTGTTTTATGGCAGTGAGACGCTTCATTAAATCCATAAGTTTAGCATCTTTCTGTTCTTTATATAATTCGTTTACTTCTAGGATGATATCTTTTGCCTCTCTTGCAGCTAAAATCCTGTCGCTTGTAGTTTTAAATGAAAACTTTCTATTTTCAAACTCTTCAGCTTTTTCTAGTGTATCCATAGCTTAATTGTTTATGTAGTTTTGTAATTCTGATATTTTTGCAGCGGTATTAAATTCACCACCGTAATATGTTGTTACTGTTGCAGACGTGTCGTCTTTTACACCTCTTGATGATACGCATAAATGCTTAGCATCTATAATAACTGCTACATCATCTGTCGCTAAAACAGTTTTTAATTCGTTCGCAATTTGATTTGTCAATCGCTCTTGCACTTGTGGCCGTTTGGCATAATATTGAACGATTCTATTCAATTTTGAAAGGCCTATAACTTTGCCAGAAGATTTATACGCAATATGAGCTTTCCCAATAATTGGTACAAAGTGATGTTCGCAATTAGAGTAGAATGTAATATTCTTTTCTACCAGCATCTGATTGTATTGATATTTATTATCAAAAAGAGCAATTTTTGGCTTATTCTCTGGGTCTAAACCCGAAAATATCTCTTCAACGTACATCTTAGCCACACGATCTGGTGTTCCTTTTAAGGAATCATCCGTTAAATCCAATCCAATGACGTCCATAATTTCAGAAAATAGTATCGCAATACGTTTTTTCTTTTCTTCATTTGACATATCAAACGCATTTTGCTTCATTGGTGTCTCTAGACCTGTAAATAAGTGATCGTCACCTATATCTTCTGTTGAAAAACTGTTGAGGTGGTGACTTTCTGTTTTGGGAATTGTTTTGGTATTCATAAAATCTTTTTAATGTGCTGTCTTTAAGTACTCCAAACTTAAATCAAAGCACGTGTTAACGTTTTGAAATAGAGTTATTTGTTATTATTCTTTGTCTAGAGCATTTAAATCTGCCTTCGTCAAACGTTCTTTTCTTACTATGCTTTGTAGCTCTTCCTTGTACACGTTTTCTCCATAATCTGAAACTACTAGGTTTTAATTCGCGTCGCATTAAATTAATAACCTCTTGCTCTTTTAACTGAAATTGAAAAGTAATCGCATCAAAAGGTGTTCTATCTTCCCATGCCATTTCTATAATACGATCAATATCTCTAAGCTCTAAATTCATAGGTCTTGAGGCATTGCGTATTGCATATCGTATTTCACTTTTTCATTTAATAATTTGTCAAAGAATTTTTTATTTTCCTTGAATGTTTTACTGTTTCTAAAATGCACATATTTTCCCTGTGCATGAATACTAGAGCCATTTACTTTATAAATAACCAATTGATAATAAGGAATAATCCATGTAAAGTTTTTTAAGCCTCTATTAATCATCACCAAAATGCCTTTCGGTCTAAGCTCTATATTAGCATAATTTAAGTCTGCTACCACATTTAACATCGACTTCATATTCGGACTTACATCATCAATAATCATGCGTTTTGAGCCTACTCCTCCAAGTTTCAACTTCTGTAACAAACTAAACGAACTACCCACAATGTCAGTAATTGTTTTCTTGTGCTCAGAACTATAATAAGTCGTATCAATTATCATTATGATATAAAATTACAAAATGTTTAATGTTTATTCGTTAAAGTTAAACAAAAATTAACACTTTTTCATTAGTAAGGGTTAAAAAGGCAAGAATTAAGGTGACTATTCATTTTTTAGCAAACGATTTCTATCACTTAAGGTATGTCGTTTTAAGATTCTAAAACTTTCACGACGCACTTCTGGATTATTTTTCATATTCCAGAGAATATCACTGGCGCGTTTACGATTTTCTTTAATGTCCACAATAGGTTTTGGATAGTCGTCACCTAAATTAAAATTATAGAACGTTTGTTCCATTTCTGTCATTAGGTAAGGTTCGTGAACAAATGGAGTGTCTAACTTAGCCAACTCAGGCACCCATTTTCTAATAAATATAGCGTCAGGATCGTGTTTTAAACTATTTGTATTTGGATTGTATATTCTTAACGTATTAATACCAGTTTCTCCTGCTGCCATTTGGAGTTGCGGAAAATGGATTCCAGGTTCAAAATCTAAGAATTGCTTAGACAAATGTGTAGTCGCTGCCTGCCAAGGTTGCCATAAAATGTGGGTAAAGAATGATGCCAACATGGCACGCATCCTAAAATTCACGTAACCTGTTTCTATTAAACAACGCATACTCGCATCTACTAATGGAAAACCTGTTTGGCCTTTAAACCAGGCATTTTGGTAGTCTTCAGAAATACTTTTTTTAAGTTTATGGTAGCCCTTATTTACGCTAGCATTTTCCATGGTGTGTTCCATTTCAAACTTTTGAATGAAATGTGCCTGCCATCGTAAACGCGATATAAATCCGTTTATATGTCGTTTGTCTTTAGCATTTACCTTCACTTTTTGGGCTTCCTTAAACACTTGTCTAATGGATAGATTTCCCCAAGCTATATATGGTGAAATACGGCTGCAACTGCTTCGTGAGGCTTCAGGTTTAGAAATATTAAACATGTAGTCTTTATGCCGACTGTTAAAAAAAGAATTGGCATATTTCCAACCGATAGTACTACCACCTTTTTGAAATTTTGACTTTGAAGGTGTTTCTAAATTTGTAATTGTAAAAATGTTTTCAAGCCTTTCAATTTCATGTCTATTTAATAATTGATCAATATTAGGCTGAAAAACTTCTAAATCATCTTGCATATAGTTTTCGCAATTTTCAAACCAATTTTTCCTGTTCACAAGTCCACGTTCTACGCCATTATTTTTACTTTCTTCCCATTGTATAAGATTATTTCTGCAGTAGCGTTTAAATTCTTTATCTCTATTGTAGGTTACTAATAGTCCTGTTTCTACGTGAGAGTAAACGGTATCGACCTTATAAAATTCTTGTAGTTGGTTAAATGCACTTGTAATATCGCTAGTTACTGTTAAAACTTTGGTCTTGTAGGGTTGAAGTTGTTCGTTTAAATCTCTGAGTGACTCTTTTATAAAGTTAAAATGACGTTCGCTATAATGGTTGTCATTTAATAGAATATGCTCAAACACATAGAATAAAAGTGTGCGCTTTCCGGTTTTTAAGGCGTTAGATATAGCTTCATTATCCTGAAGTCTTAAATCGCGTTTTAGCCAAACCACATTTATGTGTTCTTTATCTTGCATCGTCTAATGTTTTAAAATATACTTCGGCAGCAGCAAAGTGCTGTTCTTTTTTTTCGACCGTCATTTTATCGAACGTTCTAATTAACATGCCCAATCTTGGATTGCTCAGAAAAAAATCACGATGTTTGTCCATAAACGTCCAAAATAATCCATCCCAAGTGGGTTGCCAATCGCCTTTTTTGTAGTTACTCATTTTCATTATGTAATTACTACTGCTGATGTACGGTTTTGTGGACATTAGTCCACCATCAGCATACAAACTCATACCATAAACGTTTGGTACCATTACCCAATCGTAAGCATCGATAAATAACTCCATAAACCATTTATAAACCTCGTCTGGATTGAACTCGCAAAGCACCATAAAATTTCCTAAAATCATAAGACGTTCTATATGATGTGCGTAACCAGTTTTTAATACTTTTCTGATAACGTCGTCTATAGGTTGTATTCCTGTTGAGCCATCATAGAATGCATCAGGAATTTTACGTGAGAAATTCCAAAAATTTCTATTGCGTTCTTCTGTGCCTTTCACCTCATAAACACCTCTAATAAATTCGCGCCAGCCTAATATTTGTCTCACAAAACCTTCAGTAGAGTTTATAGGAACCTTGTTTTTATTGGCATAATTGATAGCCTGATTAATAACAATTTCAGGATGAAGTAATCCCACATTAATTAATGGAGATAAAATACTGTGATTCAGGTAGTGTTCTTGTCTTACAATCGCATCTTCATAAATTCCGAATTCGTAAAAACGAACTTCTAAAAATTGTTGAAACCATACTTCTGATGTTTCATAGTCAATAGGGTAGAGTGCAAATTCCGATAATTGACCATAGTGATTTTTAAAATTTTTAGTAACATAATCCTCTGCTTCTCTATGAAAATCGGTCTTATCTGGAAACTGAATTTGTGGTGGTGTTTTGCCTTTTGGATATTTTTTTCGATTATCGCTGTCATACGTCCATTTACCACCTTGAGGGTCATTAGCAACCATTAAAATATCACGTTTCTTGCGCTGATCTTTATAGAATGACGTTTGAAAGAATTTCTTTTTCGTGGATTTAAAAAATGTAGATAAATCGTCTTTTGAATTTATAAATAACGGATTTTCATACCATTGAATCGTAATATTATTTGAAACGGAATTAATATGTTTTTGAAGCCAATTATCCGTTGGGTCGGTAATATGAAGTTTTGTTATACTATCTTTAATCAGCTTTGTAATTAATTGACGTACATCAGATATATCGTCAATCGCTTCAATATAATTTACAGTTTTGTTTTTTGAAGTTAGATATACTTCATAAGACTTCATTGTAGCTCGATGAAAAGCAATTTTTTGCTTATGGAATTTATAGTGCTTAAAAAACAGAAATTCTTCTACTAAATAAATAGCACAATCTGTCTCTAGAATTGGTGCATCCTTAAATAACTGATGTGGAAATATTAATATGGCTTCTTTTATTTTCAATTTTATAAAATTATGTTTTACACAGAGATTCACTGAGTTTGCACAGAGAAACGCAGAGAGGTATTAGCATGATTAAAACCTATTTTTCTCCATGAATTTTGGTGATGTCTCTGAGTAACTTTGTGTTATATATTTACTCAAGTAATATTTTAAAACAAACTAGGCTGCAACCAAATTTTCCGAAACTTACCATTAGCGTCATAGCGCTCTGCTTGCAATTGTACATTAAATTTTCTATCTCTTGGATCATTACCAACTCCAGCAACATACATCCAATTACCATAGTTGCTGTGAACATCATAATCTATGAGCAAAGATTCAAAATAGGACGCTCCAATGCGCCAATCGAGTTTTAATTCTTTGGCAAAATAGGAGGCTACGTTTTGTCTGCCTCTATTGCTCATCCATCCTGTTTCTTTTATCTCAATCATGTTGGCATTAACAAAATCAGATGTGGTGTTTCCGTTAATCCATTTTTTAATTTGGTTTTGGTTTGTTGACCAATTGTAATTCTTATTTAAAATACCTTCAAGTTTAAAAATTTGATTGCCATGTTTTAGGGACACATATTTAAAATAATCGCGCCAAATCAATTCAAAAATCAACCAATAAGTGGATTGATTTTTATAAAGTTCCCTTTCAAATTGTTTAACTCTCCAATAAATGCTTCGAGCAGAAATAGAACCATTTGCTAACCAAGCCGAGAATTTTGAACTGTAATCGGTACCGACTAATCCATTTCTGGTTTTCTTGTAAAATCCCAGCTTTTTAGTTGTGAAAAAATAGTTATCTAACCGTTTTAACGCTTCTGTTTCACCACCTTTAAATGGAAAAGCTGTATTTGGGTGTTTTTCAGAATCTTGAAACCCTAAGTCTTGGAGTGTCGGAATATCAGTATTATTTTCAATTCTGTTTGAAGCTGATAATTGTTTAAGGCTAGCTTCTGGTCTAATTTCAATATACTTTTCGAGCTTTTTTCTAAAAACCGTAAAGACGTGTGGAGTCTTTGAAATTTCAAAATTGATATCCACAGGATGATATAAAAACTGGTTATAAATTGAATGAAAATTGACAGCTTCTAATTTTGACTTCACAGCGTTTTCCGTCTCCACTTCCTCTTGTGTCCATTCGGTTTGAATGAAAATATCTGTTACATTAAATCGTTTGCATACTATTGGGATAATAGTTTCAGGTTGCTCAAAGTAAACTAATAATTCAACATTTAATTTAGAAAGATTCGCTTTTAAATCAGTAAGTGTTTCAATTAAAAATTGTGCTCTGTACTTTTCTGTCTTTTTAAATCCGAATCTGTCAACTTCAAAATGTTTAGGGGTAAAGCAATATATAGCAATTACAGTAGCATTATCGTCACAAGCTTTTGCCAGTACGTCATTATCAGAAACTCTTAAATCATTTCTGAACCAAACTAATTTTGTGTGTTCTTGTTTTTTCTGCATTTATCACTACAATACTTTACATTATCCCAATCTTTCTGCCATTTCTTCCTCCACGAAAATGGACGTTTACAAACGAGACATATTTTATGTGGTAGGTTTTGTTTTTTAATTCCTTTGGGCATGCGGTTTTTCTAATCTATTGAATTTTCGTTCGTTTCGAAACACCCCTAAAGTTCCCTCAAGGGGACAATCCTAAAATACAATCGCACTATTATGCCCTTAAGGGGACTTTAGGGGTGTTTTTATTTTAATCTTTTTCAACCAAAGCATTTATCATCCCATTAAAAACAAAAGCGTGAAACGGTAAAACCGAATACCAATACAGTCGTCCCCAAACTCCTTTCGGTCTAAAAACTGCCCGCTGATATAGTTTGCCTTCTACTATTTTAAATTCTAGCCATGCTTCTCCTGGTAATTTCATTTCGGCAAAAAGTAATAAGCGTTTCTCTTCTTTATCTGCTAATAGAACACGCCAGAAATCTAATGGGTCACCAGCTTCTAGATAAGTGTCGTGTGTGCGCCCGCGTCTTAAGCCTACGCCTCCAAAAAGTTTGTCCATATAACCACGAATTTTCCATAGACGGTTAAAGCTATACCAACCATTTCGTCCTCCGATACTCCAAATTTTATTTATGGTAAATTCTTCATCTTGGATAATGCGATGCCTTACATCTTTAAACACACCAAATTGAGGCAATTCTATATGTTTTGAAAGTTGACTACGAAATCTTCCGCTACTCACAGCATCTTTCCAACTCGAAACCACTGCATTTTGTTCAATTTTCTGAAAGGCTAAATCAACAGCTGTTTTATAATCAACAGGTTCTATGCCAATAATTTCATTGATGTTACTTTTTTTACCTATCACTTCAACCTTCATGCTATCTACTAAGGCAGATGCGAGTTGAAAGGAGGTAGAAGTCACAAAAAACAACCAATAAGAGGATAATTTTGGTGTTAAAACAGGCAGTGTGTAGATGTAACGTTTAAACCCTCTTACATCTGCAAATTGAAGTAACATTTCTTTGTAAGTCAATATTTCTGGGCCAAAAATATCATAAGCCTTATTGTATAATTCTTCTTTTCCCAAACCACCCGACAGAAACGTCAACACATCTCTAATGGCTAAGGGTTGCGTTTTGGTATTTAACCATTTAGGAGTAATCATTACTGGCAGTTTTTCAACAATATCTCTTATAATTTCAAAAGAGGCACTCCCACTACCAACTATAATACCTGCTCTAAAAGTGGTTAAAGCGTAGTCGTCAGATTTTAAGGTATTTTCGACCTGTAAGCGTGATTTTAAATGTTTGGAAAGTGAGGCATCATTAACGATTCCGCTGAGATAGATTACCTGTTTACAATCTGTTTTCGAGATTAACTTTTTAAAGTTTTTAGCACAATTTTCTTCAAGTTGTTCAAAATTGCTTGACGACGTTGCCATACTATGAATGAGATAATACGCAGCATCAATATTTTTTGGGATTTCGGCTATTTCTGGCTCTAAAAAATCGACTTTAATAAAAGTACACTTTGGTTCTTCCTCAATTTCATCAGGAATACGACTCATATCGCGTACACAACACACTAGCTCGTGCCCTTCTTCAAGTAATTGCAGTGCTAGTCGTTTGGCAATATAGCCAGTTGTACCTGTGATTAGAATTCGCATTAGTTATTGGTGTTAACATATTCTGGCTTAGGTCTCTGATAGTCTTGTCGTATTTTTAAATCAGGAATAGCATAACCATCTAAACCATTAATAGTTGCCACTTTTCCTTTAGATAAATTGATGAAACCATCTGCCTCTAGCAAGGTATCAGGCACATAAATTTTTTCGATTTGTCCAATTACTAAAATTGTGTCATTCGCTTTTATTGGATATTCTTCTACATAACGCATGGCAAGTTGAAGTGGTGAACCCTTTACAAATGGCGCATAGAAGTTGTCTTTGTAATCTTCCTCCAAGTCTGTAACATCAAATTCGGAAATAGACTCATCGTACTTTGCAGAGGTGTGATGTGCATCTTCTAAAATACCTTCAACGATCGGATTGATAGTGTAAACTCCAGTTTTCTTTAGGTTGTGATATGTATTCCGCATAACTGTTGTTGGTCTTAAAAAAAAACCTAGTAACGCTGGATTTGAACCTAAGTGTGTCACCGAACTAAATACAGCAACATTAGAAATACCATCTCCGCTTTTTGTGCCAATGAGATTAGCAGATTTATAACCAGAACAACTATTTATAAGATTGATTCTGTATAAATGGTGCATTTGTTTTATATCATCTTCATTAAATTCTACCATTATAGATTTACAAAATTATTGATTTTTATATCTTTTGCTTTCAGATCGAACATAAGATTGTAGAGTCCAAAAAATGTTCTATTTATGTAGATAAAATGTGTAGAACCTCTATTGCCATTCATTTTACGTAGCTCAGAACTTTTAGAATATTTTTGCCCGAGTTCTGTAATTCTATTAAAAAAGGATTCATCTGAAAAGTCAAATTCTTCAACTTGAAACGGTTGTGTGAAAACACTTAACAATTCGTGGAAGAGATTATTGAAAAAACTAATTTCTTCTTCAGAATCATCAGTACGCAGTATTTCCAATTGATACATCTTTTTCTTGAAATTCTCTGGGTCATTGAAACAATTTTGGTCGGCCAATTCAAAATAAGGACCATAAAACTCTTCAGGAATTGCTTTCATACATCCAAAATCTAAAGCGATTAAATCTCCATTTTCAGCTACTAAAAAGTTACCAGGATGCGGATCTGCATGTACCTTTCTCAAATTATGGATTTGAAACATATAGAAATCCCATAGCGCCTGACCAATACGATTCGCCTTTTTTTGATCTGTATTATGTGCTACAAATTCAGAAAGATGTTCACCTTTCATGTAGTCCATTGTAATAATACGTTCAGATGAAAATTCTTTGTAATACTTTGGAAATTTTAAATTCGGGATATGTTTACACGCTTCAACAACGGCTTTGCTTTGTTCTAATTCTAATATATAATTGGTTTCTTCAACTAGTTTGTTTTCTACTTCTTTAAAGTATTTGTCAGAGTCCTTTCCTTTAATATTAAACATCTTAATAGCAATGGGTTTAACCATAGCTAAATCTGACGCGATACTTTCTGCAACTCCAGGATATTGGATTTTCACAGCAAATTTTTTCCCATCCTTTTCTGCAATATGGACTTGGCCAATACTAGCAGCATTTACTGAAGTTGCGTTAAAAGTATCAAATAGTTCATTAGGATGTTTCCCAAAGTATTTTTTAAATGTTTTTATAACCAATGGAGGTGAAAGCGGTGGAACAGAAAACTGTGACAACGAGAATTTTTCTACGTAAGCACGTGGTAAAATGCTTTTCTCCATACTCATCATTTGTGCTACTTTTAAAGCACTTCCTTTGAGTTGTTTAAGACTATCATAGATGTCGTCTGCATTATTTTGATCGAGACGTTCTTTGGCATCTTCCTTAGAGTTTACCATTTTATCTCCATAATATTTCAAATAGTTAACGCCAACTTTAGCACCAGTTGTTACTAATTTTGAAGCTCTAGATATTTTTGAAATAGGAATACTATCAATGGTTTTCATAAGGTCTAATTTCTAAATGTGAGATGCACATATTTTGATTAACAATTACTCTGTAAAGATACGAAATGTTTAACCTATTAGATTGAAAGTTAAACAAAATTTAACATGAAATATTGAGAAAGAGAATATTTAGATTGGCCGCTGTCTAAGGTTTAATTAGTTTGTGACAATAAATCGCTAATATGGAACCAATGAATGGAGCTGTTAGATACAACCATAAATGATTAAGATTTCCAGAAATAATGGCAGGAGCCAGTGATCTCGCAGGATTCATGGATGCCTTTGTCATAGGACCAGCAAACATAGCTTCTAATAGAATAACAGCTCCAACAGCGATCGCTGCCATCGTACCAATTTCTTTACTTCCTGTTGATACGTTAATTATGACGATCATTAGGAAAAATGTGAGCAACAATTCAAAAATAAAAGCTTTGTATGGAGCAAAGCCTTCTGCAGGATAGGTATGTCCAAAACTCTGACTCTCTGGAAAAAGCACCCAAAGAATGCCTATAGCCAAAAGCGCACCAATAGTTTGAAAGATGATGTATTTAGGTACGTCTTTCCAATCGAATTTTTTGGCAACGGCAAAACCTATAGTCACTGCCGGATTAAAATGTGCTCCAGAAATTTCGCCAAATGCATAAATCATTGCCATTACTACAAGTCCCCAAGTTATAGCAACACCAACATGTGTAATGCTACCTCCAGTAATTTCGTTAACCGTCATCGCACCACAACCACAAAATACCATTGTGAAGGTGCCTATTAACTCTGCAAATGCTTTCTTAGTCACGTAAGTATTCATTGTTGTTTTTTGAGTTTGTGAATCTTCGATTTAGCGCTAATTTATTTGTGAAAACACATACTTCATCTCAGTAGCGATTTGTAAACTACGTTCCTTATATTTCTTTGCTTGTTGTGGTGTATTGTCAAATGCTTTTGGGTCTTCGTATGTTATAGGAATTCTTTTTTCTGCACCAATGATAAAAGGGCAACCTTTATCTGCGCTAGAGCAGGTCATTATTGCAGCAAATTCTTTTTTTGGGTTAAATGGTGCATCAAAAGTTTTTGAAAACCCAATTACAGCATGTGCAATTTCTGAGAATTTAATCGCGTAAACTGGATTGGTTTCGTTTGAAAGTTTTTCAATTTTAAATCCTGAACTTTCCAAAGCCTCAGCTGCAGATGGAAATAGGGCAGTAGCTTCCGTTCCGCCAGAATAGGTGAACACATTAGTTACACTGAAATAATGCGCTAAGGTTTGTGCCCAAACCTGAGATAAATGGCTTCTTCTTGAGTTGTGTGTGCAGATAAAATTTAGATTTACAATAGCGTTTTTATCAGCTTTATCTTGAACAAAATTTATTAAAGACTGAAGTATAGTTTTACGCTTAACAGCTATTGAATTGATATCTAAAGCTTCAATTTGAGATACTATCGGAGAATATAACATTGATTTTTTTTATACTTAATTTATTATTAACAACAACCAGAACCTGGAGCACAACTATTTTGAGTTTGTTTCTGTAATTCTGAAAGCTTAACTCTGGGTTTTTCTTCAGGAACTCCGCAAGCATCCTGTGCCAAGCATGCCGTTTGTTTAGCGATTAATAAAAAATATTTTCCATCAAAATCTAAACTATATCTGCCAATAGTATCACTTTGATATTCTACTTCGATTTCTAAATTACTAATGTTTAAAACCTTCTCGGATAGTTCAATGATGCTTAACAATTTTTCAGGATGTAATCTGTGATCGTAGTCATTTGCTTCCCAAAGTTGAAAGTTGGCAACTTCTTCTTGTCTTTCGGTACCTCCACAATCAATGAAGTGTTTTGAGACTTTGCCGACTTCAGTCACATGAAAATGATTGGGCACTAAAGTTCCATTTGGTAACTGAAACGCTATGGTATCTAGCGTATTTAATTTTGATTTTATTTCTGATAGTTTCATATTTATAGAGTTAACAACAGTTAATTTCGTTTAAATCTTGATTCAAAAATTCTGATATTAAAGTTTTCATATTTGACCAATTATCCTTGTCTATGCAATAACAAATACTGGTACCTTCAATATTTCCTTTAATAAGACCTCTGTTTTTCAATTCTTTTAAATGCTGAGATATCGTTGGTTGTGCTAATCCGATTTGATCTACTAAATCACCACAAATGCAAGAATTTATTTTAAATAAATATTGAAGAATGGCGACTCTAGCAGGATGACCAAAGACTTTGGCCATGCTAGAAATCTCATTTTGTTGATCTGAAAATATTTCGGTTTTGGTAAGTCCCATAGTATTATCTTATTAGTATATTGCAATATTACGATTAATAGTTAAGAATAATCAAAATTTACTTCTAAAATATGCTAGAGTTTCTTTTTAAGTATTTCTTAACATATATCACTTTTGTTAAATTGTAACTTTACGCAACTTTTTAAAATAAACACTAACACTATACAACAATGAAAAAATTACTAGTATTTGCATTTGCTTTAACTTTAATGTTTTCGGTAAATGCACAGATTGAAACTCCTGCACCAAGTCCTGCTGCTAAAATTACCCAAGTCGTAGGTTTAACAGATGTATCCATAGATTACTCGCGTCCATCCATGCGCGGAAGAAAAATTTTTGGAGACCTTGTTCCTTACGGGAAATTATGGAGAACAGGAGCAAACGCCAGAACCAAAGTTACATTTAGTGATAACGTAACAGTTGGAGGAAAAGAACTTAAAGCTGGGACTTACGCTATCTTCACAATTCCACAAGCTAAATCTTGGGATGTTGTTTTTTATACAGAGCATGCTGGTGGAGGAGCACCTGCGGAATTAGATACGTCTAAAGTCGCTGCGAGAGTTACTGCTGATATTTATCCTATTGAAACGGATATAAATTCATTTACAATTTCAATAGACGATATTACAAATCACTCAGCCGTTATTGGAATGATGTGGGAGAAAACTTATGTAGGAGTAGAATTTAAAGTACCTACAGAAGCAAAAGTAGCAGCTTCTATTGAGCAAACTATGTCTGGTCCTTCTGCTAACGACTATTTTTCTGCAGCGGTATATAATTTACAAGAAAATAAAGACATGGATAAAGCGATGATGTGGATAGATAAAGCTGTTGACATGACTAAAGCGCAACCACGTTTTTGGTTCTTAAGACAGCAGTCTTTAATACATGCAGTTAATGGAGATAAAAAAGGGGCTATTGCAGCTGCTAAAAAATCTTTAGAAGGTGCTAAGACAGCAAAAAATGATGACTATATAAAAATGAATATGGACTCTTTAAAAGAATGGGGAGCGATGTAATATAGATTGTTAGAGTGCTTTGCTCTTAAATAATTAGATTTAAAAACGTAACCAAATAGGTTGCGTTTTTTTTTACTAGTTTCTGTAGTTGCGAGGACGTAAGAAGTCGTAACCTGTTTGTTATAAGTTAAAAGTTGTAAGATTGCCGCGTCCTGCGTCCTCGCAATGACAGTTCAATTAAAACTAGAAGATATTAGTTTTACTTTTTAGGTAGCAAAGCTTGAAGAATGTTTGCTATTATAATAACAACCACACACCCAAACAAGTTGAGCCATAAATAAGGCATCCAATCGAACCACCAGCCAATTACAACAATGGCTTGTGTAATTAATGCACCAATAAATACAGCATTACCTTTAATATATTTAAAGAAGAATGCTAAAAGAAAGATCCCTAAAACGTTGCCGTAGAAAATAGAGCCAATTATGTTTACTAGCTGAATCAAGTTTTCAGCAAGATCTGCAAAACAAGCAATGATAATTGCCACAATTCCCCAACCGAATGTAAACCATTTGGTCATTTTTACCATGTGATCTTCGCCTTTATCTTCTGTTTGATTGCGACCATACAAGTCAATAGCGGTAATGGTTGCTAATGCATTAATTTCTGATGCTGTAGAGGACATAGCTGCAGATAATATTACCGCTAATAATAAACCAATGAGACCAGTAGGTAAGTGGTTTAGTATAAATCGAATAAACATATAATCTCTATCGTTGGTCTGAGTATCCTTTGCAGCAGCGTTGTAAAGTGATTTTAGTGCTGCCGATTTTTCTAGATATGCTTCACTTTCAGGATTAGATTTTAAGTCAGCGACTTCGTTTTCAAGTTTACTATATTCAGATGTGTATTCTGAGTCAACGGCCTTTTTAATCAAAAATTTTGATTCTTGTCGGTATGTTTTTTCAATACTATCTAAAGCAAAAAGTTGTTGCCTCGCTTCATGGTTTTCAGATTTAGAAAATGCTAGACTCAATTCTTGTTTCTCGCTAAAAAGAGCGACTTGCTTATCTTGAAGTATTCTGTACTCATCACCATATTCTGAAGCTAAAACAGTTTGTGTTGATGCATCTATAAAATTTAATGGAGATGGATTAAATTGATAAAACACAAATACCATAACTCCAACAAGTAAGATAAAGAATTGCATTGGTACTTTGAGTAAGCCGTTAAACATTAAACCCATTTGCATCTCTTTCATGGATTTCCCAGAAAGATAGCGTTGTACCTGACTTTGGTCTGTACCAAAATAGGATAGCATTAAGAATGTTCCACCAATTAAACCTGTCCAAACTGTATATCTATTTTCTAAATCAAATGAAAAATCGAGTACTTGCATTTTACCAGTTGCACCAGCAATATCAATGGCATCTGTAAAAGATACGTCTTCAGGAATTAAATTAATAACCACAAATAGTGCTGCAAGCATACCAGCAAAAATGACAAACATTTGCTGTTTTTGGGTTACTGTTACTGCTTTTGTTCCACCAGAAACCGTATAAATAATGACCAAGACACCTATGATAACATTAAGTGTAACGATATTCCAACCAAGTACAACGGAGAGAATTATAGCAGGTGCAAAAATGGTAATTCCTGCTGCTAAGCCACGTTGAATTAGAAATAGGATTGCAGTAAGACTTCGTGTTTTAAGGTCGAATCGGTTTTCGAGAAATTCGTAAGCTGTATAAACTTTAAGTCTGTGATAGAGCGGAATAAATACCAAACAGATAATAACCATAGCAATTGGAAGTCCAAAATAAAATTGAACAAAACCCATACCATCAGAAAATGCCTGACCAGTAGTAGATAGGAATGTGATTGCACTCGCTTGGGTTGCCATTACGGACAAACCAATGGTCCACCATTTTGTGGTGTTTCCGCCTTTTATATAATCTTCGGCATTTTTACGACCTCTTGTTTTCCAAGTACCGTAACCCACAATTGTGGCTAAGGTGGCAATAAGAACCGTCCAATCAATCCAATCTAAAGTTTGCGTCATAAATTTATGCGAATGATGCGGTTATAAAATAAAAGAGTACAATATATAATGCGTTGGCCAGCAATATAATTGTGTACATCTTATTCCATTTTTGTTTTGGTTGTGGTTGGTTTTTCATTTTGGTTGGTTGTTTACGCCTTCGTTAAAGCTTCGGAAGGACACGAGTTGTTAGTTGTTGTTATTTGGTTGTAACGTTATAATCTTCATACTTCATACTTCATACTTCATACTTCATACTTCAAACTTCAAACTTCATACTTCAAAATTCATACTTCAAACTTCATACTTCAATACTTAATTCTTCAATGTGTTTGTTTCCTCTTTTCCTGCAGAAAGTAAATTAGCAAATAGTCTATAAGCTCCAGAAACGCCTGCCGGAAATTCTCTAAAGAAGCTTAAGCCAGTGTAAATGTAGTTTCCTTTTCCGTATTTGGCAACAAGCAAAGCTCCTTCTTTAGAATCTTCACCTTTATCGTTAGAAGCGAGTAGCGGTGTAAATTCTTTAGACCATTGATTTGGAAAATACAAACCACGTTCTTGTACCCAACCTTCAAAATCTTGAATGGTAATTTTGTTTGGGAAATTAAGAATAGGATGGTCTGGCTCTAATATGCGTACTAAAGCATTTTCATCTGTTACTCTATCTCTCGACAATTTTAAATCGTAAGGTGCTAAGTTGTCTACTTTTATTCTTCGGCTAGTATTGTATTGAATCACAAGATTTCCTCCTTCTTTTACATAATCGAGTAAGAATTTTTGTTTAAATTTTAGCTCATCAACAATATTGTAAGCTCTAATACCAACAACAATGGCATCAAAATTAGATAAGTTTTCTGGTGAAATTTCATCTGGTGGAATTACAGTAACGTTATAACCAATTTGGCGTAAACTTTCTGGCACCACATCACCAGCACCTTCTATGTAGCCAATATTCTCGCCACGCTTCTGAATATCTAAACGTACCACTTTACTTTCGCTTGGCATTAAAACGGTTTGGTAAGGAATATGACTGTATTCGATTTCAATTAATTCATCTGTAAAAAATTCACCATTAAGATTAACCATTGGTGTGATTAATCCTTCACTTTTTCCTTTAGGTGGAATCACAGTAAACACTACTTTTTGGATATCACCTTTATTTACGATTTCAACTTTTTGTTTTTGAGGGTAGATGCTCCAACCCTCTGGATATGCCATTTGCACATAACCTTCAATAGCATCTCTTCCTGATTTTATAGTAACTTCAATTTCTTTTTGTTGGTCAGTTTCAAATATGAATACCTTATCGCTAATGCTTGCAGAAACTTCGGGAATAATCTCAAAAGGTCTGTAAAGTTCACCTTTATCTGGTTTTGAGTAGCGATGCACAACGGGTTTTGTTATTGTAATTGGTGTGCCTTCAATCGTTAGATTAAAATCTACAAAAACTACTCTTGGTGTTTCGGGTAAGCCAATTAAATCTTGAAGCTCCACATGATACATACCCAGCGTGCTTTTATTATTTAGCCAATATGGTGCTGTGTAAGCCATATTATTTGGAATGGTAATGCCTTCTTCAAAATTAATACGTTGATTAGCTGGCAGCTCCATACGCTTTGAAATGCCTTCTTCTAAGGTCGAGAGATTATAAGAACTTAAGGTGATTTTTGACGCGCTACGGTTTAAAACCTCCATATTTAATTTTACTGTAGAATTTGGTGAAGCCTGTGGACTAGATGCAGATACTTCAATGTATAAACCTGCGCAAGCTTCTATAATAACCTTTAGTTCTTCAGTCTTAATAGTTTTCCAATGTTGGTTAGGCATTGTTTGAAGTAATTTGTAGGCTTCTAGAAGTTGTGGTAGGTGTGACGATGGGTTTATAAAATTAAAATTCTTTTCAACTTGAGACAGAATTGCGCCAATGGCTTTTCCGCCTTCAACACGATTCCAAGAGGTATCAATGCCATCAAAAATATAAGTACTACCATTTGTCAAAGGAGTTCCTTTTAAAAATTCGATGTATTCGTCTTGGCTGCCACGAGATGTTACACGACCAAAACCTTGACTTAAATGCTGACTGCTCGCTATGGAAGCCAATTCGTTGTTAGATAATCCTTTTGATGGATAATACTCGCCAATATCAAAAATTAGCATATTGCTTTTATCTACTTTTTCAAAGGCTTCTCTGCTACCATACCTCCACCAAGAGGTGTTATAAAATAAGCGTTTTGGCTGCCAAATTTCAGTTAAATCTAATTGACTGCTGTACTTTGAGGGATCGTTGGCTAAATCGAAAGCTTCCATGCTTAACATGGCAGAACTTGTGTGATGACCATGGGTTGTGCCTGGTGTTCTGTGATCAAATCGATTAATGATAATATCTGGTTTAAATTCTCGTATGGCCCAAACCACATCTGCGAGCACTTCGTCTTTATTCCAGATTTCTAAAGTTTCGTCAGGATGTTTAGAGTAACCAAAATCGTTAGCTCTTGTAAATCGTTGCTCACCACCATCTACGCGTCTTGCTGCTAATAATTCTTGTGTTCTAATAACTCCTAAAAGTTCTCTTATTTCTGGACCAATTAAGTTTTGTCCACCATCTCCACGTGTTAATGAAAGGTAAGCAGTACGTGCTTTTACTTCGTTAGACATATATGAAATAAGTCTCGTATTTTCATCATCTGGATGTGCAGCGATATAAAGTACAGAACCTAAAATATTTAGTTTTTGAACGGCTTCGTATATCTCTGAAGAATTTAGTTTTTTGGGTTGTTGTGCGTGTAGTGAAAATAGAGAGCTTATAAAAAGTAAAAAACAAAGTCTAATGTGGTGCATGAAATTGAGCGTTAGTTACATTGTAAATATAGGAAAGTTGGGTAATAATGTGTTTGTTTTTTGGTTTTGTTTAACGTTGGATTTATTACGAAGTTAGATTAAATTATTTTTGACACGAATTTTACTAATTAACACAATCTTTATCTACTAATTTTTTGAATCTAGCTCAAATAAATCTTTTAGACAGTAGTAAACTGTCTAAAAGAAAATTTGTAACCTTCAAAAGCTTCAATTTCACCTGTTAGCTTACAAATGAGACCGATCTTTATGTCCATGTCTCGATTGGTGCATACTTTACAAAATTTTAGATGTTCTTGTCTGGTCATAGGAAAAAAATTAGGGTAAATGCTTTAGCAAGTATAATAATTTACAACCATTTCTTGCGCTTAAAATAAAACAACAAGGCAATAAAAAGAAGAATCATTACTCCTAAAAGCACAAAATAACCATAGCGGAATTTAAGTTCTGGGATGTATTCAAAATTCATTCCGTAGATGCCTGCGAGAAAGGTGAGTGGTATAAAAATGGAAGACATTATAGTGAGTACCTTCATCACTTCATTCATCTTATTGCTAATGGTTGTCATATACATATCCATTAAACTCCAGATCATTTCGCGATAAATATCTATGTTTTCTGACACTTGAATTAAATGATCATAAATATCTCTATAATATGTAATTGTGCGTTTGTGAATTAATTTGTGTTCGCCCTTTTCTATGCGGTTAATAATTTCTCGAAGTGGAAAAATAGCGCGTCGTACTTTTAAGATTTCGCGCTTTAGTTGTTGCACGTCTATGTTAATATTTTCTTTGGCGTTTCCTGCAAATAAATCGGTTTCTAAGTCTTCAATTTTATTACCTAAGGTTTCTATAATGCTAAAGTAATTATCTACAACGGCATCAATTAAGGCATACATTAAATAATCGGATTTTAGACCTCTTATACGACCGTTGGCTAAACGCAAACGTTCTCTAATGGAATCGAAAACATCACCTTCAGATTCTTGAAAGGTGATGACATAATTTTCACCCATCACAAAACTGACTTGTTCTATGATTATATTTTCATCTTTATCGTAATACAACATTTTTAATACTACGAATAGGTAGTCATCGTACTCATCTATCTTTGGGCGTTGTGTGGTATTAACAATATCTTCTAAAACCAATGGATGTAAACCGTACTGCTTACCAATATTTTCAATTTTATCAGTGTATTTTAGTCCATCAACGTTTATCCATGTGACTGAATCTGTCTCTTTATAGTTAATAGCCTCTTCAATATTTAATAAAATAGATTCTTCAATAGATTGTTTTGTGTAATCAAAGCACTCGACATGGAAGTTTTTATCTGATTTCTTCCCAGTGTAAACCAGTGTACCAGGAACTTGCCCAACATGTTTTTTATAATCTTCGGTACGTTTTTTTGCGGATCTCCTTTTCTTCATAATTTATAGAATACTACTATCGTCTAAAGCATCTTTCTCGATTAAAGTTACAGCTTTTTGAAGAATAAGATTATTAGGATACGTGGTTATGTTGCCATTGTCTTCTCTAAGAATAAGTTGAAAAGCTCTAATGTCTTCAATAATTGCTATTATAGGTAAATCTTTATCATGGATTTTTATTTTATCTCCAACTTTATATGGAAACGAAAAAAACATAATAACACCAGACGTAATATTGCTTAAAATAGACCAAATGGCAAATAGACCAATACCAATTACAGCAAATACGGAAGAAAATACTAAGGAAATCTGATGCGATTCTACACCAAGAATTATGGCCTCTACAAGAATTGCAATTAAAACTAAACTTACGGTAACATAACGACCAATTAATCCAGCTCTAGCCTCTGTAGTACCACTTTTTGTACCAATTTTTTTTACAGTAATTACTATAATTGCTCTAATTATTAACAATACAACAAGAAGTATTGTAGAGTATATAATTTCTGATTTGTACTGTATAAAAAAATCTGACATGTTAAATGGGTTAGTGCTCAACAAATATAGTCTAGATTACTCAAAAATTACTGCAATTTTAGTTTTTCCCTCAAGGCTTCATCTGCATTGCTATTCTTGCTCCAATATGCAGATTTTATAGATTCTAATTTTGTCGCTTTTGTCTTTAGAGTTTTAGTATTTACACCATATCCAGAAACGGTAATTTCTTCCCAGCCTAGAACGTCATAAGGAAATATTGGGTTAAAATTAATTTTTAAAGTTCTGTTTAAATCCGGATAAACTAGTGTGTAAGTACCATCCTTGAGCAAAGCTTCTGCATAATAAGCAAGCATATTAATATGCTTAAGTCTGGTATATTCTAAGGATGGAATTATATCAATTTTTCCGACAGGAAGACGTTTTGGATCTATTCTTAATTTTGTCCAGATTTCGTTCTCAGTCCAGGTTTTTTTAATATTAAAGTTTTGGTCAGCTTCACTTTGAAAATAAGAATGAGACATTACCTCAAATTCATCACGATTATTAAGTTGCGTATAAACATGGCCACACCATTCTTGAACAGAAGCAGATATTTTTAATGCATGCTGATTATTTGCAACGGGATAAAATGTGCTTTGCATTATAGAATACGGATAAATACCTGTATTAAAATTTTTGGTGGCATTTAATTTTAAAACAGGTGTATTTGTCTCACTGTAGTTATCTGCTTTTACTTGTCTTTCTGGTAGAAAATCTTCGGTAACGAAGACGAGAACTGCTGTACCTTCTCTCATTTCTCCATAACGCGCTTGTTCTAATTTGTAAGATGTAATTTCTGCTTCGCCTGCATACCAATAGTCATTAAATTCTTTTGATAGCATTGCTTTTGGCGCTTGCGTTTCAGCTTTTTGTTTTGAAATGGCTAGCATTTCTAAGGTTTCAGTTTTATTTTCTTTGCAGGAGTTTAGTAATACAAGACATACAATTCCGATGAGAAGAATAGAACAGGTTTTGGTAAACTTAATCATAACTTATATATTTAAAATTTTGAAGACAATACTTAGACAGCCTCAGCGTAACACGCTAACTAAAATAACAAAATTAAAGCCTTAAGTATCTTCAGCAATGGTATTTAACGTTTCGTAAAGCAGATGCGTAGGCAAGCCAACGACGTTATTATAAGAGCCTTCTACATGTGTAATAGCAATAGCGCCAATCCATTCTTGTATGCCATATGCACCAGCTTTATCAAGCGGTTTATAGTTTTTAACGTAGTACCAGATTTCATCGTCAGTTAATGCTTTAAAGGTGACTTTGGTAATTGTGTTTACAACGTTTTGTTTTGATTTTTGAGTAAAACAAATTGACGTCACAACTTGGTGACTTGTATCACTTAACGACTTAATCATCTTAAAGGCATCGTCTTCATCTTTTGGCTTTTCAACAGGCTTGTTATTATGCCAAACTATGGTATCACTTGTAATTAATATGTCGTTGCTTCTTAGATCGTGTATAAACGGTTTAGCTTTTAACTTTGCTAAGAAGTCTGTAATTTCTTCTCGTTTTAAATCTTTTGAATAGACCTCATCAACTGGTTGAAGCCTAATTTCAAAATCTAAATCCATTGTTTTAAAAAACGCATGGCGACGTGGTGACGCTGACGCCAGAATAAGATTGAAATCTTTGAGTTTGTCTTTTAGCATTTTACGTTAGAATAAAATTGTAGAGTAGTAGCGATAACATACCAGTAAGCATCACCAATTTTAAAATAAGACTTATGTGTTTATATTGCGATTTCTGTTCTGCACTAAACAATTTTATAGTCACATAGATTAGTGGTGCAATCACCAAAATTAAAAAATAGGCAACAACGAGTTGCTGTGAAAATAAATAGGTGATAACGTAGTAAACAACGGAGAATAGCGGAATTAGAGACAAAATAAATACAGCTTTATTAGCACGTTCTCTGCCCAAAACAATTGGTAAAGTTTGCATTCCGGCTTTATGGTCGCCATCAATATCTTCAATGTCTTTTACCAGTTCTCTAATAAAATTAATCATAAATGCAAAAATTGCATAATCTAAAATAATCTTAAAAAATGTAATTTGAACACCTCTATTTATATCTGTAATGGCTGGTAATAATTCAAAAATACCAACTAA
>Ga0114956_1000363_pt1 | contig 32104 bp, 24 predicted proteins | sample MaitaG_FD_87304 | JGI IMG/M metagenome (GOLD analysis project Ga0114956, IMG submission 87304) | Marine algal microbial communities from Maine, USA - Maine_Asex2 metaG | ecosystem: Host-associated > Algae > Red algae > Unclassified | place: Maine, USA | collected 2015-01-05
ATCGTGCTCATTGGCCTTTTCGTGATCGGAATGGTCGTTATCACCGCTATGTCAGTCGTGCTGTGGTGGCACGCTGGCGCTCGACGCATGGACGCTCTCGGTGGCTCTGCGCAACGCTTCTGGGGCCACCTGACTGGTCTTGAGCCACATGCGGCGGCGCCCTACCAGGGCGATGACATCTTGCTCGAAGATTCTTCGGCGCCGATCATCGTGGGCGGTCAACAAGTCGGCGAGTATCGCCGAGGCGAAGCCACGAGCAATACCAAGGGAGCCCGGACCAAGAAGGATCGCGCAACCAAAGAAGCCAAGAACGCCACCGGCACGAGTGGGGCGGGAACCGCTGACCCACTGCTCGACGGAACTGCGAAACACGCGCCGGCCGGCAAGGCCTCGAGCTTCAGCGAGCTCGCCGCGCTGGAATCTAAGTCCAGTAAGCCCGCACCCGACGCTCCGCCTACGGCCGAAGCACCTGCACCCAAACCTAAGCCGCGCAAGAAACCAAAGATCACGGTCTCCGACACCGGCCCCGGCGAGCAGACGACTCTGCCGCTCGGCCCGAGCGTCGAAGGCTCGGCCTGGAAGCTCCCGCCGATACACCTGCTCAACAGTGGAGCAGCTCGTTCGGTAAATCAGGACATGGTTGCCGAGCAGGGCGAACGTCTTGAGCGCGCACTCTCATCTCACGGCGTCGACGCGCACCTGGTCGGTATGGTCGTTGGGCCCACCGTCACCCGCTTCGAACTCGAACTCGGCGAAGGCGTGAAGGTGTCCCGCGTTACCAGCCTGAGCAAAGACATTGCCTACGCCATGGCTTCGGCCGACGTGCGCATTTTGGCGCCGATCCCTGGCCGCCAGGCAATCGGTGTCGAGGTACCCAATGCCGACCGCCAGATCGTGGCACTCGGAGACCTGTTGCGCTCAAAGGAAGCCATCAAGGCTACCCACCCCATGGAGGTCGCTATTGGGCGCGATATTCAGGGCAAAGCCAAGCTCATGAACCTGGCCAAGATGCCCCACCTGCTCATTGCGGGCGCGACCGGCTCGGGTAAGTCGTCGGGGATCAACAGCATCATCACCTCGATCCTGATGCGTTCCACGCCCGCCGACGTTCGCATGATCTTGGTCGACCCGAAGATGGTCGAGATGACCCAGTACGAGAGGGTCCCGCACCTGCTCACCCAGCCGGTCACCGATCCCCGCAAGGCGGCCAACGCACTTGCATGGGCCTGCCGTGAGATGGATCGCCGCTACGAACTGCTCGCTGGCCAAGGTTTCCGCGACATCGCCGGATTCAACAAGGCATTCGATGCTGGCCACTTCGACAAAGATAACCAGGCCATCAAAGACAACGAAGGGGACAACCGGCGCCAGATCAGCCGCCTGCCATTCATTCTGATCGTCGTCGACGAGCTTGCTGACCTGATGATGGTCGCGGCACGCGATGTCGAGGATTCAATCTGTCGTATCGCCCAGAAGGCTCGTGCAGTCGGTATCCACCTGATCATTGCCACGCAGCGGCCTTCGACCAACGTGATCACCGGCATCATCAAAGCCAACGTTCCCGCTCGGGTGGCCTTCTCGGTCTCCAGCCTGACCGATAGCCGAGTCATCCTTGACCAGCCCGGAGCCGAGCGCTTGATCGGCCAAGGCGACATGCTTATGTTGTCGCCGACCTCGAGCGCCCCGGACCGCATCCAAGGGTGTTGGGTCGACGAGGACGAGGTCAAAAAGGTCGTCAAGATGTGGCGCAAGCAAGCCGATGATTTCAAGATCGACGAGTCGGTAAGCGAAGCCGAAATCGTCGACGGCAGTGCCGGCGCCAATGGTGCATCGAGTAACAACGGCGGCGGTAGCGGCGGATCTGGCGGCGATGGCAGCAGCGACGACGAGCTGTACATCCAAGCTAAAGACTTGGTCGTGAGCTCACAACTGGGCTCCACCTCTATGCTCCAACGCAAGCTCAAGGTCGGCTTCGCCCGTGCCGGACGCCTGATGGATTTGCTCGAAGAGAACGGCGTTGTGGGTCCATCCATTGGCTCCAAAGCCCGCGATGTGCTCGTCACGGAGTCCGATACAGCCGAATAGCCTTCGTTGGCCCGAGGGTCTGACCCCCGTGCCAACGCGCAATTTGCAATTGTGGGAAGGGTTCTGCTGGCTCGATGGGTTCCTACGTAATGCACAAATCGATCCCGTTACTTCTGTTCCTCGCCTTGCTGCTAGCGGCGTGCAGTTCTGCGGGTGAACAGGTCGCGGTCCTGTCCGCAGACCAAGAAGACGCTGAACTTGAAAGCGCTTCAGATCCCGCAGCAGAGACGACTGAAACAGCCGAGCAGGATGCAACCGACAGTGCACTTATGCAAGATGTCGAAGCGGCCGAAGATGCTGGCACGCCAGCCCCCGGCACCTTCAACGGCCAACCACTGTCGACGCTCGAGGATGGGTCGACGTGTGGGTTTGGCGACGAACTCGAGGCTGACTCGATTGTTGTCGATCAGATACCGGGCGACGGGCGAGACCCGAGCATTGCGTCGGCGCTTAGCGATCAGGACAACGACGACTTCCCAGAACCGTTGGTCGATACCTCCCGCATCATCAGCGGCGGCCCACCACCCGATGGAATTCCGCCGATCAATGAGCCAAAGTTCCAGACGGCGTCGACCGTTGATTGGCTTCGTTGCAACGAACCAGTTCTCTCGCTATCGATCGATGGAGATGCGCGCGCCTATCCGGTACAGGTGATGACCTGGCACGAGCTCGTCAACGACACGTTCGATGATCTTCCCGTGACGGTGTCGTTCTGCCCGCTTTGCAATTCTGCTCTTGCGTACAACCGAGATCTCGGCGACCGGGTGGTCACTTTTGGCACCTCGGGCCGGCTCTTCAACTCGTCGCTCGTCATGTACGACCGCGAAACCGAGTCCTTGTGGACTCACTTCAACGGCGCGGCTGTGGTCGGCGAACTTGCGGGGGTCGAACTTGAATTATTGCCGATGCAGACACTGTCATGGGCGAGCTTCCTCCAGCAGAATCCCGATGGGCTCGTGTTGAATCGAGATACCGGGTTCGATCGCAGCTACGGCTCAAATCCGTATTCGGGTTACGACAATGTCGAGACGGATCCGATCTTGTTCGACCAAGAAGCCGATCCACGCCTGCCAGCCAAAGAGCGCGTCGTCGGCATTCGTCGAGCAGATGACAACGCGGCGATAGTGCTTAGTGGCCTGGCCGAAGCGGGCGTGCTCGAGACAGTAGTGGGCGGTGACACGCTGACTCTGTGGCACCTGCAAGGCACCTCGAGCGCCCTTGAAACAAGCCGTATCGCCGACGGCCGCGACATCGGCTCAGTAGGGGTGTTCTTGCCAGCGGCTGATGGGCAAGCCTTAACGTTTAGCCGCAGCGCCGATGGATCTTTCGAAGATGCCGAGACCGGCTCTACGTGGAATATTCAGGGCATCGCAACCGCCGGAGCGCTCCAGGGCGAGATGCTCGAACAAGTTGAACACTTAGACACGTTCTGGTTCGCCGTAGCCGCCTTCGAACCTGACACAAGGATCGTGGCGCGCTAGCCCGTCGACCATCGGTCTCGGTCCTGGCGTCGAGCGGGGACCGTGTGGCATGGCAACGGAAATTACGGCAGTAACTACCTGGACTGGCGACCAGTCCATTGCCCGTCTGGGTAACCTCCGGGCGTGCTTATTGCGGTGGTTTTCCTGGTTGTAGGCATCGTCATGTTGACGATCGCGGCTGATCACTTTGTTGAAGGTGCAGTGTCGCTTGCCGACGTATTCAACATTTCGCCCGTGGTTGTTGGCGCGCTCGTGATCGGTTTCGGTACCAGCCTTCCGGAAATGCTCGTATCAGGTGTGGCCGCGGTGCAAGGAGACGCCGACCTCGGCGTTGGCAACGTTGTTGGTTCAAACGTTGCCAATCTCACCCTTGTGCTTGGCATGGCCGCGTTGATTGCGGTCATCAGCATCGACAAGCTGACCAGCCGGCGAGAGCTACCGCTCTGTGTTGGCTCGGTACTGCTCTTTGCCTTGCTGGTCCAGGACGGCTTCCGTCGATGGGAGGGCATCGTCCTGCTTGTGGCGCTGGGCGCCGTCCTGTCGTGGCTGTTGAGCCACGCTCATGACCACGACGAAGAATCTCCTGCACAAGATCACTACGGGAGCCCAACGAAATGTGCGATACGAACCGTGCTCGGTCTGACCGGCACGGTTGGGGGAGCGTGGCTGTTGGTCAAAGGCGGCACCACGCTCGCGGACGAGGTTGGACTTACCGGTGGTTTTGTTGGGCTCACCCTGGTTGCCATTGGGACCTCGCTGCCCGAAATGGTCACCGCGGTGGTCGCAGCCCGCAAAGGTGAAACCGATCTGATTATTGGCAACCTGCTTGGCTCCAACATCTTTAATAGCCTCGCGGTTGGGGCGGTGCTTGGCCTTGTTGGACCAGGCCCGCTCGAAGATAACAACCTCTCGGGACTCGCTACCTACATCATGATCGGCGTGGTGCTGATCGCTGCGACTTTCCTGTTCACCGGGGGCCGGGTTGTGCGCTGGCAAGCTGCCGGCCTACTGATTATTTACTGCGCGAGCATGCCGTTTACGATCAGCACGACCGTCGACTGTGCCGAGGAACCAACGGCTGAAGAGTGCACCCAGGTTGTGGCGCTAGCCTTACCCGGTGGCTGAATCTTCTGGAACGACTGTGTCGCCGGGCTCCTACTTTATTGAGACCCTGGGATGCCCCAAGAACCAAGTCGACAGCGACAAACTCGAGGGCACCCTGATCGCCGACGGTATGACCGCAGCCGAGTCACCCGATGACGCTGATCTCATCGTGGTGAATACCTGCGCGTTTATCGAAGAAGCACGCGAAGAATCGATCCATACGATTCTGTCCCTCGACCACAACCGGAACGAAGGCAGCAAGCTGGTCGTGACTGGTTGCATGGCTGAGCGATACGGAGACGAACTCGCCGAAGCGCTCCCTGAGGCCGACGGCATTGCTGGCTTTGGCGTCCCTGTCACTATTGGTTCCAAGCCAGCCGCGCCGCTACTTGATCTGCTGCACCTGCCACGGCCCGCGTCGCGGTCTCCATGGGCCTACGTCAAGATCGCCGAAGGTTGCGACCGTAACTGCGGCTTCTGCGCCATTCCGACGTTTCGGGGCCCGCAGCGCAGCCGCACTATCGATGATATTTGTGCTGAAGTCGAGCAGCTGCAAGCCAAAGAAATCGTGCTGGTTGCCCAGGATCTCGCTGCGTTCGGTCGAGACCAAGGCAAGGGTGAACGCTCGATCGTGCCGCTGGTCAAAGCCGTGTCTGAACGCGTCGACTGGGTGCGGTTGCTCTACTTGTACCCAAGCGATCTGAACGATGCACTGATCGATGCGATCTGTGAGACCGGGGTGCCGTATTTTGATCTCTCGCTCCAGCACGTATCCAAGCCACTCATGCGGCGTATGCGCCGCTGGGGCGGTAGCGATGTGTTCCTCGAGCGCATCGCCGCAATACGGGAGCGTGAGCCCGACGCCGCGTTCCGCAGCAACTTCATCGTGGGTTACCCCGGCGAAACCGAAGAAGATCATGATGCCCTCATTGAGTTCGTAGAGCGAGCTCGGCTGGACTGGTGTGGCTTCTTTTCGTACAGCAAGGAAGACGGCACCTATGCCGCAGACCTCGACGATCATGTCGATGCCGGCCTGATGTCAGAGCGCCTGGGAGAGCTTCGCGAGATCCAGGACATAATTACCGAAGAAAAACGTGACGAATTGATCGGTCGCGAGGTCCAAGTACTTGTGGACGAAGTAGGGGTTGCGCGCTCGCACCGAGAAGCGCCAGAAATAGATGGAATCATCGCCGTCTCGCGTGACCTTGCCGTTGGCTCTTTCGCTACTGTCGCCATTGCCGATGCCGCTGGACCTGACCTGCGTGCGGTTGGCGCTGCGGAAGAGCTTTCCTAGTGGCCCAAGTCGTTCGTAGCTACCCGCTGTACGGGCTAGCAACTCCCGCCAACTTCATCACCATGAGCCGTATTGCGCTCACCCCGGTGTTGTGTTTTATGGTGTTGGCCGACTCGTCGGTGCTCGGCACCTCGTGGGCCGCATTCGCGGTTGGCCTTCTCATGGCATTCACCGACCTCATCGACGGCAGCGTCGCCCGCGCCACCAATGGATTCAGTCGCAGCGGTGCCTTTCTGGATCCGCTCGCCGACAAGATCGTGATCCTCGGCGTGGGCTTCACCTTGGTGTCGGTTGATCGATTGGGACTTGCCCCCATGGTGCTGATTGCAGCCCGAGAAGTCATCATTAGCGCAATGCGAGTTCGTTTTGCATTCCGAGGCATCTCTATCCCGGCTCGACCACTCGCCAAATGGAAAGCCACCATCCAAGGTGCCGCACTCCTGCTCGCGGTCATGCCGGTGCTCAAAGACCAGCAGCTCACCGTCGATATCGCCATCTGGATCGCCGTGGCACTCACGGTGTTCACGGGTGCCCAATACTTGGCCGACGGCGAACAAGCTGCCCGCGGATAGTTCGGATCGCTCGCCTGCGGCTCGCAATCCTGTTTTCGAGTCGCAAGTCCATAGTCCCCTCAGGCTGTTGGACTTGTCGGCCCATTTGGGGCGCGGAAACTCGGTTGCGCGATGAGCGAAGCAAATAGGTGGTCGCCCTAAGGTTGGGGCATGAAATGTGAAGTGATTGCGGTCGGCACCGAGCTCTTGTTAGGGCAAATCGTCGACACCAACTCCAGCTACATCGGTGAGCAACTGGCGCTGGCGGGAATCGATAGCCACTTTCAAACCAAAGTGGGCGACAACGCAGCCCGCATGAAGGCATCGATCGAGCTCGCGTTGGAACGAAGCGATGCCGTAATCCTGTGTGGTGGACTAGGCCCAACACAAGACGACATCACTCGCAACGTGATCGCCGACGTGATGGGCGTGCAGCTCGAGACCCGCCACGACCTCGTCGACAAGATCAGCGCCATGTTCAGCCAACGTGGCCGCCAGATGCCGCAGAACAACCTGCTGCAGGCCCAGATCCCGGTTGGCGGCGAACCAATCCCCGTTATGCCGGGCACCGCGCCCGGCTTGTGTTGTCCATTTGGCGAAAAAGTGATGTACGCCGTGCCGGGTGTGCCGTGGGAAATGACGAAGATGATCGACGAGTTCGTGCTGCCTGACCTCAAGGAACGCGCTGGCATCACATCGATCATTTCAAGTCGGGTCCTTCGCACTTGGGGGTCAAGCGAGTCAGGCCTCGCCGAGACGCTCGCCGACGAGATCGTGAGGCTCGACGCAACCGGCGAGGCAACCATTGCCTTCCTCGCCAGCGGTATTGAGGGACTCAAAGTCCGCATCACTGCAAAGGCCGCTACCGACGTCGACGCCAATGCCAAGCTTGACGCCGAAGAGGCCCGAGTGCGAGCCATCATCGGTGATGAACTTGTCTTTGGTACCAACGACGACACCATGGAGAGCGTGATCGTCGATCTGTGCCGAGCACAAGGCCTGAAGCTTGCGGTAGCCGAGTCGCTCACCGGTGGATTGATTGGTCAGCGCATCACGTCTCACCCGGGGGTAAGCGACGTCTTTCAGGGGTCGATCGTGTCTTACGCCGACTCGGTCAAGAGCGATCTGCTCGGATTGGGTGACGCCGCTGCAATCAGCGAAGAGGGCGCCACGGCTATGGCCCAGGGTGCCGCCCGGGTGCTGGGCGCCGACTGCTCTGTGGCCGTAACCGGCGTGGCCGGACCTGCGCCTGCTGGGGGCTACAAGGTCGGCACGGTGTTTATGGCCACGCATCTCGACGGCACCACCGAGGTCGCCATGGTCGAGTGGCCATTTGATCGCAAGCGCACTCGAGAATTCACGACCATCACGGTGCTCAACCAGTTGCGCAAGCGGCTCTTGGCTCGCAGCGCATGACATCGAACCATGCCGCTATCGACATTGGTACTAACTCGATCCATCTGCTCGTTGCCGAAGTCGGCGAAGACGGCGAGTTCACCGTGTTGACCACCGACAAAGAGACCGTTCGCCTTGGCGACGGGCCTGGCGATATTCGCGAACTGAGAGAAGACGCTATCGAACGAGGCGTGAACGCTCTGAACCGGTTTAAGGCAATCGCCGACAGCTTCGAAGCCCAGATATACGCCGTGGCAACAAGTGCTGTCCGCGAGGCGGAGAACGGCGGCGATTTTGTCGCGCGGGCGCGACACGACGCCGGCGTGATCGTCGACGTCATTTCCGGTCCAGAAGAAGCACGACTCATTCATATGGGCGTGTTGCAGGCGCTACCCGTATTTGATCAACAGCTGATCATGGTCGATATCGGCGGCGGCAGTACCGAGTTTCTTGTTGGCAAGTCCGGGCGCAGCCTCGGTGCGCGCAGTCTGCGAATTGGGCACCTCCGACTTACGAACCGCTTCTTTCCCGATGGGGTCATCGCCAACCAGGCAGTCGCTGAGTGCCAGCGCTACGTACGGGCGTTTCTCGTTCCGACCGTGAACGCGTTAAAACCGCTCGGGTTTCAAACGGCAGTTGGGTCGTCTGGCACCGCCGAAGCACTTGGCGACATGATCCGGTTGCGCGAGCACGGCGACGCTCTTGGTGCGGGTCTTGACACCGTTATCAACGCCCACGCACTAGACGAACTCCTCGAAGAGTTATGCCAGTGGAAGACTCCCGAGGAGCGACAATCCAACGTTGCTGGGTTGGCCGAGAAACGTGCCGACGTCATCGTGGGCGGGGCCATCTTGCTCCGCGAGATCTTCCGGGCCTTTGGGATCGACCGAATGGTAACGAGCCCCTACGCACTCCGAGAAGGCGTGCTGCTCGACCGGACCCTGGGCCTCGAAAGCGGTCGGTTGCGGCTAGCTGACCTGCGCCGCGACTCACTTGACCGCATGGTCCTTTCCTTCGAAGAAGACAAACCGCACGTGCAGCACGCGACCGACCTTGCCCTCGGCTTGTTCGACCAGCTTTCGGAATTGCACGAACTCGGGGCTTCGGACCGTGAGCTACTCGAGGCGGCCGGGTTGTTGCATAACGTTGGACTCTTCGTGTCTCATGCGGCGCACCATCAGCACAGCGAGTACATCATTCGCAACAGCGATCGACTCACGGGTTACACCGAACGCGAGATCGCGGTCGTGGCCCAAGTCGCTCGCTACCACCGCCGAAGTGCCCCCAAGAAGTCACATGAGCGCTTCATGGCTTTGGCCGGCGATGATCAGGCGCGGGTCCGGTGGCTCGCTGGCATGTTGCGGATTGCAATTGCGCTCGACCGCACCCGTCAGTCAGTCATCGATCATGTGACGGTAATTATCGACCCACACGAGCTTCGGATCGTTGGCCATGTGCAAGGCAACGGTGACGCCTCGGTGGAATCATTCACTGCGAACAACCGGTCCGCGCTACTGGCAACGATTTCGCAACGAACGGTCACCGTCGCCGTCGACCAGTAACGGCTCGCATCGGCCGCATGCGAAGGGTGTGAGGAGGCGTGGTGGTTATGGCCACCCGGCAGTTTTCTGCCGTGCGCCCGGTGGTGGCTGACACCGGGCCTGCCGTCGACCGTAGTATCAGCGCAATGAGCGATGACGTGACGCTGTACGACGAGATCGAGGGGTACGTGTCTCAGCTGAGCGCTGCTCCCGGCGAGATCATTGATCTGCATGTATCGACGCCGCATGACTCCTTCGATATCAGGATCGAAAGGTGGGGAGCCGAACGCACGCTCGTGCTCGCCGAAAACGGCATCGCCGGCACGCGTTACGACGCACCTGAGAATGCAGACTCCCATGGCTGTGACTGGCCTGCGTCCTGGCAAGTCGCGGTCGACAGCGGCTGGCGCTCTGGTTTCTACCTGCTGACGATGACCGTCGAAGGCGCAGCCCCGGGTCGCGATGTCGCTCATGCCGGTTTCGTGGTGCGCTCCGGTTCGACGCAGTCAAACGCCTTGCTGGTTCTTGGTACGAACACGTGGAACGCCTACAACACGTGGGGTGGAACCAGCTTGTATACCGGCGGACACCAGGTGTCCTTTCGCAGGCCTTGGCCCCGAGGGCTGCTCTGTCGGCCCCAGGTCGAACGTGATGACCGCAAAGCCCGGCCCGTCTATACCGGCGAAGAACCAGACGCCGACGGCGAGATATTTCAGGCCTATCGGTTAGCCAATGGGTATACCCCAGCAATTGGTTCGACGGGCTGGTTCACGCACGAACGACGCTTTGTTGAATGGGCCGAGGCTGCCGGGTATGAATTCGATTACGCCGTGTCATCTGACTTCGACGCCGACCCGGCATTGCTCGATGGCTACGAGGTCGTCATGGGGGTCGGCCACGACGAATACTGGACCAAGGCCGGGCGAGACCAGGTCGACAACCACATCGGCGGTGGCGGCGACTACGTGTCGTTGTCGGGCAACACAATGTTCTGGCAGGTCCGTCTTGTCGATAGCAGCGGCGAGCCGGGTCTGGATCACCTGATCGGGCACAAGTACGGAGGGCATTCGCGCGATCCAGTCGTGGCCGGCGGCGACGCCGCTGAAATGTCGGGACTCTGGTGTGATCCGCTGGTTGCGCGGCCGGAATGGTCGACGCTCGGGGCCGGAAGCGTGTTTGGCCTCTATCACCGGTTCGGACAAGCAACACCACGTGGCACGGGCGGCTTCACGGTGTTCCGCAGCGATCATTGGATGATGGCCGACACTGGATTGCGCTATGGCGATCTACTGGGCGCCGATCAAGGTGTTGTCGGGTACGAGACCCTTGGATGTCCGATTGCGCTCGACGACCTGCAGCTTCCGGTTGTGCGATCTGGGCATGGCCTGCCCGAGGAGCACGAGATCGTCGGCCTTGCGCTGTCTAGCAATTTGGGAGTGGGAGAGTATCCCAAGTCGATTTCGGCGCTCAATGATCAAGGCGATCTTGAGTTCTTGGCGCAGCGCTACTACGGCAGTACGAGCCCCGAGAATCTGGCCAAGGTCCGACATGGAAATGCGGTCATGGTCGTGTGCCGCCCACAAGGCAAAAGCGGGGGAGAGGTCGTGACGATCGGCTCCACCGATTGGGTCTTCGGGCTGGCCGACAACGCTCTCGTTTCCCAGGTCACGCGCAATATTCTGGATCGCTTTCTCTGAGCCTGGACTGGCCGTCAGCCGAGCTGAAAGAATGGCGCCATGCATGTAGGTATTCTGCACCCCGGTCTCATGGGCGAGACGCTGGCCGCCAACTGTTCGGGCCAGACCATGTGGGTCGCCGATGGGCGTAGTGCCGAAACCCGCCAGCGAGCCCAACAGAACGACTTAACCGAGATCGCGACATTGGCTGAACTGTGTGAGCGGGCCGACATGATTGTGGCGATTTGCCCGCCGGCAGCAGCCGTCGAGCTCGCTGCCGATGTTGCAAACCTGGGCTATGAGCAGTTGTACATCGATGCAAACGCAATCAGCCCCGGCGCGGCTCGAGCGATCGGTCGCGCGTTTGAGCACTTTGTCGACGGGTCGGTCATTGGCCCGCCAGCACATGCTCCAGGCACGACCCGGCTGTACCTGAGCGGTGAGCGAGCTACCGAAGTCGCAGCACTCTTCCGAGGATCGGCACTCGACGCCCGGACCCTGAACGGCGATGTCGGGGCGGCGTCGGCACTCAAGATGGCCTATGCCAGTTGGACCAAGATCGGAGCGGCGATGCAATTAGCCATTCGGGCTCTCGCCAGCGCCGAAGGGGTCGACGAAGCGCTTGTCGAGGAATGGGCGCTATCGCAGCAGGGATTGGTCGATCGATCGGAGCGAGCTGCTCGTGGGGTAGCGCCAAAGGCATGGCGGTTCACCGGAGAGATGGAACAGATCGCCGATGCGTTCGCCTCGGCCGGCCTTCCGACCGGCTTTGCCGATGGGGCCAACGATATCTATAGGCGACTCGCCGCATTCAAGGGTGTCGACGCTGTCCAAGTCGGCGCGCAGATGCTTGACCAGGTCATCGATACCTTGCTGGCGGTTCCAGGTGCCGAAAATCAGGTCGATGTAGAATCGGCGAGTGATTGATCTCAGCGGTAAGACCATCCTTGTTACGGGCGCATCTCGTGGCATCGGCGCGGCCACGGTGGTCGCGCTGGACCGGGTGGGCGCTCAGGTGGTCGTGAGCTACGGCGCGAGCCAGCAGCAGGGCGAAGAGGTCGCAGCACAGTGCTCGAATGAGCCGATTCTTTTGCAGGCGGATTTGTCTCGACCGGGTGCAGCTTCGCTGTTGTTTGATCGGGCACTCGCCGAGGTTGGCGACATTGATGTGCTGATCAACAACGCCGGTATCGCGCCCGAAGCCGATGTCGATGCAACCGACGCGGCGTGGTCTAGTGCCTGGCAACAAACTATGCAAGTCAACCTGTTCTCGCTCGCCGATCTTTGCCGCAAGGCCGTCGTTCACTTTGTGCCGAAGGGGTCCGGAACGATCATAAACATTGCTAGCCGCGCTGCGTTCCGGGGCGACGAGCCCAACATGATGCACTATGCCGCATCCAAGGGTGCTGTTGTCTCGTTGGGCCGATCCCTTGCCCGGGGCTATGGAAAACATGGCATTATTGCCCACACCGTGAACCCCGGTTGGGTGGCAACCGACATGGCCACGAACTTCTTTGCTGCCAACCCGGACGCTCTCGAGGGCTTTCCCTTGGGCGAAGCCGTGCCGCCCGAAGAGGTTGCCGCCACGATTGCATTCTTGGCTTCGGGCCTGGCTCGCCATCTCACCGGATCAACGGTCGAGATCAACGGCGCTACCCACGTGCGCTAGCGAGGCGCACGCCCCAAAGCGGTTACTCGGTGGCAGCCTCAAGGTTGAGTGAAGCGGAGTTCATACAGAACCGTTCGCCGGTAGGCATGGGGCCGTCGGGGAACACATGTCCAAGATGGGCGCCGCACTTGGCGCACTCGGTTTCGATACGCCTCATGCCCATGGTCATGTCTTCGATGCGCTTGATCTTTGACTCATCGATCGCCTGGGTGAAGCTCGGCCACCCGCAACCGGCGTCGTATTTGGTGTCGCTGATGAAAAGTGGTTCGTCGCAAACGATGCAGTGGTACACGCCATCGTCGGTGGTGTCCCAGTACTTGCCGGTGAAGGCCCGTTCGGTCCCAGCTTGTTGAGTAACAACATACTGCTCTTTGGTCAAGCGTTCTTGCAGTTCGGCGTCATCCACTTTGTACTCGGTCATGCTCTAAGGGTAGACCCATATGGCTGACGCGCCGTATCGAAGATCGCGAGTTCCGCACTTGTTTCGGGGCGTAGCCGTTTGGTCGAGCTTCAGGCAACTACGTCGCCGTGCTGGGCCAGCATCTGGTCGCTGTAGCTTCGGCTGAAATAGTTCCACAGCTGTTCGCCGTAGGTTTCGGGCCGGTGCGTGCTGGCCATGGCGCCGGTTCCTGATCGGGCTTCTGCGGGTGTGGGCATGAAGCCAGCATCGTGATGATGCGGGCTGGCTGCCACCGCAGCGGCATAGGACGGCGCCAGCGGCAAACGCTCGAGCGGCATGGTGAGCGACGGACCATGAAAGTAGCCGGCCGAATAGCGTTCTTCGTCGGTGATCACGCGGTGCGGCGTCGCAACGAGATAGTTGCCGGTCATCGACTGCAGGATCTCGCCCAGATTGATCACGAACGTGTCGGGAATCGTTGGCACGTCGATCCAGTCACCTTGTTGGTTCTGGACTTGCAGGCCGGGCGTTGGCCCGGGAGCAAGCACCGTCAGGAAGCCAGCATCATGATGCGGGTTGACGCCAGCGGCACCGACTGGCGTGGGCGGGTAATGGATGAACTTGGCCAATGACATGGGCTGGTCGCCGAACAGGTTTCGCAGGTGGTTCTTGTCGAGCCCGAGCCCGATCGCCAGTGATGTCATGAGTTGGTCAGCCAGCGTGGCGAGTGCGTGGATCCATTCAAGCGAGAGTGATTCGTGACCGTCGAGAACGTCGTCGGCAAGCCATTGGTTCGGCCCGAGCAGTCGGTTATACGTCGGTCCGGCTGCGGTCGCGGGCCATTGGGTCCACACATCGATCTGTTCACGAATGTCGCTCGCATTGTTCGTTGTCTCGGCACCAACGGGCTCCCAACCTCGGAACTGCGGTGACTGGGTTTTTGCGATCCGTTGTTTGTCGACCTCTGGTAGCGCAAAGAAACGCTCCATCATCTCGAACACTCGGGCCGTGAGGTCGGCGCTGATTCCGTGGTTGGTGACCAGCGCAAAGCCAACGCCGTGGCAGATGTTGGTGAAGTCACGGGAGAATTCGGCGCTCGGACCGTAGGAGAGTCGTGCATCCCCAACGTCTACGACCGGAATCTGAGTGAAAGTCACGTTCCTCAGCGTAGGACGTTCAGCCGGTTTCGATTTAGTAGACCCAGTCGAGCGGAGGCCCTTGACCGCTTAACGTCGTGTCAAATGAAGGATCCGAACAGTTTCGACACGGCCGGCCGGGACGGCGAACAGGACACTTGGGATGCAAGACAACGCTCCTATGGGGTCACGATCGCCCAACAACCTCTCAGAAGTGTCACACCCCCCACCTATGGTCGGTTTAGAGTCATACGAGGAGGCCGAATCGGTCATGAGTGAACAAAAACCGCGCCGAGGCACAACCACTGCCGCATTCGGCACCGGCGCCCGCGAAAGTCACGACAGTTCGGCGTTTTATGAACGTTTCGTGCCTCCCACGATCAGCGACGCAAACGATGTCGCTGTGGTAAAGGAGCAGGTCACGGCGGACCCCGTGCGGGTCATGGACAGTCGCCTAATTCACGAAGTGCTGCCCGAGAACAGCGTTGCTCTTGTGGTCACCTCACCCCCGTATTTCGTGGGCAAGGAATACGAGTTGGCGGTAGCTGGTGACCCAAACAAGCGACACGATGGGTCAGCGATCCCCACGACCTATCTCGAATACCTCGAGATGTTGCACGACGTATTTGCGAGTTGTCTGCGAGTACTGGAGCCGGGTGGCCGCATGGCGATCAATGTCGCCAACCTGGGTCGCAAGCCCTACCGCAGCCTGTCTGCCGACATCATCCATATTCTGCAGGATGACCTGGGCATGCTGCTACGCGGCGAGATCATCTGGCAAAAGGCCGAAGGTGCAACGGGGTCTGTTGCCTGGGGTTCCTACCGCAGGGCCACCAATCCGGTGCTGCGCGATCTGACCGAACGAGTCATCGTGGCGAGCAAGGGCCGTTTTGATCGAGCAATGCCCAAGGGCCGTGCAGAAAAGGGTTTGCCTCATGAGAGCACGCTGAGTGCCGATGACTTCATGGAGGCAACCCTCGATGTGTGGAAGATTGCTCCCGAGTCGGCTCGGCGAGTTCAACATCCGGCCCCGTTCCCGATCGAGCTGCCACGGCGTCTGATTGACTTGTATACCTACCGAGGCGATGTCGTGATCGACCCCTTCTTGGGCAGTGGATCCACCGTTGTAGCCGCAGAGCGAACCGGCCGCCGTGGCATGGGTTTTGACTTAGACCCTGAGTATGTCGATATCGCTAAGGCTCGCCTGGCCGACGAGAAAGCGCGACCCAAGGTGCAGTCGTTCGAAGGTGCCGAACAGGGCGAGCTCGATATCCAAGTTCCCGAGGTCGGTCCTGATCGGATCGAGCACTATCAAGCTCGTGCCACCAGCCAAGGTAAGAAGGCTGCCGATATTGCGGAGCAAGTTCTTGTTGCTGCGGGGTTTGAGATCGTGAAGGAAAAGGTCAAGATTCCTAAGCTCGGTCTACAGTTTAACTTCTTGGTGGGCGACGACGAGGGGCGCCAGTACTACGTCGATGTGTCGGGAGCGTTCACCACGGTGCGCCCAGGACTTATGCGTAGCGACACGCTGTGGAAGCTACTCGGTCGGGTACACGTGCTCAAGGCTCGCGAAGATCCTCAGAACCGCAGCCGGGTGCTCGTCCTCACCTCCAACTTGCCCAAGAATAGTAGCGAGGGCGACAAGGCGCTTCGAGCGGTTGGTCCGCACGGCGTCTTCGACGCGGTCGAGATGTTCGATGATGCAGCGGTCTCCCAACGGCTCAAGGCGTATGCCCAAGGCGTCGATGCCCCAATCGCAGGGTTCTGGTCCGATGCCGACGTGGTCGAGTTCGAAGAGTTCGCGAGTCGCACGGTCTAATGAGGTCGTCTCATGAGAGCCGTCCCATGAGGGCCTTCTAATGGTTGCTGTCGCTACCGCGGTGGTTCACACCGAGCCGCCGCTCGTCTACTTGGCCGATGATCTGGACACGTTGCATCGCGTACTTGCTCTCGAAGTTGTTGCCCGGACCGATGGCACGCTTCTCAACGGGCACGCCGCGGAGATTCGCAACGCGTTGTTGGCGGAGCGTTGGGGCGATGCCGTGGTGCGGTGGATTCGCGAGACCGGTACCGGCATCGATGTGTACTCCAATAGCTCGGTTTACACCGATCAGGATCTTCCGGCGGACTTGATAGGAGCGCAACTGCAGTTTGCTGCGCTGTTCCGCGAGGGCTGACCTTGGCTGCCATCCGCACCGAGATAACCGAAATCGTGACCGGCCTTGCGATGCTGGGATATCGCGATCTCGACGAGGCACTCCAGGTGCGCCCGATGAGTGTGGTGAACCTTGAGACCGAGCACTACGAACGGCTTACTCATGCCCGAGCAGTTGGTAGTCACGACCGGGAATTCGAAACGGCATGGCAGAACGGTCGTGTGTTCGCCCGCTCCGACGATGGCCTTCGAGGGCGACCGCCGTGGAGTGTCGAGTGGAAAGGGCCACATAAACCACCGGGATACGAGCAAGTCCCGGCAGACCTTCGCGTCGACCACGTGTACCTGGTGTCTTGCAAATATGGAAGCTCAATTTTGCACAACGTAAGCCCCTCGCACCTCTTTGATCGGGCCTTGGCCGAGAAGCGCGTCGAGCGGGGTAGCGATTGGTTTTTGGCCTCGGCTCCCGAGGCGTATCAGGACTTCTACCAAGCGTGTCTCGTTGACACCGGCCTCGACTATGGCTATCTGGCCATGCCCCGTGCCGTGGCTGACCTAAACAAGGCAGATCGGCAGCGCCTCAAAGCGGCGCTGCCCAAGCGAGGCCGACTGCCCGACGGTGCCCAAGCTGTCTACGAGCAGTTCTCCATGGCCGTTGCGGTCGCTTCAGCCAAACAATGGCGCTCCTCGTTGCGCAAGGCCCGTGATCGCGAGGCGATGTTGTGGCGGCTCTTGCGGCTGCAGGCTGCACCGTACTTTGTGCTTGGTGCCACAACCTCGGGCGAGCCGCTGAGGTACAGGGTTGGAACGCCTTGGGACTTCCGCAATGCCTTCGAGATGCAGTCGTTCGACGCCTGGCCAGAAGCTGCGGGGCAGCCGATGGTCCGGTGGCGAGCCGAGGTCGTCAGGCGAGGCGATGGCGAGTCGATTCCGATCGAGGGCCATGTGGAGATTCGATGGACCCACGGCCGGTTCTCGGGCGCGCCCGAGGCCAAGGTTCACCTCGACAGCAATCCGCACCAGGTGCCCGGCTACTTCCCGTTGGCATGAGTCCGTTATGACGGCTTCAACCCACCTACGGTGTTGTCGTGTCTGACGACGGAATCCTTGAACCACTCGATGTCATGGGCGAATCGCGCGAAACAAAACCACGCCGAAGTCGAGACGACGTCATGTCCCAGACAAGCGGCGATGGCATTCTTGAGTCACTCGATGACATGGGTGATGCGCCGGAGCGCATACGTTCCCGAGACGACGTGATGTCTCAAACCAGTGGCGGCGGCATTCTCGAGTCACTCGACGACATTGGTGATGCTCGGCGCACGGGCCTCGCCAAGCGGGAGTTATTCGTCGAACTCGGGGTGCGGCTCGAGCACACTCCGTCGCAGACCAAGGGGCCGGTGGTTTCGTTCACCGAGGGCGTCATCGTGGTGATCAAGGATCAACTCGGCAGCGAGCATCGATTCGACCCGGTCCCTGGGCTTTTTCGACACGAAGGTGATCTGGTTGCTTTGCGAGCACCGTTGGTGGCAAAGAAGTCCGTTCAGTCGTCGACCACCGCATCGGGTTCGATTGCGGCCCAAGACACCTCGGCCCGAATCGCCCGGCCGAGCCGAATCTGGGTCGAGGGCATCCACGACGCCGAACTCATCGAGCGCGTCTGGGGCGATGATCTCCGCTACGAAGGCATCGTGGTCGAGCAGCTCGAAGGCGCCGATGATCTTGCCGCGCTGGTGCGCGACTTCGCTCCGAACGATGGTCAGCGGCTGGGTGTGTTGCTCGACCATCTGATCGACGGCTCCAAAGAGAGTCGGATCGCGGCCGAAGTACATGATCCCAACGTGCTGATTCTTGGACACCCCTATGTCGATATTTGGCAGGCCATCAAGCCCGCTGCGATCGGTATCGAGGCCTGGCCAACGGTTCCCAAGGGTGAACCCTGGAAAGAGGGCATCCTTGCCCGACTCGATGTTGCGGCCAAGCCGCCGCAGTTCTGGAAACATATCTTGGGCAAGGTTTCGAGCTGGAAAGACATTGAGACCCCACTGGTGCACTCGGTAGAACAACTTATCGACTTCGTCACTGCCGGTTCTGCTGGCTGCAGCTAGCTGTCGATCTGGAAGTTGGTTCGGTTGCAGACTTCGCGGATCGAGAAACTGGTTCGTAGCCGTGAAACATGCGGCAAGCTGGCGAGAGTCTGACGGTGAATCCGTTCGTAGTCGGCGACGTCGACGCACACCACATGCACGAGGTAGTCGGCGTCACCGGCCATGAGATGACAGCTCATGACTTCTGGGGTATGGGCGATGGCGGCCTCAAACTCGTCGAGCAAATCCTCGGCCTGTGAGTCAAGGGACACTTCGACAAAGACCGACACGGTGCGCCCAATGGCCACTGGGTCGATCAGCATGACGTAGCGATCAATCACGCCAGCCTCTTCGAGCCGGCGAACCCGACGCAGCGCAGCTGAAGGGGAGAGGCCAACACGATCGGCGAGTTCGGCACTGGTCATGCGCCCGTCAACCTGCAACTCATCGAGAACAGCAATATCAAGCTTGTCGAGATTGATCATCACATGAGTATTGCGTGCAGGGTCTATTGCGCGCCGGTTTTGTGCGAGATGGATGGTTAGAGCACCTAACTTTGCACGACACCGGCAGTCGAAGTTGCCTACAGTGTTGAACCAGGCGCACGGCGAAGTGCGCTCCCCGAAACCACAGGTAGCTCAAGGAGTAGAGGCATCGTGATCGTTGGAGTTCCAACCGAAATCAAGTCCAATGAACGCCGAGTCGGGCTCACTCCTTCGAGCGCTAACGAACTCACCAATCACGGGCACGACGTGGTCGTTCAGAGCGGTGCTGGGCTCGGTATCGGGGCCAACGATGCGGCCTACGAAGCCGCTGGTGCAACAATTGCACACGACGCTGTCGCCGTGTTCGCAGCTGCGGACATGATCGTGAAAGTCAAAGAACCCCAGGCCGTCGAGCGGGCAATGCTCAAGACTGACCAGGTGTTGTTCACCTATCTCCACCTGGCCCCAGACCCGGAACAAACAGCGGACCTTATTGCCAGTGGGGCAACCTGTATTGCCTACGAGACGGTCACGTCTCGCAATAGCGGGCTGCCGCTTCTTGCGCCGATGTCGAAGGTCGCGGGTCGGATGAGCATCCAAGCTGGAGCTCATCATTTGGAGTCCCCTCAGGGCGGAGCCGGCCTTTTGCTCGGCGGTGTGCCGGGCGTGGCCCCGGCCAAGGTGACCGTTATCGGCGGCGGCGTCGTGGGCGAGAACGCCATCGAGATGGCCGTCGGCATGGGTGCCGACGTGACCGTGCTGGACCGCGATACCGACGTGCTCGACCGACTCGCTAAACGTTTCAACACCAATCTGCGCACGATCTACAGCAACGCCGCTACCACCTGGGATTTCGTGACCGACGCGGACCTCGTCGTTGGAGCGGTGCTGATTCCGGGAGCGAAAGCCCCAAAGATCGTGACCGAAGAAATGGTCATGGCCATGCGTGCGGGCTCCGTGCTCGTCGATGTGGCCATCGATCAAGGCGGCTGTATGGAGACCTCCCACGCCACGACGCACGCCGACCCCACCTACCTGGTCCACGATGTTGTGCATTACTGCGTGGCCAACATGCCAGGCGCGGTACCTCGCACCTCTACCTATGCGCTCAACAACGAGACGTTGCCGTACGTTCTGGCGCTCGCCAACAAGGGCGTGCGAGCAGCTATCGAGGCTGATGAATTTCTGCAGCATGGCCTTAACGTTGCTGATGGAAAGATCACGGAGTTGGCAGTGGCCGAAGCACTCGGCTACGACTATGTCGCTCCGCTCGACGCCCTAAAGTAAACGGGGCGCCCACCGACTGAGAGGCCCCCACAATGCCAGGCTTGCTGCCAGATGTAGATCCCGAAGGCTTGATTGAGTACTCGGTGGTATACACCGACCGCGCCGTCAATCACATGTCGCAGTCCTTCCAGCAGGTGATGCGCGATATCCACGATGAACTGACGACGGTCTATAACGCTGCCGCGGTCGTGGTTGTGCCCGGCAGCGGGACCTTTGGCATGGAAGCGGTAGCGCGCCAGTTTGCGACCGGCAACAAAGCGCTCGTGGTGCGCAACGGTTGGTTCAGCTACCGCTGGTCACAGATCTTCGAACAGGGCCATATCCCGTCGGAAGAAATCGTGCTCAAAGCCCTGCCGGTCGACGATGATGCACTCGCTCCGTCGTTCGCTCCCCATCCAATCGAAGATGTCGTCGCCCGTATCGCATCCGAAAAGCCCGACATGGTATTCGCCCCCCACGTGGAGACCTCGGCCGGCATGATCCTGCCCGACGAATACATCGCCGCCGTCGCAGCGGCCGCCCACGAAGTCGGTGCTCTGTTTGCGCTCGACTGCATTGCTTCGGGCACGATCTGGATTGACATGCAGTCACTGGGCGTCGACATCTTGTGTTCCGCTCCACAAAAAGGCTGGAGCGGTTCGCCGTGCGCAGGATTAGTCATGCTGAGCGAACAGGCCGTTGAGCGCATGGGCCAGACTCAGAGCACGAGCTTCTCCTGCGACCTGGCCAAGTGGCATTCGATCATGGGCGCCTATCTCAATGGCGGACACGCGTATCACGCAACCATGCCGACCGATGCACTCCAGGCATTCCGAGATGTCGTGCTCGAGACCAAGGCCTTTGGATACTCCGAAGCCAAGATGGCGCAGCAGGTACTCGGCGATCGGGTACGAGCACTGCTCACAGAACGCGGCTTCAAGAGTGTCGCCGCCGAGGGTTTCGGCTCTCCTGGCGTGACCGTGAGTTACACGGCGGACCCGAACATCAAGAACGGCTCAGCATTCGCGGCCCACGGCATGCAGATTGCGGCTGGCGTACCCCTGGCGATCGACGAGCCCGAAGGATTCTCTACCTTCCGCTTGGGTCTCTTTGGTCTCGACAAACTCAAAGACGTTGACCGCACGGTCGACACTTTGGCCAAGACCCTCGACGCCATCGGGTAGTCCATCTACGACAGGAGTCGGCTGCCGCAACTACCTGGGGTCGGGGGAGAGTGGCAGGGTGATGGTGACGATGGCGCCGCTTTCGTTGGTGCTTGCATCAGCGTTGACGGCGGCAATATGGCCGTTGTGTGCTTCGACGATCTTCTTAGCGATCGCCATGCCCAGCCCGCTCGAACCCAAGCTGTCGCCGCGACGAAAGCGGTCGAACACGAACGGAAGAACGCTGTCGTCGAAGCCGGGGCCGTTGTCAGAGATTTCGATGACAACGTTTTTGCCGCTTGGGCGAGCCGAGAGCTGTACCAAGGTTGCTCGGGCGGTCCCGTTGCGGGCCAGCGTTTCGAGCACCTGGCGCAGCAGGCCGTAGTCAGCTGCGACCACGATGGGCTCGCTGACCTGGGCCTGCACCACTGCGTTATCCATGCGGATAGAAGCAGCGACTTCTTCGAGTAAAAGATCGCAGCGCAACGGCGCCAGTCGCGGCTGGGCTTGGCCTGCGTCCAGGCGAGCCAACTCGAGAAGCTCGCTGACCGAAGCGCCGGCTCGAGTTGTCGCTGTGAGAATCTCGCCCAGTGCCGCGCGGTATTCGTCTCCGTCGCGCTCGCGACTCAACGTGTGGCCTGCCGACGCCTGGATCACCGCTAGCGGTGTGCGCAGCTCGTGCGCTGCATCGGCAATAAAGTCGCGCTGCTGAGCCATGGCCAATTTTGCCGGCCGAAGCGACCGCCCAGCAAGCCAGTATCCCAGCGCGCCGGTGATCAACGTTGATGCAATTGCGGCAATAACGACTCGCAAGCGCAATCGAGACGCATCCTGTTCGTAGTCAACGAGATCGATCACGCTCACGACCCATTGCGCTTGACCGTCGTATTGGTCCTCCGATGTTGGCTCGCTGTAGGCAAGCCATGGTCCGTCTTGGTCAAACTCGCGGAATCCGGGATAGTCGTAGGCCGCTTCGACAACGCTAAAGAGCGGCGGTTCAACCCAGGTGTCGCCAAAGGCGTCCGACCAACGGTCCTCACCCCCGATGTAGACGGACCAGGTATTTGGAAAGTCGTCGGTTTCGTCGCCACTGATCTGAGCGATTACGAGATCCTTGATCACTTGCTCGGCTTCTCGCTCGGCTGAGTCGAAAATGCCTTGTTGGCCCTGGTCGATAGCGAACCACGAGATGGCGGCTACGGCAATGGCGGCCATGAGGCCGAACAACAACGTGAGCTGGATCCGAACCTTGCGCAGGTTCATGCCGAATCGTCGGCTTGCTGAGTGAGCTGGTAGCCGGCGCCGCGTACCGTCTCGATTGCTGGCGGCAGACCAGGCATCTCGAGTTTGCGGCGCAAATTCGCAATGTGCACATCGACGACATTCGACAACCCGTCGTAGTTCGCATCCCACACGTGCTCAAGCAATTCGGTGCGACTGTGGACTGCACCGGTCCGGCGAAGCATATGTTCGAGTAACGAGAACTCGCGTGCGGTGAGCGGCACGGTGATTGCACCTCGCCAGACCCGTCGCGACGCCGGGTCGAGTCGGATGTCGCGGTGCTCGAGCAGCGGATGGTGAGTGTCGGGCGGTCGTCGCGTCAAGGCACGCAACCTGGCGGTGAGTTCGGGAAAGTCGAACGGCTTTGTCAGGTAGTCGTCAGCGCCGGAATCGAGCCCACCGACTTTGTCGCTCAGGCCGTCGCGTGCTGTGAGCATCAAGATCGGGGTCTGGTCGCCTGCGGCGCGCAGCTCGGCACACAACTCAAGGCCGTTGCCGTCGGGCAAACCAATGTCGATAACCATGGAGTCGTAACCGTTCGTCGTTGCGTTGTGCCGAGCATCGGTGACCCCAGTCGACAAATCGACCGCGTACCCCTCTTCGGTAAGTCCTCGGACCAGAATCTGACCGAGAGCGACGTCATCCTCGACCACCAACACGCGCACGGATCCAGTCTGCCAGCTGAACCATGAAGACAACATGAAGAACGCGTTCATGTTCAATTCATGGGCGGCTGCGTACGTTGGCACCGTGGCTCAAGAATTGATGGATCGAAGGCGAACACGAAAGCGGCTGGCCCGCCAAGGTCAAACAGATGATGAGGCGGAACAGATAGCGCACGTCTTGCGCCGATGCGGCTTTGGTCCAAAGCCCGGCGATGTCGACCATTGGCGAGAGCGCGGAGCAGCGGCGCTTGTCGATGCGCTTCTTGGCGACGACGATGTCAAAGCGCTTGACGAAGACGATCTGTTTGCACAGTTCGGCGGGACCGAGATTGATGACTCAGAACTCTTTGCAGCGATGGTTGACCCGGCGCTGCAAGGGGAGAATCAGCTACACGAACGAATGAGTTGGTATTGGCACACCCACTTCACGACCAGCCGGGACTCATCAACCCAGAGCCTTGTATGGCGCCAATTTCAACTGATCCGGCGCATGGCGCTGGGAAACTTCGGCGACTTCGCTCGGGCCATCTCGACCGATGCGGCGATGCTCCTTTACTTAGATGGCGCCGGGTCCTACGGGGATGATCCCAACGAGAACTACGCCCGAGAGTTCTTGGAGCTTTTCACACTGGGGCGCAACGGTGGCTACAGCGAAGAAGACGTGCGAGCCGCAGCACGTATTTTTTCGGGGTGGCACGTGGACTGGGACACCGGCGACGTCACGTTTGAGCCTGATACGCACTATGACCGTCCTGTCACGTTCATGGGCAAGCGTCAACGGTGGACGATTGACTCGCTGGTCAGCTTCGTGACCGCTCAGCCAGCTTGCCATCGCCACGTAGTGACGCGGCTCTACCACCACTTTGTAGGTCCAGATCTGTCGCCGGCCCGACGAGACGAACTCGCAAGAGTGTTTGCGAACTCTGGTCTCGAGATCAAAGCTTTGCTCGGCGCGATGCTTCGGGGCGAGGACTTCCTGAAAGCAGCGCGTAGCCGAACACGTCAACCGGTCGAATGGGCGCTCGGTGCCCTGAATGCGCTCGGCTACACCTCGACTGAACACGCCGAGCTTGAGCACTGGCACTTGGAAATCCTTGGACAGATGCTGTACTACCCGCCGAACGTTGCTGGTTGGCCACTCGATGATCGGTGGTCCGCCCCTAGCCAAATCATTGCCCGCACCACGGTGCTGCTTGAGTGGGAATTACCCGAGTCGACGGTTGACGCCGTCGCCCCAACCGTTGATGCGGTGCTCGCTCGGTGCGGGATATACAGCCCGTCACCGTCAACTCGAACCGCGCTTGAGCGTATCCAAGACGAGTTCTCGGAGTTCGACTACCGGCTCGAGTTGCTCTTTGTCGCCACGCTTACCTCACCGGAGTTCACCCTGCTATGAGATCCACGAAGCGAGCAACCGAGCCGTCTGAAATCGATGAGCGCAAGTTGCTGGCCCATGCTCTGAATCGGCGCCGCTTCCTCGCCCTATTAGGCGGGGCTGGCGCGGCCGGTGCAGTGGGGTGCTCTCCGAACCGACGCGCCTCTTTGTCCCCATTAGACCTGGACGCGGCAACGGTTCAGGCTGTCGACGAATCTCTGCCCGTGTCCTCCTCGGCGACCCAAGCGCAGCAGAGTCGACCAGCCGACGCTCGTCGTCGGCTGATCGTGATCGAGATGAGCGGGGGTAACGATGGCTTGGCCATGTTGCAACCGTTCGAGAGTGGTGTGCTTCGCGATGCCCGAAGCGCACTGGTCGCACCCGACGAAGAGCTGATAGACGCCGGAAGCGGATTCGGCTGGCACCCGAATCTGGCGGGGCTTGCAGGCGTGGGTATCGGCGCCGCAGTTGGTATCGGCTCGAACGCCCCAGACTTCTCTCACTTCGAGATGGAGCAGCGATGGTGGAGCGGAGTCAGCGAAAACAACAGTCGTGTTGGCACAGGCTTCTTCGGCCGCCTCTGTGACCAGCTCGATGTCGGCGAGCTGGTTACCGGACTCTCATTAGCTGGTGGCCCGACTCCAGCGCTCGCATCGGAGAAGGCCGTGACTGTTGGGCTCACCGATCCAGGCGCAAGCTGGTTTTTCAGCCAAGACGAACCGTGGTACGACATGTTGCGTTCGACCTATGGGGCAATGGCTCAACCATCGCCCGCCGACGATGATCGCTTTGTCGCTGCTCGAAGCGGACTGAGCGACACGCTTCGATTCGCGAGCGCGCTCGCAGAAATCCCTGATGGGGACAACGAGCTCTACCCCTGGACAGATCTTGGTCAACAGTTGCGATTCGCAGCCGAGGTCATCGATCTCGATGTTGGCGTGCGCGTGATGCATGTTCGCCAGGGAGGTTTTGACACCCATGCCGGGCAGCAGTGGCGTCATGCTGAACTGATGACCGAACTGAACGATGCCACGGTGGCGTTCGTTGGCGACATGGCGTCCCGCGGTCTGCTCGAAGACACCATGATCGTGACGACGAGCGAGTTTGGCCGGCGGGTGCCGGACAATAACAGCGGCACGGACCATGGTGGGGCCTCCACGATGATGGTTTGCAGCCCTTCGAGCCGAGCGGCCCTTGGTGGGGGAGTGCACGGCCAATCGCCGAACCTCGGCAAACTCGACGACGGCAACATGCTCGCCACGGCAAGGTTCGAGGACTATTACGCATCGATCGCCGACGACTGGTTCTCGGTCGATCCCCAAACGGTGCTTCCCACAGGCGGTTCTTCGATTACAGGGCTGGTCTAACAGCCGCGATCCTGTGGCTGCGTTGTACGACTCAATTTGGGACGTCCGGTTCTTTCTGGGCACACGGTCTTACGTATCTCGGCTCCGTGCCGAAGGATCCTAGAAGCCATGAGACCGTTCAATCGAAGCCAGCCAGAGTTAGGAGCGAGCCGCAACGACCTTGCGCGTTCAGTGCGAGCGGAGCGGCGGCGCTCCTACTGGGCGATGGATGTGTACTCGCCGATCGTGATCGCAATCCTGTGGGTGGCTCTGCCCTACGAAATCACCACCCCGCGTCGATTTGCCGGGGCGAGCGTGATCGCGCTGCTCCCGGGTGTCAACCGATTGTGTCGCGCCAAGCTGCCCGAAACCTGGTCGAACTTCGGAGTCCTGTCCTGTCGCCTTGGCGTCGCTCTGGCGCTTGCTTGGGTGAACCCGGTCGTGTGGCATGCAGTGCTGGTATTGCTTGCGGTCATAGTGGTTGGTTCTCTGCCGGTTGAACCACAGAACAGGATCTTCGCCCTGTTGGCACTGGGAGCGGGTGGGCTTGGATTAACCGCAATCGTTTGTGGCATCTCCAATTGGCATCTCGCCCTCGCAATGACGGTCATCGCGTCAGTTTCGACAAGTGTCTGGCAGAAGGAGTGGCGCGACGAGCACTCAGAGGTCGAACGCCGCCATGATGACATGCTGGACCGGGCGCGCATCTTCTCCTGGGAAGTTGACATCGCAACTGGCGAGATTGTGAGCATGGTGGGCAATATCGAAGCGCTTCTGGGCTACCAGGCCGAGGAGCTGGTCGGACGCCAAATGTCAACTATCGTCGATCGTTCACCGCGCCCGGAGTCAGCGTCGAGCGCGGGCCCCGACCGCAGCGAAAAGCACGCGGTGGTCCGAGCTCGTCACCGCAACGGCGCCGAGGTGACACTGCGCGAGGTGCGGCTTGACAGCAAAAGTCGTGAACTCGCGCGCGGTGTTTCAATTGACATTACGGAGTTGGCAGCGGCGAGCGAAAAGTTGCGATACCAGGCCGAGCATGATTCGTTGACCGGACTTTCAAACCGTGGCGTCGTCGAGCGCTTGTTAACCCGTGGCCTCGACGAGGATGACGAACCAATTGCCTTGGTCTTGGCCGACCTGGACCGCTTCAAGGAAGTCAATGACACGCTCGGCCATCCCACCGGTGATCGTGTGTTGCGCGCATTAGCGTCCCGCTTTGCTAGCTCGTTGGCCGATCTTGATCTCGTCGCCCGCATTGGTGGCGATGAGTTCGCTTTTGTTATCAAGGGTGACATTGGAGAGCAGACCGCAATCGAAATTGCGGAGCGAATCCACCGCCTAGCGACTGCGCCTGTCGAAGTCGACGGACTCCAGTTGGGTGTTGCGTGTTCGATCGGTATTGCGCTCGCCCCACTCCACGGCGAGACCTACGCCGAGCTGTTTAAGCATGCAGATATAGCTACCTACCAAGCGAAGCGCAGTGGTGGTGGCGTCCGAGTCTTTGAATCGGAGCCCGATGAGCTATCGGTGCGTCGCCTGCGGCTGGTGTCAGAACTCGCAGGTGCGATCGAACGCAACGAGATCGAGCTGCACATGCAACCCCAGGTTGATCTTGTGACTGGCAAGATCGTTGGTGTCGAAGGGCTCGCTCGGTGGCGGCATCCAGAGTTCGGCCTCCTTCACCCAGCAGCGTTCCTGCACACGATCGAGGTTGCGGCGGACTACCACCGGTTTACCGATGAAGTATTGCGACAGGCAACTGCATTCGCTGCTGACGCTCGAGCGAGCGGGCACGACATGAATGTGGCAGTGAACCTCGGAACCATGAGCTTTCTTAACAAGAACCTGCCGGGCAGGCTCGTGGAACTCTTGGACCAGCACGGGTTGCCCGGCACGGCGATGACGCTCGAGGTCACCGAGTCTGATTTGTTAGATGAGAAGGGCGCGGATGCCCCCGTCTTTGACCAACTGAAAGCACTCGGCGCTCGCCTCTCTATCGATGACTTTGGGACTGGCTACTCGACTTTCACTCGACTGAGGGCCCTCGACGTTGACGAGGTGAAGATCGATCGTGCGTTCGTGACGGGGCTGGGAGAGTTTGCCGAGGACACAATTATTGTTCGCGCCATCGTGGGCCTTTGTCAGCTGCTCGGTCACAGCGTTGTCGCCGAAGGCGTCGAGACGGCTGAACAGATGCGGCTCCTGCAAGAGTTCGGCTGCACGATCGCGCAGGGTTACTACTTCGCTCGGCCCATGCCCCAGCATGATCTGCTGGGGATGCTTCGGGAGCGCACCGTATTTGACACTGCGCCGTCGGGAGCTCCTGATTCTGCGCTGGAAGCGCGGCGCTACACGTTGGTTCAGCAAGTCTCGCCACAAACCAGTAGCCGCTGACCGTGCCCTTGTAGTCGAGGCGGTGGCACGGTCACAGGGTCACCGTCGGGAGGGTCACCGCCGGGTGCGGAGACTTTGTGGGTCGTAGAACGGCCGGTAGCTAGCCGTTGCCGGCACTCTCACTCCGTTAACCTGGATCTCAAAATTGGCGTCGACGACCTCGGCGCGAGGCATTTCGAGCGGCGCCCGCACGTAGCCCATAGCCACGGCCGCACCAACAGTGTGGCCGTAGTTTCCCGATGTCGTGTTGCCCACGAGTTCGCCGTTTCGCAGGATCGGATTGTCGTGGTAGAGCAGCGGTTCTGGGTCATCGAGTTTGAATTGCACGAGCCGGCGATCGACGCCGGTTTCCTTCTGGGCCAACAAGGCATCTCGACCAATGAAACCGCCAGGTTTATCCCACGAGACAGCGAATGACAGACCGGCCTGCAGCGGGGTGTCTTCGTCGGTGATGTCGTGACCCCAGTGGCGATACCCCTTCTCGAGCCGGAGTGAGTCGAGCGCGTGATAGCCAGCGTGTTTCAGGTCGTGTGCAGCACCTGCGGTCGTGAGTGTCTCATAGACATGGCCAGCGAACTCCGTCGGAACGTAGAGCTCCCAACCGAGTTCGCCAACGTAGGTCATGCGTAGCGCCGTGACGGTGGCGTACCCCACATCGATCTGCTTGACGGAGCCGAACGAGAAAGCGGCATCGGCCAAGTCGGCGTCGGTCACCGACTGCAAGAAGCTTCGAGCATTCGGCCCCATCACGGCGAGCACGGCATAAGCCGATGTCACGTCGGTCGCAACGACCGACCGATCGGCGGGCAGGTTCTTTGTCAACCAGTCAAAGTCTCGCGTTTGGGTTGCGACTGCGCTGACAACGAAGAAGCGGTCTTCGCTCAGGCGAGTCACGGTTAGATCGGCTTCGATGCCGCCGCGTTCGTTAAGCCATGCGCCGTACACCGCTTTGCCTGGCTCGACATCGACATCGTTTGCGCAGATCCGACCCATCGCGGCTGCGGCATTCGGTCCTTGCACCTCGAACTTGGAGAACGAGGTTTGATCAAACAACGCCACGTTCTCGCGAGTGGCACGATGTTCGGCCTCCGAATAGTCGAACCAGTTCTGACGCTTGTAGGTGTAGTCGTACTTGGCCTGTTCGGGGGAAGGTGCGTACCAATTCGGGCGCTCCCAGCCAGTGTTTTCACCCATGCAGGCTCCGGCAGCCACGAGCTTGTCATGCAATGGTGATCGTCGAGCTCCGCGAGCCGACTCCTTTTGACGATACGGCCAGTGCATTTCGTAGAGCAGCCCGAGCGTCTCGGTGGCGCGGTCGCGCACATAGCGGCGGTTGCCTTGAAAGGGGTGGAATCGGCGCACATCGACATCGCCGAGGTCCATGGGTGGGTGCCCATCGACGATCCAATCAGCGAGCACGCGGCCGGCGCCGGCTGCGGACTGGATGCCAACAGAGTTGAAACCGCTGGCGGTGAAGTGGTCGCGTAACTCCGGTGTCTCGCCCAAGATGTACGCGTCGTCGGGGGTGAAACTTTCTGGCCCGTTGAAGAACAATCGGATACCGGTTTCGCCGATGATGGGCATTCGGTGGATAGCTGCTTCGATCTGGGGTGCCAAGTGATCCCAATCGTCGTCGAGCTGCACGAACGGCTTGTCGGGGAGCTCCTGCGCGTCGATTGGTTTGGCGACTGGCTCGAAGAATCCTACGAGTATGCGGCCGGTTTCCTCTTTGATATAGGTGTTGCTACCGGGGTCGCGCAGCGTTGGTAGTCCGTGGCCGAGGCCGTCGATTGGTTCGGTCACCAGGTAGAAGTGTTCACACCCGTGAAGAGGAATGCTTGCGCCCGCTTTGGCGGCGAGGTGACGAGACCAGAGTCCAGCACAGGTCACGACTGCGTCTGCGGTGATTTCGTGCCCGGCGATCGTGCGAACCCCAGTGGCTCGGCCGCTAGCAGTCATGATGTCGGCAACGCCGGTGTTCTCGAAAACCCGCACGCCCATCTGCTTGGCGGCATTGACGAGCGCCATTGTTGTGTCCACCGGACTGGTTTGGCCGTCTCGGGGTACCCACACCCCGCCGATCAGGTCGTCGGTGTGCATAAGGGGCCAATGGCTGGCGAGCGTGTCGACGTCGATTTGGGTGATGTCTATGTCGAAGCAGCTCGCCATGTCGGCGCCCCGCACAAGTTCTTCGAGCCGCTCTTCGTTGTCGGCTACGGCGATGGAGCCGGTTCGCTTGAAGCCGGTGGGAAAGCCATCGATCTCGAGTTGTTCGTAGAGCTCGCCGCCGTAGGACGCCAGGCGGGTCATGTTCTGGGTAGCCCGCAGTTGCGCAACCAGACCGGCGGCATGCCACGTTGTGCCGCTGGTGAGCGTATTTCGCTCGAGTAGCACCACGTCGGTGACGCCCTTTTTGGCTAAGTGGTAGGCCACGCTGGCACCGACGATGCCGCCGCCCACGACGACAACTCTGGCTGCGGTGGGCAGTTCACGCATGAGTAACGCTCCGAACGCTTGCTGGTGACAAACGTGTAGTTCGATTGAGTTCTGGACGATACAGAGGCATCTCGTGAGACTCTAGTTAGAGATGTTCACGCGAAGGCTAGACGATCTAACATCCTAGTGATACGGTCCACAATGACACACGAACATGCACTCGCATGTAACGCATTCCAGAGGGGGAGTGATGAGTCCATCAACTAACGAGCAAGCGAAGGCTCAAGCGCATTTGCTGCCCCACTTCACCAAGGGTGCAGCATGGAAGTCCGACAAGCATGCCGTCATCGATCGCGGCGAAGGCTGCTACGTGTGGGACACCGACGGCAACCGGTATCTCGATGGCCTCGCTGGACTCTTCTGCACCAATATGGGTCACGGTCGGGCCGACTTTGCTGCGGCCGCCATGAAGCAGATGGAGAAACTTGCCTACTTCCCGGTCTGGGGCATGTCTAACGCTCCTGCTGCCGAGGCCGCTGCCATGATCGCGGCGAAGGCCCCCGGCGATCTCGACGAAGTCTTCTTCGTCAACTCCGGCTCCGAGGCCGTTGAGTCGGCGCTCAAGTTCGCCCGTAACTACCACATGAGCCAGGGCGACACCGGCCGATACAAGGTCATTGCCCGCGATTGGGCCTACCACGGCACCACTCTGGGGACGCTTGCGGTGACCGGCATTCCTAAGTTCAAAACGCTCTTTGGCCCCATGTTGTGGGACGGCGTTCGCCACGTCATGAACACGTGCAACGACGAAATCCCCCAGGGGGGCACTGCTGCGGATCTTGCCAGCGTGCAGGCAATCGAAGCTCAGATCTTGGCCGAGGGCCCTGAGACCGTCGCCATGGTGATCGCCGAACCGGTTCAAAACGGTCGCGGTTGCGTGGTGCCGCCCGCTGGATACTGGCAAGAACTGCGCCGCATCTGCGATAAATACGGTGTCTTGTTGTGCGCCGACGAAGTCATCTGCGCGTTTGGTCGCCTCGGACATTGGACCGGCAGTGAACGTTTCGGGGTCGTGCCTGACATGATCACCTTTGCCAAGGGCGTAACAAGTGCCTACCA